>FUWD012812980.1_pt1 | contig 63246 bp, 56 predicted proteins | sample 1063281 | NCBI WGS metagenome assembly FUWD01 (sample SAMEA79048168, study PRJEB19326) | metagenome | biome: marine | reverse complement strand
AAGGGGTATGTCACCAACATCCCCGAGAAAGAGCTGTCAAGTAGTGCAGTTATCGACTACTATCATGACCTCTGGAACGTGGAGCAGGCGTTCCGCATGAGCAAATCCGACCTACAGGCAAGACCGATCTTTCATCGCACGGAGGATGCCATCAGGGCTCATATGCTCGTCTGCTTTATGGCTTTGATGATGGGAAAATACCTCGAAATAAAAATGAGCCGTTCGTTACGAAAGATCCAGGACGAAATCTGGCGGGTCCATGAAATCCATCTTTGTTATGAACGCACCGGTGAGGTGTATGTCAAACAGGCGGGTACCAGCGAATTTACCAACAAGGTTCAGCAACTTCTTGAGTTCTGAATTTCGGCACTAACTTGGCACAACTCGGGAATATACTCATGATGGGCGGGACCCGCTTCGGACTCGTGCTGCTGTATGGCAGCGCCATGAACTCCGAACGCATCGCAGGGTTTGGTGCTGCTTCAGTTCTTCTTGACCCTCTTTTCCTTACGGCAGTTGCCATCGTGCCCGCAGCTCAGTATCTACTGTTCCATACCCCCTACGGCCTTCGGCTGCGCGCAGCAGGGGAGGACGCCGCTGCAACGGACAGCGCGGGGATAAGCGTATCGGTTATGCGGTATTCAGGGGTCCTGATATCGGGTGTGCTTGCGGCTCTCGGTGGAGCGTTTCTTGTCTTTCAGCAGCATACCTTCACCGATTCCATGTCGGCTGGCCGCGGGTACATGGCGCTTGCCGCCATGATCATCGGGCGGTGGAACCCTCTCGGAGCAGCCTTTGCAAGTCTCTTTTTTGCTTCGGCTGAGTCACTCGAAATCTGGACCCAGGGCGGCTGGCTTCCCTCACAGGTGGTCCAGTCCATGCCCTATGTTGTTACCCTGCTGGTGCTTGCCGGATTCGGAAAACGTTCCCGCCCTCCGCGTGAAGTGGGCGTGCCGTTCAGGAAAGGCGGGGTTTCAAGCTAGCTCGAGCACTGCCTGAACCAGCCGGTCAATCCCCTTTGATACTTCCGAGATCGAGGGCCCGAGCATGTAGGCGGGGGTGCTCACGACCTTTCCCTTTTGCCAGATATGGGCGTTATTGACCGCGCATTCGACGTGCCGGGCCCCCATCGTTTCAAGGTCGGTCGCGGTCGCCGGATCGTTGCCTATGGTGAGTTCCGGTTTCCGGCTGCCGAGCACGCATGCGGCTATGGCCGGAGCTATGCAGATGAAGCCGAGGGGTTTAAGGGCATCGTGGAAGCTTCGGATGGCTTGCTCGACACCGGAATCGACGGTGCACTCCGCGCCCTTGAAGGCGTAGGTCGAGAGGTTTTTTGCGGCACCGTACCCTCCGGGGATCACGAGGGCGTCAAGATGGAGGGTGTCGAGCAGCTTGATGTCAGTGATCTCTCCACGGGAGATGCGGGCGGATTCGTCGAGTACATTGCGCGCTGCTCCTGCTTCTTCCTTGCCGGTCCGGTGGTTGACGACATGGTGCTGGGCAATATCGGGGGCAAGACAGACCGCTTCGGCTCCGGCCCGGTCGATTGCCAGAAGAGTGAGGACGGCTTCCTGGATTTCCGATCCATCGAGGTATCCGCATCCTGAAAGGATGACGCCGATTCGTTTTTTCATGGCGGCAGCGTTGTATTGTTTGCCCTGAAGGGCGGAAAAAGAGATGTTAGAGAAAAGGTACGGGTTTCATCATTAAGTTGCATCGTTTCAAGGCGCAGTCTATGCGGACAGCACGGCAAAGCAGGCGGAGGTGGATGAGGGCTGTCCTCTTGGCTCTCTTCTTCATCACTGGTTGCGCGGAAAAGAATGAAGCCCAGTTTCAGGTTGTGCGGGTTGGCGGCATGGAGTGGAGTGCTTCCAATCTGGACGTAGCCAGTTATCGGAACGGGGACCCGGTCCGGGAAGCCCGTACGGAAGAGGAGTGGCACGAGGCTGCCGGAAAGGGCGAGGGTGCATGGTGCCGCTATGAGGGGGCCGCAGGGCCGTCTGGCGGGTGCGGGAGGCTCTACAGCTGGCATGCGGTACATGACCCCCGCGGGCTTGCGCCGAAGGGGTGGCATGTCGCGATGGAGGATGAGTGGGAACGGCTCTCCCTGGTACCGGGAGGCCTTCGCTCGATCGGCGTTCTTCCCTGCGGAACAAGAAACTGCCTGAGCTCGTTCTACGGGTACGGGGTATCAGCCTGTTTCTGGACTGCGGACTCTTCAGGTGCGTTCGAGGCCTGGGACATGGAGATTGCCTCGCGGGAGCCGGAGCGGCTTGTCAGGGTCAGCGTCGCCCGGGGCCTCGGTTTGTCGGTACGCTGCGTTCGGGACCGCTCGACTCAGTAGATGAAGGGGATGAATTTCTTGACCCGTTTGGCATAGGCTGTGTAGTCCGGGTGCCGCTCCGTCAGCCAACACTCTTCACGTGAGGCCTTGTAGCTGAAAAAGAGGAATCCGAGGCCGGTGAAGAGGAGGTGCGACACGCTCATGATGAAGATGGTCCAGCCTGCAGCGAGAAATAGCTGGCTCGAGTATAGCGGGTGGCGCACGAGGCCATAGATGCCGGTGGTGATCAGCCGGCTGTGCTCAACAGGATAGGGGAGCGGGGTGAGGACCTCCTTCAGGTGGCTGGAGCCGAGCCCTCCGAATATGGCTGCAGTGCTCCATAATACGATGAGGGCCGCCCATCTGATAATCGGTGAGGTCCCTTCCATGGCCTCCAGCGGCCAATCGGGAAGGATGATGAACGTGAAAATCAGGATGAACTGGATGGCAACGAGATGCTCTCCGCGTTTCCCTGTCGGTGGTGTTTTTTTGTTCCGATTTCGTGCGACATTAACTGTATCTTAAAAGTTACGAAAAGGTATTTTTCCCAGTTTCAATGTCTCATCAGTCATGATTACTCCTGAAGAAACTCTTCTGCTTGTCATTGATGTGCAGGGTCGCCTTGCCCAGAGCGTATACGCTTCTGATTCTGTTATCGGCGCCCTCGGGCGCATGATTCGGGCATCCCAGATTCTTGAAGTGCCCGTACTTGTCACGGAGCAGTACCCCAAGGGTCTGGGCCGAACGGTGGACGCTCTTATGGAACTGCTTCCCGGAGCCCAACCGGTGGAAAAACTCTCGTTCAGCTGCTGCGGTGATGAAGGCTTCATGCATCGTCTCAGGGCGTTAGGTCGAAACGATATCCTGCTTGCCGGCATGGAGACTCATGTGTGCGTCTATCAGACCGCAGTGGAACTGCTGGACTTCGGTTACAACGTCCATCTTCTTACCGATGCGGTCTCTTCGCGGACTGAAGAGAACCGGATGCTCGGCATCCGCTGCATCGAAAAAGCCGGGGGTGCGCTCTCGAGCACTGAAATGGCCATGTTCGAGCTGCTTCGCCAAGCAGGTACCGATCGGTTCAAGGCGGTGTCGGCCATCCTGAAAGAGGCGTAGGCAGCCTCTTTCAGGGAAATCGCTCAATCCCGGACTACGGCCTTGAGCATTTCCTGCAGTTTATCCTCTCCTCTGGTGAAGCCGGTCGCAATGTTCAGGCAGCAGCAGGGGACCCCTTTCGTTTTTTCGAGCAGTCCGGGTTCCCCCTCCAGGCGGTAGCGGTCTTTTTCCGTCGTGACGAGCGTGAGCCCCTTCCGGCGGGCCTCCTCTATAAGAGGCAGGAAGTTATTTTCCGTATAGGGCTCATGATCCCGGAAAAAGCGTCGTTCCACAACGTGTACCCCCTTTTTCATCAGGCTTTCGACGAACGATGCGGGCGAGGCGATGCCGGCAAAGGCCAGCGCCTTGAGCTCTGTGGGCTCGGGGGGGGGCTCCGTCGCCATGCCTTCAGGGCCGAATGCCGTGAGCCCTCCGATGATCACTCGGGTTCTTGCAACAAGGGCGACCGTTCCTTTCAGCTCTGCTTCGATGGCATCCGCCTTTGATACATCGGTGATTTTTGAGAGCACTGCGACGTCGGCTCTCCCGATGCCTTTTTTAGGTTCGCGCAACCGTCCTTCGGGGAGCATTTTTGCCCCGGCGAACGGTTCCCGGGCGTTGATGACGACGATATCGAGGTCCCGCGCCAGCTGCCGGTGCTGGAATGCGTCGTCGAGGATGATGACGTCGGGCCGTTCGCCCCGGAACTGCTCCATGATGAACTGCACGCCTTCGCTTCGCTGTTCTGCTACTACGACTATGACTTCAGGGTTATTGGCGGCGAGCATGGCGGTTTCATCTCCCGACTGGGCGCTCCCGAGGAGAATATTCCGTCCATCGGAAACGAGCTGAACCCCTTTCGACATTCGCCCGTAGCCCCGGGATACGACGGCTGGCCGGCAGCCGATGGAGAGGTAGTATTTCAGGACCCAGTCCACGAGCGGCGTTTTGCCCGTACCGCCGGCAGTCAGGTTGCCGATGGAGACCACGGGAATGGGTGATTTCCACACCTTCAGTATCTTCCTGTCGAAGAGGGCGTTGCGCACCCTCGCCACCAGTCCGTAGAGGAGTGCGGCTGGCCGGAGGATGATGTTCAGTCGGCGCTCATGCATGGCCAAGGCGGTCGGAAAGCAGTTCGGAGTAAGTTTTGAGCTCTTCTTCGGAGTTGAATTGCGGCACGTCCAGGCGGTGCAGTTCAAGTGTGACTTTTGAGAACGGGTGTGGAATGATGAACCGGTCCCAGCTCCTCAGCTGCCATCCTCCCGTAAAGCTGATGCGTGCGAAAATGATGGGCACGCCCGACTCTGAAGCAATGCGCACGGTCCCGTATTTGAACCGGTGCAAGGGGCCCCTCGGGCCGTCGGGCGTGAGGGCGACGAGGCCCCCGCTTTGCAATGCGTCTTGCATGGCGGCGCGGACTTCGCCTCCTCCTTTCGAGCTTGATCCGCGGATGAGCCGGAACCCGAATCGCTTGAGGGCGAGGGAGAGTATGCTTCCGTCTTCCGACAGGCTCACAACTGCCGATGCATCTCTGTCAGGCAATAGTCTTCGCACGAACAGCCACCCCACGGCCATATCCCCATGCCAGAATGCGAAAATGCAGGATTGACCCGGTGCAGGCAGGTTGAAGCTACGCGGCTGGACCGACAGCCGGAGGCTACGGTAAAGGACGCGGAGAGCGGCGGGCAGGACGCGGCTGGAAATAATCGATGGGAGGGCCATGTGGGTCGGCCGGGCCATCCCCTGAAGTCCGGGGTGCGCCCTCTTGAAATTTTTTAATTGTTTTTTTACCCGCTCTGCTTTATATACAAGCTATCCGCTTTGCGGCTGGAAGTAATGTAACACTCGCCGGCCGATAAACCGCCCTCTTAGACACGAACAGCATGAAGGTACTCATCATTGGAAGCGGCGCGCGCGAGCATGCGATGGCATGGGCGGCGTCACGGAACCCCGGGGTGGAGACGGTGTATGCCGCTCCCGGCAACGGCGGGACCGCCATGATGCAGGGCAAGGTGCATAATGTTGCCCTGAAGGCGACCGACCTTGAGGGGCTGCTCCGTTTCGCCCTTGAAAACTCCGTCGATCTGACAGTCGTCGGTCCCGAGCAGCCGCTCGAAGCCGGAGTCGTGGATCTTTTCCGGGACGCGGGTCTGAGGGTGGTTGGCCCGACCCGCGATGCTGCACGTCTTGAAAGCAGCAAGGTATTTGCAAAAGATTTCATGCGCCGCCACAGCATCCCAACCGCAGGCTACCATGTGTTCCGCCTGAAGGACGAGGCGCTCTCCTATCTTGATCGGCTCTCTCTTGAGGCATGGCCTCAGGTACTCAAGGCCAGTGGCCTTTGCGGCGGCAAAGGGGTGATCATAGCTCCCGATCTATTGAGTGCGCGGCGTGCCGTTCAGGAGATGTTCGACGACCGCGTGTTCGGCAATGCTGCCGATGAGGTTGTCATAGAAGATTTTCTCAAAGGAGAGGAAGCGAGCGTGTTCGCCCTGACGGACGGCACATCCTACCGCCTGTTCCTTCCAGCCCAGGACCATAAACGGATCGGAGAGGGTGATACCGGAAAGAATACCGGAGGCATGGGCGCATATGCGCCGGCCCCGCTGGTCACACCTGCCGTGATGCAGAAAGTCGAGGAACGGGTCATCCGTCCAACGCTCGAGGGTATGAGGGCTGAGGGTTGCCCGTTCACGGGGTTCCTCTATGTCGGCCTGATGATCGATGGCGGCGAGCCCTCGGTTGTTGAATACAATGCCAGGCTTGGAGACCCGGAGACCCAGGTGGTGCTTCCGCTGCTAAAAAGCGATTTCATCGATGCCCTCATGGCCAGCGTTTCGGGAGGGCTGGAAGATATTCCGTTCGAGATGCACCCCGGGTCTGCATCCACCGTCGTCATGGCTTCCGGGGGCTACCCAGACAGCTATCCAACAGGGATTGATGTACAGATCGACAGCGCCATTTACGGGATGGAGAAGTGTATGCTGTTCCACGCCGGTACGGCATATATCGACAGTCGTCTTACCACGGCCGGCGGCAGGGTCTTTTCCGTTACCGCGCTCGGACCCACGCTCCGCGAAAGCCTGAACTCTGCTTACCGGGCTCTTGGCACAATCAGTTTCGAGGGCGCCTGTTTTCGCAGGGACATCGGAGCCCGGGCCCTTTAACTTCCGAATATCGTTACCCGATCCATTCAACCGCTGCTGCTTCTGTCGCCGTATGAAAATACCCCGTCGAGCTTTTGAAATCATTCAGGAACAGGCATTCCGTGAACTTCCCCAGGAGTGTTGCGGGCTGTTTGCCGGCATAAAAAACGTTGACCATCGGGGCAATGTCGAGAACATCATCCATGAGGTGGCTCCCTGCCGTAACTGCCTCTATCACGGTCGTGAGAACGGTTTCGAGATATCCCATCAGGAATATTCCGACGTGGAGCGGGAGGCCAAGGGTCTCGGCTTTGCCATCGTCGGCTCCTATCACTCGCACATCAACTCTCCGGCAGTACCTTCACTGCACGATGTCGATTTTGCTAAGCCTGGCCATACCATGCTCATTATTTCCTTCTCGGACGGTCGCCCGAAAGAGGTCACCGCATGGCTCCGTCGCGAGTCCGGCGGCTTCCATCAGGAGCAGATCCGTGTTGTGGAGTGATTGATTGGTAACGCAGCCGAAGTCCGGAGGGATGTATTGAACAGCCGGAGTCCGATGGAATGGACGAACAGCCGAAGTCCGATGGAATGGACGAACAGCCGAAGTCCGATGAAATGGACGAACAGCCGAAGTCCGATGAATAGTTGGGGTTGATTGGAGGCGGCGCGGAAGTGCGTTGTCTTCGTGGATGAGTGGGGGAAATTTAGTACATTACCGACCATTGAAGCTTTCGAAGATCCTAACCTCTGATACCAGTGCCAAAGCGGGAAGACATCAAGTCCATTTTAGTGATCGGAGCCGGTCCGATCGTCATCGGTCAGGCCTGTGAGTTTGATTATTCGGGCACACAGGCATGCCGTGCCCTGAAGGAGGATGGCTACAGGGTCATTCTGGTCAACAGCAACCCTGCGACCATCATGACCGATATCGAGCTGGCCGACGCCACCTATATCGAGCCGATTACCCCGGAATATGTGCAGAAAATCATCGAGAAGGAGAAGCCCGATGCGCTGCTTCCGACCATGGGTGGTCAGACGGCGCTCAATACGGCGGTGAGCCTTGCCGAGTCGGGAATCCTCGAACGCAACGGCGTCGAACTCATCGGTGCGAAGCTGCGGGCCATCCGCAAGGCGGAGAATCGCGAACTGTTCAGCGATGCGATGAAGAAGCTCGGTCTGGAAATGGCCAAGGGATTTTTCGTCCGGAATGAAAAAGAGGCCCGCGATGCCCTCGAGGAAATCGGCCTGCCGATCATCATCCGCCCTTCGTTTACGCTCGGCGGTACGGGAGGAGGGTTTGCCGAAACCAAGGCTGATTATTACGAGGCAGTGCGGCGCGGCCTTGCCGAAAGTCCGATCGGCGAAGTACTGGTGGAGGAGTGCCTGTTCGGCTGGAAGGAGTTCGAACTTGAGGTCATCCGCGACCTTGCCGACAACGTGATCATTGTCTGCAGCATCGAGAACGTGGATCCGATGGGCGTGCACACCGGTGACAGCATCACGGTGGCTCCCGCCCAGACCCTGACCGACAGGCAGTATCAGGAGCTTCGTGATGCTTCGGTTCGCATCATCCGCGAAATCGGCGTGGAAACCGGCGGCAGCAACATCCAGTTCGCTATCCATCCCCGTACCGGCCGTATCGTCGTCATTGAAATGAATCCCCGCGTATCGCGCAGCTCGGCCCTGGCCTCGAAGGCGACGGGATTCCCGATTGCCAAGGTTGCTGCCAAGCTGGCTGTCGGCTACACACTCGACGAGATCCTGAACGACATAACCAAGTCGACTCCTGCCAGCTTCGAGCCGGCCATCGACTACTGTGTTGTGAAGGTTCCTCGCTGGGATTTCGAGAAGTTCAAGAACGTGGACTCCCGCCTCGGCGTGCAGATGAAGTCGGTCGGTGAGGTGATGGCGTTCGGTCGCAATTTCCGTGAGGCACTCCAGAAGTCGCTGCGTGGGCTTGAGATCGGCCGTGCCGGGCTCGGTTCCGATGGCAAGGACCTGATGAACGTCATCGACATGACCCCGCAGCAGAAGATGTTTGCCAAGGACGATATTCTCGAGAAAATCAGGATTCCAAGAGCTGACAGGATGTTTTATCTGCGCTACGCCTTCCAGGCTGGTGCGACTGTCGATGAAATCTACCAGTCAACGGCCATAGACCCATGGTTCCTCGACAACATCCGCCAGATTGTTGAGTTTGAGGACGAACTGAGGGCACTGGCCTCAGCCGGCTGAGCGGGGAAAGAGGGATGACCTACCTTGCAAAGATCCTCGAAGAGAAGCTTCGGGAGGTTGAGGGGGTAAGGGCTATGCGTCCGCTTGCCCGTTACCTTGAGCTTCGCGACTCGCTTGCTCCGGCCAGAGGGTTTATGGCGGCGCTGCGGGCAGAGGACAGCAGGCTCCGGCTCATCGCTGAAGTCAAGAAAGCCTCCCCGTCAAGGGGCGTGATTGTCCATGATTTCGATCCGGTCCGGATCGCCCTCCGCTACGAGGCGATCGGCGCTTCAGCGCTTTCGGTTTTGACCGACCGGCAGTTCTTCCAGGGTTCTCCGGAGTATCTCCAGGCGGTTTCGGCTGCGGTTCAGCTTCCCGTGCTCCGCAAGGATTTCATCGTTGATGAATCACAGATTTTCGAGTCGCGTCTCATGGGTGCAGACGCAATTCTCCTGATTGTTGCGGCTCTCGATCCCCGCCAGCTTCGCGACTACCTCCAGACAGCTGGTGAAACGGGTCTCGATGTGCTCGTTGAGGTGCATGATCGAAGGGAACTCGACATGGCGACCGAAGCGGGAGCCACCCTGATTGGAGTCAACAACCGCAACCTGAAGGACTTCAGTGTCGACCCCGTCACTTCCTCTGCCCTTCGCCCCTTTTTTCCTCCTGATACTATCTCGGTGTCGGAGAGCGGTCTGAAAACGGCTTCCGACATCGCTCTGTTGCGCGATGCCGGTTTCCATGCCGTGCTCATTGGAGAAGGTCTCCAGACAAGCAAAGAGCTGACGGGCCTGACGTGGCCCGTTACCCCCTCCTTATCGTGATGCACTCTTGATTTTCAGGGCTGCGGCCGCAGGGTCAGCCGCCCTGAAAAACGCCGTTCCTGCAATGAGCGCATCGGCTCCTGCATGAACCACTGCTTCGGCATTCTCTTCGGTGATTCCCCCGTCAACGGCAATGACCAGCCGAGGGTTGAGCTCACGGCGCATTGCGTCGAGCTTCTTTATTTTCTCGATGGATGCGGGGATGAACTTCTGTCCGCCGAAGCCGGGGTTGACCGACATGATGAGGACGAGGTCGAGATCCCCGAGAATCTCTTCAAGTGTCGAGACCGGGGTGGCGGGATTGAGGGAAACGCCGGCTTTTGCCCCGAGGCTTTTGATGAACTGAACGGTGCGGTGCAGGTGCGGGCAGGTTTCCTGATGAACGGTTACCTGATTCGATCCGGCTTTGACGAACTCTTCGATGTAGCGGTCTGGGTCGGCAATCATCAGGTGGGTATCGACGACCATTGCTGTATTGCTGGCTATGGCCTGAACGACAATCGGTCCAAACGTGATGTTTGGGACGAAGTTCCCGTCCATGATGTCGCAGTGGATCCAGTCTGCACCGGCCGCTTCTGCAGTCTTGAGGGCCTCACCGAGGTGCATGAGGTCGGCCGAAAGGATGGATGGAGCAATGAGGGTGGATTGTGAGGGCATGTCTCTGCTGTTTAGGGTAACGGAAAAGAGTTGTCAACTGTTTAAAACGCTTCGCCAATTCCAAAGTTGAAGGTCAGGCCTCCGTCGCCAAAGACCCAGGGATCGGCTAATGAGGGGTCGTGCAGCCTCCATGCGAAGTCGAATCGGAAGGGGCCGATCGGTGAGCCGACCCTGAGGCCTAGGCCCCAGTCCCATGCGAAGTCGCGGGTCAGCGAGTTGAGGCTGAATGCGTAGGGTCCGGTGCGGTTCCATATGTTGCCGAGATCGCTGAAAGCGGTGATGCCGGATTCCTGGCCGAAGAGCCGGAAGAATTTAATCCGGTATTCCAGAGCGAGCTCCACCTTGACATCCGCACCGAAATTGGCCACTGCTTCGCTCGAGCTGCTGCCTGGACCAAGGGTGTTGAAGAGCCATCCCCGCATGCTGTTTGATCCGCCCGCGTAGAACCTCCGCTCTTCCGGCGTGTCTTCTGCCTTGCCGTATGGTGCCATCCATCCTACGTCGACCTTTCCTGCCAACCTGCTTTTGTCGGTGAGCCGTTTATCGAACGTGACCCGGGTGTCGGCCTTGACGTACTGAGAATAGGTGGTGCCGAAGATCTGCGGATCACTGTCGGTAAAGCCGGTGTGGGGACTGGTATCGATATATTCGTCTATCAGCCAGGGAATGGCACCGGCATGCTCGAGGAGTACATTGGTTTTCCAGATTGTTTTCTCCGGCCGGAGGGGGTCGCGGTTTGAATGGCTGTAGCGGAGGCGGAACGTCTGGTTGACATGGGCGTCGAGCAGGCTGTCCAGTCCTGCGCTTACATCGTCAGGATTGCTGGTGTCAATGCCGATGTTGTTGGCCAAATCTGTCCGGAAGAGCTTGCTGAACCCTCTGAGGGAATCTTTCTGTACCCACTCGATATCGAAGAAGTCGAAATCCATGCGTCCCTTTTCGCCGCTTGCGGCGCTGTAGCTGCCCCTTACGAGGGCATTGGTATTGGTGAGCAGGACCGGCAGCCGGCTTTGGGAATATTCTGCCGAAGCACTGTAGAAGTTGCCGGGCTTTTTAAGGACCGGCAGAAGCAGGGTGTTTTTCATGCGCAGCTCATAGGGGACCACAGGATCGTAATCGCCGGCATCAAGGTTGCTGAGAAGCGTGCTGCTCGAGCCGATCTGCGTACCGTATTCAGTAGTGGTTCGGAGCTGCTCGGCACCGCCGAAGAGGTTTTTGTTCTCATAGGCCAGAGCCCCGCCGAGAAAAAGCGATCCGTAGCGGTTGTCGGCAAGAATTTTCGGTTCCAGCTGGTGCTTGGGGGCCGGTTCAAGATGGATAGTGTTGTATAACTTCCTGTTCTTCACGGAGTCCTGCTGGATATATATCGATGAAAAGATGTTGGTTGCACCAAAGTTCTGCAGGGTTTTCTGTTCCCGGCTCTGGCGTGTGAGCAGGCCGGGGCGGAAGTCGATGGCTGAGGTGATGAGGATCGGCGATATGCTCTGCCCCCCGGCGATCCTGATCTTGAGAGAGTCCCTTTCAATGAGTCTGGCCTCTTTTGAGGATTTTCGCGAGAGGGGGTTGTGGACGACAGCCGTCACTCCGCCGTAGTGGAGGCGTATCGGCAGGCGGAGCTGCATCAGAACCCCTGCACGGGTTCCGACGGTGTCGATGCGGATTCTGAGGCTGTCCTCATTGAAGAACGCATAGCCGTGCTCGCGGAAGAAAGAAATGCTTCGGTCCCGTTCGTCAATGAGGCGCTCGACGGAAAAAATGTCTCCCGTGTGGAGGACTTTCCGCTGCAGGAACTCCTTCCGGAGCGAATCGGGGGCAGTACTGATTCCTTGATAGGCGAGGGAGTCGATCCTCGTTGGTTCGTTTTCTTTGACATGAATGTCGATGTCGACTTTCCTTCCGCTGCTTTTGTAGTTGAAACGCGGATCAAGCTCTGCAAAGAAATAACCTTTGTAGGTGTAGAGTTTTCTGAGGAGGATCAGATCCTTTTCAAAATCCTCCATGTTGAAGGGTTGGCGTCTCCGGGCGAAAATGCCGATGCCGAATAGCGATTTTTCCGGAGTGGTCATGATGACCTGCTGCAGTTCCTGATCGCTTACAGCGCGGTTGCCGGTGAAGTGGACTTCTCCTACACAGGGCGCTTTTTCGGCCGGGGCTGGTGGCGGGCTGGATGTTTCAGCGTGAATCGGACTCCCGGCCGATGCCAGCATGATGAGCATCATGAGGCATACGGCCGCCGTCAGAACTTGGGGGCGGGCTAAAAAAAAATAATTGCCGGTGTTTCATTCTATGTGAGGAGTTCTTCATCTCCGTAGCAGAAGTCTTCATCGGTCGGGTAGTCGGGCCAGATTTCATCGATGCTTTCGTACATTTCGTCACTTTCGGGCAGGTCATGCAGGTTGTCTATGACCTGCTGCGGGGCGCCAGTCCTGTTGGCATAATTGATCAGTTCGTCTTTTGTCACCGGCCATGGGGCGTCAGCGATGTAACGGGCAAGATCCAGATTCCAGTACATACTCAGTCTGTTGTGTTGTTCATGTTAGGAGTTTGAGTCGGGGCCGTCCTCCGAAGGCTGCTGTATGGTGATGAACCTGTCAGGGTTCGATGCATCGAAGAAGTATGCCGCAGGGTCGACTCTGACCCGGTCTTTATAGACCTCATAGTGGAGATGCGGACCAGTGGAGATGCCGGTGTTTCCCGAAAGGGCGATGACTTCGCCGCGGCGGATCTTCTGGCCCTGGCGCACCAGAGACTTTGACAGGTGCGCATAGGCGGTCATGAAACCGAACCCGTGGTTGATGACCACTTTCTGGCCGTACCCTTTCTCGTATCCGGAAAATATGACGGTGCCATTGCCGGTTGCCTCGACACGGGAGCCTTCTGATGCTGCGAAATCAACCCCGGTGTGGAACATCCTTGATTTGTAGATCGGGTGTTTCCGGTACCCGAACTCGCTGGTCACCGACCCGTTGACGGGACGGATGTTCGGGATGCATGCGAGGAAAGGCGATCCCTCGCCTTCCAGTTCGGTTGATGCCGATGACGATGCCAGCGGTTCAGTGCCGTCCATCTGACGGATCATCTGTTCGATCATCAGCTCAGTTCCCGTCAGGAGTCCACCGGGAGCAGGGGTTTCAGCGTGAAGCAGGGAGGCGGGGGGGAAGAGAACAGAGCATGTGATGAAGAGTGCCAGGGCGGCATGGGTGAACGACGGGACCTGCGGCAACAATGCCTGCAGGGTTCTCATATGTCCTCGGAGGACATTAGGCCGTTTGTTCACGAACATGCGGTGTCTTGATACAGTGTTTCAAGCGGGAGGTTCAGCACTATTTCTGGAATATAAAAAATTATTTCTGTATAACAGAGCCCCCTCTTCAGGTAATTGAGCCTCTCTATTCAGTGCGCTTCGAGCCAGTTCTTCCCTGTTCCGATGTCGACAACGACGGGGACGTTTTTCAGGCCACAGAGTGCAGCAGCCTCGATCATGGCTCCCTCGACCAGCGCCCTGAGTTCGTTTTGTTCCGTCCCGGTGGTTTCAAAAACCAGTTCGTCATGTACCTGCAGGAGCATGACGGACTGCATGGATGCCGCCTTGATCCGCCTGCTGCAGAGGTTCATGGCGCATTTGATGATGTCGGCCGCGGTACCCTGGATCGGGGTGTTCATCGCTGCGCGTTCGGCGGCTTTCTGCACGTTCGTGTTCCGGCTCGTGAGGTCTCTGAGGTAGCGCCGGCGACCGAGCAGGGTGGTGACGAATCCGTTTTTCCTTCCCTCTACGATGATTTCCTCAAGCGCAGTGAAGAGCCCGGGGTACTTTTCGCGGTAGGTGTCGATGATTTCCCTGGCCTCGTTTCTCGGAATGTTGAGGCGCCTTGAGAGCCCGAACGCCTGAATGCCATAGAGGACGCCGAAGTTGACCTCCTTGGCTTTGCGGCGCATGTCAGGGGTGATTTCTTCGGTGTTGAAAATGACCCTTGCCGTTGCGGCGTGGATGTCCTCGCTGTTACGGAATGCCTCAATGAGCTTGGGGTCCCCGGAGATCTCCGCGGCGATGCGGAGTTCGATCTGCGAGTAGTCGGCCGAGAGGAGCAGGTTCGAGGGATCTGTGGGGATGAACGCCTTGCGGATCTCCCGTCCGAGCGGAGTGCGGATGGGGATGTTCTGCAGGTTCGGGTTGGATGAGGAGAGCCGTCCGGTGGCCGTGACGTGCTGGTTGAAGGATGTGTGCACCCTGCCGGTGCGGGGGTTCACCATCCTCGGGAGTGCATCGATGTAGGTCGTCTTGAGCTTCTGCAGGCTACGGTACTGAAGCAGGTCGCTGACCACGGGGTGAAGGGGCGCGAGTTCCTCGAGTACCTCCACATTGGTCGAGAACCCCGTTTTGGTCGTTTTTTTGGTCGGAAGGCCAAGCACGTTGAAGAGGATGTGGGAGAGCTGCTTCGGGGAGTCGATGTTGAAGTCGGTGCCTGCAGTGGTGTGTATGGTTTCCCTCAGCGCTTCAAGCTGGTGGCCGACCGCAATGGAGGTTTCCTGAAGGTGTCTGCTGTCGATGCTTATGCCCTGATGCTCCATGCTTGCGAGCACACTGACAAGAGGGAATTCGATATCCCGGCAGAGCTCCATGAGACGGGGTTCCGTTTCGAGACTTCTGGCGAACGCTCCTTCAAGCTGCAGGGCGAGATCGGCATCCTGACAGGCATAGTCGGTCAGTTTTGCGGGTTCGACATCGTAAATGTGCAGCCTGTTCTTTCCTGTACCGGTAAGCTCGTCATATTTTGTGGTTTTGAGCCTGAGGTGCAGGGCGGCCATGTCGTCGAGGTTGTGTTTGCCGTCGGGGTCGAGCACGTAGCTGGCCAGCATCGTGTCAAAACCGACTGGACCAAGCTCCAGACCGTAGTTCTTGAGGACGAGGATGTCGTATTTGAGGTTCTGTCCGGTTTTGGTTATGGCCGGATTCTCGAGCAGTGGCCGTAGAATTTCGATAGAGCGCCCCCGGTCGAGCCCGGTGCCTGCAAACGAGATGAAGCGGGCTTTCGATGGCTCCGCCGAGATGGAAATGCCTGCAAGTTCGGCCTCGAAGGTGTCCAGAGAGGTGGTTTCTGTGTCAACGGCGATCTTCTCTGTCTGGAGCATCTCCCGTACGAATTCCTGAAGGTGGTCCTCTGTGGCAATCATCCCGTAGTCTGCTCCGTCGCGCGGGTCACCGAGCTCCTCCGTTTCAGCTGCATGCACTTCCGATGCTTCCTGTATGGCCGGATCTCCGGACGCTGCTGCACCGGTCAGACCGGGGAACGCTGCCGGGAGGCGTGATGCGATGGTCTTCAGCTCCAGTTTTCCGAGGAGTTCGAGCAGTTCCTGACGAAGAGGTGTGGTGCATCGAAGTTCCTCCAGGTTGACATGGAGCGTCAGGTCAGTGCGGATGGTGACAAGGTCGGTGATGAGCTGGAGGCGGGGCCGGAACGTTTCGAGGCTTTTCCTGACCTTCGGCGTGAGCTCTTCGATATGGAGGTAGACTTCCTCCAGAGATCCGAACCGTTTGAGCAGCGATGTTGCGGTTTTGGGGCCGATGCCCTCGGCTCCGGGTATGTTGTCGGAGGTGTCGCCGGTGAGGGTGAGGAAGGCGGTGAACTGTTCCGGCGGAACGCCGAACTGTTCCTCTACTTCATACCTCCCCATCAGCTGCAGCTCGTTCTGGTTCTTTGAAGGCCTGAGGAGCTTGACCCCGTCGTGGACCAGCTGGGCGAGATCCTTGTCCGGGGTGACGATGTATATGCTGCATGCATCTTCGAACTCTCTTGCTGCCGTGCCGATCAGATCGTCAGCCTCAAAGCCCGGCGTGCGGAGAATGGGGATGCCGAGCGCCCGGAGAAGTTCGAAGAGCGGTTCAATCTGGCCGGTCATTTCTTCGGGAGGTGCGGTCCGGTTGGCTTTATATTCGGGAAAGATGTCGTGGCGGAAGGTCTTTTCCCGGCTGTCGAACGCGGCGGCCAGATACCGCGGGTGGTACGTTTCGAAAATCCGGAGCAGGGTAGACATGAAGCCGAACAGTGCTCCGGTCGGTCTGCCGTCCCGGGTTTTCATGCCGGCACGTAGCAGTGCGAAGTAGGCCCGGTAGAGCAGGGCCATGCCGTCAATGAGGAAGAGGTCAGGTTTCGCTCCGGCAGCCGCCACGGGCGGGTCCGTCAGGTTCATTCCTGCCCCGTCGTCGAACATGCCCAGCTGGCGGTCGTTCATGGCGCCACCACCCCGTAGCTGCCGAACACCCTTACCATGGTGGCGAACTCCCGGAGGTGCGATAGGGCATGCTCTATGGCGGGGTCGTCGCGGTGTCCGATGACGTCAACATGGAAGAGGTACTCGAAGGCCTTCTGGCGGAATGGTCGGGACTCGATTTTCGTGAGGTCGATGTCGCGCAGCGCCATGGTGGCAAGCGCCTTGAAAAGCGAACCCTGCTCATTCGGCAGCGTGAAAGCGATGGATGTCTTGTACTGGCCTGTGCTGTAGCCTGTAAGGTGTTCGAGCGATTTGGGGTGCTCTGCATGGGTGATGCAGAAGAACCGGGTGATGTTCCATTCCTCATCGGCCAGATTTTCCTGCAGGATCTCCAGTCCGTAGAGCTCACCCGCCCGTTTCGAGGCGATGGCCAGTTTCGAGGGGTCTTGTTGTCCGGCAATAAACTGGGCGCTGCCGGCGGTATCGTATGCGACCTCTTCCTGGATGTTCGGGTGTGTCTTGAAGAAGTTTCTGCACTGCGCCAACGCCTGCGGATGGGAGAGGACCCGGCGGGCTGTGTCGGTTGACGAGCCCGGAAGGCCGAGCAGGCAGTGCTCCACCTTTACGAAGGTTTCGGCGGTAATCACGACCGGATGTTCGAGCAGGAGGTCGTAATTGCGATGGATGCTTCCCCCGAGCGAGTTTTCCATAGGAATGACTGCGAAATCCGCACGGCGGTCCTCGACGGCAGAGAATACCTCCTCAAAGGAGCAGCAGGGATAGGGTCGGCCGAGGCGGAGAGCGGCGATTTCACTGTAGGCCCCGGGCTCTCCCTGATAGGCAATTATCAGGTTTGTCATTGATTTTTCTTGTGATTAACTTGCACGTAAGCCGGCAGATTTGGTTTTATTTAAAGAAAATAAATCTATTATCATAGGAAGGGCGCCAGAAGCTGACCCGGTTGCCCATCCGAGAGGATGGTTCATGCTCTCCTTCGGCGCACCCGTCTTCAGGAACAACCACTACAGCAGTTTGCATTATGTCAGGACACAGTAAATGGGCTACCATCAAGAGAAAAAAGGCGGCCACCGACCAGAAGCGGGGCAGCCTGTTCACCAAGCTGGTCAAGGAAATCACCATAGCGGCCAAGATGGGCGGAGGGGATCCTTCGGGTAACCCCCGGCTACGCCTTGCCATTGATACGGCACGCTCGAACTCGATGCCGATGGACAACATCCAGCGGGCCGTCAAGAAGGGAACAGGAGAGCTTGAGGGTGTGACCTATGACGAAATCACCTATGAGGGCTACGGTCCTGCGGGTATCGCCCTCATCATAGAGACCGCAACGGACAACCGTAACAGGACGGTGGCCGACCTACGCCACATCATGAGTCGTAACAACGGTTCTCTCGGCGAAAGCGGAAGCGTGAGCTGGATGTTTCAGCGCAAGGGCAGCCTTGAGGTCCCCGTGTCGGCGGCCAGCGAAGAGGCTCTGATGGAGGCGCTGCTTGAGGCTGGTCTTGAGGATCTCAGTAATGACGGCGGAGATACCTATACGGTCATTACCGATGTGCGTGATCTGGAGGCTGCTAAAAAGGCGCTCGAGGATCAGGGTATACCTTTCGAAAACGCGAAAATGGATCTTATCCCGGAGAACTATATAGAACTCGAGGCGGAAGACGCCCGAAAGGTCATCAAGCTGATCGACGCCTTGGAGGAGAACGATGACGTTCAGTCCGTCTACAGCAATATGGAGATCAGCGAGAGTGCAATGAACAGTCTGGAAGACTGAGGGATGATCGTGCTGGGGATTGATCCGGGGAGCCTCTGCACTGGCTATGGGGTGGTGTCCGGAGAGAACGGCCAATACCGCCTTCTTGAATGCGGCGTTCTGCGCTTCAGTTCCCGTCAGAGTCTTCCGGAACGGATCGGAGGAATTTGCGATGCGCTTGACGGCCTCATAGGCCGGGCTCAGCCTCTGCGGCTGTCCATTGAGACGGCGTTCATCGGAAGGAACGTGCAGTCGGCCCTCAAGCTCGGTCTGGTCAGGGGAGCGGTAATCGCCCTCGGAGTGAGCCGCGGGCTCATGCTCCAGGAGTATTCGCCCCGTGAGGTGAAGCTGGCCGTCACCGGCCGGGGTGGAGCCTCGAAGGAACAGGTCGCAGGCATGGTCACCGCCCTGCTCGGGCTTGGAACCGCGCCGAAGCCGCTTGATGTGACCGATGCCATCGCTGTCGCGCTCTGCGAACTGCAGCGTCAGGAGGGAAGCGTCCAGAAGGCGCAGGCAAAAGGATCATCCCGAAGGGGGAACGGATGGGCGGAATTCGTGAGAGCCAGTCCCGATCTGGTTGTTGAACCATTAAAGCGATAGCCGTGCAGGGGCACATCTTCAACTTACCCAACGCTCTGAGCTTCCTGAGGATCCTCCTGATCCCCTGGTTCCTCTGGTTCTTTCATACCGGAAAGACGGACATCGCCATTGTCATCATGATCGTCGCCGTGCTGTCCGACTGGTTCGACGGTCAGGCTGCCCGTTGGACGAATGAGGTGTCGGAGATGGGAAAGATCCTTGACCCTCTGGCCGACAAGCTCTGTCTGGCTAGCGTGGCGCTCTATTTCCTCTGGATCGGTGCACTGCCCCTCTGGTTTGTTCTTTTTGCCGTGCTCCGCGATCTCTTTATCTTCGCTGGTGCTGCCTGGGTACGCCATCACCATCAGGTAGTGACGACATCGCTCTGGCCGGGGAAGTGGGCCGTGGGATTTGTTTCGATGCTTTTCATTTCAATGGTGTGGCCGCATCCGCTCTTTACCGCATGGCCCGTCAAGGAGTTCTTCCTGTACCTCTCGACCATCATGCTTCTCTACTCTTTCATCCTCTACTGCATTCGCTTTTACCGTATCCACCACGGTCTCGACTATAAGGCCTGAGAAGGCGCCTGAGGCGGAGTTTTTCTGTATGCAACAAAAAAGGCCCCCGTGAACGGAGGCCTCTTTTCATTTCGCCAGGGGTTGCAGCCCCTATTTCTTTTCTTCGGGCTTGTCCATCACGGTGGCCATCAGCGAGGCTTCGCAGACGAGTTCGCCGCGGACGAACGCCTTGGCATCGAACTGGCAGACGCTTCTGCGCATGTTGGTCATAACTGCTTCAATGACAAGTGTATCGCCGGGCAGCACCGGTTTGCGGAACCGGGCCTTGTCGATCGCCATGAAGTAGACCACGCTCTCCTTGGTGTTGTTTTTGCCGTTGAGCATCATGATGCCGCCGGTCTGGGCCATCGCTTCGATGATGAGTACGCCCGGCATGACCGGATTGCCGGGGAAGTGGCCCTGGAAGAAAGGCTCGTTCATCGTGACGTTCTTGATTGAGACGATCTTTTCATCGAGCTTGAACTCGACGATCTTGTCGATGAGCAGGAACGGGTAGCGGTGTGGCAGGATGTTCTGGATCGCATTGATGTCGAAGATGACTCCGGCTTTCTTTTCGTGCTGGTACTGGCGGGCAAGTTTGTTGCGGTCAGCGTATTTCTTCAGCTGCCGGACGAACTCCACGTTCGATGCGTGCCCGGGCCGTGCAGCCAGGACCTGTGCCTTCACCGGCATGCCGAGGAGGGCGATGTCGCCGAGGAGGTCGAGGAGTTTGTGACGCGCAGGCTCGTTCTGGAAGCGCAGATCACGGTTGTTGAGGATGCCGTTTTTGCCGAGAATGAGGTGGTCGCTTGCAAGTCCGAGTTTCTCTCCGAGCGTCAGCAGTTCCTCCTTCTCCATCTGCTTGTCGATAATGACGACGGCGTTGTCAACGTCTCCTCCCTTGATGATTCCCTGATTGGCCAGCGTTTCGACCTCGCTGAGGAAGCAGAAAGTGCGGGCGGAGGAGAATTCCGGCATAAACTCCTTTTCAAGGTTGAAGAGTCCGGAGTGCTGAGAACCGAGCGCAGGGTTCTTGTAGTCGACCATGACGGTGGCGCGGAAGTCGTCGAGCGGGAGGGCGACGATGTCGACGCTGTTCAGGGTATCGTGGTATTCGATGGTTTCGTCGATGACGAGGTAGTTCTTCGGCTCATCCTGTTCCTGGAAGCCGGCTCCCTGCAGCGCTTCGCCAAAGGGCTGTGAGCTGCCGTCCATGACGGGGGGCTCGGGGCCGCTCATCTCGATTCGGCAGTTGTCGATCTGGAGGCCGTAAAGGGCGGCCAGCACGTGTTCTGTTGTGTGGACCTTCACATCACCGACGGCAATGGTCGTACCTCGAAGGACGTCCACCACGTTGTCGATCAGCGCCGGGATCTCGGGGCTTTCGGCAATGTCTGTCCGGATGAACCGGTAGCCGTAGTTCACCGGGGCGGGCTTGAAGGTAATCATGCATTCCTTGCCGGTGTGGAGGCCTGTGCCCCAGAGTGAAACCTCTTTCTGCAGTGTGCGCTGATGAATGAGCATAGTGTGGGTGTTGCTCCCGCCCCCTGAGGGTGTGGGAAATGATTCCCCCGACATCGGGGGAAGAGAATTTTAAGACCCTCAAGATAATAAAGTAGCCGGTCCTCTTCAAATCATCGCCCGGGCATTATTCGGGTTTGGGGAAATGCTTATGCGCCATGGAGAGCAGGAGCGGGTGGGTTTCGGGGTTGCCTGCGATGATGCTTCTGCGGCGGAAGACGTCATCATCTCCCGTGAAGTCGGTGACGGTGCCGCCTGCTTCCCGCACGAGGAGAACGCCTGCAGAGAAGTCCCATGGAAAGAGGACATATTCCCAGAATGCGTCGAACCGACCGCATGCCGTGTAGGCAAGATCGATAGCGGCAGACCCTGCACGCCGGATGCCTGCCGACACCTTGACGACATCCTTCAGCATGGCCATGTAGGCATCCATGTAATGGTACTCTTTGAAGGGGAGTCCCGTGGCGATGAGCCACCCGTCATCTTCACGCCGGTCGGCCACACTGATCCTCTGGCCGTTGAGATATGCACCCTTGCCTTTTTCGGCGGTGAAGAGCTCGTCCAGCACCGGCTGGTACACAACGCCGTGGGTGAGTCCCTCTGCTTCATCTTTCAGGGCGATGCTGATGGAGAAGACAGGGAAGGAGTGGATAAAGTTGAGGGTGCCGTCGAGCGGGTCGACGATCCATGTCCGTCCTGACAGGGGCGGAGCGGTGGTGCCCTCTTCGCAGAGCATGCCGTCACGGGGGAATGCCGCCGTTATTATCCTGCCGATTTCGGCTTCGCACGCCTTGTCTGTTTCGGTGACGAAGTCCCTGAACTCTTTCGGGTGGATCTCTCTGTGGGAAAGTTCTCCGAATTTTCTGAGTGTGATGGCTCCTGCGGCTCGGGCGGCCTCTTCGGCAACCTGCAGCACTGTCGAGGTTTTTTCCATGTGTGTAGGGGGGAAGTTGCGGGTTACGGGTGAGTCCAATATAGCATTTCAAGGCCGACTTCGTTCCATTTGTGCGTCAACCTCTTTTTGAGGAAGGAATTATGAGTATCGTTACGAGTAGCGTTACGGGCAGAATTATAAATGGAAATACGGATGGAATTACTGATCTAATTACGGATCTAATTACGGATGGAATTATGGGTGGTGTGTGTATGTTACAGTTGTCGTTAAGATTTCCTGAATGCCCAGTTACCCGTAACAAGAAATCCCTTTCCAATGAAGCAGCTCAATGCATTGAAGACGGCGTTCTCACTCGCCCTCTGTTTTCTGTTTGCCTACGCCGGCAGTCTTTTTACGCCTGTTCCGGGTTCGGAGTGGTACTACCAGACCCTTCAGCGTCCGACATGGAACCCGCCCGACTGGCTTTTCCCTCCGGTATGGAGCCTGCTGTTCCTCATGATGGCCGTCGCCTTTGCGCTGGTGCTCAGTGCCCGAAACTCCAGCGGCAGGCTCCCGTGGAGCGCAATCTCTGTTTTTGTGGCCCAGCTTATCCTGAACCTCGCCTGGTCTGCATCCTTCTTCGGCCTGCACTCGCCCCAGCTTGCTCTTGGTGTCATCACGCTGCTCTGGCTGATGATTGTTGCGACGATGGTACAGTTCCGGAAGATTGTTCCGCTGGCGTCCTGGCTGCTCGTGCCTTACCTCCTCTGGGTGAGCTTTGCCGCCTACCTGAACTTCATCATCTGGCAGCTGAACTGAGCGCGCTACGCCTTGAACTGAATCAAGGCATGATGGCCGATATCGAAAACAGCAAAAGCCCGGGTTGCCCGGGCTTTTGCTGTTGGTCTTAAAGGAGTGCGGATAGGACTCAGTCCTCTTCCTTCTCGCGGAGGTTTTCGAGCACACCGAAGTCTTCGAGCGTCGTGACGTCGCCCTTGATCTCGTTGCTCGTTGCAAGCTCGCGGAGCAGGCGGCGCATGATTTTGCCGCTGCGGGTCTTCGGCAGTCCCTTTGCCCACCTGATTTCATCGGGTTTGGCGATGGGGCCGATTTCCTTGGCCACATGGTTGCGGAGCGCTTCACGGAGCTTCATGTCGCCTTCGTATTCGTCTTTCAGGGTAACGAATGCCACAAGAGCGTTGCCCTTGATGTCGTCGGGGCGGCTGACCACGGCGGCTTCAGCTACTGCCTCATAGGAGACGAGCGCGCTTTCGACTTCGCTTGTCCCTAGGCGGTGGCCGCTGACGTTCACCACGTCATCGACGCGGCCCATGATCCAGATATAGCCGTCCTCATCCTTGCGGGCGCCGTCACCGGTGAAGTACATGTCGTGGAACTCCGACCAGTAGGTCTCCTCGTAACGCTTGTTGTCGCCGTAGATGGTGCGGAGCATGGATGGCCAGGGCTTCTTTATGACCAGGTAGCCGCCCTCGTTCGGACCGCAGGGTGTGCCGTCTTTCTGCACGACGTCGGCCATGATGCCGGGAAGCGGGCGGGTTGCTGTACCGGGCTTGGTCGGGGTCGCACCGGGAAGGGGAGAGACCATGATGCCGCCGGTCTCGGTCTGCCACCAGGTGTCAACGATCGGGCATCTTTCCTGCCCGACTACCTTGTGGTACCACATCCATGCTTCGGGGTTGATTGGTTCGCCGACCGTGCCGAGCAGGCGCAGCGAGCTGAGGTTGTGCTTGGTGACCCATTCGTCGCCGGCGCGGATGAAGGCGCGGATTGCGGTCGGGGCCGTGTAGAGGATTGTGACCTTGTGGCGGTTGATGATGTCCCAGAAGCGGTCCCATTGGGGATAGTTCGGTGCGCCTTCATACATGAGAAGGGTCGCGCCGTTGAGGAGCGGGCCGTAGACCATGTAGCTGTGACCGGTGATCCAGCCGACGTCTGCCGTGCACCAGTAGATGTCGTCGTCACGGATGTCGAAAACGTATCGGAATGAGCTTGCGGCATGGACCATGTAGCCGGCCGTGGTGTGCAGGATGCCTTTGGGCTTGCCGGTTGAGCCGCTGGTGTAAAGCACGAAAAGCGGGTGTTCGGATTCAACCGCGACGGGCTCCGACTCGTCGGAGGCCAGGCCCATGAGGTCATGCCACCAATGGTCCATGCCGTCGTGCATGCTGATGTTCTCCCCTGTGACCTTCAGGACGATGACGCTGCGGATAGAGGGGGTGTTGACGATGGCTTCGTCGACGATGTTCTTGAGGTTGATTGAGCCTCCGCGGCGCCGTGTGCCGTCGCAGCAGATGAGCAGTTTTGCACGGGAATCGTTGACACGCTCGGTGATGGCATGGGCCGAGAACCCTGCGAAAATGACGTTGTGGACAGCGCCTACCCTTGCGCATGCAAGGACTGCGATGACCAGTTCGGGTACCATGCCCATGTAGATGCCGACACGGTCACCGGGTTTGATGCCGGCGATTTTCAGGACGTTGGCGAATTTCGAAACCTGACGGTGGAGTTCACCGTACGTCAGAACGCGCTGCTCTCCCTCTTCGCCCTCCCAGATGATGGCTGCCTTGTTCTTGCGCCAGCTGTTTGCGTGCACGTCGACTGCATTGTAGCAGATGTTTGTCGTGCCGCCCTGGAACCACTTGGCATACGGGGTGTTCCATTCGAGGACCGTATCCCATTTCTTGAACCAGTGGAACTCTTCGGCCAGGCCGCCCCAGTAGGCGTCGGGGTCTTTTTCTGCGTCACTGTAGAGCTTTTCGTACTCTTCCATCGACTTGATCCGGGCATTCGAGGAAAAAGCGGCCGGAGGCGGGAACTTGCGCTTTTCAGACAGGACGGAGCTGATTGAGTCGTTTGCGGGAGACGATGAGGCATCCTGCCCCGTTGCTGTTTTTTTGTCGTCTGTAGCCATTGATCCCGGATTTAAGGTGTTGAAAAAAAGTCCCTTTTGCGGCACCCTGCGCCGCTTCGTCATCGCCTAAAAGGTCGAATATGAATTTTACATAAAAAAAATATTCTTGGCAATTGCCCGTATCACTAAGCATGGAGCGTTGCCGGATTGATCGCGCTATTTTACCGCAAAGTTGACGAGTTTGCCGGGTACGACGATTTCTTTCACGACAGTCGATCCCTCAAGGAACTTTCTGACGGATTCTACCGCCCTTGCCGCTTCGAGCATCTCTTCTTTCGAGGTGCCTTTTCCGGCCTCGAACGTCCCTCTCAGTTTTCCGTTGACCTGGACGGCGATGGTGAGGATGTCGTCCGCAGCCAGAGCCGGCTCGAAGGTGGGAAAGGGTGCACGGGCGATCGATTCGGGGTGGCCGAGCGATTCCCAGAGTTCTTCGGCGATATGCGGCGCGTAGGGGGCGAGCAGGAGGATGAGGGTTTCGATTGCCTCTCTATTCCGGTTGCCGGTGCGGTGCAGGTCATTGACAAAGACCATCATCTCGGCGATTGCGGTGTTGAACTTCAAACTCTCAGTGTCTTCCCGTACCTTCTTGACCGTCTTATGCATACGGCGGAGGATCTCCTCGGGCATGGCTGATTCATCAAGGATGGCCGCCGGGCCTTCAGCATCGGGGTGGACCAGCCTCCATACGCGGTTGAGGAAGCGGCTGACGCCTTCAATCCCGTTGGTGTTCCACGGTTTGACCTGCTCAAGCGGGCCGAGGAACATTTCGTACAGGCGAACAGCGTCGGCTCCGTATTTTGTCAGCACATGATCTGCCGGGATGACGTTGCCGCGGGACTTCGACATCTTCTCGCCGTCTTCGCCGAGGATCATCCCCTGGTTGAACAGCTTCTGGAACGGCTCCTTCGTAGTGACGACCTTGAGGTCGTAGAGCACCTTGTGCCAGAAGCGTGCATAGAGCAGGTGCAGCACGGCATGTTCGGCGCCTCCGATGTAGAGGTCGACATTCATCCAGTAGTGCTCTTTTTCAGCATTGACGAGATGCTCTTCATTACGGGGGTCGATGAAGCGGAGGTAGTACCAGCAACTTCCGGCCCACTGCGGCATGGTGTTGGTTTCGCGGCGGAACGCACCCTTTCCGTCTGTTCCGTAGAGCCACTCGGGGATGTTGGCCAGGGGCGACTCGCCGGTTTCGGTCGGCTGGTAGGCCTCGACTTCGGGAAGACGGAGCGGCAGGTCTGTTTCGGTGCCGAGCGAGCCGTCTTCATAGTGCTTGACGGGAATGGGTTCGCCCCAGTAGCGCTGGCGGCTGAAGATCCAGTCGCGGAGGCGGTAGTTCACCTTCCTCTCTCCGCACTTTTTCAACTCGAGCCAGGTGGCCATCCGTTCGAACGCTTCGGGGAAGGCGAGCCCGTCGAGGCTGATTTCGCTGTTGCTGGAGTTGACAGCCGTGCTATCCTTGCCCTCATAAACCGCATCCTGTACGTCGTGGGGGCTTTTGACGACTTCAACGATCGGGAGCCCGAACTTCTTTGCAAACTCCCAGTCGCGGCTGTCGTGTGCAGGGACTGACATGATTGCACCTGTGCCGTAGCTTGTGAGGACGAAGTCGGAAATCCATACTGGAAGCGCTTCGCCGTTTGCAGGGTTGATGGCGTAGGAGCCGGTGAATACCCCGGTTTTATCTTTCTGCAGGCCTGTCCGCTCGAGTTCGGTTTTCAGCTTTGCTTTCGCGATGTAGTTCTTTACCTCCACCAGCTGCGGGGCGGTGGCCAGTTTCTCGGCCATTGGGTGCTCGGGAGATATGACGAGGTAGGTTGCCCCGAACAGCGTGTCGGGGCGGGTGGTGTAGACCCGGAGCATCTTTCGGTGGCAGCGGAGCTCGAAGTCCACTTCGACGCCCTCCGAGCGGCCGATCCAGTTTCGCTGCATCTGCTTGACGTTTTCAGGCCAGTCAAGCCCGTCGAGGTCCAAAAGGAGGCGCTCGGCGTAGGCAGTGATTTTCAGCACCCACTGGCGCAGCGGACGACGCACGACCGTGAGCCCTTCGGCAATCTTCTCCTCCACTTCTTCATTGGCAAGGACGGCGCGGAGCTCGACGCACCAGTTGACGTCTACCTCCGACTGATAGGCAAGCCCCATTGCGTATAGCTTCAGGAAGATCCACTGTGTCCAGCGGAAGTAACCGGGGTCGGTGGTGTTGATCTCCCTAGACCAGTCGTAGGAAAACCCCATCGCCTGCAGGGTTTCGCGAAAGCTCCGGATGTTGCTTTCGGTCGTAAGGCTCGGGTGGGTTCCGGTCTTGATTGCGTACTGTTCGGCTGGAAGGCCGAAGGCATCCCAGCCCATAGGGTGGAGGACATTATGGCCGCGGCTGCGGCGGTAGCGGGCGACAATGTCAGAGGCGGTGTAGCCTTCGAGGTGGCCGACGTGCAACCCCGATCCGCTGGGGTAGGGGAACATGTCGAGGACGTAGTATTTGGGCTTTTCCTGTCCCTCTTCGGCCTGGAATGTGCCATGTTTCTGCCAGTAGGCCTGCCATTTCTTCTCGGTATGCGAAAAATCGTACTTCATCGTGGGGCTGTCGGGTTCGGTCTGGTTGCTGGGTATTGTCGGGTTTTTTTGGAATAACGAGTAATAACGGGAATAAAAAAAGCAGTGCAGGGTTTCTGCACTGCTTTTACTTGTTCAGCGAGCTCAGTTGTTTTCAGGGGCGGCGCCAGCCTCGGTGCCGTTGGCCGGCTCTTCATCCACCGCCTTCATCGAGAGGGCGAAGCGGGTTTTGCCGGTCCTCGGGTCCTTGCGGATGTCGACGAGCTTGACCTTGATGCGGTCGCCGACCTTGAGGTGGTCGCTGACTTTGGCGACCCGCTCCTTGGAAATCTCGGAGATGTGGACGAGGCCGTCGGTCTTCGGGATGAACTCGACGAATGCGCCGAGCTCGTCGCGTACATCGCGAACCTTGCCAACATAGATGGTGCCGACTTCAGGTTTGGCGATGAGCGCCTTGATGATTTCGACGGCAGCTTTGGTGCCCTCATTGCTGGAGCATGCGATGGTGACGGTGCCGTCATCCTCGATGTTGATCTCTGCACCGGTTTCTTCGGTGATGCTGCGTATGGTTTCGCCGCCCTTGCCGATGATGAGCCCGATGGACTCGACAGGAACCTGGATTGCGGTGAGACGGGGAGCGTACTGTGCGAGTTCCTCACGCGATGCGGGAATGGCTTCTTCCATCTTGTCGAGGATGTGGAAGCGGCCGCGGCGAGCCTGTGCCAGCGCATTTTCGAGGATGTGGTAGTCGAGGCCGTCAATCTTGATGTCCATCTGGCATGCGGTGATGCCGTCCCGGGTGCCGGCTACCTTGAAGTCCATGTCACCGAGATGGTCCTCGTTGCCGAGGATGTCGGAGAGCACTGCGTATTCTTCGCCGTCCTTGATGAGGCCCATGGCGATACCGGAGACAGGTTTCTTCAGCGGCACGCCGCCATCCATCAGTGCGAGGGTGCCGCCGCAGACAGAAGCCATGCTGGACGAGCCGTTCGATTCGAGGATTTCGGAGACGATGCGGACGGTGTAGGGGAACTCCTGCTCGCCGGGGGCGACCATCTTGATGGATCGCTCGGCAAGGTTGCCATGGCCGATTTCGCGGCGCCCGGTGGAGCCAAGCCTGCCGACTTCACCGACCGAGAAAGGCGGGAAGTTGTAGTGGAGCATGAAGCGCTTGTCGGCGCTGTTGGTGAGGGTATCGACAGACTGCGCGTCTTTTTTTGTGCCGAGGGTGACGGCGACAAGCGCCTGGGTTTCGCCCCTGGTGAAAAGAGCCGAGCCGTGGGCTCTCGGGATGACGCCGAGTTCAATCGTGATGGGCCGGACCTGCTCGAGGTTTCTGCCGTCGAGGCGTTTGCCGTCGTCGAGGATCATGCGGCGCATGACTTTCTTTTCAACGGAGTGGATCTCTTCTTCAATGATGTGCTCGTTAAGGCAGAGCGCTTTGGACGGGTCGGCAGCGAGTGCTTCAGGACCGAAGGCGGCACTGAAATGCTCAATGGCCTTTTTGACGGTTTCGCTGTAAATCGCCTTGGTCTCATCGGCGCGCACTTCCTTTGCAAGCGGCTTGTAGGCCAGCTCTTTAAGGCTGCTTTCGCAGGCGCTCTTCACATACTCCGAGAGTTCTGCAGGTACCTGAAGCGGGGTGAAGGGGCGTTTGGCTTTTGCAACCTCTTCAGCGAGTTCATTCTGGAGCTGGCAGAGTTTCTTGATGGCTTCATGGCCGAATTTGATGGCCTCAAGCATTTCTGCTTCGGAAATCTCCTGCATCTCGCCCTCGAGCATGCAGATGGTGTCGGTGGTGCCACCGATGCTGATGTCGATGTCGCTGCCCTCAAGCTCGTCGATGGTCGGGTTGATGATGAACAGGCCGTTCACCCTGCCGACGCGGACTTCTGACATGGCGTTCTCGAAGGGGATGTCGGAGACCATGATTGCGGCCGAGGCGGCCAGTCCGCCGAGCACGTCTGCGTCGTTCTGCTGGTCGCTGGAGATGACGTTGATGATGACCTGAGTCTCATGGTAGTAGCCGTTCGGGAACAGCGGGCGGAGTGCGCGGTCGATGAGGCGTGCAGAAAGGATCTCTTTTTCCGAGGGTCGGGCTTCACGCTTGAAGAATCCGCCGGGGAACTTGCCTGCGGCATAATATTTTTCGCGGTATTCGACCTGGAGCGGAAAGAAGTCCTGATTGACAGAAGGAGTTTTGCGGCTGGATACGACGGTGGCGATAACCATGGTATCTCCCATGCGGACCACAGTGGCTCCGTCTGCCTGCTTGGCCATCCTGCCGGTTTCAATCGAGATTGTTTTGCCCTGTCCGAGATTGATTTCTTTCGTGATAATCATAAAAATCGCTTGTGATTGGTGATGAAAAAACGGGGTCCGGTCGGGGGATTCCCTGTCGGTGGCTGATTTTCCTGGATGAGGGATGGTATTGCAGCCTGTCTTTGAATATAGTACAAAAAAAGTTGTTTACGGTATCGCCCGGGGGCCCCCTTCATGCAAGGAATTTTTGGTTGTCGATCAAGCGGATCCGCTCTGCTGCAGCGGCGATGAGCAGGCGGTACTCGCGCCCTTTCATAGCTGTTTCGGCGGGCTCAAAACTCTCTTCATCGACGAATGCCGCGTATTCGAGCTTGAAGCGCGTCTCTTCTGTTATCATCCGGCCGGCTTCGGCCGCGACTGCCTTGAGGTCCTTCTTTCCGGCGGCCAGCATCCCTCCTGCATGCATGATGGCGCGGTGGATGGCCGGAGCCTCCTTTCGTTCATCGCCTGAGAGGTAAATGTTGCGGGAACTGACGGCCAGGCCGTCGTTTTCCCGGACGGTCGGGGCTGCAATGATCCGGACGCCCATGTCGAGGTCCCGGTTCATGCGCCGGATCAGTGCGAGCTGCTGGGCGTCCTTTTCACCGAACACGGCGATATGCGGACGGGTAATGTTCATGAGCTTCGAGACGATGGTTGCCACTCCATCGAAATGACCGGGGCGCCGCTCACCTTCGAATCGCCCTGTGATGCCAGAGCAGGAAACCGTTGTCTGGAATCCTTCAGGGTACATGGCCTCGGCTGTTGGGGCGAAGAGATAGTCTACGCCGGCGGATCGGGCCATGGCTGCGTCTTTTTCAAAGGGGCGGGGGTATCGTTGGAAATCCTCTCCTGGTCCGAATTGCGAGGGGTTGACGAAGAGGGTCATGATGATGGTGCCGGCATGCTCCCGTGCCAGATTGACCAGACTGAGGTGTCCTTCGTGAAGGGCACCCATGGTCATGACGACTCCGATGAGCTGACGCCCTGAGCGGAGTTTGTCCGCGATGACCTGCATTTCAGCGGGGTCAGTGACGATCTGCATATCGGTCTCCGGTTTTGGTGTTCTTTTTGCGTGCGGGAGGGTGGACGGCAATTACGAACTCTCCCCTTGTCTTTCCTTCAGGGAGTGCAGCTCGCAGCTCGCCAAAGCTTCCTGTAAGGTACTCTTCGTGGAGTTTGGTCATCTCCCTGCCGATGAACACCTCCGCATCGGGAATGAGGGCTTCGAGTTCGTCGAGGAGTTTGTGGATGCGGAAGGGTGATTCATAGAGGACAAAGGTCGACTCCATTGCCGCAAGTTCCTCGAGCCGGCTCTTCCTTCCCTTCTTGTGCGGCAGGAACCCTCCGAAATAAAAGCTGTTTGCCGGAAGGGGGCAGACGGAAAGGGCTGCGGTGAGTGCCGATGGCCCCGGCACCGGGATGGCTCCGATGCCCCGCTGGTGGAGCGCGCGGATCATGCCGTAGCCCGGATCGCTGATGACCGGGGTGCCGGCATCGGTGATGAGGGCGACATTGCGGCCCTCTTCGAGCAGTGAGGCTACGCGGTTGATGGCCTGCTCTTCGTTGAAATTGTGGTAGCTGATCAGCTTTTTGCCTTCTATGCCGAGGTGACGGAGCAGGATCGATGCGCGGCGGGTGTCTTCGCAGGCAACGGCATCGGCCTGACGCAGCACGTCGACTGCCCTCAATGTAATGTCTCCGAGGTTTCCGAGCGGGGTGGCTACGACGTAAAGGGTGCCGGTATGGTGCGTTTCGGTGCTCAAGGGCCGGAGGGTCTCCCCAGGGATGGGCTTTGTTGTGGTAGATTCAGAATGCTTTTAGTATATAGTCAAAATAACAGAAAGGGCACCCCCAAAAAAACATGCAGGATGGCGATGGCTGAAGCGCGACCACTGCTCCGGGTCCAGGACCTGCGGGTGGAATTCAATGTGAAACGGGGCAGCGGCTTCGGACGCCCTTTTCCCCTCAGGGTGGTCGACGGTGTATCGTTCAGCATTGCTGAGGGTGAGACGCTCGGTCTCGTCGGTGAGTCCGGTTGCGGCAAGACCACGCTGGGCCGTGCGCTGATCCGTCTCGGCCATGGTTCAATCCACGGCTCGATCGAGTTTGAGGGACGTGAAATCACCACACTCGGTGCGCGGGATTTCCGACAGCTGCGCAGCCGGATGCAGATGATCTTTCAGGATCCGTTCGGCTCACTCAACCCCCGCCTCACCGTCGGAGAGATGCTGTCTGAAGTCCTTCTTGTGCACGGCCTCGCCAAAGGACCCGACGCCCGGCGGCGCATCGCGGAGCTTCTGGACGTGGTAGGACTGCCGCGCGAGTACCATCACCGCTACCCGCATGAGTTTTCGGGCGGTCAGCGTCAGCGGGTCGGCATTGCCCGCGCCCTGGCTCTCAATCCCCGCTTCATAATCTGCGACGAGCCGGTCTCGGCGCTCGACGTCTCCATCCAGTCGCAGATCATCAACCTGTTAAAAGACCTGCAGCGTGACCTTCGGCTGACCTATCTCTTCATTGCGCACGACCTTTCCGTGGTCGAGCATATTTCCGACCGTGTTGCCGTGATGTACCTCGGCAGGATCGTTGAGGTCGCCAGCTCCCGGGAGCTCTATACGAATCCCACCCACCCCTATACCAAAGCGCTGCTTTCGGCAATTCCCAACCCTGAGCCCGGCCGGAAGCGTGAGCGCATCATTCTCGGGGGCGACCAGCCTGGCCCCATGAACATCCCCCCGGGCTGCGGATTCCATCCCCGCTGCCCTTCGGTTATGCCGGAGTGCTCCGTTACTGCACCGGTTCTCCTGCCGCTCGGGGGAAACCCCGGGCACCGGGTGAGCTGTCTGCTCAACAGTTAGCGAATCAACGATTCCTGCCCAATGAAACAGATCCGTTCGAAAACCGGCTGCCTCAAGCGGGGCTGCCTCTTTACGGTACTCCTCCCGCTCGTCTGCCTTGCCCTCATTCTGTGGCTTCACCATGCCAGCCGTTCCCTGCCTGATCGCTTCGTGCTTTCAGTTCCCCTCAGTGGATCCCTTGATGAGCGGGCACCGTCTGCTTCCGGGCTTCCATTTGCCTCTGCTGAGGGCCCTTTATCCCTGCAGGACCTGCTTTTCACTCTCCACCATGCATCGTCTGACCCGAGGGTGGCTGCCGTGCTGCTCGACATCGATGCCGTGCGCACCACTCCGGCAAAGATCTCGGAACTTCGCCGGGCCATCGAGCGGGTGCGCACCGGCGGCAAAAAGGTTTTCGCCTTCCTTCATAGTCCGGAGGACAGCGACTGCATGCTTGGCGCAGCATGCGATTCTGTCATTGTCGAGGAGGGAGGATTCATGCTGCTTGATGGTCTGCGTGCCGAAACTCTTTACTTTGCGACCCCGCTCAGAAAGATCGGTATGTCGTTTCAGGCCGCGCAGTGGAAGCGGTACAAGAGCGGCATCGAGCCTTTCGTGCGCACCGGCCCGAGCCCAGAGGCAGAAGAAGAGGTGTCGGCACTGCTTGACGAGGTCTACCGGGATTATATCGGGTATGTGTCCCGTCGGCGCCACATCACACCCGATTCCCTCCGCTCCATCATTGACAACGTGACGCTCATGACCTCTCGTGAGGCCGTGCGGCTGGGCCTTGCCGACGGCGCTGCTTCTTCCTGGCGCTTCCGCCGGGAGCTGGAGCGGCGCCTTACGGGGAAAGAGCCTGATCCTGAAAGCGGTTTCTTTGTTGGCGCCGACCGGTACCGGGACTCGATGGAGTGGCCCATGAAGGCCGACACGAAGGACCGTATCGCCCTTATAACCATGTCTGGTCCCATTGTCCGCACGACGGGCGAGGAGGCGCTCGGGCTTGGTTCGGGAGTGGACGTTGAGGCAGTGCGGCGCTCGCTTGAGGGAGCCCTCAAAGACCATCGGGTCAAGGCCATGGTGTTGAGGATCGACAGCCCCGGCGGTGATGCTCTGGCCTCTTCCGACATGCTTGAAATGCTCGATTCAGCCGCCGTCCGCAAACCCCTCGTGGTATCCATGTCCGGGGTGGCTGCATCAGGAGGGTATATGGCGGCTCTCTCGGGGCATTCCATTTTCGCCGAACCGCTATCCATAACCGGTTCCATAGGTGTCTATGCCCTGAAGCCAGAAATCAGCGGTCTCGTCCAGAAGATCGGCCTCGGTCGCAGCGTTGTCACCAGGGGTCGCAATGCAGATGCGAACTCCATTTATAAACCGCTTGACGGGGAGGCGTATTCGAAGTTCGTCGAGGCTTCAGGGGAGGTATATCGCGATTTCGTTGCGAAGGTTGCCCGGGCCCGGAAGATGAGTTCCGGTCGTGTCGATTCGCTTGCCGGCGGCCGTGTATGGAGCGGACGTCGGGCGCTTGAAGTTGGCCTCGTTGATCACTTTGGAGGGCTTTTCGATGCACTGGTCGAAGCTCAGCGTCTCGGGGGCATAGACAGCGCCCGCCAACCGGAAATAGTCTTTTACCCCAGAGAAAAGAGTTGGCTGGAGCTGCTTTATAGCGGCGACTTCTCCGCAATTGGCTCAAGGGTGGAAAGCTCCCTTGCAGGGCGTGTCATCGGCAGGCTCATGCCAGGCATGGGGCCGGTTCCGGCGGCCCTGTATCCACTGCTGTCGGGAGATCACGGTGGTGAGGTGCTGACGGTGATGCCTTGCGACATCATCATCCGCTGAAAGCAGGCAGGCATTGCGCTGAAATACTGCGGACCCCGGCGGTGAAACCGGGGCTCGTAGACATGTTCGTCTCTCGTCAGAATGTGTAGGTGAGGGATGTCTGGGTTCTCCAGACGTCGCTGTCGCTGGCGCCGATGTACCCGGTTTTCCACTGCGAGAGCTGGAGCCCGAGGATGAAGTTCGGTGTGATGCTTTCTATCACGTTGGCGAAGATGGTGCGGTTGAAGGAGCGGCTGCCTGCGGTAAGATCGCTGTTTTCGGGATCGTCGACACCGGCTCCGAGCGCGACCGCTGTGGAGGGCGAGAGGCTGTAGCGCAATGCTGCCCAGCCACCCTGCGCCCGCGTTTCATTGCCTGTTGAGCCGAGGCTCTGCCCAATGCCTCCCCAATAGTTCTCAAGGTTTGATCCGGTGAAGCACTCGCCTGCAAACAGCAGTTTCTGGCTAAGCGGCATGGAGAGCTCAAGGCAGGCTGACCAGGTGTCAGCGGTTATGTGGGTGTTCGATGCGTCCAGATCCCACTGCTCCTGGCCGTAATGACCGGAAACAGCGATCGTGGCCGGCCTGTCGGCAACCAGTAGCGGGGTGGAGAGGGCCAGTCGACCCTGGATGGTCGGCAGGTTGGCATCCTTGCCCGTATCGGATGCGGCGCCGGTTATGCTGTCCGTTTCACCGATGTTCCGTGCCGCGGCTACCGCTATTTCCACGCGCTCTTTGTCGCCGGCCTTGAAGCCTTTGGTGAGCCGTACCTGAGGATGACGCCCGCCTATGTTTCCGGCATCCCACATGAGTCCTGCATCGTCGACGAACGGAATGAGCGAGGAGTTCAGGTCCCAGGTCTGTCCGGCTATGATGCTGAGGTCGGACCCGGGCCAGTATGTTTTGATGTAGCCGTGACGAAGGCGGGGGTTCGCGGCGTTTTCAGTTCCTCCGCCAAAGAAGTCGAACTCGATTTTTGCAGAAAGCTTCATTGCTTCCGTGTCGGGTCCGGAGAGGTCCATGCCGATACGTGTTGCATTGCCCGTGAGGTTCCATTCGGCGTCGCCATCGCTGCCTTGTGTTGCATAGAGTGCGATGTTTCCGGGGTAAAGCCGGCCGGTGTCGTAGGCACCATCGAACCGGGCAAATCCGTAAAGGCGCAGCTTGACGCCCGGTGCGGCAGTAACGGGTGGTTTTTCTGCCTGGGGTTCGGGTGCAGAAGATGCGGGGGCTTCGGTCGTGGCGGCCGGTCGTGCCTGCAGGAGGGCTTTGAGTTCGGCAATCTCACCCTCAAGGCGGACGATGCGCTCCTCGAGGCTTCCCTCAGCCATTGCGGGCGCCGGAGCTGCCGACATGAAGAGTATTGCGCCAAGGAGCAGCGGTGTGAGGGTATGCTTCAGTGTCATGGGGTCGGGTGTTGCTGTTGCATGGACTAGTCGGGATAAAGTCCGTAATATAGCCATCCCCCTGCAATTGTGAAATCTCCCGCCTCCCACCAGGATGCGGCATGGGTTCTTCAGCCGGTCGTGCGAAGGCCGCCCGAGATGGCGTTTACGGTCAGGAAGAGTTCCGGCAGCATGGCATCGGCCTGTTCCTTCCGACCCTCATCCATCAGCAGCCTCCACTCGGCGATGCGCTTTACCTGCCAACGGTGCAGCAAGCCGAGTCCTTCGCGCCGGAGTTCGATGAAACGGTTGACATTGAGGCGCTGGGTAGCCAATGGCTTGCTGTAGAGGATATCGATGAAGCGCTTTGTTTTCCGATACTCTTCTTCGATCATTGTCATGATCTTGACCCGCAGTCCCGCATCGGAAACCAGCCCGGCATAAAGTTCCATGATTGAAAGGTCAGCGGCGGCCAGCCCGGTGTCGGCATTGCTGATGATGTAGCGCAGGGGAGGCCATTCGTGGGATCGGAGGCGGATGTCCTCGAATGCTTCAGGGTCGCTTTCACTGAGGGCTTCGAGCGCAGAGCCAACTCCGTACCACCCTGAAAGCGAAAACCGGGCCTGATTCCAGCTGAACACCCAGGGAATGGCCCGCAGGTCGTCCAGGCTGTCTCCGCCGGTGCGCCTCGATGGGCGTGAGCCGATCCTGTTTGCTTCGATGATGTCGACGGGAGCCGCCTGACGGAAGAAGGTCACAAACCCCTCTGTTTCAATGAGTTTGCGGTAGGTGCTGTAGGATGCGCCGGAGAGGCGGTCCATGACCGGTTCGAGGTGGTGTGCCTTATTTTCATGCCTGCTCTCCCTGATGAGCGAGCCGGCAACGCCTGCCATGAAGAGTTCCAGGTTGTAGACTGCGCTGATGCGGTTTGCGTATTTCTGTGCGATGGTTTCACCCTGTTCGGTAAATCGCATGCCGCCGTTGCAGGCCCCGTAGGGTTGGGCTCTGATGAACCGGTGTGTCGGCCCGGCACCGCGGCTGATGCTGCCGCCCCTGCCGTGGAAGAAGCGGATGCAGGTGTCGTGACGGCGGCCCACTTCCAGCATTGCTTCTTCTGCCCTGTAGAGCGCCCAGGCGCTGGTCAGAAGCCCTCCGTCCTTGTTGCTGTCACTGTAGCCGATCATCACTTCCACCACCCTGCGTTTTGCGCCATCGCGTTTTCGCTGGTACTCGAGGCTGCTCTCTGTGACAGGGTGGCTGAGGAAGGCCTCGAGAATGTCGGGGCTTTTTTCAAGATCGCCAATGGTTTCAAAGAGGGGTACGACCGGCAGGACGCAGGCGCTTTTTCCTTGTATGGAAGTCATGAGCCCGGTTTCACGCGCAAAGAGATAGACGGAGAGAAGATCGGAGACGCTGCGGGTCATGCTGACAATGATCGATCCAATACCCTCTGTGCCGAATGATCGGATATGACCCGAAAGCACCCTGAAGCAGTCGAGCACCGATTCGGCTTCAGGTCCGGCATGCATGTCGGGGCGTGTGAACGGGCGGGGGGAGCGGAGTTCGCGCTCAAGCAGCGTCCGCTTTTCCTCTTCGCACATGTCGATGTATGGGATTTCATCCTGTTCCCCGTTTCCTGCCGCCCTGACGAGTGCGGTGAGCGCCAGATCGTGGACCCGGCTGTTCTGGCGGATGTCGAGCGATGCGAGGTGGAAACCGAAGGATTGCACGGTTCGTGAGAGGGGAAATACGAACTCCCGGGCAATGTTTTCCGCTCCGATTCCTTCGAGTGAACGGGTGAGGATGGCAAGATCTCCGAGGAGTTCTCTTGCCGAGCGGTAGCGGAATGCCGATCCTGATCCTGATCCCCGGATGGCCGGAGGGAGCGATATTCTCATAAGGTTGATGAACTGCCGCCAGGGCTCTCTTTCATTGCGGCGAACGGCTTCCATACCACGTTTGCCGTGTTTTTTCCTGAGGGCGTCCATACGCCGCAGGAGTGCCTCTCCGGGATCCTGAAGGCGATCTGACAGGCTGAGCTTGGAGCCGAGGTCCCGGAGGGCGGAATCGATGAGCCCGACGGCTTTCAGACGCATGTCACCGAGCGTCTCAGCGGTAACCTCTGCGGTGACGAGGGGGTGCCCGTCACGGTCCCCTCCCACCCAGCTGCTGAAGCTGATCGAGGGGAGATCATCAGGGACCTGGAGTGAACGGGCTGAAAATCCTGCAGCCTCCCACGCTTTCATGAGGCGGCGATCCATCATGGTGATGGCGTCGGGGAAAATGTTCTCCAGATAATGGGCAACATTCGCCCGCTCATCGGCAACAGATGGTTTCTGGAAAAGGATTTCGCCGGTCCTCCACAGCGTTTCCATCGCGGCCATGATCTCCCTGCGGATATCATGCTGCTCGGCAGGGGTCCACATCTGGTTCTCCCGCTTGACCAGAAGAAGGTAGATGTGGCGGTGGAGTTCCAGTACGGTTTTTCGTTTCGCTTCTGTCGGATGCGCTGTCAGGACGGGATGGACCTGCACTCTTGAGAGCACGCCCCGGGCTTCTTTCTCCGAAAGCCCCTGCTGCTGGATAAGCAGGAGGGTCCGGCCCCAGAGCCCTTCAAGAGATGCGGCACCATGTTCGGATTCGAGCGTCCGGCGGTTCTGTGCCGCCGAGTTCTCCTCAGCCATATTGAGCAGCTGAAAGAATATGGAGTAGGCCTGCAGCGCCCGCTCCGTGTCGGGGTAGTGCCCAAGTTCGATCCCGCGGCCTCCGCGCGGGAGACGGGCGGCCAGAGACTCTTCACCGAGACTGCAAAGCATCTCCTGAAAACAACTGATGAGGAACCCGGCATCCCGTTCTGCTTTTTCAAAGTCGATGATGCTGCTGGTCGTGCTGATCATGGGGCAGGTGCTTGGAATGGTTGCAGGGAGGGGGGTATCGGACGTAAAATAACAACGTACGGGGATTTCCGGCTCATCGGGCTATTTTCGGTTAATGTTTGCCGCCTTTATGTTTTATGTTTATCTTACTCAATAATTTTATGGTAAGCCACTAACTCCTAACTCATTACCAGTCATGGACAACAAATCAAACGGTAAGCTTATCGCCCTTGCTTTTGGTGGAGCGGCCTTAATGGGGGCTTTGTTTTTCGGAGTGTCGTTTCTGACCGGTTTCAAGGTTCCGGCGGAGAACATATCTTCGGTCCTTACCCCCCTTCGTTCCTTTACCGGATGGTTCCTGCTTATCCTGTGTGCCTCGCTCATCATCAGGGGGTTCGGTAAAATCTCCGGCAGGGTCAGCGATAAGTGGTTCCTGAGCCTTCCTCTTACCATTATCGCCATTGTTGCCGTGATGTTCGCCATTCTATGGCTGAGGCCTTCGGGCATCCTGCTTTCCACTACCGGTCGCACCACGACGCTTCAGGGCGACTATATCCGGACTGTTGACGACCTGAATGCCTTTCTCAACCAGCCGGCAGCCACCACCAATGTGCCTCCTGCACCCGAAGGTTTTGATTTTGCTGCTGCAAAGGACCTGACCGACGGTCGCTGCAACAAGTGCCATACCCTCGGTTCGGTCGAAGATGCGCTGCGTACCAAGTTCAAGAAGACCGGAAAGATTGACATCATTGTCAAGCGTATGCAGGCCTATCCCGGTTCCGGCATTTCTGATGCTGATGCAGACGATATCATGATTTACCTGACCGAGAAGTACTGAGGGCAGGCGGAGCTTCTGCTCCATACCCATAGATTAGCATTGAAAGCCCCGAAGTGTTCCTCCGGGGCTTTCTGGCGTTCAGGCCGAAGCGTTGTGGCTGACGGTGACGGTTTCGGTGATGCCGCCGCGGGCTTTCCACTCCGTTCTGACGGTCATGCTTCGGGGGTTTGAAACGGCGACGAGGTCGTCGAGGATGCGGTTTGTGACATTTTCATAGAAGATGCCGGCGTTGCGGAACTCAAGGAAATAGTATTTGAGCGACTTGAGTTCGATGCAGGTTTTATCGGGAACATAGCTGACGGTGATGGTTCCGAAGTCCGGAAGGCCCGTTTTGGGGCAGACCGAGGTGAACTCCGGGTTGACGATCTCGATTGTGTAGTCGCGGTCAGGGTAGGTGTTGTCGAAGACTTCCAGAATCTCTTGTTTCATGGGGCCGTTTTTTTATCGGGTTGTTTCGGGCTCGTGGCGCTCTGTTATCCTGAACGCTCAAAAATAGAAATCCAGAGTGATTTTCAGTACATTCAGTTTGATTTTTTTATGATCCTCATACCTCAAATGACCCTCAAGACTGCCGCTCATGATGCATTCGGCTGAAGAGATCCGCGGTGATGCCGGCCGCCTGGCCGCGGAACTGGCCCGGGAGTATGACCTGCTCGATACACACTGCGAGATCGGTGGCCGCGCGTTCAGTTTTACAAGCGTCAGCGACAGTTATGCCCTGCTCGACAGGATTTCGCCTGAAGAGTTCATCCGCGATGAACAGATGCCCTACTGGGCTGAAATCTGGCCATCCGCCCTGGCCCTCTCGGAGTTTCTCTCCGAATCCGTGCCGCTTAATGGTGTCCGTATCATTGAGATCGGTGCAGGCACCGGGCTCGTTTCGGTGGTTGCGGCTTCTCTTGGTGCGAGTGTGCTTGCCACCGACTACTCGACCGAGGCGCTTCGCTTCATCCGCTGCAACGCCCTGAAGAACGCTACCCGGATCGACATCGAACAGCTTGACTGGCGCAATGTTCGTCAGGAAGAGCGCTTCGACATGCTTCTTGCCGCCGATGTGCTTTACGAACGGGTAAACCTGCTTCCGATCCTTCTTTCTATCGAACGGTTGCTGAAGCCGGGCGGATGCGCCTATATCGCCGACCCCCGCCGCCGACTTGCCGAGCAGTTCCTTGAGCTTGCCGCGGAGAACGGGTTTTCAGTAAAGGCACATGCGCGTGAGCATCGGGGGGATGGTAAACCCGTCGCGGTCAATATCTACAGGCTGACGCGCTGATATGGATGCCCTAAAGCCATTTGGCGAGGCCTGGCGGTATGACGGCGGAGATGGGGCTGTCCTCTGGCAGCTATCCTTTACCGGTTCCGGCACGCTGTTCGGCCAGAAGCGCTTTCCTTCCAACCGCCGGGCCTTCTTTTTTGCAGTTGATCCCGATGAGGGTCGGGTGCTGATTGATGATTTTCAGCCGCTCGATCCCGCCCTGGATTCTCCGCTCGGCGGAGGGTGGTTTACGGGGATAGAGTCGACCCACCGTGACCTGGTCTATCTCCATGCCTGGCAGGAGGGTAGTCCGCTGCACAGGGGGATATGGGCCGTTCTTGCCCGGACAGGATCAATCATCTGGTCGCAGCCGGGCTTGGAGTATGTCGCTCACACCGATGCCGGCCTGCTTGCTTGCCGACAGACTTCCTTTGCTGGATTTCCAGAACGGAGCTATGTCCTTCTGGATCCATTGACGGGGAAGGAGAGTGCGTGCGAGGATGCATCGAGCCTCAGGGCTTCGGCCATGGGGGAGGAAGAGCGCCAGAAGGTGCTACTGCCCCAGGCTGCCGAGCGCCTGCCCGATGGGAGCGGGGGCGGGGAGTCGATTGTCTGTGGCAGCGTTGTCGCGCTCTCCGTCCATGAAAAGACCGTGGACGGATGGCGTTCAATCCTGCGCCTTTGGATAGATGGCATTGAGGTATACTGCGACGTGATGGAGGAGGGCGGGAGCATGCCTGCCCGTAACAATTTCCTGATCAGGGGGGATAAATTGTACTACATTAAAAAGAAACGGGAACTGGTCGCCTTTACACTCTCCTGACTCCTGTCCCGCATTGCAGTCGAACCTTGCCTCCCAATTTGTGAAGGATAAGCCGGCACCATCGTCCGAACGCCTCGTTGAGGATTTTCTGCTCTCGGGCCGTGGACAGAGGAACCTGTCCAGAACGACCATCGTAGCCTACCGGGCAGATCTGCGCCAGTTTTTTTGCTTTCTCGCCCGTCATTCCGGTTCCGGGGAGTTCGATCCTTCAGTAGTTACCCCCTCCCTTGTCCGGATGTTCATGGGCGACCTTCTCCGTCGGGGTCTGCAGCAGCGATCAATTGCCAGAAAGCTGGCTTCCGTCAAAAGCTTTTTCCGCTATCTCCATGAATCGGGTCTCCTGAGTGAGAGCGCACTGTCGGCCGTCTCCATGCCTCGCTACAGCCGCCCCATACCCTCTTTTCTTACCGAACCAGAAGCATCAATGCTGTTTCTGGAGGTTGTTCCAATGGCTACGCACCGGGAGGGGTTCGCCAGCGGCACGGAGTTGCAACGGAATTTTACCCTTCTTCGCGACGCGGCTATCCTTGAGATGCTTTACGGATGCGGGCTCCGGATTTCTGAGTTGACAGGCCTCCGCCAGAGCGACCTGGAAATGGTCGGAGGGTATGTGAAAATAACCGGAAAGGGTAGTAAACAGAGGATCGTTCCCCTTGGTGCACCGGCCGTTTCTGCCCTCAAAAAATATTTTGAAGTCCGGCGAAACTTCTTTAGAATATCTTTAGACGGGGCTGCTGGGGAGTCAGGCTATGTGTTCCTGACCAACAAAGGCAAACAGATCTATCCCATGCTTGTCCAGAGGATGACCCGCAGGTACCTTGCTGCGGTTACCGAGCAAAAGAAGAAAAACCCGCATACGCTGCGCCATACTTTCGCCACCCACCTCTTGAACGGCGGAGCCGATCTTCAGAGCGTCAGTGAAATGCTCGGCCACAGCAACCTTTCGACGACTGAAATCTATACCCATGTGACTTTTGAACGCCTCAGGGAGGTTTACAGTAAAGCTCACCCGAAGGCATGAGGCTTTGACGGTCCGGCGCTTTTTCCTGCCCGGACCTTGTTCCTTCATTCTTTTCACCCATATATCCTAGGGAGGTTGTTATGACGAAAGATACAGGCAGCGAGATGCCCACCATCAAAGTCACCCTGCGCCATTCCAATAACCACAATGCCATAGAGGAGTATGCCCGCAGTGCTGTACAGTCGCTCACGAAGCTTTATCCGGCAATCCTTACGTGCCACGTCATCCTCGACCACCAGAATAATGATTTTGAGAGGAACAAGAACGCTGAAATAACGTTGCATGTGCCGCAGCATGACTTTATTGCCAAGGAGTCCGGAACGGCCTATGAGCTGTGCATCGATGCTTGCGTGGATGCGCTTGGTCGGCAGCTTCTGAAGTACAAGGATAAAATGCATTGAACACGGTCCCGATGGATCGGCGGGGGCATAGCCTCCGCTGATCTACGGGCCGCCGTCTGCCGCAGGAGTTTCCATCACCCTCGATGCCCGATTCATGACCCTCGACCAAAAAGGCTTGAAAAAGCGATCAGTGACGGTCGCCTATTTTTTTAACAACATCGGCAAGAACCATGACATCCGGCTCAGGCGGATGAATGCCGTCGATGAGCAGAAACGGCGGATTTTCGAGCGGGACCTGCACCGACCGGGGCTGGCGCTGGCGGGGTTTACAAACCTGTTTACCTACAAGCGGCTACAGATTCTCGGCAACACCGAGACGCGTTTCCTCAACCATCTCGGCGAAGAGGAACGTAAGGCGGCATTCGCCAACCTTACGCGATTCAAGGTGCCCTGCATCATCCTGACGAGCAACAACAAGCTCCAGCCCGAACTGCTCGACATGGCTACGGAGGCCGGGATACCCGTCTACGTGACCCGCCAGTCGTCCACCAAGGCAATCTACCTTGTTACGGATTTCCTCGACGACCAGTTCTCCCTCTACCAGCAGTATCACGGTTCCATGGTTGATGTGTACGGTGTCGGTGTCCTTTTAACCGGCAAGAGCGGCCTCGGCAAGTCGGAGATCGCCCTTGATCTCGTCGAGCGGGGCCACGGTCTCGTCGCTGACGACGTGGTGGTGATCCGCAGGAAAGGGGAGACCATGCAGCTGAGTGCATCGCGCAACAACATCATTGACCATTTTATGGAGATCCGTGGCCTCGGTGTGGTCGATGTGAAGGCGAATTTCGGCATCCGTGCCATCCGTGACGTCAAGGAGGTGCTGGTGGTCGTAGAGCTCCTTGAGTGGAACAAGGAAATGGAATACGAGCGGCTCGGTCTGGATACGAAGACGATCAGGATCCTCGGCGTCGATGTGCCGCTGGTACAGCTTCCAATTTTCCCCGGAAAGAACATCACGGTGATTATCGAGGTGGTCGCTCTGAACTTCCTTCTGAAACGCTATTCGAACTATGTGGCAGCTGAAGCACTGACTGACAGGATAAAAAAGGTGATCAACAATGACGACAGAACCGAAGGTGATATCCTTGTCTGAACGATGCAGGGCCCATAGCGGCCTTTGCCGGATACTGCAGCTCCCTTTCATGCTGCTCCTGCTTTTTTCAACCGCCTGCAGCAAAGGCGGAGATGGGCATGCTGGCGGAACGGCCATGGATTCGACCCTTGTCATAACCTCGCTCGGTGATGCCGACTACCTCAACCCGGTCATCGGTGCTTCAGTCACATCGTCCAACATTTTCGGTCTCATCTACCCTTCGCTGCTCCAGAGCGAGTTTGACACCACGACAGGACTGCTCAACTATATGGCACTGGAGAAGCAGCTTCGTTCGTCACCCTCCGGCCATACGGCCAAAACCCCGAAAGCGGCCCTCGCCAGAACTTGGCGGATGGCTCCGGACCATCGCTCCATCACCTACACCCTGCGCAGCGATGCATACTGGGACGATGGCAAGCCGATCGTCGCAGGCGATGTACTCTTTGCTTACCGCCTCTACGGCAACCCTGTGATAGCCAGCCCTCGCCAGCAGTACCTTGCCGAACTCGAGGGAGCCGAGAAAGGGGAGATAGACTTTTCGCGGGCGGTTATGGCGCCAGACGACACCACCCTTGTGTTCCGGTTTCACAAACCTGTGCCTGAATATCTGGCTCTCTTTCATACCTCGCTGACACCGATGCCGGAGCACTTCTGGCACAACGTCAAGCCTGAGGAGTTCCGGAACTCCCCGCTCAACCGCAAACCCCTCGGTGCCGGACCCTACCGGCTGAAGTCCTGGAAGCCTCAGCAGGAACTGGTGCTCGAAAGCAATCACCGTTCCAACCTGCCTAAGCCCGGCAATATACCGCAGCTCTCATTTCGGGTAGTGCCCGACTATACCGTCCGCCTCGCCCAGTTGCAGACAGGGGCTGTGGACGTGGTTGAGAACATCAAGCCTGAGGACTTTCAGGGCCTTATGTCATCGAAGAACCCTGTTGATATCAAGAATGTTGGGCTGAGGGTTTATGATTATGTCGGCTGGTCGAACATCGATCAGGACGAGTACCTCAAAAGCGGCCGCGCTGTGCCGCATCCGCTTTTCGGTTCCGCGGCCGTGCGCCGTGCGCTGACCTTCGCCATGGACCGTCAGTCGATCATCGACGGCTACCTCGGCCGGTACGGGGTTCCCGCAGTAACTGATATTTCCCCGTCCCTGAAATGGGCCTTCAACGAGAAGATTCAGCCCTATCCTTTCGACCCGCAGAGAGCCCTTTCCATGCTTAAGGCTGAGGGGTGGGTGCCGGGACCTGACGGAATCCTCCAGAAAGACGGACGCCGTTTCAGCTTCTCCCTTTACACCAATGCGGGTAATGCCCGGCGCAACTATGCAAGCGTCATCATCCAGCAGAATCTGCGCAGGATAGGCATCGAGTGCAAGCTCGAGGTTCAGGAGTCGAATGTCTTTTTCGACAACCTGCAGAACCGCCGCCTCGGAGCCTGGATGGCGGGTTGGTCGATCGGCCTGGAGATCGATCCGATGGATGTCTGGGGTTCGGATCTCGAGAAAAGCCGGTTCAACTTCATGGGGTATCGCAATCCTCAGGTTGACAGGCTTTCCGCCCTTGCCAAGGAGAAAATGAACCCGCTGGACGCTCGTCCCTACTGGCTGGAGTATCAGGAAATCCTGCACCGCGATCAGCCTGTCACCTTTCTTTACTGGATTCGGGAGACTCAGGGGTTCAGCCGCAGGATAGAGGGTGAGGAACTGAACATTTCCGGAGTATTTTACAACATCGATGACTGGACGCTCAGTCCCTCCCGAACCCTTGCGCCATAGAACCGCATGCTGACCTATATTTTCAAACGGCTCCTGATCGCCATTCCGCTCATCTTCGGGGTTCTGACCCTGACCTTCTTCATCATCCGTCTTGCGCCGGGTGATCCTGCGGCTTTTTTCATCCAGCCCGGCATCAGCCCGAACGTCGCCATGCAGATACGGGAGCAGTACGGTCTGAACGACCCGCTCCCGATCCAGTATGTGAAGTGGCTTGGCCATGTCCTGCAGGGAGATTTCGGTCGAAGCTTCAGCCGTGCCCAGCAACCGGTGCTGGAGGTCATCGCCAGTGCGCTGCCGATCACCGTTACCATCGCTCTGCTTACCCTCATAGCCAACTTCACCTTCGGCATCCTGATCGGCGTGATATCCGCCGTTCGCCAGAACAGCTTCATCGACCGGTTCCTGACGGTGACGGCGCTCTTTTTCTATTCCATGCCGGAGTTCTGGTTCGCTCTCATGATGATCATCCTCTTTGCCCTCAAGTTTCCGCTTTTTCCCGCCTCAGGCCTTAATGAGGTGGGAGCTGAAGGGTTCGGCCCGTTTGGATTTGCCATGGACCGGCTTTGGCATCTGGTTCTGCCTGTTACGGTGCTCAGCATAAACGGAGCGGCCGGTATTGCCCGTTACGTACGGGGGAGCATGCTCGAGGTGATCCGCCAGGACTATATCCGCACCGCGCGGGCAAAGGGGCTTCCTGAACGCCTGGTCATCTTCCGTCACGCGCTCCGCAATGCCCTGCTTCCCGTCATCACACTCATGGGCAGTTCGCTGCCGTTCATCTTCAGCGGAGCTCTCTTCATTGAGGTGATTTTCGCCTTTCCAGGGATGGGCAGGGTGACGGTTGAAGCCATTTTTGCGCGGGATTATCCGCTTATCATCGCCAATACTTTCATTTCAGGGATCCTCATCGTCTTCGGCAACCTTATTGCCGATGTGCTCTACGCTGTTGTTGATCCCAGGATCAAGCTGTGAAACCAGGGAGCCACTTGAGAACAGAACTGCTCAATACCCCCGCTGATGCTGTTGAACTGCGGATTGAAGACCAGATCCGCCCGCGGCGGATGGAAGACTTCACCGGCCAGCAACGGCTGACAGACAACCTGAAGGTGTTCATTTCCGCGGCCAGAATGCGCGGAGACGCCCTCGACCATGTCTTGCTTTCCGGTCCTCCCGGACTCGGCAAAACGACCCTGGCTCACATCATTGCCGAAGAGATGGGCGGCTCACTGAAAGCGACCTCGGGACCGATGCTTGACAAAGCAGGGAATCTGGCCGGGATTCTGACCAGCCTGCAGGGGGGCGACGTGCTCTTCATAGACGAAATCCACCGCATGCCTCCGGCCGTCGAGGAGTACCTGTATTCGGCCATGGAGGATTTTCGCATCGACATCATGCTCGACAGCGGCCCTTCGGCCAGAGCCGTGCAGCTCAAGGTTGAGCCCTTCACCCTCGTCGGTGCGACGACCCGTTCAGGTCTTTTGACTGCTCCGCTCAGGGCTCGCTTCGGTATCAGCAGCCGGTTTGACTATTATTCACCGGAGTTGCTCGAAACAATCCTCATGCGGTCATCCTCCATTCTCGGTATCGGTATTGAGCAGAATGCGGCTTCAGAAATCGCAGGCCGGTCACGCGGTACCCCCCGGATTGCCAACCGCCTGCTCCGTCGTGCCAGGGATTTCGCACAGGTCGACGGCATGGAGATTATCAGCCGCCCGACAGCCATGAAGACTCTCGATTCTCTTGAAATCGACGAGGAGGGGCTCGATGAGATGGACAAGAAGATCATGGATGCTGTCGTCAACCGCTTCAGTGGCGGTCCTGTCGGCGTCAGTTCGCTCGCTGTCTCGGTCGGTGAGGAGCCGGACACCATTGAAGAGGTCTACGAACCCTATCTCATTCAGGCTGGCTATCTTTCCCGCACCCCCCGCGGACGGGTGGCGACACAGCGGGCGCTGCTCCGGTTTTCGGATGGAAGCTCCAGATTACGGGGGACCCTGTTCGATGGGCCGGATCATGCCTGAAGTGTTCCGGCGCTATGAGCCCGAGGTTCCGCGTAGCGCTCGGGGGGCGGTGGGGCTGCTCCTCTTCATTCTGCTTTTTATGGTGTCCTGCAGCTCCGCTCCCGTGCGAAGGGCCGAGCTGGAAGCCCGCCGTGATTCCCTTGATGCCGTGATGGAGCGGGAGTTCTTGAAGGCATCGTTCCTTGACGCCAGGGGTGATTATTCCGCTGCCATAAAAGGGTACCGGGAGTTGCTCCGCCGCCAACCGCAGAATGCTGCGCTTTACTTTTCAACTGCAAAGGCCTTTCTTTCTCTCGGAGAGCTCGATTCGGCGAGGGTGTATGGAGAGCGCTGCGTTCAATTGAACCCTTCCAATCGCCATGCACTAGGCCTGCTTGCCGATGTTTCCCATGCGATGGGTGACATGGAGCGATCGGTGCAGCTTTACGGGAAGCTGGCCGGGATGGATCCCGGCAATACGGAGCTACTGACGTGGCTTGCCATGGAACACCTTTCGGCTGAACAGCCCGAAGAGGCTCTTTCGGTGTTTCAGCGGGTGCTAAGCCTTGATCCCGGTAATGAGGCGGCCCGTTCGCACGTACTTCTGCTCCAGATCAGGATGCACCGCTATGCTGAGGCCATCGCTTCGCTTCGGGAAATGACGAAGGGTGGCGGCGGGGACGAACGGCTCAGGTTCACGCTCGGCGGGCTGTACCTTCGCACTGGTGATTACGCCGATGCGGCAGCCACCTTCCGGGAGGCCATTGACGCCTCGCCCGGTTTCATTCCTGCCTGGTTGGCGCTCTTTGAGGTCTCTGTCCGCTCGAAGGACATGATTTCGTTCCGTTCCGATCTTTTGCGCTTCTATGATACGCTGCATCCTGTCCTTCCAAAAAAACTTGAACTGACCCGATTTTATCTCTCGGAGTCGGTATCTGACAGCCTCTACCGCATCCCGGCAAAAATCATGCTCAATGAAACCTGCCGCCTCCATCCGAAGAGCGCCGAGCCGCTGATGCTGAGAGGATGGGTGCGCATGCGCGAAGATGATCCCGGTGGTGCTGTGAGCGATTTTAGGGCGGCGGTGCCGCTGGACCTGAAAAACAGCGATTTGCGTGAGAGCCTGGTGTCCGCCCTTCTTGTATCCCGCCAGTTCTCTTCTGCCCGTAAGGTCGTGCTTCGCGCCAGACAGGATTTCCCTTCCGAACGGCTGCGTTTCCAGATACTGGAGGGCTATGCGCTTTATGAGTCGGGTAAGGCTCGGCAGGCTGTGCCCTTGCTTGAGCAGGCGCTTCGCTCCCGGGGGATTTCAGAACAGCGAGCATTGCAAGCCAGAGCGCTCAGTACCTTGGCATTTGCATACGATACCCTGGGGTTATCAGCTAAAAGCATGCCGTTGTATGAGCAGTTGCTTGTTCTTGAACCGGGTAACCCCCTGGTTCTTAACAATCTGGCATACAGCCTCGTCATGGAAGGCGTCGACATAAAGCGGGCGCGTCAGCTGGCAGAATCGGCGGTGTTGAAAGAGCCTGACAATGGGGTTTATCTGGACACGCTCGGATGGATCCTTTATCGTCAGGGAGAACTTGCGGAAGCTCGTCGTCGCCTTGAGCGGGCTATGGAGCTGGAGCCTCTTGAGCCAGAGATTGTCCGACATCTTGCTGAACTCTATAAGGCAGCAGTAGAAACGGAAAAGTCGGAATCCATGCTGAAGAAGGTCGAAGAGCTCCAACTCAAACGCGCTCTTCCGGCAGCGGGCAGATGAGTATGGGATATTGGAACAGATAAAAGAAAACGGCGGGGGTTCCCGCCGTTTTCTTTTTATCACTCTGAAGAGAGCGACTTTACTTTGCCTCGAAGGTGCGTGCTGCCAGGTACTCGTAATGAGCATAGCGGGCGTCCACCTCTTTCTGGATTGCTTCGAAGTAGGCATCGGCAATATCCGGGTGGCTTTTCTTGAGCATCCTGAAGCGGTTCTCCATGTTGAGGAACTGCGCCACGGGGATTTTCGGCTTCTTCGAGTCAAGCTGCAGGGGGTTCAGTCCCTCTTTGAGGCGGTCAGGGTTGTAGCGGAAGAGGAGCCAGTGACCCGAATCGACGGCAGCTTTCTGATTGTCAAGGCCGTGTTCCATGTTAATGCCGTGCGCAATGCAGTGCGAGTAGGCGATGATGATCGAGGGGCCATCGTATGCCTCAGCTTCAAGGAACGCCCTGAGGGTCTGTTCGTCACGGGCACCAAGGGCGACGGATGCGACATAGGCGCTGCTGTAGCTCATCGAGATGAGGCCGAGATCTTTCTTGGTGACCGGCCGGCCGGCAGCAGCAAATTTTGCAATCGCCGCCTTCGGGGTGGATTTTGAGGCCTGTCCGCCGGTATTGGAGTAGACTTCCGTATCGAGTACCAGAAGGTTGACGTTCTTGTTGCCTGCGGTGACATGGTCAACGCCACCGTATCCGATGTCATAGGCCCAACCGTCTCCACCCACGCCCCAGACGCTCTTTTTGACAAGCATGTCTGCAACCGAGAGCAGGTTTTTAGCATCGGATGAACCGATACCGGCAATTTTCGATTTCAGTACCGCCACGCGTTTCCTCTGTTCGAAGATTTCAGGTTCACTCACCTGACGGGCATCGAGGATTTCGCCGACGAGGGTATCGCCGACAGTGCCGGACATTCTCCGGAGGAGTTCAGACGCATATTCCTGCTGCTTGTCGATGGAGATCCTGAATCCGAGAGCAAACTCGGCGGTATCCTCAAACAGGGAGTTGGACCATGTCGGTCCGAGACCCTCAGCGTTGCATGTGTATGGGGTGGTCGGCAGGTTGCCGCCGTAGATCGATGAACAGCCGGTGGCGTTGCCGATGACAAGCCGGTCTCCGAAGAGCTGGGTCATCAGCTTTACGTACGGGGTCTCGCCGCATCCCGAGCAGGCGCCGGAGAATTCGAAGAGAGGTTCCTGCAGCTGCTGTTCCTTGATCAGCTTCGGGTTGATTTTCGTACGGTCGAATTCCGGGATGTTGATATAGTAGTTCCAGTTGTCGACTTCCGTTTCGCGGAGCGGCTCCTGGGGCGCCATGTTGAGCGCCTTGCGCTCGGGGTTCGCCTTGTCGCGGGCCGGACAGATGTGTGCACAGACCTTACATCCTGTGCAGTCCTCCGGAGCCACCTGGATGGTATACTTCATTCCTTCCCAGTTCACGCCCTTGGCTTCCATCGATTTGAAGGTGCGGGGGGCGTTCTCGAGGTATTTCGGGTCGTAGACCTTTGCGCGGATTGCGGCGTGGGGGCAGACCATGGCGCACTTTCCGCACTCGATGCAGAGGTCGGGTTCCCAGACCGGGATATGCGATGCCAGATTGCGTTTTTCGAACTTCGCAGTTCCGCTCGGATAGGTTCCGTCTGCCGGAAGTGCGCTGACGGGGATTTCATCGCCTTCGCCCGCAATGATCTTGGCCAGAACGTTGCAGACAAAGTCGGGGGCTTCTCCGACGATTGGTGCACGGAGTGTTTTCTTGCTGTCGGCGACTGCGCCGATTGCGACTTCATGCAGGTTAGCCAGCGTATTGTCGACTGCCTTGATGTTCTGGTTGACGATCTCGTCGCCTTTCTTGCCGTAGGTGACCTTGATGGCGTGCTTGATCTGCAGGATGGCCTCCTCACGGGGAAGAACACCGGAGATGGCGAAGAAGCAGGCCTGCATGATGGTGTTGATGCGCTGGCCCATGCCGCTCTCACCGGCGACTTTGTAAGCATCGATCGTGTACATCTTCGCCTCTTTTGCAATCAGGTGCTCCTGCACGGTGCGCGGCAGGTTGTCCCAGATCTCTTCGGGGGCGAAGTGCGAATTAAGGAGAAGCGTGCCGCCTTTTTTGAGGTTTTTTACCAGATCGATCATCTCCAGGAAGATCCAGTGGTGGCAACCGATGAACTGGGCTTCGGTGATGAGGTAGGTCGAATGGATCTCTTTGGGTCCGAAGCGAAGGTGCGAGGTCGTAATTGATCCCGCCTTCTTGGAGTCGTAGACGAAGTAGCCCTGAGCGTAGTTCGGGGTGTTTTCGCCGATGATCTTGATGCTGTTCTTGTTGGCGCCGACCGTACCATCGGATCCGAGGCCGTAGAAAAGTGCGCGGAACATTTCGTCCGGCTCGATCGAGAACCCGTGGTCGTAGTCGAGGCTCAGGTTGGTGACGTCATCAATGATGCCGACGGTGAAGTGGTTCTTCGGCGAGGCTGCGGCCATATTGTCGAACACGCCCTTGACCATGGCGGGGGTGAACTCTTTCGAGGAGAGACCGTAACGGCCTCCGGTGACGTTCGGCATGGCCTGAAGAAGACCTTTGGAGACACCTTCCATGAGGGCGTTGACGCCGTCGAGGTAGAGCGGCTCGCCTGCACTGCCCGGTTCCTTGACGCGGTCAAGGATCGAAACGGACTTGACTGTCTTGGGGAATGCCGCGACAAAGCGTTCGATATCGAACGGACGGAACAGGCGGACATTGATGACGCCGACCTTTTCGCCGTTTTTGTTCAGGTATTCAACGGTCTCGCGGACGGTTTCGACGCCGGAGCCCATAAGCACGACAACGCGCTCTGCGTCAGGCGCACCGTAGTACTGGTAGATTTTATAGTTGCGGCCGGTCAGCTCACCGAACCTGTCCATCATCCGCTGGGTGATGTCTGATGCTGCCGTGTAGTAGCTGTTCACCGTCTCCCTGCCCTGGAAATAGGTGTCGGGGTTCTGCGAGGTGCCGCGGATGAACGGGGCATCGGGGGTCATGCGGCGGCTGCGGTGTGCGATGACGAGATCCTCGGGGACCATCGCCTTGATGACGTCGTCGGAAACGACCTCGATTTTTGCGATCTCATGAGAGGTGCGGAACCCGTCGAAGAAGTGCATGACAGGGACGCGCGATTCAAGCGTCGCGGCTGCGGAGATGAGGCCAATGTCCATGGCCTCCTGAACCGAGCTTGAAGCCAGAAGCGAGAAGCCCGTGCCGCGGACGGACATGACGTCGCTGTGATCACCGAAGATGGAGAGGCCCTGGGCTGCCAGTGAACGGGCCGAGACATGGATGACGCAGGGTGTGAGCTCGCCTGCGATCTTGTACATGTTGGGGATCATCAGAAGAAGCCCCTGCGATGCAGTAAAGGTGGTGGTCAGTGAGCCGGTCTGGAGTGCGCCGTGCACTGCGGCAGCTGCACCTGCCTCGCTCTGCAGTTCGTCGATTTTCGGAACGGTACCCCAGATGTTCTTTTTCCCTTCGGCTGACCAGGCATCCGAATACTCGCCCATCGGTGATGCCGGTGTGATTGGATAGATACAGATTACTTCGCTGGTGCGGTAGGAGACGTAAGCGAGTGCTTCATTTCCTTCCATGGTTTTATATGTCCGGCTCATACTGGCAGTCACTGGATTTGTAATTAATGAAAGGCATGTACAAGTACTGTACGACAGAAACAACTGCGGATGGAGTGGAATTAGTTGCTTCCGCCGGGGAGAAAATCGTTTCGAGGCGAATGACAAGATAGAAAAAAAATCTGATATTGCTGAATTTAATTACATTCAGGTGTCCCTCTCCCGCTTGCGGGGGCTCATTTCGGGCCGTTTTTTGCGGGCCGATTCTTTTGCATAATTCTGCCATTTTTCAGACTCATGATTGAAGGGGAATATCCCGAAAATATCGTCTACGGACGCAACGCTGTTCTTGAGCTTCTCCGCGAAAAGCCCGGGAGCATCGAGAAGATCTATTTCCAGTTCAATACTTCTCATCCGAAGCTGAAGGAGATTCTCATCACTGCCCGGCGCCAGAAGATCGTGACGGGAAAGGCCCGTCTGGAGAAGCTTTCGCTCATCGCCGGGACTACGAAGCATCAGGGGGTTGCCGCCCTTGTCAGCACCCTCACCTACTATAGCGCCGAGGAACTGCTCTCGACACCACGTAACAGTGCGCCCCTCCTTGTCGTCCTGCAGGGGCTCGACGATCCCCACAATATCGGAGCTATCATCCGGACCGCCGAGGCAGTTGCGGCTGACGGGGTCATCCTCGTTGAAGGCAAGGGCGCCCCGGTCAACGCCGTTGTACATAAGGCTTCGGCCGGTGCACTGTCGCACATGCGGGTTGCCAAGGTGAAAAGCCTGGTGCGATGCCTTGAGCTTCTCCACCGCGAGGGGGTTCAGGTGCTTGCCACCGACATGGAGGCTGAAACAAACTATACCGATGCCGATTTCAGGAAACCAACCGCCATAGTTCTTGGCGCGGAAGGCTCCGGACTTGCTCCCGAAGCCATGGAGTTCTGCGACCGGGTGGTGCGCATTCCGATGGCTGGCTGCGTTGAGTCGCTGAACGTCTCCGTTTCGGCGGGCGTGATGTTGTATGAGGCCATGCGCCAGCGCCTGTCCTGAGGAGATGTTGGGGGGCGGCCCTCGTCGCATTTGTTTGAAAAAAAGTATTAACTTAATCCTTACGCATCAGCTGTTTTCAATCACTTAACCTTTTCTGTCATGAACGTTCCAGCCGATCTCCGCTATACCAAAGACCATGAATGGATACAGCTGCTCGACGATGGCGCAACCGCGCTTGTCGGCATCACGGATTTCGCCCAGTCGGAGCTTGGCGATATCGTGTTTGTGGAACTGAAGCCTGCAGGTACGGCCCTGAAGGAACATGAGATTTTCGGAACGGTTGAGGCAGTCAAGACAGTTGCCGATCTTTTCGCTCCCGTGGCCGGTGAGATCCTGGAGGTGAACGCCGGACTTGACAGCGCCGAAACGGTGAATCAGGACCCATACGGCAGCGGCTGGATGGTGAAGATGAAACTCGCCGATCCCGCCTCGGTCGGGACCCTTCTCGACGCTGCCGCCTACCGCGAACTGATCGGAGGGTAAGCGACATGCCATTCATCGTTAATACCGATGCGGACAGGGAGTCGATGCTCCATGCCACAGGGGTTTTCTCGTTCGATGAGCTGATCGTCGACATCCCCCGTGAAGTCCGCCTCAATAAAGCTCTTGAACTCGCACCCGCTGCCGATGAGATGGATGTCCGCGCCATGCTCGAAAGCATGGCAGCCGCCAACCGCAGCACGGCTGACTATGTCAGCTTCCTCGGAGGCGGCGCCTACGACCATTTCCTTCCCTCCGCAATAAAGGCGATTGTCTCCCGTAGTGAGTTTTATACGGCTTATACGCCTTATCAGGCTGAGGTGTCCCAGGGGACGCTGCAGGCCATCTATGAATACCAGAGCCTCATCTGCCGCCTCTATGGGATGGATGTGACCAATGCATCGATGTACGACGGGGCTACGGCTCTTGCTGAAGCGGTGCTGATGGCCATGAACGTCAATGGCCGTCAGAAAGTGGTTGTGGCCGGCAGGCTGCATCCCTGGAACAGTTCGGTGCTCAAAACCTATCTTGAGGCCTCGGGTCACAGTGCCGTTGTGCAGAATGCCGTGGAAGACGGCGTCGGCAGCGTCGATGCCCTCCGGGCTCTCATGGATGAAACGGTTGCTGCCGTTGTTGTACAGCAGCCGAATTTCTACGGATGCCTGGAGGACGTTGCATCCATCGGAAGAATTGCCCATGAGCACGGGGCGCTTTTCATCGTCTCTGCCAATCCTGTCTCGCTCGGCGTGCTTGAGGCTCCCGGCGCATACGGAGCCGACATCGCGGTCGGCGAGGGCCAGCCCCTCGGCAGTTCACAGAGTTTCGGCGGCCCGTACCTCGGAATCTTTTCCGTCCGTCAGGAACTCGTGCGCAAGCTTCCCGGCAGGCTCGTCGGCATGACGAAGGACTCGAACGGGCAGGACGGATTCATTCTGACGCTCCAGACCCGGGAACAGCATATCCGCAGGGAGAAAGCCACTTCGAACATCTGTTCAAACCAGGCACTCAACGCCCTGCAGGCAGCGGTCTACCTGTCTCTTCTCGGAAAACAGGGCCTGAGTGAAGTTGCCGGTCAGTCGCTCTCACGGGCGCACTACCTTGCCGGCAGGATCGCCGCCATTCCAGGATTCTCGATCCGCTATAATGCGCCGTTCTTCAATGAGTTTGTCGTCAATACGCCCATTGCGCCCTCCGAGGTGGTTCGACAGATGCTGGAGAAAAAAGTATTTGCCGGTTGCGACCTCAGGGAGTTTGGAGATGAGGGTCTGCTTGTCGCGGTGACTGAAAAACGCACGAAAGCACAGCTCGACATGTTTGCCGATGCGCTTGGCGAACTTGGCTGAGGCCGGGGTTACAGGCGATATGGACGTACCCAATAAAGAAAGGCCGGTTCTGCTGGCCTTTCTTTATTAGTCATTTTTTGCGTTTTCAGACCAGTCCGAGGATTTCGAGTTCGCGGTCCATTGCGGCTTTTGACGCCGCTGAGAGGGGAACGAGGGGGAGACGGTATGTTTCCTCCAGCATGCCCATTCGCATAAGGGCGTATTTCACCGGAACGGGATTGCTTTCGATGAAGTTGAGCCGAAGGAGGCGGCGGTATTTCCGATTGAGCGCTCTGGCCTCTTCCAGATTGCCTTCACTGACGCTGTCGACAAGCCGCTTGATTGCTCCCGGAATCTGGTTGGCTGCTACGGAAATGACTCCGTCGCCACCCATGGCCATGAACGGGAGGATGAGCGGGTCTTCGCCGGTGAGAACCGAGAAGTGGTCCGGCCGGCCGTCGAGGAGTTCGGCGATCTGCTGCATGTTGTCGGTGGCCTCTTTGACTGCCGTGATGTTTTCGAAGTCGCCGGCAAGGCGGAGAACGGTGGCCGCATCGACATTGCATCCGGTCCTGCCTGGGACGTTGTAGATGATGATGGGCACCGATACGGCTTCTGCGACGTGGCGGTAGTGTTGGTAGATGCCTTCCTGCGATGGTTTGTTGTAGTAGGGTGCTACGGAAAGTATGGCTTCCGCTCCGGCGGTCTCGGCGTTTTTGGCTAGACGGACGGCCTCGACGGTTGCATTGGTTCCGGCTCCTGCTCCGACGATGATCCTTCCCTTCGATGCATCACGGACGGTTCGGATGATGGTGGCCTGCTCGGTTTCGGTGAGGGTCGGCGATTCACCTGTGGTCCCGCAGGGAATGATGATGTCGGTACCGGCATCCAGATGGAATTCAACGAGGCGGGTGAGTGTTTCGACATCGACCGTAAGGTCTTTATGGAAAGGTGTGACCAGCGCAACGGCGGAGCCTCTCAGGTGTCGTGTGGACATATGCTCTATTCTTTTTTTCTGTCGTGAATGTTCAGGGTGCCCGAAGTATAAGGCAATCTTCGCGATTTTCTAAACGGCTGGCCCTCAATCCTTGTTCGGGGGGTTGGACCGGGCGCCCTGAAGCAGCTCGTCGGCAAGATTGCGTGATGAAGGAGTGACCTCTTCTCCGCTGATGAGTGCGGCGATTGCCTCACGGCGGCTCTCCCGGTCAAGCGGGGTTACCCGTGTTGCGGTTCTGCCGTTCTCCACCGCTTTATGGACAGACATGTGGTGTTCCCCCATGGCTGCGATCTGCGGCAGGTGGGTGATGGCAATGATCTGGTGAAGGCGGGAGAGGTTCTGCAGTTTTTTTGCGACGCTCTGGGCAATACGGCCACTGATGCCGGTATCGATTTCATCGAAGATGAGAATCGGCAGCTCCGCCATTCCCGCAAGCGCGCTTTTCATGGCAAGCATGACTCTTGATATTTCCCCGCCCGAAGCGATTTTTGCAAGCGGGCGTGGCGCTTCACCCGGATTGGCCGAGAGCATGAACTCAACCGTGTCGTATCCTCCCCCCGAAAGACGGTAACTCTTTCCTTCAAGTGTAATCTCCCCTTCGGGATCCTCATCATGGGTGAAACGGGTCAGGAATACAGCTTTCGGTATCCCGAGTTCCGTGAGGTTCCGCATGACGGTTTCTTCAAGCCTCCCGGCAGCCTCCTGCCGTCTCTTTGATAGCGCTGCAGCTGCCAGTGAGAGCTTTACTTTCTGTTCCTCCGCGAGGGCTTCTTTTTCCTTCAGGCGTTCTTCGCTTTCTCCTTCTTCGGCAAGCAGGGCTTCAAGGCGCATGAGCATATCGGGGAGCTCATCAGGAGCAACCCCGTATTTTTTTGCCGTCCGCTGGATTTTGTGCTGTCGTTCCCTGAGGCTTTCCAGTCGTGTCGGGTTGAAGTCGATGGACGATGCGTAGCTGCGGTTGAAGCGATACAGCTCATCGACAATTCCTGTGGCGCTTTGTGCCTCCAGCCAGAGCGGCTCGAAGCGAGGGTCCACTGCAGCGAGTTTTTCGATGATGTGCAGGGCCCTGCCGAGTTCCGGATAGATGGCGCCGTCTCCTTCATAGAGGATGGCGCTCAGTGCCTCGGTGTGTTCAGCAAGCGTCTCGGCGTTTTCCAGCAGGTTGATCTCCCGGTCTATCTCCTCACTTTCTCCAGCACCGAGGCCGATGTCGGCGAGTTCGCGCTGCTGGAATTCGAGCAGATCCCGTTTTTCCTGCATTGCAGCGGTATTTTCCCTGATTTCGCGGCACAGGCGGCGCAGTTTGCCGAGCTCTTCCTGCATGGCGGTGCATGCTGATGCTTCGGCAGCGGTGAGGGCAAAGTCGTCGAGCATGCCGATGTGGGTGGCGGGGTTGAGGAGCATCTGGTGCTCATGCTGCCCGTGCAGGTCGATGAGGAGGTCTCCGGCAAGACGGAGTGTGCCGGCGTTGCAGGGTGTATCGTTGATGAAGCTCCGCGACTGTCCGGTGGCGGAAAGCTCCCTGCGGAGGATGAGTTCCTCCATTGCTTCGATGCCGGCGGACTCCAGAAGCGGTGCCATTGCAGCAGGAATGTCATGGCGGAAGACGGCTTCAATGACCGCCTTGGGGGCCTCGCTCCGCACCAGTTCGCTGCTTGCCCGATCACCAAGAACGAGGCCCAGGGCGCCGAGCAGGATCGACTTGCCTGCACCGGTTTCACCGGTGATGACGGTGAGGCCCTCCTGGAACTCCAGGGACAGCTCTTCGATCAGTGCAAAATTTCTGATGTACAGGCTGTGAAGCATGGTTCGTGGGTATGGGAGTGGTAGAAAAAGCCCGGTGTCGGGCTTTTTCTGGCGTTATTCCCTGTCAGGACCGAAGTCCTTTTTCTTCGGGGTCTCGTCGTCCATGGCCTTGTTGAACTCATCCTCCATCTCGTTCTGGGCTTTCTTGAACTCCTTCATACCTTTGCCGAGCCCCTTTGCCAGCTCGGGGAGTTTTTTTGCACCGAACAGCAGGAGAATGATCATGAGTATCAGTATGAGCTCCTGGCCACCTAGTCCAAACATCTTCAGTCCTCCGCAAGGGGTTAAATAGTAAATCTTGTATCCGTAGATACCTATATACTCAATAGGGCCGCTTTATACAAGCATTTTCCTGCGGGCCTTCCCCCTCCTCCGGCCTTCCGGGGCTAAGGGTAGTCACCAGCGGGCAATAACGGTTTCTCCGGCGCGGGTCTTTCCACCAACCGCTACTGCGGGAGTCGATCCCTGCGGGATGAAGATATCTACTCTCGAGCCGAACTTGATCATTCCGAACCGTTTTCCTGCCTCCACCAACTCTTCCATCCGGAGGGGGCAGACGATGCGGCGTGCAATGAACCCCGAGACCTGGCTGAAGAATACCTTGAGGCTGTCCGATTCAATGCCGATGTCCATGCGTTCGTTTTCCTCCATGCTCTTATGGTCGAATGCCATGTTGAACGAGCCCGGATGGTACTGGAGAAGGGTGATCCTGCCGCTCTGAGGTATGCGGTTGACATGGACGTTCAGTGGCGACATGAAGATGCTGATGAGGGTTGAACGGCTGCCGGTGAACGGGTGGTCGTGCTCTTCGACAAGTATCACCCTGCCATCGGCAGGTGCAAGGATGACTCGGCCGGTTTCGGCCGGCGTCCGGTCAGGGTCGCGGAAGAACCAGAATGCAAAACCCAGAATGGCTGCGGCCGAGAAGACGAGGAATGCTGTGGCGACGGGCGGAAAGAAGAGCCCTGAGACGGCGATGGCTGTCGCAAGGATGGTGGTTTTCAGGATGGTGGAGCGTCCGTAGGGTGTGAGCATGACAGGGGGGGCTTGATGTCTGTTTGGTAGCATGATAATGAATTTATCGGGTTCCCCCGCAACAACGAGGGAGGATTTTCAGCGCCGCGCTTTCAGCACTGCTTGCGTATATTGGCAGGAAGTAGCGGCAGGGCAATGAAAAAAACGTATGGATTGAACACTCTGGAAAAACGGTTCCTGGAACAGATCACCGTTCATCGCCTTGTCGAACAGGGCGACAGGGTGCTTGTTGCCGTGTCCGGTGGTGCGGATTCAATAGCCCTCCTCACGCTTTTCATTGCGGTGCAACCTGCTCTCGGCTGCACCCTTGCCGTCGTCCACTGCAATTTCGGCCTCCGGGGCGCTGAGAGTGATGCCGATGAAGCGTTCGTTCGTGAGCGCGCCCGATTGATGGGTCTGCCCTGTTTTGTGCGGCAGTTCGATACCTTGACCTCTGCCGGGGCCTGCAGGCGCTCGGTGGAGGAGGAGGCCCGGGTACTCCGCTACGGGTATTTCCAGGAACTCATCGAGAGGGAGGGGTATACGAAGGTTGCTACCGGCCATCATGTGGGTGACAATGCCGAAACCATGCTCTTCAACCTGTTCCGGGGTGTGACGCTGCCTTCGCTGCGGGGCATCCGGTCCCGTCGGGGATGTATCATCCGGCCGCTTCTCTTCATGCACAGGGCGGAGATCGAACTGTACCTTGTGCAGCAGGGGATAGGGTACCGGACCGATGCTACGAATGCCGACGACCGGTACGACCGGAACTTCATCAGGAACCGTGTGATCCCCCTCATCGAGGAGCGATTCCACGGCAGATTCCTGTCTTCGATGCAGCGTCTCTCGGAGCAGTCGGGGGAACTGGAGGCGTTTCTTGAGCTTTATTTCGATCGGCTGCTTGCAGGGACCCCGGAGCTCTCTACAGGACAGGGATGGCTTGGAGTGGAAGCTCTCCGGCAGTTGACGGCCTTTGAGCAGAAAGAGGTGTTCAAACGGGCACTTTCGGAGCTCGGTCTTTCAATCGACAGTGCAGTACTCAGTCGGCTGACTGGTCTTCTCGGGCTGCAGCCGGGTAGAAGGGTCGAGCTGTCGAGAGGGATTGAGGTTCTCTGGAAGGACAGCCGGCTCTGTTTCCTTTGCCGGCTGTCCTGAGGGTGGCGGATGGGATCAGTTTCAGTTATTCCTGTCGCTGCTTTCGGTCGTTTGGGTGAAGGTTTCCAGCGGAAGATCGGCCCTGACGATTACTGACTCAAGGTTCTGCTGGATCTGGATCTTTTCGAGCAGGGCTCTTGTTTCAGGAGTTGTCCTTTCCGTCGACATGGCGGAGAGCTTCACTGCGCCCCAGAGGAAGGTCGATGCGAACCAGGCAGCCTGCTTTGTTTTGTATACCCACTCGGTTTCGGTTTTGATCCCGTCATTCATTTGTACCGAGAGGGCCAGGTGCTGTATGCGGTTCAGGTTGCCGAGGGCGTTGACATCGGTGTTTTTCGATGTCAAACTTTTCAGTGCACTCGATGTCCATGCTGCCGAGGGGAGTGCGAACCAGAGGTGTGACTTATAGGCGACCTTCTCAATCATGGCTACGGCAAGCGAGTCGCGGGCAAGGAAACTGCCCTCGGGGTTCAGGTAGCCACTGAGCATCGTTTTGTTGTCGGCCAGTACCGCTTCGCCCGGCCCTGTCCTGGAGATCCAGAGGGTGCTGTCGATGCCGTAGCATTGCTGCCCGGCAATGATGTCAGTTTCCCGGCTGGCGCGCCGCAGCAGTTCAGGAGAGAGTTTGGAGGCGAAAGGACCCTTCGCCACGCAGAGGAAATGCTGGTCACGGTATCCGCTTTTGCGGAAACTGACGAGGAGGGTGTCGATGTCACGGGCGGGAATGATGGCTGCCGCTGTCATCAGTTTCTGAAGGGTTTCAGGGGCTTCGAAGAGCGGCATGTCCCGTAGTGAGTCGGGAAGCACTTCCTGCCAGAACCGGCTCTTCCGGACATCTTTCATGCCCAGGTATATGATGGCATCGGAGTTGCCCGGGATGCGCTCTATCAGTGATTTAACAGCTGGTGACAGGGGCTCGGGCTCGGGGCGCGGTTTCGGCCAGTTGATCCAGAGTACGATGGAAAGGAAGCCGAGAAAGCCGAGGAGGCTCATCACCATGAGGAGCCCGGATCCTTTCTTCAGTGAGCGCTTCAGCGGTGCACCCGTGTCTGCGGGATTGCTTTTCATCTGTCGGCTGGTTATGGTTTCTTTTGGATGGCCTGGCGGGCCAGTTCGTCACAGCGGTTGTTGTAGGGGTTGTCGCTGTGCCCCTTGACCTTGTGGAAGGTGACATTGTGGCGTGCCGTCAACTCGAGAATCTCTTTCCAGAGGTCGGTGTTTTCGACATTCTTTTTTGCCGCGGTTTTCCAGTTGTTGCGGGTCCAGCGTTCCAGCCAGCCTTCCCTGAAGGCGTTGACCACGTAACTTGAGTCGCTGAAGAGTTCCACCTTGCAGGGTTCCCTGAGCGCCCTGAGAGCTTCGATTGCGGCGGTCAGCTCCATCCGGTTGTTGGTGGTGGCAGGAGAGTAGCCCGAAAGCTCACGCACGGCGTCGCCATACATAAGCATGGCCCCCCAGCCGCCTTTGCCGGGATTGCCGCTGCATGCCCCGTCGGTATAGATGGTGATTTTTTTCTGCATCGACAAAAAAGGCTCAACCCTTTCCGGTTGAGCCTTTCAAGAACTGTTTGACAGAGATCCCCCGATTGGACGGGGCTGGTGTTACTTTATCAGTTTCGCGAGTTCGGCGGTTCCCGTCTTTGCGATGATTTTCATTGCCTTGGCTGAAAGCTTCACTTTCACCCAGCGCTTCTCCTCTTCAATCCAGATCCTCTTGGTATGGAGGTTCGGTTCGAAACGGGTGCGGCGGTGGTTGTTGGCATGGGAGACTGTATTGCCGTACTTGGGCCTTTTACCGGTCAGTACACAGACTTTGGACATGAGTGCGATCTCTAATGGAGTTGAAAAAATGAACCGGAATATACTAATTGTTTTCAGAAAAAGGAAAAGTAATGTTCCTAAGGCCTGATGCCAACGGCGGCCACCATCATTGAGAGCACATAGAGCAGGGTGCCGAAGGCGTTGTACCAGACCGCTTTATCCCGTGGGTTGGCGATGAGGATCCGCTGCATCGGAAGCTGTGCTATGAGAAGGACTCCGGCAATGGCAAGCATGCTGGTGGATCCTTTGTAGAGGAGGATGCCCATCGCCGCGACCTGTGCCAGATCCATGACGGCTGCGGCAAGGATGGCTGCTTTGCGTTCCCCGAGCTGCACTGGAATGGAGGCCACCTTGCGGATGTTGTCGCCGACGATTGACTTGAAGTCGTTGAGCGTCATGATTCCATGCGCTCCGAGGGAGAATATGAGGGCCAGAGCGATGGTTTCGCCGGAGGGAATGCCCTGAGTGATGGCAAAGCTGCCGGTCAGCCACGCCACCCCTTCATAGGCTAGTCCTACGATAAGGTTGCCGAACCATCCGTTGCGTTTGGCCCGCA
>FUWD013232522.1_pt1 | contig 63300 bp, 77 predicted proteins | sample 1063281 | NCBI WGS metagenome assembly FUWD01 (sample SAMEA79048168, study PRJEB19326) | metagenome | biome: marine | reverse complement strand
CTGGTGGATGAGCCCCTGGTCAAGCTGCGGGTGGAGGATCTGGCTAGCCAATCGTCGTCTCTGGCCTTCCTCAGCAAGACTGAGCAGCCGGTCCACTTCGGCCTCAACCAGATCGAGGTAACTGAAGCTCAGGCCCGGAGCATGGGGGAGCTGTTCGGTCGGTTGCGCAAGCGGGGCGAGAAGAGCGGCGATTTCACGGCCTTGGAGGCCCAGCGGTTCGTGCTCCAGTGCGTTCTGAGCCTGTTCGCTGAGGATCGGGGCTTGCTGCCGAATCTGCAGTTCACCCAGGCTCTTGATGCCTGTCGGGGGGGGCAGAGCAGCTACGACGTGCTCGGCAACCTGTTCGGTGAGATGAACACCCCCGGCACCACCCCCGGCGGGCAGTTCCGGGGAACGCCCTACTTCAACGGCGGGCTTTTCTCCCACATCCCAAGGCTTGAGCTGCTCTCCGATGAGCTGGATTTGCTGAGCGCCAGCGCCGAGGAGAATTGGCAGCGGGTGCGGCCCAGCATCTTTGGCAACATCTTCGAAGCCAGCAGCGATGACGCCACCCGCCACGCCCACGGCCAGCACTTCACCAGTGAGGTGGACATGCTGCAGATCATCCGGCCCACGATCGTTGAGCCGTGGGAAGAGCGGGTCGCGCAGCCAGCAGCATCGCTGAGCTGGAGGGCCTACGGCAGGCGTTGACGCAGTACCGCGTCTGCGATCCGGCCTGTGGTTCCGGGAACTTCCTCTACATGGGCTACAACGCCGTCAAGGACCTGGAAGTCACGATCCTGCGGCGCATCGCTGACGCCGCAGTTCAGAGGCGAGACGTCCAGGCAGTGCTGGGGTCTGGTGACGCCGCTGCAGTTCTTCGGCATGGACACCAGCCCGTTCGCGGTGGAGCTGGCACGGGTGACGCTGATGATTGCCCGCAAGGTGGCCAACGATCGCCTGGGGCTTACAGAACGGGATCTACCCCTCGACAACCTCGACGCAAACATCAGGGTCGCAGATGCGTTGTTCATCCCCTGGCCGGAGGCCGATGCATATGTGGGGAACCCGCCGTTCTTGGGTGGGAAACACATGCGGCTCAACCTCGGGGATGAGTACGTCGAGCGGGTCTTTCAGCGGTTCCCCGAGGTGCACGACAGCGTGGACTTCTGCACCTACTGGTTCCGGCTGGCCCACGACAACCTCCAGCCCGACGGCCGGGCTGGGCTGGTAGCCACCAACTCGATTCGCCATGGCAAGAGCCGCCGGGCCTCCCTCGACTACATCCGCGACAACGGCGGTCACATCCATGCGGCGATCTCAACCCAGCCGTGGTCCGGGGTAGGCCCACGTGCACGTGAGCATCGTGAACTGGAGCCGCGATGCTGCGGGTAGTTACCGGCTGGATGGAGAGGATGTTTCCACCATCAACACCAGTTTGCGCTCAACCGTGGATGTGAGTGAAGCCAGTGCCTTGGTGGCAAACAAGGGCTATTGCTTTCAGGGGGTGATTCCGGTGGGCAAGGGTTTCAACGTTGACCCTGCGACAGCGGCGGAGTGGTTGGCTGCTGATCCAAGGAACGCCGAGGTGGTCAAGCCGTTCTCGATGGGCACCAACCTGGCGAAGCGTCCTTTGGGGCAGCCCGACCGCTGGATCATCGACTTCAACGATCTCACACTGGAAGTGGCGGAAGCCTATGCCGAGCCCTTTCGGCAAGTGAAAGACCTGGTGAGGCCCCAGCGCATGGAGAACCGCCGCGAAACCACGCGGGTGAACTGGTGGCGGTATGGGGAGAAACGACCAGCGATGCGGGCAGCTATCGAACCACTGAAAAGTTACTTTGCCGTTCCCCGAGTTTCCAAGTGGGCTGTTTTCATTCCATTCCAGAAGGATTGGCTGCCTGGAGAAAAGAATGTCGTGCTCGCCAGCTATGATTTCTATATTGTGGGCCTGCTGACTTCCTCCGTACACCGCATCTGGATGCACGCGCAGAAAGGCACCCTCAAGGGCGACATCGCCTACACCCACGACTCTATATTCGAGACCTTCCCCTTCCCTCAGATCGTCACGCCTGAGCTGGTGCAGCAGATCCGCCAGGCGATGACAGCCCTCAACGACTACCGCAACGAGGTGATGGTGGCGCGGAACTGGGGCATCACCGACCTCTACAACGCCTACTTCAACGAACCCGCCAGCCAGCTTGCCAAGCTCCATCAAGCGCTCGATGCTTTGGTGCTGAAGGCCTATGGCTGGAAGGCCAACGAAGACATCCTCAGCAACCTGCTCGATCTCAACCTGGAGCTGGCGGAGCGGGAAGCTGCAGGGGAGAAGGTGGTGGGGCCGTGGTGGCCGCGGCCTTCTCAGCCTTCACGGCTGGCGCCGGTGCTGCCGGAGCTCCTGACGTAATCCGGCAAGTCTTGGCCCGGCTGATGTGCGAAGCCCCGCAGGGGATGTCATTGCCGCCGCCGGCAGCACCGAACAGCCCCATCTGGCCAGGGGCCGCTTTTGCCTTCGCTCGATCAATCCGCTCCTGGAGGCTGTCAGCCCGCTTGGTGCTGCGGCCGTCGTGGCCATTACGGGCCCGGTTCGCTTTGGGGTCTTCCTTGATCAGCCGATCATCTTCCGTGTGGCTCAGATCCGGGCCACCTTGGCCAGCCATTCCGCGCCGCCGCCGCTCCGTCCAAAGCCGACCGTCTGGGCGGCGGTTGATCTTTCGCTGCAGAGCATTCTTTTTCTCCCTTGCTTCTGGGTTGTTGCGGTAATAGTCGGCCGAATCGCCATCGGCCCGGTCAAAGGCGCTTTTACGCGGGCGCAGGCCAACGGCCTCCAGCTCAAACTCCACCGCGGCGAACACGTCAGATTCAAGCTCTTTGCGCACTTCGCTCTCTGGTTCTCCTGCTTCCACCCGATCAGCTGCCCGGTTCAGCGCGGTGCTGATCGGGCCGGCGGTGCTCTTGAGTTGCTCGAACACCTGCAGCGCCTGCCCGGCTTCGGCGGTCACCCTGCTGCTGGCCTCCTGATTGATCACGTTCCCGGCTTTCTCCGTCAACGAGGCCGCTGATCGGGCCTTGCTGACCGTGCCAAATAGCCGCTTCTCTCGGCTGATCTTCGATTTCAGGCCTGCCGAGAGCTTGGCGCGGGTGATCAGGTTGCTCTTTGACACCTCGCTTGAACCGAACAGGTCGAAGGTGGTCTGGGTCTGCTGCTCGCTGATGCGGGCGTGATCCACCAGCTCGCTCAGGGTCTTGTCGGTGATCCCCCGCCGGCTGCTGACCATCTTGAAAATCTCCTGCTGCTTGCCTGCCTCCAGGCCAGAGCCGCCGATGATCGCCCCGCGGTTGATGCTCAGATCACCATCCACCACCGCCTTGAACACGTCATCGGGCAGCTTGCTGAGCCGCAGGCCCTTATCCGCCTGGCCGCTGTTAAGCGGCAACCCACGGGCCTCTACGTCAGCAGGCGTTTGAATGCCGGTATCCCGGAAAAACTTCGCCGCGTCCATTGGTGTGCCGGCGCCCTCGGCGATGTTCTGCATGGCGCCGATCGCCCGGGCGTCCTTCGCGGTCGGGGCGTCCAGGTATCTCACGGTCACCGCCTCGGCGCCCAGGCGGCGGGCCAGGGCCAGGCGGTTGTGACCATTGACCACGTAGGTCTTCCCATCGGCGTCCTGCCAGACGCTGATCACCCCCGCCAGGTTCGGGTCCCACTTCTTCACGCCCGAAAGGCTTCCCACCTCCCCGGTGGTCGCTGTCGCTTTGATCTTGTATTGGAAGCGCGCAGGATCAAACTCGATCTCATCCGGCGACAGGTCGCGCACAGCGCCAGCTTTTGGCTTGCTCTCGGGCACCTTGCCGGTCCGCACCATTTCGGCAATCTCAGGCCGCTGCAGCAAGGCCTCCAGCCGCTTCACATTGCGCCCCTGCCGCAGCTCTGCCGCCTTGGACCCACGGCCGGCAGTCACCCGCTGGGCCGCGCCGGCCGCGGCTTTATCACCTCCAGCAGCCAGGGCCAGCAGCCTCTTCAGGCGACCCTTCCCGATCGCACTGCCTGGCCTGACCAGGCACTCCTTCCGCACCGTGATGCACTTGTTCCCGCAGCCATAGCCAACGCTGCACTTCTTCCCCGCCCGCACCGCGCCGCCACGAAAATCCAGGCGCTGTTCAGGGGCCCGAAGCTGCAGAAACGAATCAGATCGGATCTCCCAGCTGCGCTCATTCACCCCGTCCCACGCCGGGCGAAACGCCACCACGTCAGCATCGCAGCGAAACCGGTAGAGCAGGCCGTCCACAGCCATCCGCCCTGCCACCACGCCACGCGGCGCCAGCTGCCAATCCAGCACCAACGCCCCGGGCCTGGCCTCCGCCATGACTTGCTGCACCAGCAAGCTCACCTGATCGGCATGGTCCCATCGAGGGGCCGGGCTGGGACCGGGGTGGTCCCGGACTGGCAGCAACGCTTCCACGGCCGCCAGGCGATTCCGCAGGCCGTCAGAGCTCTTCATCGATCCACCTCTTGGCCACCAGGCGGAACCACCAGCAGCAGCCGGCCCTCGACCTGCTCCGCCTGGGCCTGCAACACCGCCTGCTGATGCGGCGATTCACTCTCCTGCGGCACAGGTCGCGCCAACCCGTAGACGGCCAGGGCATCTGCTACCCGCGACACCTTGGCCAGCTCTTCGCGCAATGGATCAAGCGATCGGCCCAACGATCCGGCCGCGGCAATCCTGATCTGGTCACCCAGGCGTTGGCCTGCTCGCTGCAGTTGCAGCTCTGCATTCTGGAGCTCCACCGCCAGGGTGACCCGCACCTGGGTGGTCACCTCAGCGCTGAACGTGGCGGCCGCCCGCCGAGCGAACGGATCAACTGTTGCGGCGACAATCCTGGAGAACATGCTCACAGCGAGCTCAAGCGATCCTGAAGCCGGGCCAAGCGATCAGAGAGCCCACTGTCTTCCCGGCCAGCAGATCCCTGCCGCTGGGGCTTGTACGTGACCAGGCCGGAGCGGGTGAACTTGAAGGTGAACTGCTGGCGGTTGCTCTCGAAGGTGCCGGACGGGATCCCGCCCTCATCGCTCATTGAAAGAATCCGCACCGGGTTGATCTGCTCCATCAAGAGCTGGGTGGCCAGCTGAACCATCTCCTGCCGCCGATCCATCTCTGACTTGTCTTGCCTTGAACTCAGTATGGGCCCGCTCCGTGGCTGATCAAGCTGCAGGGAAAGGGCCAATAACCTGATAATGAACCGTCTGATCACTGATCCATGCACCTCCAGGAAGCCGCCTACACCCTGAACAAGGTTTTCCAGTATCGGCCTGACAGGCCAGGCTTGGATCCGTGGCACATTCTTGATACCCGGAAAGAGTCGGCAAGGGGTAATTGTGAAGACTACATAGCCACGATTCTGTGGCTTATCTCGGACAAGCGCTTCTCAGTGTTCCTACGCAACCTACTGTTTGGCGGCAAGAATGTTGTCTTCCACTACTGCACGATTGTTGAGGATGGCCGCCGGGGCAATCACACCGTTCTTGAATACAAGAAAGAATACATAGACAACATCCTAGGCATCCGACCAGACAGAGGCGATTACACGGCTTCCAAATACAAGCACAGCTTTAAGCATCCTTGGAACCGATGGGTGATTCTGTTTCGGTTGTTCCTTGGAACTTTCATAGGTCGCTAGGGCTTCGCTCACGCCTCCAGCCAGCAAGTAACCAGCGATGCCATAGCGGACGCGGAATGCCTCAGCCTCAGGTGGAAGGCGGCCATGCACGTTCACGTAGTACCCGCTGAGTCGGGTCGGCGGGGTGATCTCCAGGCCTTCTTCGTCGTAGGTGCCGTAGCCGCCTTCAGTCTAGGGCTGAGGATCCGGCGCCTTCTCTTTCAGTGGTTGCACAGCCTTGGATGGGGGCTTGGGGGCGATCGGCGCGGGCGGCTTCGGGGCGGCCGGCGGCGCCAGGGCAATCGCCTCCAGCTCTTCCACTATTTCAGCTGCCGAGAGCTTGGGCTTTTCCCGGAGCAGCTTGATCGCATCCTCCATTGCTTGAACGGCTTCGATTGGGCCAACGGTGGCGAGGAAGCGCTTCAGTCCGGTGGCCGCGTGGAGCCGATCAGCGATAGTCATGGCTGGAAGTGACGTGCTGCTCCGAGGCTAAGCCTCCCCGCCTTTATGGCTGCAGCGCTGCGGGTACGGGCGACCGCAAAGCCTGGCTGTCGCGAATGCCGCTGAACACCACCAGGCCACCAATAGTGAGAGCAGCTGAACCGGCAACGATCGCCATCCCAATCCAGTTCTGGCGCAAGGCCGGGGAAGCGGCCGGCCGCTGCTGGCTGCGGGTGCGGCGGCGGGTGCGCGGGAAGGCGGTGCGAGGTTCGGCCATGCGCCGCTGGGGGCGCGACAGATCAGGCAGGACGGGGCTGGAGGGTTTCATTGCGAATCAGGCAAGTGCCAACGAATGATACACGTGAGCTATGGAAGCGGCTACAATTTCGGCCGTGTCCCTCCCCAGCGAAATGAAACCATCCACCTCGACCCTGATCCTGATCAACCTCACCGCCTTGGGCCTTGGTGCCGCCATTGGCCTGATGCCGGTGAGCAAGGCTGATCCCGTCACGGCTGCCTGGCACACGGCCATTGTGACCTGCCAAGCGCTGCGAGCCGGCGTCCCCTTCTCCCGGGCCATGGTGCTGGGCGTTGACGGGGTGCGCAGCCTCTGGGGCTCGTCCACCCGTGACCCAGACTTCGGCCGGCTTGCCGCCAACGCCACCGCCGAGTTGTGCGGCCGGGAGCTGGTGCGCGCCTACCAGGCCTCGAAAGGGCAGGCGCTTTGACTCTGGCAGAAGACGGCTTTGCCTTGCGCCGGCCGGCCTATGTGCGTTTGAGCGCAGCAGAGCAGGACGCGATCCGCCGCGAGGGGGCCCGCCAGGGCCAAACGCGGCCAACGACAACGCGGCCGCTGATCCGCCGGGAAATGACGTGAGCAGCAGCTGGCGGATCGCATTTTCTGGGCTATGGTGTGGCCGCTGAGCGCGCTACAGGCGCCGCCGGCAAATCCCACCGCTCCCCAGCGAAATGAAAGACATGATCAAGGCCGATTGGGGCCAAAGCATTGAAGCGACCATCCGCGCTATCGCCGCCGTTGCTGTGGTGGCCTACGTCGCCGGCTACAGCCTGGGCGAGGCCGTCCACAGGCTGAACGACTGGCTGGCTGCCTGGGCACACCCGCACACGCTCACAGGGGCAACTGGGCTCAAGATTTCAACTGCCGAGGAATCCTCGGTAGTTGGGCCAGAGGTTCCAACTGTCAAGCCAGGCTTGACAGTTCAAAACTCGGCCGTTTCGATCGTAGCCCTGCTGTTCAGTGATGGCTGGAGCCAGCGCCGCATTTCAAGGCACCTGGGCATCAGCCGGCGACAGGTCAGAAGTGCGTTGGCGTGAGCGCCGCTCCAAATTGTCGGTAACCGTGTGATGCCATTGAAATCTCAGAGGCCCCTGATCGCGTCCGTTGCTTGGGGAAAGCCCGGCGTGATCATCGGCGTTCGCTGCAGCACTTTCCCCGATCGAGTTGATGTCTACGGGTGGCCAATCCAACTGGCCTGCAGCTCGCCCTCCCTGGCGAAGCACGTTGTCGGGGGAGTGGCGGGCTGGCGGCTGCTGATACCAGTCACTGACTGGTCGATGGACATGAAGCTGGAAGACATCCTGGCGATGCGCGACGCGATGCCCTTGATCGTGTTCTGGCGGATGGAAGGCCACCGCTGGGAGAACGTACCAAGACAAGATGGCGACCTTGTTCTGGCGGAGCTGCTCGACCGGCAGGTGTCCACCGCCGAAGGCCTCCAGCGATGACCAAAGCCAGCTGGGCGGAAGATGTAGGCCTTGCTCCTGATGGCTGGATAGCGGCCATCCTTTTCTGGGGTGACCTGGCGGACGGTCTTGACGCGGTAGCAATCCAGAAGCAAGGCGCCAGCTTTTTCCGCAGGCACCCGCTCGGCCCGTTGGGAGAGCAAGCCAGCATCGTTACCTGGGCTGGGCCTTTTGCGACAGAGCAAGAGGCAGCGGAATGGGCGGAAGAGAATAATCCCTGCTGTTAGCAACGTGCTACAATATGAATGAAGGCGAGAGGCCTTCGCGCCCCACCGCTCCCCAGCCATGCCCGCAGCTTTTATCGCCCTTGATTACAACCTTGATTCAATGAGCAACCACGCAATTGAAGGCGCAATCTTTATTTGTCGAAGCCATCAAGGATTGGGTGCTCGCAATCTGAATGCTCTGTTTGAAGAAAACTACCGCAGGGCTGGCGAACCAAACCCTGATTGGAACGTGGCCGGCCGCTTTGCCTGACACCAACAGCCCGCCAGAGCTTGTCTGGCACTTGCCCCACCGCTCCCCAGCTGATGACCGCCAAAGACAAAGTGAACGCCAACTACGCCGCGGGCAAACAGCCCTATGAAGGCCTGACCACCGCCGAGATCGCTGCATACAACAGGGTGCTCATGTTTGGCGAAAACGATGAGGCTTTCCCCGATCCCGATGAATGGGCCCGTTGGACCGACTGACCACCAACAGCCCGTCGGGGCTTGCCCGGCCACGTCCCACCGCTCTCCAGAAATCGCTAGTTACAATGTTAAGAAGGTTAATTAGATAATGGCTAAAATGTCTTCAATTGAATTGTTCGCAGGTGCAGGTGGGTTAGCGTTAGGGCTTCACAGCGCCGGCTTTACTCCAAAGGCAGTAGTTGAATTTAACAAAGATGCTTGCCGAACTCTAAGAGCAAATAAATTGCTTACTCGGGGGGCTGGAGTATATGAAGGTGATGTAACCAAGTTCGATTATTTAAGCGTACCAGAAACAATAGAATTAATATCAGGTGGGCCACCTTGCCAGCCTTTCTCCCTTGGCGGCAAAGCGAATGGCCACGATGACGCCAGAGATATGTTTCCAGAAGCCGTTAGGGCTATTAGAGAGAAAAACCAAGAGCATTCGTATTTGAAAATGTAAAAGGCTTGTTGAGAAAAAGCTTTTTCGAATATTTTGAATATATAGTATTACAATTGCAATATCCCTCGATAGAAAAGAAAAGGAATGAAGAATGGGAAAAGCATCGAGAGCGATTAGAGAAACACCATACTAAGAATAAGTATGCAGATCTCGAATATAACGTATTGTATCGTCTTGTAAATGCAGCAGACTATGGCGTCCCTCAAAAAAGAGAGCGGGTATTTATCGTTGGTTTCAGGTCAGACGTTGATGCAAACTGGTCGTTTCCTCAGTCAACACACTCCGAGGACGCTTTGCTCTGGAGTAAATGGGTTACAAAAGAATACTGGAAAAAGCATAAAGTTCAATGCTCAAAAATGGACGAAAAAACAGAGAATAGAGTAGAAAGGTTAAAGCAAAAATATGGAATGTTTGAACCGGAGTTGGAGCCATGGGTCACAGTTCGCGATGCCATTTCAGATCTCCCTAACCCTGAATCTAAAAAAGCTAATGAATTTAACCATCATGTTTTTAAAGGTGGTGCCAAAATCTATCCCGGCCATACAGGCAGTTATATTGACGAGCCTTCCAAGGCGTTGAAGGCTGGAGGGCATGGTATTCCGGGAGGCGAGAATATGATTCGTTTTGAAGATGGAAGTGTTCGTTACTTTACTGTTCGTGAAAGCGCTAGAATTCAAACATTTCCTGATGACTTTGACTTTGAAGGCTCTTGGGGTGAAGTAATGCGCCAACTTGGAAATGCAGTCCCTGCTGAGCTTGGGAAAAAAGTCGGGCAATCCATTTTTCGTGTTCTCAAACCCAAAAGCACTTAACAAGTTGCTGCACTCGGAAAAATTACTCGCTGCGCTCCTAATTTTCCGGTGAGCAAAGCGATCTGCTGCTGGCTCACGCCGAAGATTGCCGATGCGTTGCCGCTTTTGAGCGCGAGCTTGCCAAGCCCTGAAGGCGATTCCCCAATAAAGGAAATGACCGCTTCCTTTATTGGGGAAGCTTGAACCTGTAAGGGGGGCTTACAGGTTCGCCACCTCAACAGCCACCGCTCCCCACACATGCCCTTACCACCCTCTACAGCTATGGATGAAGAAACAACTGCGAGATTTAAGGGTTACGCACAACTTGAAAAAAGTTTCGCCGAAATCCACCTGCCAGATGATTCCCTTGCGCTCAAGGTGGTCACTCCGCTATCTCAGCAACCTCTCTGACCATCGCTTCATAGGCCACCCGGGCCCCCTGATCCAGCCAGCCCCGCCCAGGAGCCCACACCGGATCGCCTGCAGGCCATGCCTGCGCGCCAGCATTCGCCACCGCTGCACCGGGCCCACGGCGCCGCTGGGTGGCCGGCAGGCTGGTCTTCTCCATCAGCGGGAAATCGCCCGCGCCTCTTGGCTGGTCACCTCCACCGGTTGGCCGCCATGGCCTGCTGTTGGCCTGCTCATACTTGGTGCGGGTGACGGCAGCCAGGGCCTGCTGCTCCTGCTCCCAGCGCTCTGACGCCTTGGCCGCTAAGCTATTCTGAATCGCCAGCGATTCAAGGGTAATAGGTGACAATGCACAACGACAATTTGGATGAATCGGCGTCTTAATACTGCCTGCCCAGTATAAACAACCCATCCGTGGAGCGCACCATTCGCACACCCGATCGTCTGCCGTGGTGATGTAGCGCACAAAGCCAGCTCCAACCCGGCGGAACGTGCGCTCTCTGGCCTCCCCGGCCGCGATGTGGGTTTCGGTGCGGGCCACTGTCTCGGCCCGGTTACGGAAGGCCTCATTGATGTTCGGCAGCCTTGCCTTGAGGGTGCGGGCCAGCGCCCTGCTATCGAGGCCCGTTGCCAGCTGGGTGGCTGTTTCCACCTGCACCGCATCGCCCCAGTCACGCCACCACCGATAGAAGTAATCCTTCGCCGCGACCACCCGTTCACTGGTGGCTGCATCGCGCTGCCGGCGGTAGTTCTCCGACAGGCTCTTGAAATCACGCTCGGCGGCGGCGACCGTTGCGCCGATGTTGACCAGCCGGGTGAATGACTGCCCTTCCTGGTAGCCGCCGCCTGGGGTGATTGGTGCTGCAGGCGCTGCGGGCGGCGGCACCTGGCCGGCCTGGGTGATCAGCGGGTGAGTGGCCGAGAGCTTGGCCGCAGGCTCCAGCATGTTCTGGCTGAGCTGAATGGCGTACTCGCTGCCCAGGTCGTGAGCGCGGCGGAAGAGCTCCACCAGTTCAGTGTCCAGGGCCCGGCCGGCGGCCTTGTCCTGCGGGAAGCGACCGATGATCACCTGCAGATCCTGCAGCAGCTGGCCCTGGAGGTAGAGGCTGGCCTGGTTCTTTTGCAGCGGGGTGATGATCTCGGGCCCTGCAGGCGTTGACCCTTGAAAGGCGCCTGGGGTGCGCTTGGGATCGTAGATCGGCTGGGCGTCGATCTTCTCCAGCCGGTCGATCAGGGAGCGGATCGTGCGGCTTAGGGCCTCGTTGAAGATGCCCTGCAGCTTTTTGAGCTGCTGATCCTCCAGGCCACGCATCTCCAGATCGAGATGCTCGAGCAGTTCAACGGAACGATCAGCCATCAGGAATAGGCGTCACAGCGGGCCCCCAGGGCCACCAGATCAGTGCCATCGATCTGCCGGATCGTGGGGCCTGGCCCGATTGAATCGCGGATGCCGCGGACGTGCTGGTGGCCGATCGCCAGGAGGTAGGCGCCAGTCGATGGCTCAAACACCTCCCAGGCGCCGCTGATGTCTGGGCCCACCGCTACCGGATGGGGCAGCTCCTGCCCATAGGGGGCAAGGATGCGTCCGAGGCCCTGGCTATCAATTCGGATGTTCACCCCGCAGCGCTCGATCACGTCGCCGGCCGCGTCAGCGCGGGGGATGGCCGGGGCGTCCTTCCGCTGCTTGCGGCGGCGGCGGTTCGCCGTGATTGAAAGGGCGAGCTCCTGGGATCGGGCCTCGCAATCGTCACAGCAGGCGTCAGCCTGATCACCCCGGCTCGAGGGGGGCTCTTCCTCTGGATCAGGGGGGGCACCGCCTGGATCGGCCTCCTGCTCGGCCAGGCTTTCGCCGAACTCAATCTCGGATTCATCGCCAGCAGCGCCGGCCGGAGGCTCTGGCTGCTTAAGGCTGCCATCTTCCTCGCGATCGATCAACGTCGTCGTGAGGCTGAAACGCGGCTTGCCGAAGCGGGCCAGCGCCACCTCGTTGGTCGACAGCACACCGGCCTGGATGTATTGAACATCAGCGTTGGCCACCTTGCCGCGCAAATCAGCCTGCTCATCTTCTGTTGGCGTGTAGTTGGGGCGGAACTCCACCGCCCAGCTCTCCGGTGGATCCTTCCCCTTCCACGGCCCATCGGAGCAGGCCATGGCCAGCTCAAACGCTCGGCGGAGGGGCGGCCGGAGATCGCGGTCCTGCCAATCAGCCACGTCATTGCCAAACGCGGCCTGCTCGCTGCGGCCATCTGCTCCCATGCCGCTGGGGCTTTCACCCCACAGAATGGTGTGGGGCAGTCCTGAGGCACCGGTGATCTCGCCCTTCAGGCCTTCGAGGATGTCGGCGATGCCTGCGGCTGATCGGCTGAGGTTGGCCAGGGTTTCGCCCTCGCCCAGGACGTAGGCCCCATAGACAGACCTGGCCATGCTGTTGACTCGCAGCCGTTCGCGCAGCTTCTGCTCGCCGCCCGCGTCCAGAATCCGCTGCAGGTTCGGGAGGGTGTGAACCACCAGATCAAAATCATGCAAGATGTCCGCGGCGCTCTGCTGGCCTGTCTCGAACCTTTTGAACACGTCCCAGCACAGATCGACCACCGACAGCCCCCACCATTGGCGCGACTGCATGGTGCGCCAGCTGCAGGGCAGGCCCTCAAAGCGGATGATGCGGCTGGCATGAATATCGACCTGCAACGCATCAGCCAGGCCTGGATCGCCTGAAGCCTTCGTCAGGTCGCGATCCTGCTGTGTTTCAAACCAATAGCTTTCAGGCGAACCGATGCCCGTCCAACCTGCAGACGGGTACAACCTCCAGCGATCGATGGGGTAGAACCCCTTGATGCTGCGCAGCCGCTTGAGGTTGAGCGGCTTGTCGATGGGGGTGCGATCATCCGCCAACACCACCAGCGCACCACCGCCATACAGGCGGGCGTAGGTGGCGGCAGTGGTCACGGCCTGCGGCAGCTTCAGCTCTTCTGTCCAACTAACCAGATCATCGAGCTTGCTGCGCTCGGTGGTGGTGGTTTCATCGCCCAGGCCTAGGTCCCAGCCGCTGCGGGTGCCCTGCATGGGAATCTTCTCAACCACCCGGCGGAGCAGCCAGGATTGCTCATAGAGCGCATTGATCTCTGCCTCGCCCAGAGCACGGCCGCCCTGGATGCCAGTGGCCTGGCTGCGGTCGTTGGACGTGCCCATGCCGGTGAGCACGTTCAACAGCGGCCCATCCATCCGGTTGGAATCAGGCGCCTGATCCTGAAGGAATCCGATGGCCAATCTGTAGCCTTCTACGTGGTTTCAGGTTAATGCTGCCCCTGTTGATTGCTGAGCAACGATGACGAGCCCCGTAGGGTAGGGCCGGCCTGATTAGACCTCCCCTTTGTGAGCTCGCTGGACGATCAGCTACAGGCGTACTCGCGCTTGCCAATCCCTTCCTTTGAAGAGCAACTGATCCATGGCCGAGCCATTCGAGCCTGGCAAGACTGGCCACCGTCGCCAGCTGACGCCCCGTTGCGGGTGAAGCGTTCAGGGCTGCGGTCCCGCGAGCAGATGGTGGCCCGGAATATGCGGCTGGTCGTGACGTGCAGCCGCTCCTTCAATGTCGCGGGCATCATCTCCCTGGATGTCGCCGATCTGATCCAGGAGGGCTCGATCGGGCTGGCGCGAGCAGTTGAAAAGTTTGACCCGATGCGCGGCTACAAGTTCTCGACCTATGCCGTGCCTTGGATCCGGCAGAGCATGATCCGGTTGATCCATTCCGCCAACGGCATCAGGGTGCCGGTGAAGCGAAGCGAACGGATGCACCAGCTGCGGCAGTGGCGGGAGCGGTTCCAGCTTGAGCATGGCCGGCCGGCCACCGATGTAGAGGCAATGGCGGGGATGGATCTATCGCCTGCTGACCTCCAGACCCTGGCCCTGGCGGCAGCCTGCCACAGGCAGGCCTCGCTGGATGTCCTGATCAATGATGACGAAAGCGAAAGCAACACGCTGTTGACAGCGATTCAGGCGAGCTCAAACAATGCCTCAACACGGCGACAGCAGCAATTGCAGGCAGTCAGCTGCGCCCTGGCGCCCTGGCCACAACAGCAAGAGGTGATGCTGCGGCGCCTTGACGGCGAAACCTTCGCCGAGGTGGCCAGAGGGATGGGGCTGGGCCTGGAGCAGGCCAAAGGCCTCAGCCGTTCCGGGCTCATCAACCTGCGAGAACGCTTGGAGGGCAGGGAAAGCGACCAGCTGGGCCTGTTCAGCACCTTTCGACGCTAGTGCAGGTGTGCCAGTAGAGTGCATACTTACAGGCAAAGAACCGCAGGATGGACGCCCAAGAGGAAGCTCTCACATGGCCCCAAGCGGAAACGCTGGAAGCGATCCGAGCCTTCGGGCGCCGGCATGATTACGCCCCCACCGTTCGGGATCTGCAGCGGGCGCGGGGCCTGAAGGCCACCTCAAGCGTCCAGGCGGCGCTGCTAGGGCTGAGAGCCGCGGGTGCCGTGAGCTGGACCCGCGGGCAACCGCGAACGCTGCGGGTGCTCTGGGATCAGTCACAAGGCCCAGAACTGCGGGGTGAGATGCTCGAAGGCCGCTATCAGGGGCCTGACAATGGCCGCTGAACCGCTGAACCCGGGCGGGCGGAGCCCTGCTGATCAGGCCCGGGCCCTGGGGCTGCAGGCGCTCAAGCGAGAGGCCGGCCCTAGGTCATGTTGACCCATTCGGCCACCATCGGCCGGGTGCGGGCGCCGGCCTCGCAGGCCATGGCCAGAGACATCACGGCATCATCGTGCGCGCCAGCGGCGGCCTCGCGGGTGCCGTCTGGGTGCTGGCGGAAGACTCGCATCTGTTCCCCGTAGATGTCGTTGGGCGGCAGGCCCAGCTCGCCCTGCTCCAGCAGCAGCAGCACCCGATCGGTCATAGCGACCTTCGACGGCCGGCTGGTGGCAACCTCTTCGATCGGGTATCCAGGGCGAAGCCGGGCCAGGCTCTCGGCCACCGCAGCACCCACGCCGTTCTTCTCGATGACGATCAGCTCCGGGGCGAACTGGTCAATCAGCCGGGCGCTGCGCTGCAGGCCGTAATCCCTGCTGCGGCGCGAGTCGTTGAACCGGGCCACCACCTGCCAGGGGCTGGCTGTCACGTCCAGAACCGTGGTCACGAACTCATCATCGGCGCCGCCGTTGGGATCGATCCCGATCACGTAGACGTTCCCGCTGGTTGGATCATCCAGGGCACCGATGGCCTCAGCAGCCTCGATCAGTTCGTGCGGGTAGACCTCGGCATCGGTGGCAGTGAAGTCGAGCTCAAACTCTTGCTGGTAGCGCTGCTGGGTGAGCTGAAACTTCCGCTTGGTCTTCTCCTGGTAGTCAGGGTCAGCGGCAAAGATTGGATGCTGGCTCCAGTGGATCGCAACCTTGCCGAACTGACCATCGGGTGAACGGGCCAGGGTTGGAATCCCGTTCACCGTGGCCGGCCCTAGCGGGATTTCGCCGTGATCAGTGGTCCAGTGCTCATGGAAGCGGCCGCTGCGGCCGTTGGGGGTGCTGACCCACACCGCCCGCGCCCTGGGGCCCAGGAGGCTCAGGGTGGGCATGGCGCCGGTTTCAATCCCGCTCAGCCTCTCAATGAAGGCGCCCTCATCGAACAGGACCATGGAGGCCGATGGGATTCCCCTGGCCGCTCGTTCAGTGGGCGGCAGAAAGTGAAGCGATCCACGGCCAAGGAATTGCAGCTTGCGGGCAGAATCCTTTGGCAGGGGCGGGCAGAAGGAACCAAGGCTGGCCGCCTGGCCTTTGATGCGGGCCGCCAGCTCTGACGCATCCTCGCCGGTCTTGCTGAAAACGATGCCCACCCAAGCTGGGTTTTCAATGGCCATCATCAGCATGTAATTGATGACCGTTTCGGAAACGCCGGTTTGCCTTGATTTCAGGCAGTAAACGTTCTGGGTGCTCCGAATCATTCGGACCAGATCCAGCTGGACCTCCCAGGGAATGAAGGGCAGGTATTTCCCCTGAGACGCAATTGTTGTTCGCGCCGCGAAATGCGGCCACTGCTTCGGCAGGTTGTCCCACAGATTGGATCCGATCAATCCAGTGAAGAGCGGCCTGCGCGGGAGGTGCCGCAAGATGGGCTGCACCCGTTTGCGCGGGCGGTGCAAGCCGTGATGCGGGAACTGGTAGGGGGTGATCAGGGCCCGATTCTTGGCGTCGTATTCAGCCCACGCATTGTCATCCCATGCCATGGGCTAGAAGTCCCCGGCGCGATCAGCCGCTTCCTGCTCTTCCTCTGTCAGTGATGGGGCAATGGCGGCCGCCGCTTCCTCTTGAGCCGCTTCAAACTCAGCCACTTTGAAGATCAAGGCGTTGAGCTCACGATTGACGCCCAGGGCCACCTGGAGCTCACCCTGCTGGAGGGAGCGCTGCAGCAGGGCCTCCATCCGCTCAACCTGAACAGATGCCATCCGAATGCGGTCGTAGTGGCTGATCGCTGTCACCGACAGCTCAAGGGCCTCGGCAACCAATCCAGAGGCCACCCGGGGGGAACACTTCCAGCCTTTGATGGCGGCGTCCATCAGCTGCTTTGGCCCGTACCCATCGCGCACCACCCAGCGATGAAGGGCATGAACCTGGTAGCGGCGTTCAGCCGCCTTTGAGATGGCCTTGACCTCAGCCACGGCCTGATGCTCGCGCCTGAAGTGAAGCTAGGACCAGTTCGTTACCGCCAAAGGCCGGCAGGTGCTTGGCGCAGGTAGCCAGGGCGGCTTGCTGGGCCTGCTTCTTCAGCTTCGCCGGGTTGCGGCCTTTCTTTGAATGGTGACCACGCTGCCGCAGCACACCGGAGATGATCGGGCTCGGCAGGCGATGGCGAACCGCCAGATCCACCACGCTTTCGCCATCCAGCCAACCAGCAACGATCCGATCCATCACCTCCACCTCTGGCGTTTCTTCAGGGAGCAGGTCACCGCGGCGGCGGCGGGAGATCGTGGCGGCGCGCTCGGGCCGGCCGGGCCTCGACTGGTCGTAGAGCCATGCCCCTATTGAGGCCTCACTTCGCCCCAGCGCCATGCCGATGATTGCCTGGCGCTGGCCCTGGGCCATCATTCGGCGGCAGGCTGAGGCCTCTGCCGTGGTCCACAGGTGTCCTTTCCTCTCAGGGCCTGGCCCCCTGGCTCCATTTCGCCGGATTGGCACCCCGGCATCAACGATCAATGCTCGAACACGGTGATAGCTGATCCGCAAACTACTGGCCAGGCTTCCGATCGAGGCCCCCAGGGCGTAGCGCTCGATCAGCAGCGGCACATTGACAGGCTGATCAGCCGGCAGGCAGCCGGAACCGCCCGCCTCCAGATCCCGGCGTTGCCGCCACCGCCGCCTGGCTTCTTCCGGCGATCGGCCGGCTTTGATGTCGCTGATGTGCCTGTAGATCGTGGGAAGGCTGCGCTTGGTTGCGGCGGCAATCTCTCGGGCACCTTGCCCGGCTTGCATCATCTCAGCGATCTGCTTCCGCTCCTTATCGGTGATCCATGCCGCGCCTGTCGGCAATCGCCCGGCTCTTCTGATGTCCCTCATGTGGTTGTAGATCGTGGAGAGGCTGCGCTTGGTTGCGGCGGCAATCTCTTGGGCGCCTTGCCCGGCTTGCAGCATCTCAGCGATCTGCTTCCGCTCCTTATCGGTGATCCGTGCCGCGCCTGTCGGCAATCGCCCGGGTTTGATGTCGCTGATGTGCCTGTAGATCGCGGGAAGGCTGCGCTTGGTTGCGGCGGCAATCTCTTGGGCGCCTTGCCCGGCTTGCAGCATCTCAGCGATCTGCTTCCGCTCCTTATCGGTGATCCGTGCCGCGCCTGTCGGCAATCGCCCGGCTCTGATGTCCCTCATGTGGTTGTAGATCGTGGGAAGGCTGCGCTTGGTTGCGGCGGCAATCTCTCGGGCGCCTTGCCCGGCTTGCAGCATCTCAGCGATCTGCTCTCTCTCCTTATCGGTGATCCGCCAGGACCGGCCGCTCTCCCAATCCGCGCCTGCTGTCAACGGCCCAACCTCGCCAGCATTGATTCAGCAGCTCGAACCAGCCGCGCCTCTGTCGTCTCTTCCTCTGGCATTGCCTCGGCCAGCCTCACCATCAGCTGCTGGAACTCCCTCAGGTCTTCCTCTGTTGAAAACCTCAGCTTGACTTCGAGGCCGCCCGCGCTGGCTCCTTCCCCTCCCCCTTTATCGCCTGGAGGTGGGTCCAGGTCGCTGATCAGCGCTTTGAACTCATCATCGGTGAAGTAAGGACTGAGATCGAGGCCAGAGTGCTCTTCCAGCAGGGTGTTGAGAGCTTCCCCGCTGAATCCTGAGGTGTCTGACGAACGGTTGTCAGCAACGCCATACTCGGCCTTCTGTTCGGGATTTAGATCAGAACGCTGGACCGCCACCAGCGTGTTGCCATCTACCGGAACAATGAGCACCCGCTCAATCCCGATCGATGCGGCCGCCTCGGCGGTGCCGTTCCCGGCCAAGAGGGTCCCGTGCTCATCAATCACCACAGACCGGGCCGCGCCGAACTCAGAGAGAGAACGCTCGATCATCCCTGTGGACCGTTGCGTTCGACGCCGGGCGTTCTTCCTATCCGGCAGCAGCGCTGCCAGGGTTGTCATCGTCGTGGGTGGCAACGGCGGCAAAGTGGCGGGACGCTTGCTACTCATTGAAGGGAACCTGCTGGCATGATGTTACTCACTCAACAGCGGACAATTCAATTTTGGAAGCGGTCAAGACACGCCCTTTTGGCTTTTGCGTCTCTGACGGGATACTGAAAAAACACCCAGACAACTGGGAAATAGCGAAGACGTGGATCGAGAGTCTCTTTGACACCGGGTTTCTCTGGGCGACAACTGCGCGGCGGATGGGCTGTTATCGCATCACCCTCCAGCGATTCTGGGAGAATCCTGCGCTGCGTGGCAAGGGTCACCAGGAAACAGAAGCGCGGCTAATTGATGAAGTTGACTGGGCCGCTGGCCAACGATTGATCAATGCCGGCAAGGGTTGCAACGAACTGTTCGGGGGAAAGCAGCACACGTTTGATGGGCTCATTCGCTGCGGGGATTGCCGAACCCGACTGAAAAGAACCGATTGCAATACTGGGCCCGGGTGGCATTGCAGGAAATGCTATAGCCCAAAATATAAGGTCCACGAACTGATGATAAAACGAACCCTCTTTCAGGCCATGCAAAGCCGGCTGCCTCAGCTTGCACGGCTTTGCGAGCACCGCAACCCGATACAACTGGCACGGCAACAGGAATGGCTAAAACTGCTTGGTGATTATGTAAACATCGGGCAACGTCTTCAGGCGGTAGGGATGCGCAGGATGAAGTACCCCTTGATGGCCGTCAGAAACCAGCTGGCGATGGATCAGCTGGGTGAGCTCCCGAACCTCGAGCGGCAAAACTGGGTCGCCACGTTCAGCCAGTGGGGGGCCTGGGAGCAGGCCTCAGATCACCAGTGGCGACTCATCAGTACGTTCTTCATTCGCTCCCTCTATTGGGATCCAACCGGCGGCGGGAAAATCCGCCTCCAGCTCTTCAGGCCCGACCTTGTTGATCCAGCTGTCATGGAGCGCGACCAGCGCCCCGGTGAGAGAGGACTCTTTCCAGTTGACCACTTGCCGCTTAGCCATCCGGGCCTTGGCGCTTGAAGGCCGAACAATGGTAAAACCGGCCGCCGGCCTCGGGGAACTCGAAGTAGCAGCCAGCGGGCGCCGTCCAATGGATGCAAGCCGGGCAGCTGGTGGGGGCGTTCTCTCTGCGCTTCTGCTCCCTGGCCAGGATCGCTTCAGGCGTTTGCTTGCTGCAGTGCCGACACAGAAGCCCATGCGCACGGGTGGGGATGCCGCAGCTGTGGCAGTGCTTCACAGCTGGCGCTCCTTCTCCGGTAACCAGCCCCAAAAGCGCATAAAACGGCGCAGAGACTGACCAGCAGCGATGCCGGCGCCCTGGGGGCTGGCAGCTGCGAGAGCAGCAGACCCATCGGTGTAGACGCCAGACCGGTGCGGATAGTCGTCAGTGGCGAAAACCACCCAGGTATCGGGGCCGCCACCTTTCCCGGCTGATACGAATTGAACAGAGAGAGCCCCAGGGCAGGGAGTGATGGTCCATATCGAGCTAACACCCTCGGGAGGCAACTCGACACCTAGAGCAGCGGCCAGGGCTTCCTTGTAGGGCGATTCCGGGATGGCCTTGAGTTGGCGCAGGTCAGGCGTGGTCATGGAACCTGTGGAATCATGTAAAACGGCAGCCAATATCTGTAGTCAGCAATCCCAGGGCCGCCAAGATCCCTCCATCGAAGCAACTCCCAGCAATCCGAGTCATCATTCCAGAACCATGCCTCCCCTCTGTTGGACAGGAACGGCGGCGCTGGGCGCGGGGTGGTTGACTCCAGCAACTGTAGGGCAGGCCAGAACATGGCGGGATCAGGCCAGCTCGCTGGGAAATGAGGGCTGAGGTTGGGCGTGGGGGGCATTGCTAAGGGTGTCCGTCTGTCTAAGAAATAGATCGCCCTGAGCGAGTTCCGCCTCGATCCGCTTCCGCGCCGTCTCGAAGTGGTCGGGGTCTTTTTCTATCCCTATGAATCGGCGACCTGTTCGGATGCACGCGATAGCGGTGGGAGCCGTCCCCATGAATGGGTCGAGAACGAGCCCACCTTCGGGGCAGCTAGTCTTCACTGCTCGCGCCATCATCGCGACCGGCTTGGGTGATTCGTGGCCGTGGCGCTCCTTGCCGTTCACTCTCGGATACGTCCAGACATCGGTCATGTTCTGGTGTCCGTTGTCGAAGTGTGCGCGGGTGGCGTAGAACTCCCGCTTCAGGTCGTCATGCTCCCGCTTCAGGTCGTCATGCTCCCGCTTCAGGTCGTCGTGCTCCCGCTTGAATGCTTGGCCGCTTGCTGCCGCTTTCCATGCGTCGTAAGTTTCACGGGTGGGGAACATCCATTGCGACAATCCCGTCCAGTGGTCGTGCCCGCTCGCCGAGTGACCCGCTAACCGTTTCAGTTCAACGCTTGTCCATCCCATCGCATCACGCTCGCCTTTCAAATATAATTGAAGCGGTGCCCACCCTTCCCAATAGTTGTCGGCGTTGTTGTTGAACCCCTGCTCTCCGAGCATGAAGAAAAGACAGCGCTCCGTTGCTGTGGGAAACCTCCGGTGTTGATCGGAACCCATTCCTTGCGCGCTGCCCTTGTTCCACACGATTTCATTTCGCATTGTCAGTCTTTCCGAGTCGTTCAGCCCCCCGCGATACCACAGCCGCCACAAGTCCTCCGATTGCCCCCAGATGTAGGCACTTGCGTTGTCCTTGAGAGAGGGACGGCAAGCCCCCCAGCATTCCATGAGGAAGGCGTCCAGCTTTTTCCCATAGATGTCATCGTGCATGATTCCCTTTTTCCCCATCCCATAGGGCGGATCTGCAACCAGTAAATCTACGCCAGAAAGATTCGGCGCAATCTCCCGACAATCGCCCAGCCACAGTTCCACCGAATCGGACAGAACAAGGCGTTGCACCGAATCCTCCGCTCGTTCCTCGCTATGGATCGGTGAACTCATGCGTTGGGCCGCTTGGAACGTTGCTCAACACAAACATCTTGGTTAACAAAATTTGATAGGTCGATGTCGGTCATGATTTTTGTTTGGTGGAGTGTTCGAGGGTTGCGGAATAGGTGTCATTCGCCTGACAGGCAACACCATCTTGCCCTGTCACTCTTCTATACCCCGCAATTCAGCCTTAGGCCAAGAAAAGCCGTACAGAATGGAAGCAGCAGCGCCCTCACGCCAGAAACGAGGGGAGTAAGCGTAAAGATGGGCGCGGCGCACTGCGCACTTGGCTAAATCGTTTAGAAGTTTGGTTGTCATTAGCTCGCCTCTTCATCTTCAGGCTCGACAATGGGAACATCTTTCCAGCGGCCACCGTAGATAGAAGTCTGGAGTTGCAGATAAGGGACAGCCTGGGTAACAGTGTGGTTTTCGGTGCTATGTTCTGGAACAATGCTCCAAGGCAATTCGTGGGTCGTAGCCACCGCCGAATGCGCGGTCACAATCCTGCGGTCCCCACTGATCCCCTACTTGTTCTTCCATCCACAGGCATAAAGCTGCTTCGTATTCATCGCGGGTTTTGTCGTGTTCAATTGCCCAGAACAGCAGATCGTCTGCCCTGGCCATAAACAGGGCGAGCGTGGCTGGGGCATAACGCCTGAACAGGCGGGTTGAGATGGGTTTGATGACCGTCTCGGTGACGGCCAGCGTGATAACTGCGGTGGCGGCGAATGGGGCGAAAAGTTCGGGGATCATGCTGATCTTGCAAAGGATTCAAGTTCTTCGATTGTGGCGGTTTCTAGCCACCATTGAAACTGCTCAGGGGAGAGCAGCGCGGGGCGGACATATTTATCAATTGGGCAGCCAAAACCTGATGAAACCAGACATCACCAGCCCTCAGTAGATCGGGGCGGGGCGGTGTTTGAATAACTCGATTAGTCATCGGCACACCTTGCTGATCAGTCGTTTGGTGGTAGCTCGATCACTGGCAGTGCTGCGATTATCACTCTCTTCAATGAAGAGCAGATGCCTGTAGGTCGTGCAGGCCCACCGAAACTTGCCCTTCTTGGCGAAGTTTCCGCCATGCCATAGGGCGCCCATTTTGGCGTATTCGAACATCGAGCGAGGATTTGGCTGGAGGCTCTGCGCAGAGGCAGGAGCCAGGGCGCCAACGGCGAGCAGGAGGGGGAGCAGGAGGAAGCGTTTCATTGGGGTGATGGTTGGGGAACAGTGGGACGGCGAAGGAGGCGGCGGCGCTTGACCCGGACCGTTGCATCAGCAGCGATCAGGGCGAAGCTCACGCTGCTGAGCTGTTGGCGGGCGCTGGCAGCGAAACTGGCCAGCCATTCGGGGTCTTTCATGTCGTTCATTCGGTGCGCTGCAGGTTTTTGATGAGCCACCGGCGGGAATCGAGCGCATCAACCCAGTGGCCGATTGCTTGATCCACTCCAACGAGCTCCACCGTGGTCTTGCCTGGGCGGGCATAGATCACGAATGATCTCGACGGAAACCAGCCCCAGGAGTCACCCAGTAGGGCCAGGGCAGCACCAAGCTCAGCCTCGACGTGGATCGGGTTGAGCTGGTCACGCGGCGCCGTCTGGACGGTGGCGATGCCCAGGTCGCCGCCATTGCGGAACTTGACCAATAGCTCGGCGGTGGTGGCCACCATCAGCCGGCGGTGCCGCAGGTGAATCGGTGCCGCGTGACAGGTGAGCTGATCCCAGAACCCGTGAGCAAGCAGCGGCTCGATCACCTCCAGGTGGTCGCTGAATGGTGCCGCTGTCGGCTGCCACAGGCCACCAGCAGACCGATCGGCATCAAAGCGGCTGGTCGCATAGGCCACGCAAGCGCGCAGCACGATCAGGTTCCTTTCAGCGTGTAGGCGGTGATGCGGGTGGATGGTCGCCAGGATCTCCCGGGCGGTTTGGTGAATCGGCTCACCAGCGGTGGACACATAGCCGCGGCCGTCTGGCATGACGGGATGGTTGTGAAGCCAGGCGGGAAGGGAGTGGATCATTTACCAGGCCTCTGTGGGTTCTGGTTGTCCGATGGCCGCGGCCATCGGCTGGAAGGAGGCGGCGGAGATTATGGCTGCAGTTGGCACCAGGTCGGCCCCTGGGGGCAGGCAATGGATAACGGCGTGGGAGTTTGCCCATCCATCGGGCCCTGGGCCTTGGAGGCGATCGTCAGCGGAGTGAAAGCGGATGCCACCCGCGATGAAGAAGCGTCCGAGGTGTGCCTGGACGTTGACGGGATGGATATCGAGGTGATCGAGGTGGTCGCCGGCTGGTGCGAGGACCATGGCGGTGCCGATGGGCGGGAGAGGGAAGCGTGTGGAAGCCTTCATGGGACCACACCGTTGTTGGCATTGATTGACCGCCAGAACTCCGGCCAGGATGCGGCGATTTTGGGGGCGGTGCGCCAGTACCAGAGGGCCGTAGCGCGGCGTTCGCCGCGTTCCATGCGGTGAACCCAGGGATGCTGCAGCCAGGCGGCCTTGCGAGCCCAGCTGACGCTTCCGGGGATGAGCGGGAGGTTGATCATGGTGTTGGGGGGAGGATGCTGCCGATAGAGGCAGTGGTCATGGCGGCCGCGGCCAGGCGAGCAGCCTGAGCGGTGTGTTTGATGCCTGCCATGCCGAGCCGCTTGCGCTCGGTGTGCAGGGCCTGGACGCCGGCCTGGGGGAACTGGACACCAGCAAAGCGTTGGCCGTTGAGGGTTTCAACAGCGCGTGGCCCTGCGGAGTCTCTGAATCCGCCGCGGCCTGGCTGGTTAGAGGATGGGTAAGCGGCGAGGCATTGGCAGATGCAGGCCGGGTCACTGCCTGGGAGGATGACGCCATCAGGCGTGATGTCGTAGTCAGGCAACCAATCGTTGACAAGGCCATCACCGTTGCTGACGATGCCGGTGTCTTCGCAGGCCCAACAGGCGTAATTGGGAATGGTGAAGCCGGGGCCTTTGGATGGTCGGCGCTTGTGAGCTGGGAGGCTGGCTGGTGCTGGGGAGATGGTCATCAGATGAGGCCCTGAAGCTTGCAGGCTTCGAGGTAGTTGGAGTAAGCGAAGGGATCGGGCTCACCGTCTTCGTCTATGGCATGGGTGAAGTCAGCAGGGGAGAGGATGCGCGGCTCTGAGGTTGGGGCCTGGATGTAGGCAGCAAAGCGGCGTTCCTTGAGCCATCGAGCGATGTCTGGCATGGAAGGGCAGAACTCAGCTTTGCTGAGCTTTGCGGCTTGCGCAGCCGTTTCAGCGGTGAGCGCGGCGAGGATCTGGTCAATGGAGTAGCCCTCTTTGAGGATGAGGGCGAGCTCTTTCTGCGCACGGGGCAGAGATTGACAAGGAACGCGATTTGGAGCAGCGAGGTACTGGGAGCGGAGCCGATCAAAGTCGGCGGCTGCTGCTGGTCCTGCTTGTAGCTGCTGGATGCGAATCTTGACGCGATAGGCAAGAGACTTCCAGCCGGCCGCGGCCGCTTGTGCGAGGAAGGGCTCTAGGACGCCGTGAGCGTGAGCGAGGCTGATGGCGTCCAGGTCGGCCTGGGCGAGAGGCTGATCAGGCTGGAGGCTTCGGTGCCTGAAGCTGCGGGAGGCCCACCACTGGGCGAGCAGGTGGCGGTACGGCTCTGCGCAGGGTGGGAGGGAGCTGAGTGGGGAATCATGTTGCTGGGGAGCGGTGAGGTTGCTTGCCGACTGTACCACGATTTGCGGCGGCGGCAAGGTGGTGAGCGGTGGGACGGGCTGAACTTGCCCTGGGTTGCTTATGTCGGGGTCGTATGCCGCTGCCGTTGAATCGTTAGCAGCGTGTTTTTGTTGATGACCAAGCTTATATGGTTTTAAGAAAGTAACCTTAGAAGTAGATAAAGAGTTAGAGGAAGAATCTATTCTAGATTCTTCTAAGGGTATCTTACGTGTCAAGCCCCCTGTTTCAGGTGTTGGGCTTTCGCTGGGATCCCTTCTACAGGAACAGGTTTCAGCGGTTGACGCGGGGTGACCGTTTTTTGAGGAACAGGCCGCGCAGGAGCCTTCAAAAACAGGCCTGTGGAAAACTTTTTTTTCAGGGTTTGAATCGCTGAGATTCCAGGCTAGGGCATCAGTCTCAGCTGTTTTATACGCTTCAGACGATTGCAAGGGGGTGCCTGGAGGGTCATTTTCAGGCCGTTTAGGGGGTACCTGTGGGTAGGGGGGGGTACCTGTGGGTAGGGGGTACCCATGGGTAGGGGGGGGTACCTGTGGGTAGGGGGTACCCATGGGTAGGGGGTGCATAGGCAAATCGCTGTCAGGGACTGGAGAGACAGCGGGAGGAAAACTGCCTTTTTTTTGCTTCCGTGGTCGTTTTATGGTGCTGTAATCGGCCGTGATCCGGTACGTTTTCACCCCTTTTGGGCCCGTTGTTTTTTTGCACGTGATCCAGCCCTCAAACAGCAGTTCCTTGATCGCTGCCCGGATGTCGGCCATGCTCATCCCGCATTCCAAACTCAGCCGAGATACGGATGGATACGAATCAATTTGCCCCGCGTGATACCAAAGCCAGCTATAAACAAAGACCAGCGGCTTTCGCGCCTTGGATGAACAACTGGCCAGAAGTTCAAGAGGTAGAAGTACAAACCGCTGCCTCTCCAGCTGGAAGGTTTCACCCGTGTTCTGCTCTGCTCTGCTCATTCGTGAATAGCGATAGGTTTGCTGGTCCCTGGCCCTACTGGGCCTCTATCCGGCAGTGCCTGCGATAGGATCGCGGCGCTACGGAGACGTTGTTCGCTGGGGAGCGGGCCGCCTCCGTGGCCCCGCAAGGGGCAGCATCGGCTCCGCCTGTTGGCGGGGCCTTTGTTGTCTTGGTGGATGCCTGGATGGCGAGCGTACCTGACCTACTCCAGGTTGCAGCAGCCTGGAGCTGCTCCTTCATCGAAGGTGACCGGCCGGGCCCCGGCAGCGCCCCAGACGGTGCGGCCTGCTACCGATATAGCTGAATCGTAGTGCTAGTGTGCCATGACCAAAGCGGTCAGACGGCCGCCGCGGCACACTCCCCAGTTCTGTGAACATGCAAGACACCCCAGGCGCCCTGCCGCCGGAGGCCGGCCAGCAGCCGCCCCAGCAGCAAGATGGCTCCGTTCAGGGCACGGATGATCTGATCTCCAACGTGGCCGCGGCCGTTGCTGGTCACGCCGCCGAGATTCAAACCCTCCAGACCCAGCTCGCTGGTGCGCGCAAGGCCTTCGGTGATCTGAACTCCAAGGTCCAAGAGATGGCCCTGAGCCAGGCCGCCCCCTCAGGCAGTGATGACCAGCAGGCGCGGCTGGTGGATTTCCTTGGCTACAAGCCGCTCCCGGAGCAGCAGGTAGAGCTCTTCAAGGCCTTCGCCGCCTGGCATGCGACAAAGCCCCACCTGGCCGAGAACCGTTTCGCTGGTTACAGGACCAAGAAAGGGGATCTAGTCGAGTACGGCTATGCCGACCTGGCCGCCGTCATTGCGGCAGGGCAGCTTGCTGCGGCTTTTGGGCTGGCGGCGATCACCAGGCAAGAGCTGAGCGACAGCGGCGATCCGGTGATTACCGCTTACCTGATCCATGCGAATGGCGGCGCCGTCAGCGGGGGCCCGGTGCCGCTGTTCCCTGGGTCATCCGATCGCTCCCCAGGGCAATCACACTCTGCAGGCCTTACAACAGCCCGCCGGCTGGCGCTGCAGATGGTGCTGGGCCTTGCGGCTGATCGTGATGACGATTTCAACGAGGAAAGCAGCAGAAGGGACGAGGGCGGGCGGCCTCAACCACAAGGCAACCCGTCGCCAGCCACGCGCCCAGCACCGGTGGCCCAGCGCCCGCCAGGGCCGCAGGCCGCTCCGCGGACAGTCGGCCAGCCACAGCGCACCGTGGATGTCACCCGCACCGCGCCAGCACCAGGGCAGCAGCAATCAGATCCCAGTTGCCCCACTTGAGCATGGAACGACAAACACCACCAGCGCGGGGCCCTTGACCGCCCCTGCTGGTGCCGCAGCGATGAGCAGAACCTCGTGCATGACCTCCCAGGTGATGCCTGCTCCTGATCGGAACGTTTGGGAGTAATTACAGGCCTCTCGCCAATGATTGGGCCCCGTCGAGGGATGCCGGCGTCTCCAGGTTCCACATGACCTACTGGCCGGCAGTCAAGGTCAAGCAGCGGCAAACATTGACCACTTCAAGCCAACCCCGCTTTCCTTTTCCCCGTGAACCCACCAGCAGCGAATGCAGCCCCTTTGGGCAGTTTCTCTTCTCGCAGCGCAACGGGGCCACCCACACGGAGCTGGGCGAAGGCCTGGCCAAGGTCGTTGAGGCAGTGCTCGCCAATGGCGGCTCCGGCTCTGTAACCCTGAAAATCAACGTCAAGCTCTTGGGCCACGAAAGCCGCATCGTCGTCACCGATGACGTGGTGATCAAGGCGCCGCAGCCTGCGAAGCAGTCCAGCATCTGGTTCTACAACAAAAACGCCAAAGGCCTCTCACGCCGCGACCCGAATCAAACAGTGCTGGAGCTCTCGACTATCCCGATGCGCCCGCGCCTGGGCCAGGCCTTCGCCGATGAAGGCACACCATGAGCAAAGAGGAGCCGTTCCCAGGTGACCTTGTTTCGGTCGGGCTTCGGCCTGATGGAAGCATGCTCTTGCGGCGGGGCGGTGGTCACCTGGAGATTGCCACCGTTGATCAAGGCCTTGCCGCTATCGCTGCAGTCCAACGTTCCACAGCAACCCACAAAAACACCATGAACAACGATCAGAAACAGCCAGTGAAGCAGTCTGCGGCTGAGGCAAAGCTTATAGATGCTGAGGAAAAGCTTCTATATGCCCTTGAAAAGTCGCTGGGGGTCCTGCGAGTACAGCAGGAGGAAGACAGCGAAGACACCGATCAATCGCCAGGGCCCTTGGATATTGTGGCGATTGGGCTTCGGCCTGATGGATCCCTGCTCTTAAAGCGGGCCAACGGTTCTTTTACTCTCGCCACCGACCCGTCAACGCTGGACGCTGATGATTTTTCCTTGGTCATCAGCGTTCTCTTTGAGATGCTTGATTTGAAGATGACAGAGGCCTCGATCAACGGGATTGAACCATCCAGTCTTCCTGCAGTGCTGGAACTGCTGGCCATGGTGCTGGCGGCTGAGGGGCGGGTGGTGGATCCATTCTCTGGTTGCATTGCCTCCTGTGTCGCCAAGCTGAACTGAGGATGGCCCCCAGCCACCTAGAGGAAGCCTTTGCTGCTCAGTGGCTGGTCAGCTATCCCCTGCTCCCCTTTGTGCGGGAGCATGCCCTGGACGCCTGGGTGAGCTGGGCGCATTGGCAGAAGCAGGAAGGGCTTAAGGCCCGCCGGCCACCGCCGTTCCGTGCTGATTTCGCCTGGCCTGATGCTGCGGTGGCGCTTGAAATACAAGGCGGCATCTGGAGGCCCGGCGGTCACTCCACTGGCAATGGGATAACCCGCGATTGCACAAAATCCGCCCTTGCTCAGCTTTCGGGTTGGGCCTTGATCTCGTTCACCGAAACCCATCTCTACGATGCAAACCCAAACTGGCTACAGCTCCTCTCGGACCTCATTCTCTTTCGCCGAAACCGTGGACTCACCGATTGTGGAGGCCTTGGGCCAGAGCAACATCAACATGTTGGCGAAGGATCACAGGCTGCTGAGCCAGCTGGCCTGCCTCAGCAGCGCCAGCGTCGCCGCAGGACCACCAGAAAAAGGCCTCGATTGGATCTACGCAACGCCTTGGGAGATGCACGGCGAGGAAGGCCAGAGCCGCCGCCAGGTCCATAACGCGGCCGCGGCCTTTGTGCGCCGGCCGATCGGGAAAATTGCCAGCCGGCATCACCTGCTTCAGTTCCTCACCGTCGAGGGGGATGATCCAGGCGGGGGGTTCATTTTGAGGATGCCGGCGCCCGGCCTGATCGTTCCGCCAGAAGGCCGGAGATTTCCGCCGGGAGCTCTGCAGATCATCATTGATGACCAGGGGCACCAGGTGGTCAATGAGCACACCACCCTTCCAGAGCCTGTGCCGTTTGATGGGATGCCCTGCTCAGGCTGGTGCAAGCGCCGCCACCTCTACCGGCCGGGGGGAATCGAAGAGAAAGCCGTCATCTATTACGACAAGTTCGGATGGCCGATCGCCTGCCGTGAGACAAACCTGGCGAAGGATGGCAGCGTTATCAGCCAGCAATGGTGGGGCTACCGGTACACCCGGCCGTTGCCATGATCGCGCCATCAGCCGAGAGGGAGGCACTGGTGCGGACCATCCTCACCGCCCCGGGCCTGCCCTCCTGCCAGGTGCGGGAGCAGCTGGCCGAGGATCTGCAGGTGTCGGCGTTGCTGGTCTACCGGATTGCCTCGGGGGCCTGTAACCGCTCGATCTGCCCGGAGCTGCCGCGGATGGAGATCAGGAAAACCAGCGCGTTCTGCTCAACCTGTAGGGACTGCTGCCACTGGACCGGGGTGGGAACCAGGGACAAGAGCGCTTCAGGCAGAATCTGTTCCCTAGGCATCCCAGAGGCAAGCGGCCGGGTCATCCGCGCCGATGGATGCCCTGCCTTCTCGCCGATCAATGGAAATGCCCAAGTTGAAGCAAACCCTCGAGCAGCACCTCAAGACGCTGCGCACTGCCCCCCGCAGCCCTGGGGCCACCGATCACGTGGCGATGTCAAACCGGATCATCAAGATGCGGATGCTCTATGAGGCCGCCGGCCGGGATCAACCGACCCACACCCTTCATGGAACCTTCACGGGCCTGAACCGGCCGATGCCCAACGAAAAGGAAGCCATGGAGGCGTTACGGCTTCAGAATGAAGCCAAAGCAGCGCAAAACCCGGCAGATGGCGATCAAACCGCAGAAAACCCTGGCGATGGCGCCCCAGCAGCCGGCTGAATCAAGCCCCGCGGTTGATGCCTCAAAGGCTGCGGAAGCAAAGCCGCGGCCGCTCTTCTTCACCCTCCAAGCCGTCGAAGACACCTGGCTAAAGAAGAGCACCGAGCAGGCCAGCAGCCTGCCAGCGGATCAGAAAGTTGCTGTTCGCCGCGGCCAGACCTATGGCGTCGTGGAGACAACGGAGATCCCGGAACACGCCAGCGAACGGGTGGAGCTGGCCAGCGGTGCTGGCTCCTGGATTGTCTACTCACCCCACTTCAGGCGGCTGCAGGCGGCAACCCGCCCGGCGGCCGGCCCAATTGATTGGAGTGATTTCAGCTGTCTGGTCACCCCGAACCTGACGGTGGGCGAGGTGCTGCAGTTTGATCACCGCCGCCGGCCACCGGCCAACAGCGCCGACATTCGCCGGATCCTGGCGACAGCGGCCGAATACCAGAAGGTGCGCACCGCCTGGAGGCGGCCGCTGGGGGTGACATCGTTCTATCGGCCGGAACCAATCAACCGGCAGGTGGGTGGTGTGTGGGGCAGCTACCACGTCAGCGGGTTGGCTGTTGACCTGTACCCGATCGGGGAAAGCCTCGATTCGTTCTACAACTGGATCAGTCGCCGCTGGACCGGGGGGCTGGGTGACGGCCGCCGGAGGGGCTTCATTCACCTGGACCGGCGGCAGGGTGGGTTTGTGCCTGGCGCCGGGGCCTGGCCTGCTGCTCGGTGGCCGTACTGAGCCCTTATCGCCGCAGGATGGCCCAGTTCATGCGGGCCTTGATCAGGGCCTCTTTGATCTCAGAGAGCTCGCCATTGGCGCGGTTGCCTCCTTCATCACCGTCGTACCAGCCGCGGCCGGTGTGATTGGGCAGGCTGGCCCATTCGTAGGCCAGATCATCCAGTGCAGCGTTTTGATCGTGGCCCCCCATCAGGTAGCGGGTCAGGGCCGGCCGCTTCCGGCCTTTCAGCAGGATTGTGAGGGTGAGGCGGTCCTGGCTGGCGGCATCAAAGCGATCCTCATGGGTCAGGCCTGAATCAGGAAGGAGCTCCAGCAAGGTGGAAGGGATCACCTGGAGGGCGCCAACGGCAAAGATCTTCTCAGATTGCTGGAGGTTAATGATTTCACCGATGCTGAGCACCTGGAGGCCACCGCCGGGCCACCGCTGGCGGAGGCTGTCGCCGGCCACTCCACGGTTGAAGGCTTCATAGGGATCAACGGTTCCGCCTTCATGGGCGTAGATCACCTGCATCAGGTCCCAGCAGGCCTGCCTGGCGCGATTCCAGTTGAAGCCAGCCGGCTCCGGGGGGGCCGGGGGTTGTTCAGGGGCAAGCCAGAGCGCAGCGCGCACAGCGCCGCCATCTGAGAGGGCCTGGCGCTGCTCATCGCTCAGCATGTCCTCCACAGCTTGCCAAAACTCTTGGTGGCGGGGCAGGTCGCGCTTGGTGGCCTGGGCGTACTGAAAAAGGGAAGGCTTCACTGGCTTTTACGCGCACCCCTCGACGTTACTGCTGAATGATGACCTGGCAACAGGGAGGATTCATGGCTGGCGGTCAGGCGGCTTCTGCTTCGGCAGCTTCTGAACGTGACATCGGAACCGGCCTCATCCATGCAAGCCAGCCAAACACTCGATCATCTACCTCTAGTCGATTGGCTTCTATAGAAACTAAGCTTTTCTCTCGGGTGGTGCGGTTAAAAATGCAAGCGTCCATCCGCACGTCGCGGCGATCATCGATAGAACAACACCACTCTGTTGCTATCGATCCTCTTGCGTCTTCTGCTATTGCGTTCTTCCATCCTGTGCCTAATGCTTCACCATGTGTTAGGCCAAGCAGCTGTAGGCATGGCTGGTTTGCCTCAATCAGCAGGCCGTCATCATCAAAGCGAGCAACCGCGATGTTCAGCATGTTCTGCTGCAGTGACTGAGCTACTGCCACTATTTGAGCTTTTAGGCGCAGTTCTTTTTGGTTTTGCTCAATTCGATTCACTGTGTCTTTCAGTGAATAGCCGCCGTTTGGCTTCAGCTCATACAGTATCTCGGCCAGTATTTGATCCCTTCTGGCCCCTGGCATAAGCCGCGAAACCTTGCGCTGTGCTCTGGAAAGAATTGGCATCACCCAGTCATTTCTTTTTAGCCACACGGTAACGGCGCTTGCAGTCGCGCCAATTGCCAAGAGATCATCCAGGACAAACATTTAGCCCATCCCGCCCTCTGCGGCTGCTTGAGCTCAGTTTAAGGCGATGGTGCCACAGCCGATCGCCGCGGCCATCTATGAGCGCTGGTGAGGCGCCTTGATCTCCATCGCGCCGCCGAGCAGCCGGCTATCTCCGGTCTGTAGGTTTGGATCGATCGGCTCTTCAGTGAAGATCGGGGCGGGGGCTTCCTCTTCTGGTTGGGCTTCCTCAAAATCGCTGATTGCTTTGCTGACGCGATGCTCTGTCAGCAGCTCGTTCAGGATGCGAGCGTTCTGTTCTGCTGGCGTGGGCCCGCCGAGCTCAAACGTCAAAAGCATCTTCCCGCCAGGGACCTGCGCAGCGCCGGGCTCCGGGTCGCCCTGCCACTTGAAATCCCGGAACGGATCTACCGGTTCTGTTTTTGCTGGGCGAAAAAAGCGTTAAGGGTGTCCCGGATGAACTGAATCAGGGTGTTCTCGGGGAGCGGGAGCAAGTCAATCACCTTGTCAATCGCAAACCAGATGCTCCCAATCATGGTGATGTACGCGACAACGCTGCCAGGGGTGACAGCCTGGGCCAGGGCGGCAGTGGGGATCAGGACCACGGCGGCCGTGGTAAGTGCCGTTGCCAGGATGAAGCGGGAGCGCATTGTCGCAAAGCGATGATGCGGAAAGTCTACGCTGGATTCAAGTTTGCAACAAACGCCGCTGGCAGGTGGTAGGTGGTGGCCATCGCTGCAAGGTGCGCGGCAAGGCCTTCGGTGAGCATCGGGGTGACTCCGGCCCACATGGTCACAAACGTTTGAGGCTTGCCCTCGGCGGCCTGGCCCATGCCGACCTGCAGGCCTCCAGCCAGCGCGGGGAATCCGGCGGCGGCGACAGCAGTCAACATGCTGTTGATCGCTGGATCCATCACAACAGCGGCGGCGAACTCCTGCCACTGGGGCGGGTTGAGGGCAGCCAGCTCAGCCGCTGATAGAGGCTCGATTGTCCAGGCTTGCGTCCAGGAGCTGCCGGAGCCGGTGAAGGGTTGAAGGATGAGCTTGTGCGTGGTGGGGTCGTATTCGGGCTCGAGGGATGGGGTGACTGAGTAGACGTGGAAATCCTCCAGGCCGGCAAAGCTTGCGGGGAAGATGCTGGACGGGTAGGCAGCCTGGAGCGCGGCGCGGGTGGCAAGGACAGGGGTGGTAGACGGAATGGCGAGGACGTAGCTCATGGGAGGGGGCTAGGGGTTGACGTTCACGGTCCAGCCGCGAGAGATCAGGGCGTTTCTGGCGGTGATGCCAGCGCCTGTTGGAGCGGCGTTGGTGCCCAATGACAAGACATTACTTAGTTCAAGCGTTCCATTTGACGTGCCGTTTGACTCAATAGATATAAGGATATTGTTGACAGAGGTGGCAGTCAGGGCACAGTCGTTGAAGGCCATCGTGAAATCCGTACAGGGACAGCCGTTGAATACACCAGCTGGGAAGTCTGCTAAAGCCGTGCATTCGCTCCATGCGCTTACGAACGTGGTCGCATTACTCGTATTAATCAACGGGAATGAATTAAGGCTAGTGCAGTTCGCCCAGGCTCTGGTAAAGTCAGTGACATTACTTGTATCAATCAACGGGAATGAATTAAGGCTAGTGCAGTTCAGCCAGGCTCTGGGAAAGTCAGTGACATTACTTGTATCAATCAACGGGAATGAATTAAGGCTAGTGCAGTTCAGCCAGGTTGAGGTAAAGTTGGTCGCATTGCTCGTATTTATCAACGGGAATGAATTAAGGCTAGTGCAGTTAATCCAGGCTAAGCGAAAGTTAGTGCCATTGCTCGTATTAATCAACGGGAATGAATTAAGGCTATTGCAGTTCCGCCAGGTTGAGTCAAAGTTAGTGCCATTGCTCGTATTAATCAACGGGAATGAACTAAGGCTAGTGCAGTTCCACCAGGTTTCGTTAAAGTAAGTGCCATTGCTTGTATCAATCAACGGGAATGAACTAAGGCTAGTGCAGTCCCGCCAGGTTGAGTTAAAGTTAATGCCTTTACTCGTATTAATCAACGGGAATGAAGTAAGGCTAGTGCAGTTATTCCAGGTTAAGGCAAAGTTAGTGCCATTACTTGTGTCAATCAACGGGAACGAATTAAGGCTAGTGCAGTTCCGCCAGGTTTCGCCAAAGTTAGTGCCATTGCTTGTGTTAATCAACGGGAATGAATTAAGGCTAGTGCAGTTATACCAGGTTAAGGCAAAGTTAGTGCCATTGCTTGTGTCAATCAACGGGAATGAAGTAAGGCTAGTGCAGTTCCGCCAGGTTTCGCCAAAGTTAGTGCCATTGCTCGTATTAATCAACGGGAATGAACTAAGGCTAGTGCAGTTCTGCCAGGTTGAGGCAAAGTTAGTGCCATTACTTGTGTCAATCAACGGGAATGAATTAAGGCTATTGCAGTTCCGCCAGGTTTCGTTAAAGTTAGTCCCTTTACTTGTATCAATCAACGGGAATGAACTAAGGCTAGTGCAGTCCCGCCAGGTTGAGTTAAAGTTAGTCCCTTTACTTGTGTCAATCAACGGGAACGAATTAAGGCTATTGCAGTTATTCCAAGCGTCGCTAAAGTTAATGCCATTACTTGTGTCAATCAACGGGAATGAAGTAAGGCTATAGCAGTACCGCCAGGCATAGCTAAAGTCAGTCCCTTTACTTGTGTCAATCAACGGGAACGAAGTAAGGCTATTGCAGTCCCGCCAGGCTTGGTTAAAGTTAGTGCCATTGCTCGTATTAATCAACGGGAATGAATTAAGGCTATTGCAGCTACTCCAGGTTAAGCGAAAGTTAGTCCCTTCACTTGTGTTAATCAACGGGAACGAATTAAGGCTATTGCATTCCCGCCAGGCCGCCTGAAAGTTAGTCCCTTTACTTGTGTCAATCAACGCGAATGAAGTAAGGCTAGTGCAGCGAGCCCAGGTAAAGTAAAAGTCAGTCCCTTTACTTGTGTCAATCAACGGGAACGAATTAAGGCTATTGCAGTCCCGCCAGGTTTGGCTAAAGACAGTGACATTACTGGTATTGATGAGCGGGAAGCTGGTAAGCCCTGTGCAGTTTTCCCATACACCTAAATTGTTATTACTACGCCAGTTAACAACCCTCAGGCTGGCCAGTACCCAGTACAGTAACTTGACTGAAATCAATTAAAGGGAAAGATGTTAAGTCAGCACAAGATGCCCAAGTAGAGGCAAGGACAGTTGCGCCTCCAAGTTCAAAGCTGGAACTTACTGATGCGAGGTTTGAGCACTCCCTGAAAGCCGTAAATATATTGGCAAACCGCGCATTATCTGTAGCACCTACTCCAGTAATTAGATTTGCGCTAGCGCCTTCATCAAACCAAGGATGGATACCTCCTCCCAGCAGCCCATAGATTGTTACTTGGTACTCTCCTGCAGTAGCGTATGTATGAAGCAAGGCTGAAGAGCTTGATTGTATTGTTTCGTTTCCATCCCCCCAATCCACGGCATAGCTTGACGCAGGCACGGTAATTACGCGAACTGTGTAGTTGTCGGTGAAATCAACTTTGGCTGCCATTGACAGCGTGAAATCCAGATTACCTGGTGTTACCGCTTCAGTGTCAATGTCCAGAATCAAGCTGCTTGTTCTCAGCAAGCCAATTCCTTTGTGCTGATCAATAATGTTGTCATTCATGCTGTCGGCCAGTTACGGGTGTCACAAAGCCAGCGGGTGCCGCCGTCAATGGTGCTGATAACGAACAAGTAGGTTTGACCTGCTATTAGGTTTGGCAAGATGCCGAATGCGTGGCGCAAGCTCGCAGGGAACGTGAGAGTACCGCTTGTATAGACAATCTGGAGGCTAAAAGAGAATCGACCAACAGCTGGTGGATTGACAAACGTAAAGGTCAGGTTGCCAGCCATGGCTCGGGTGAAATAGTTACCCAGTTGGCAGTTGATTGCAGTACCACTTCCGAGGTCAACAACATTGCCCCTGGCGGAGCCATTCAGGAACAGATCAAAATCGGGGTCATCATCTGCGTTTATCCCTAGCCTGCGCAGCCTCACTTCAGCGGTCGCATCACCAATAACAGGTAGGTATGGGCCATCATCAGTCAGGAAAGTGGCCCCCCTGATGTCAAGGCTATTTGTGACGGTTAAATTGCCAAATGTTGGATTCGGGTCAAATGCAAGCGGAGCATCCAGCGGCCCACCTTGAATGTCATTAACCGCAAGGATCGCCCCAGTCTGAATGTTCTCCAGTCCTCGGGGGGATACCCTGTAACCATCTTCATTTTCTCCGGCGGGTACTACACGGCCCCCTGCGGTGTTGGTGAAGTAGTAAGAAAACCTGTTTTGCGCTGATAGCGGCTTCTGCGCAATAGGCAAGGCTTTGCTATAATTTCCCCATCCAGACCACTCCCAGGTATGGTTGCTGAGACGCAATGTGCTCGGGCGGCGGAACTCCAGCGGCCAATTGGCGCGGCCTGTAGCAGCCCCTCCAGATGGGGCCGTGGGAAAGTCGGTGGCCGAGGTCGGATCAAGCTGCCGATCAGCCTCCACGCGGGGCAGGAGCGCGGTGTGGGCGTTGGCATCGCTGAAGCCCAGCGCCCGCAGGAAGGCATGGAGGCCGAGATAGTCAGGGCCGGAGCGGTATTGATCACGGACAGAGCCGGAGCTAGTGAAAATCGTTCCCCAATTGATTCCCAAAGTGGTGCTGATAACTGCTGTGTCGGTGTCGGTGTCGAATACGATCGGAAAACCCTCGGCGCCAGCAATGCCCTCGGGGATGAAGCCTGATTGCGTGTGGACATGCGTTTGCCCCCACCGGTCTTCTGGCGGTGGAGTGCCTACGGAGTAGCCATCCAGCAGGGCCATCCACTTTTTGTTGGCGTAGGAGACTATCTGCCCAGCCCTGTAATATCCGCCGTTGGCGTAGTTGGCGGCGTAAGAGCCCTGCTGGACAACAACGCGGACGGCTAGGTCAATCCCCGAAAGGAATGTCTTGCTTGAGCTGTAGCAAGTCAGAACTTCAGTTGTGGCATTAAACAGTGCCCCTGCTCCCGTCCTGGACGGGTCAGTTTGCAGGACAAAATTGGTTTCAGGGATGCGGCTGTTGGCAGTATTGCCTAGTACCAATTCAGCGCGGCGTTCGCTTGTGGCCCTGATGTCTACCAGGCGGCGCACATAGACACGTCGCCCAACCATGCCCACGCCATCGGCTGGGAAGTTGTTGCCACCGCCTGTAACAAAGCCGATGGTGTCAGGGAAAGCCGGGTTGAACGGCGATCCATTCAGCGTAGCCCTGACTGGATCAGTGAGATCCGCAGGGGTTTCGCACCATATTTGAGTGCCAGGGGCGAGGCTATAGCCTGACGCCTCAAGTGATGTAATATCAGCCGGCCCCTCCAGTATCAGACCGCCATCGTCAGTAGAAACCTCCGAAACAGTCCCGATAAAGATCCGGCGGATGTTGTTGGTCTTGACTGAAGGCGTCAGCGGTACTGATACTGCACTTGTGTCCCAGTTCTTATCTTGCGGGAAGGCGGCAGACTTATAGCCAGTTGCCAACGCCCCACAACCACCAAACGAGTTGTTTCCGTTAGAGCTGGTGATCTCCCCGCCAGTATCAACAAGGTTGTGGTAGTTGGTGCCAATAGCGAAGATGCTGACTTCCTGAACAAAGCCATCATTGATGCAGGTTATGTGCCGGGAACTACGAGCAAACTTGGCGCGGGTATCATTGGGATCAGCCGCAATCAGGGCGTCGTAATCCGCTGGAGTTACCCAGTTGCTGCCGTTATAAACCTCCCAGGAATTGACGTCGTTCTGTTCGCTCGTATTGGTGAACTGAGCGGTGACAAACGATTTCAGGCCACCCAACTTGGCGCCATCCCAAAGCACTCCGCCACGGCCCCACTGAGAGCGATTGGCGCAGTTCAAGATATAAGGACTTGCCCCCACAACAGTGTCCCATGACAGCTGTGGGTTGCCGGGGAATGGTCCCACGGTTTCGTATTCGGTTGGGCGGGTTACCACCAGCGCCGGGTTCAGATCGGCCACGGTGCCGAACGCTGCTAGGGCCTTGGCGTAGAGGGCATCTAGGGCGGCGGCGCTTGCCGGGCCAGAGCAATAAGCAAGGTGATCGGATTCGTTCTGCCCCAGTTTGTCCTGGAACGTGATCTCACGGAAGTAGGCGCTGGTGGTAACCTGCAGCAATGCCACAGCATTGGAGTAATCGGCAGCCAGGTCAGCAGCCGGCGGCGTCCAGGAGGGTCGGATGACACACTTGCGGTAGTCGTTGCCTGAAATTGACGTGTATCGAGGTGCGATAACGCCCCCACCAGCTGGGTTGAAATTGATCAGATCGGCTTTCGTAGGCGTGTAGCCATCAGTCCAAACCGTGGGCGTACCAGTTGGCGGTTCTGTGTAATAAAGGTGCTGTGCATCAGACAGGCACACACGAACGCAATCAACCTGCGCGGCAGCCGATGCGAACGTGTAGTAACTCCTGGAGGTGATAATGACAGCTTCCAGCAGCGCTCGGTTGATGGTGCGGAATGGCCGGTGCGCGCTGTAGCCGCAGGTCATCTGCTGGTTGCTGATCCTCTTCAGCTTCTGGTCAATGATCTGCTGATCAGTGCCCGTAGTCTCGAAGCTGTTGTAATAGCCAGCTACAAACTGATCACTTCCGATGAACGGGTTGACGTAAAGGGTGAAGGGGGCCTGCAACGGGTCTATCGATTCCCCTGAACCCGGCGCGACGTTCGCATCTCCAACGAGCTGGCGCAGCAGATCCGCCATCGCTGCAAGTTGGGGTTTTGCCCTGGCCTGACCGCTGGGGCCAAAAGCGTTGAGAATCCCCGATGCGGCGTTCGCCAGACTGATCCGGGCCATGACCTGTTGCTGTTGACTTCAGGCTAGGCCAAGCTCGCTATCGCCAAAGGATGGCTCCGATCAGCGACAACAAAGCGGATTCCACCAATGCTGGCAAATTGTCCGCGCACCTTTTTGGTGTCTCCTGTCTGAGTGCTCAGGCGAACATTCGTCAGCAGCACGTCCATTTCATAAAATAAGCACTCTTCCTTGATGAAGCAGACGCCATTGCTGTGTCCGCGGCCGCCATCGGCCACCAGGAAGCGCACGGTGGCCGATGCGCCCTGCTGGGTCAGGAGCTGCAGGTGCAGCATCTTGGCGGCCACTGTGATGCCAGGGGCGTAGGTGTTGGACACCTCGCCCATGAAGCTCCCGGCACCGCTTAATTGGCTGACGGCCACCGATCCAAACGCTTCGCCGATCGCCGCTTGATCCAGGGCCCCGCAATCCGTTTCCAGATCCCAACCGCTCAGATCCGCCATCACCTTCCACCCGCGGGTGTCGGCTTCTGCCGCAGCTTCTTTGACAGAGGCCGGCAAGGCAATCAGGTCGCTGAGCAGTGACTCTCTCCACTCAGGGCGCTCTACGGATGCCGCGGCCTGCAGTAGATCGCTCTGGTAACCGGGTGCAGTGGCAAACACGCTGATCACCATGGCATCAAAGCCGACAGGGAACAGCGGGATTCGACCCAGGGCCTCGCCGTTCACGGCGGGCGCCTCCAGGCTGTAGAAGGTGGCCTGCTCCAGGTCATTGCGATGGATGTAGGCGCCCAGCTGGGTGGTCAGGCCGGTGGTGCTGGCATCCTCCCAGAAGGGATCGGCGTCGTCATCGCTCCAGAATGGGCCGGTGTCATCTGTCCGGTGCAGGGTGGCGGGCCCAGCGGGGCCCCCTGCGGTGCCCCAGAAGGTGTGGCCATCCGGGGTGTTGGCATACCCAGTGCCGGAGACATCGAACGGGAGGCCGAGGGGTGAAGAAAGCAGGACGTGATCGCCGTTCCAGAAGCCTTCCGCGTCCATCCTCAGGCGCACGATGGCGCCGGGTGCGGTGATGGCTTCATCAGTGATTAGGACCGGCTCGGGCCAGGTCCGAGAGAACTGGACGGTGCCAATCTCGCCGTCAATGGCCACCGATCAGAACCTCCCGCTCAAATCACCTTGAACAGCGAGCTGCATGGAGCAGTTGATGAGCTCGCGCACTCGCACCGGTGTGCCGAGGCTGACGCTGATCACCTCCATGGTGAAGTCGGCGCGAGTGTTGCCGCGCTGCGTGACGATTCGGAGCGTCTCTACCTCCTCATCATCGTTCCAGATGGAGTTAGCCAGGGCCACCCCTGCGCTGTTGTCCGGGTCGTAGATGAAGGTACAACTGACCTGGCTTTCGCGCAGGCCCTTGGCGGAGGTGGCCGCCTGCTGACCCACTCCAGTGGTGGGGAGGTTGTCCCGGCTGACGCTTACAGACGCATCGGTGAGCTTCCCGACCAGCTGCCCGTTGTAATAGACATCGGACTTGGTGGTATTGCGAACGCCCATCCGTAGCCCTGTCACCCTGCTAAGAGCAAGCTAGGGCCCCGGTGAAGCCTTACGGGCTGTTCTGCAGCCTGGCCTCCAGCATCACGGCCAATGAGCAGCGGCGGCGGTAGGTGAGGGACATCTTCGGGGTAGGAGCTCCCTGGCCGACAGGCCAATACCAGCTCTGCCCGGCGGCCGTGGTCAGGCTTTCAATGAAGGTCACCTCTTCTGGACCGATGCCAGCAAACAGGATCGCCGGCAAGGTGAGCGGCAACACGCCAGACAGGCTGCTGTTGAAGGTGGCCAGGATCAGCTGAGCCGTTGCTGTTCTGATGTTCCCAAACTCAAGATCGAGCTGGGCGCCGCTCGCCACACTGGCCCAGAGCCGTTGATCCTGAATGCCGTTCTCGCTTCCGCTGCTGGTGACCGGATGGCGAGGCATCAGGAACCCAAAGCGGGTGGGTTCGACAGCAGGGAAATCGATCGCCATCAGCCTCGAATCACCCAGGCATCTTCATCGTCCCAATCTAGGGAGATCAGCAGGCGCCCTTCATCATCGGTGGGCATCAGCAGGGCCTCGATCCGCAGGCGGCCGTCATCCGTGGGAGACACCCGCATTACCCGGTAGGTTCGCACCTGGGGCGGCGCGGTGCGGGTCCAGTTGATGCCCACCGGTGAGCCGGTCTTCCCTTGGTCGGTAACGGTGAGGGTTTGGATCGTGGGGCCTGGCAGCGTGATCCCGTCCCATGCCAGCACTTCGTAGGATCCATCCGCCAGTGGTTCGGTGGCGATCAGCGTTCCATCTGCCAACACGGCGCCGTTGGAATAGAGCTCATCGAGCACTTCGTCGTAAGCCACGGCGATATGGTCTTCTGGGCTGATAGGGCGGAGCAGGCCAGAGTAATTTGTCTCGAAGCTGATCGGATCACCCACCAGCCGGCGCCAGCGGATCAAGAACTTCATTGCGTCGAGCAGGTGCCACCGGTTGGTGCAGCTGTCGGTGATGTCGAGCGGCTCGATCGGGTCGCTGTCGCTGCCGGAGGCCTCCCGGATCGTGATCTCTCGCGCTGTGGCAAACATGCCCGGCGCCTGGATGTCATCGTTGGCCCGTTCATCGCGGTAGGCGCCTGAAACCTGGATCGGGCGGCGCTGGTCGTCGTCGCTGGTTGTTGATTTGAAGCTGCCGGGCTTGATGTTCGCCGCCGTGAACAGGTCAACGATTGGCACCGGGTCCCAGGTGATCGCTGGCTTCCAATAGAACTGGCCATTGAGCTCATAGAAGGCGAGCAGATGCAACGGGGCCTGCTCAGCTGCCCACCCTCTCAGGTTCTCTGGGGTGCCCAGGGTGCCATCGAAGAAGTAGCGGCGATCGAAGCACCATTGAGCGGCCACCACAGAGCTGGGCTCGTTGATCTGATCAGGGGCAACCTCCAGGCCGCCGCCAAAATCAGGGCTTAACGCAAGAGTGCGAAACGCATCTGGCAGCAGATGGCTGGGCCCAGCTGTTTCTTCGAGGTAGCGCTCAGCGCTGTGCCCGCCGAGCAGCTGCGCAGAGAACTGGCCAACAGAGCTGAACTCGAGGGAGCTGCGGATGGAGAGGCCCAGCCCGGCCAGGTTGCGGTAGCTCGGGGCGACGGCGTTGGTCTGGATGACGTTCACATAGGCGATTTCATGCTCCGGGCCCACGGATGCGCTGGTCTGGATTTCGTCGTAGACAAACACCTCCGCCACCTTCGCCCACTTATCGGTGAGGGCGTCTTCATCGCTCCAGCCAATGCCAATGTCCGTTTTGCCCAGCAGCGGAGCGCCAACCCAGTTCGTGGCGTTGCTGATCCGGCCGGTGATCACGCCCGTGCCGGCCGTCGAGAGGCTGATGGATGAACCGCCAACGGTGGCGGAAACGAGAAACGTTGTAGCGCCAACGCTGTGAACAAAGTATTCGGTATCAGCAACGAGAGGGGAAGGAAGGGTGCCGGTCGAGTCGAACTCGATTGGGGTGTCAACCGCGGGAACGGCCGGGCCTCCCACCACCGTGAAAGGGCCGGCCGAAGCGGCGGTCAGCGTGAACGCATCCACCCATTGGGTGCAGGTCATTGCGCTGCTGCTTCCGCCCAGGCCGACCAGGACCAAAGAGCCGCCATCTGTCGCTGAGACAACGAACCCATTGCCACTCAGCAACGCGGCCACCCAGTAGGTGCGGCCCGTTTCAAGCTCGGCGGGGAGAGTGCCCGAAAAGCTGACCCGGCTTCCTGTCCGCGGTCTAACCGTGTTTTCTGGGACACTCAGCACACCAAAGAAGGCGATGCTGGTTGGCGCCAGCTGAAATGAGCGGGTGCTGAGCACACGGCTGCTCCCGCTGTCCCCGTTGATCAAGGTCAGGGCGTCATCGCCGTTGTAGTCGTTGCCTGCCTCCGTGATCGTGATTGCCAAATCATCAAAGTTGCCATCAGTGGGCACCACCACCGTGGCTCGCGAGTTGGTTGCCTCCCCGTCCTGCAGGATGACGGCATTGGTATATGTCCCAGGCCTCCCGCGATCGTTGTTGGTCTGCGTTGCCAAGCCGACCAGCGAGCTCCGTTCGTTGGGCTCAATGGAGTCGAGGGAAAAGCGCTCGACAGAACGGGTAAACGGTGCCTCCCCGGTGTAGGTGACAGCAACCGCGCCATCAGTAAAGCTCTGCACAGATTCGATTACGCTGCGCCGGGCGTCCAGAACCGCCATGCTCCCAGCCTGTGCCCCTGATCGGATCTCCCAGCCACTGAGCGGTTCAATGCGGTATTGCCAACGGGCCGCGCTGGGCATCTGCAGCCGCAAATAGTTGTACTGAGGCTGCTGGGTGAGGCCGCGCACCCCGTAGATCGTGGGCAATTCAGTGAAGGTCGCCCCGGCCTCTGCCCGATACGAAACACGAAAGAACGAATATCGTTCCTCACTGAACGAACGGGTGCCGGTCTGGAACGATGAGATTTCAAGCTTGTCGCCTGATTCCAGGATTTCCCCCTCTCGCTCACCGCCCGCCTTTTTGTTGATCTCGCGCAGGCTGGGGATCTGGCGAACGTTGGCGAAGCCCTGGCCGCGAATCCCTACGGTGCTGCGGAAGCCAATCTCAATCACCTGGGCAGGGCGAGCCAGGGTGAAGTCAGCTATGGCGCAGCGATGCAAATGGCCCCGGCTGGTGCCGGTCGGGTAGCGGGGCCCTGGATCAATGCTGGCCCAATCCCAATTATCACTTTCATCCGCCACCCGCGGCTCTGTTCTGCCTCCACTGGTTGATGGATTGATTTCGTTGTCCGTTGTCTCGTTGACGATTCCGCCGCGAATGACCCGGAACAGGCAAACCATCTGCTGGCCACCTCCTACCGGCTCGTTGTCGGCGTCGCTCACAAAAACATCGGCGCTAGGAGTGCGAGTTTCCAGCACCGCCAGGCAGCTGCCGGCCTTGTAGATGTCGCCAATAAGCAGGGCGTCATCTGCTGAACGCTGGCGGCTGCTGATTGCCACAGCCACGTCCGAAAATGTCTCGCGATGCTTCTGGTCGCTGTCTGTCTGGGAGCCGTCGAATTGGAACTGGGTTTTTGCGTCGGTGGTGTTCGACAGGAGATAAAGGAAGCTGTCGCCGATCTCCAGGGTGGCGGAATTGCTCACCCAGCCTCTACTGGTGGTGGTGATGCCGCTGCGGCCGCTCCACATGCTCCGAGCTTTCCAGAGCGCGCCCAGGGCCACCACGTCGTCAGTTGGATCAAGCCGTTGATCTCCGTCATTCCCAGAGGGCTTGGCCGTCATCACTCGCGTGGGCCGGAGCTGGGGGTTCACCCGATAGCCAAGGCCGTTGGCCACGGTGGCGTAAAGGCCGAAGGAGGTGGACGTGCTGGGCCGGCCTGTTGCGCAGGCATCCGGCAATATGGCATTGCCGAGGCTGCCCAGCTGAAACACGTCCGCACCGCCGGCATTCTCTACATTGCCTAGATCAGCAGAGGCCAGCCGGCCCGCCACTCGATCGGTGCCAAGGATGCGGCCTCCACCCGGCCGGCTGTAGATCGTCAGGCGCGCCGCGGCCTCGTTGGCCCCGTCCGTGCCCAGGTCGTAGGAGCGCAGCGGGTTGTTGCCGAGCGCAAATCCTTGCGGGTCAACGCTGGCGATCGGCGCCTCCCCCAGCACGTAGACGCCACGGAACAACTGAGAGCCGCCGAGGCTGAACATCTGGGACCAGACCAGGCCCGCATTGATCCGAATGCCCCCGTAGAAGCCTTCAGGGCGTCCATTCAGCGCGGGAAGGAACTCGCGGCGGGCGAACGTGACGGGAATCACAGTGCCGAGCCTGGCGACCTCCTGGGTTGAATCAAAGCCAGGGCGTGGAGAGTACCGGCCGCTGTCGCTGATCGTGTCGCCCTGCCGCTGGGTGCTCCTGATCTCTCCAGGCCGCCGCTGCTTTGGAGCCAGCAGCAGGCTGAGCAGGGTGTAGCCGACCGACAGAATTGTGGTCACCAACGAGATGACCGCCAGTGTTCCTGAGATCGGCTCGCAGACCACCAGGGGCGCGGGAGCTTGTGCCGCCGCCTGCCAGCGTTCGGTTTGGTATTGCAGCAGTTGCTCTGGCGTCCATCCCAGCAGCTCGGCCAGGTATTCGTCACCAGGGAGCGGGAGGGGATGTTTCATGGCTGGCCCTGCAGTGATGGCGTTGGATAGAAGCGACACCAGCGGAGCACGTTCGCTGGATCAATGGGCCGCCAATGCACCCCTTCTTCCCGGGAGCAAGTGAGCAAACCACCGGCCACGCAAATGCCCAGGGCGATCGGGGCGCCGCCGTCCAGCTGCGCTATGTCCAGGTTGCAGCCACCCTTCACCCGATAGGTGCCGAGCTCCAGTTCATCGAGCACTTCATCCCAATAGCCGCGGCCGGCGGCCACGTACCACTGCCGGTGAATCCGTTCAGGTCGAGGGGCGTCATGGAGGGCTAGGACGGCGAGCACCAGGCGGAAGCAGTCTGTGCCGCCATCTCGATCAGGGTCGGCGTTCCATTGCCAAGGGAGGCCAAGGTAGTGAAGCCAGGGCGCTGTGATCGTCATGCGATAAACAGGGAGCCGGTATCTGGCACCTGGCCAACCAGTTCAGTGCTGAGCCGGCGGCGGGGGGCGTCGCCACGCACGGCGTCCAAGGGGCTGGTCAGCTGCACCCGGATGGAGGCCTGCCGCTCGATCGGCCCCAGCCGCCAGTTGTGCCTGGACAGGAGCCGCACGTCGCTGCCGGCGACAACATCGACCACCACAATATCGGCGCGGATCTTCCAGGCATTGGCCCGGGCCTCTGCCAACACGTTGAGCGCGAGCTGATTCCGGTTGACTCTGAGCTCGCCTTGTGATCGATCACCGCCGCGGGCGCCAGCCGAATCGCTGATGCGGAATCCCATGAAGACGTGATCCCGACCGTCGTAGCTGCGCAGCTGACCAGCCCAGAAGTTCTGCCAGGCGTAACCCACCTGTGGGGTGCCGCTTGCATCCACGAACACGATGTAGGCGCAGAGCTGAACGGCCATTACATCCCCAGGGCGCGCCGAACGCTGGGGTTGTTCTGGATGCCGGTGTAGGCGGACTCTCGGCCGGCCTCGGCGGATTCATTGGCCGCCTGCCGCACCTGCTCCACCGTGGCGTACTCGACGCCATTGATCACCTGGGTTTCAATGCCAATCTGCAGCCGGCGGGCGCTGGCCACGTCGCTGCGCTCTCCCCCGCCGGGCCTGATGAACGGAACGCCGCTGCGCTCTCCCCCGCTGGGCCTGATGAACGGAACGCCAGGGGTTGCGGGTGATGCGGAGTTTCTGACGGTGCGAGCGAACGGAACGCCAGGGGTGCCCATCCCCAGGGTTTCGCCTGCCACTTCTGCCTTGCCGCCCGGGGCGCGCTGAAAGGGAACACCAAGCGCCTGGCTCAATTGCCGGTTGCTGGTGACCTTGCCGCCGGAGCGATTGAAGCGCACGATTTCAGGGCCTCCTTCCCCTACAAGGTAGTCAAGGCCGTAGCGCGCCTCACCGCCACCGGCAAAGCCGGCGGTGAACGGTTGAACACCAATCGGAACGATGGAATTAAACGCTGCTGCGCCAGCTGCCGCCCCAGCGCTCTGAATGCCGGCACTGATGCCGCCACCCAGGCCGCCGGCCAGCGATGCCAGCTTGCTGACCGTGCTGAAGGCCTGGCTGATGCCACTCACCCCACCAGCGGCACCCGTGCCGGCCGCAGCGGCGCCGATGGCCGCCGCTGCATTCATCAATGCACCAGCCGCGGTTACGTGAGCACCGGCAGCGTTTTGCAGTGCCACTGCTTCTATGTCCACGCCGCTCAGCGTCTTGAACAGTTGCCCCTGCAGCTGCGCCAGCATGGGGTTGAGCAAGGAATCGACGGTGGCCTCCATCAGCGTCTGGCCGGCCTGGCTGAGCACACCAAGCAGCGCCTGCTTGATGTCGCCGCCACTCATCAGGGCCTGAAGGCCGCCTTTGATGGATCCGGCAATGCTGTCGGTGATCGCCTGCGTGCTGCTGGCCGCCAACTGGCCGGTGGGGGTTTCCAGCGTTAGGGCGCGGAGTCGATCCGTCTCCTGCTCAAAGTCAAACTGCTCGCGTTCGGCCAGCTGCGCCTCCGTCATGTTTTCTTGCCCCAGGCTCTGGCGGTTGTTGAGCATCTCGAAGAACGTCGTCATCTGCGCCAGCAACTCGTTCAGCCGGGCTTCGGCGGTGTCGAGTTGCTGGCCCTGCTCTTCTGCTGCAGCTTGCTGTTGATCGAGGCTTGGGCCCACCCCAGCAGCGCCGACCGTGCCACCACCTTCCGCCCAGGCCGCCGCCTGCCGCGCCTCAGGCAGGGCCGCCATGTAGTTGGCATTGCCATGGCTGTTTCGCCAGGGCTGGAAGCCTCGATCCTGCCAGAGGCCAAAAGCAGCGCGAGCATTGGCGTCTGGATCAAACAGGTCTTCATTGCTGGCCAGGCCAAACCGCTGCCGGCGCTCTGGCCCCGTGCCGTCCTTCATGTTGATTTGCCACAGCCCATAGCTGCGATCTCCGCCCTTCATGTTGGTTTCGGTGGGGTCGTAGCTGCTCTCGGCAAAAGCCACCGCCGTGATTTCGGCCAGAGCCTCACCCCTGAAGCCAGCCTTGTAAGCCGCCGCGGCCGCCGCCAGGATTTTGGGATCGATGTTCGAGGCTGCGGGGGTCGCTGATGCGGTGCTGGCGCCGGCTCCACCCGTTGAGCCCGGCGCCAGATGGCTGAGCCACGTCTTCCCGCTCCCTGGCAGCAGCCCGTTGATCCCGTCAGCGGTGTTGTTGGCGGTGCGCACGTCAGACAGACCCACCGGCACAGCGGTTCCCACCGGCACCGAAAGATCCAGCGATCGACCATCACCGCTGTGGCCGTGCTGCCCGGCCCCTTTCCGCAGCAGGCCCTTGATCTGTTGGTCGGACATTCCGCGGCTCAGCGGGGTGCCGTCCATCAGGGTCACGTCTACCCCTTGCTCGATCAGCTGGTTGACGACAGGCAAGACATCCTCCAGCAGCTCGGCGAGGGTGCCAGATGTCTGGAAGTGACCATGGACGTAGCCCTCGGCATTGCTGACGCGGCCGGTGCCGCCGTCTGTGGCTCCAAAGACGGCGCCGCCGCCGCTGCTGCCCAGGCCTGGCACTGAGCCCTGCCCAGGGATCGCCGCACCGAGGGCGTCCTGTTGCCTGGCCAACGCGATGGTGGCCAGGGTGGCGGTCATCTTTGCCCGCGCCAAGGTGATCTCCACCTGTTGGCTTTGAAGTGTGAGCTGCTGAATGCGCAGCTCAGATTGCTCGCGCAGCTGCTGGATGCGCAGTTGTTCTTGCTGCATCCGATGCTCGCGCTCCATCTGCGCTTCCTTCGCGGCATAGAGCCGTTCCTGCGCCTCGGCGGCGGTTTCCATTCCCGTCACACCAGCCGCGGCCGCCGCAATCTGTGCTTCGACCACGGCCACCACGCCGCCACCGCTCCGGGCGCTGGCCTGCGCTTGCTGGACTGACTGCAGCCGCTCTGCTTCCTGAACCGCAGCGCGGCCGCGGGTGATGGCCAGGTCAGTGCGGGCCTTGTCGAGCCTCACCTGCTCAGCCTGAAGGGCCAACTGATCCTGGATTGTTGCTTTCTCGTTGTTGAGCTCGTTGTTGCGGGCGGTGGCTTCATTGTTCGCCGCGGCCATGGTGTTGGCGATGTCCTGGCCAGCGGCGGCAATCTCGACCATCAGGCGCTGTTGCTCCAGGGTGTACTGGGCGCCCTGCTCCTGAAGGCCAAGCTGCTCCAGCTGCAGGTCCATGCGCTGTTGCTCGAGGCTGTTGATGGTGCCCAGTTGACTGATCGCTTCAAAGCCCAGGCGGCGGGCCTCTTTGGCGTGATTGAGGATGGCGTTGTCCCGGGTGGTGCGGGCCATCTGGGCGTTCAGCTCTGCAGTGACGGCGAAATAGGCGGGGGTGCCAAAGCGGGTGTTTCCGCGCTTGCGCAGCAGCTCCTGAGTCGTCTCCTTGCCTTTGTTTCGACTGTTCTCTGCCTCAACCACCGCGATTTTGAGCTGCTCCTGTTGGATCAGCAGCTGCTTCTCTTGGATCGCCATCTGCCGCTGCTGCATCTCCCGCTCGGATTGCAGCAGGCCCTTCCGTTCCTGGATCGCTTCCTTCTCCTGCTCAAACTTGAGATTGTTCAGGCGGGCTACTGCCGCGGCCTTGGCTTCTGGTGATGCCGACACCTGGACACCAAGCTCGAAGCCGTGGGCGGTGAAAGCGCGGCGGGCATCGGCAACGGCGGCCATGGCCTCCGCAACGGCCTTCTGCCGGGTCATCAGGCCAAGGCCCTGCTCCAAGCTCTTGATCTCGTTCTGGTAGCCCTTGGTCTTGATCTCGGCCCATTGCTTGGACACGTTCAGGGCACGGGTTGATCCGGTGCCCAGCGCAGCGTTGAAGGCGTCCAGATCGGCCTGGGCCTCTTTTGAGAGCTTGAGGCTGCGGAGCTCAACATCAGTAACGAGGCCGGTCCGCTCAATGAAGTCGTCACGGAACTTGTCCTGGCGCTCTTTGATGGCGAACTCAGAGAGCCCCTCCGCCTCCCCTTGTGTTCGGATCCTGCCCAGCCCATTGCCGAGCTGATTCTGCAAGCGATCCAGGCGGGCGCGGTCCAGGGACTCGCCGGCCTGCTCAATGCCACCGATCAGATTGTCGAAGAACTTGTTGACGCCATCAGCTGATTCGTCGGGGAAGAAGCCAAGAGCGACCTTTATTGAATCAAAGCCATCTGACAATATTTTTGCGGCAAGTTCCGCTACTTTGGCGATCAGCTCAATGCTCCTAGCCACAGCCACCAATGGCGCCAAGAGAGAAGACTTCACGACCGCGGACACCACGCCGATCACATCAAGCGCCATCCCGCCAACAGAGGCCAGGACACTGCCGATCGAAGTCAGCACAGAGAGCACCGGGCCCATGAGCTCCAGCAGGGGGGCCACCGCCTCAGCAAGCGATGACAGCAGCATTTCAAAGCTGGACTGCAGGTTCTGGAACGTGGTCAACACGGTTTGAAGCATGGCGGCGGAAGAAGCCTCCAGCGCAACGCCTGATTTCGCCGTGATCGTCTGGCTGACGGACTCGAAATTGCTCATCACGTTCTGAAGGCTCACCCCCAGCTCCTTCTGGCCCTCGTAGAGGGTTTCAAGCTTCCCCATCAAAAAGTCGTAATATTTGCCCTGCTTCTGCTGTTCCTTTACATCAGAAGATGTGATCTCCAACTTCTGGGCCAGCATCGCGTTGGGATCGATGTTGCCCATCATCAGAGCGTTTGTCTCCTGCATCATCTGGTTTTGCGGGATCCCAAACGTGTTCATACCTGCCGCGATGCGGGTAGCAAGCTTGGAAGCGTTCTGCGGGGTGCCTTTATCCCCCAAGCTGTTGCTGTGGGTCATTATGATGTTGAAGCTATCGTATATCTGAGCTGCTGTAGAGCCGCTGATATTAGCTACTTCCTTCTGGATGTATTTGTATTCGTCGAGAATAGTGCCACGGACCATTCTCATCTGGCGGGCGGTGCCTTCAACGATCTTTCCATCAGCAAAAATAGCGAACTGGTTTGCCATCACGGCCCCAGCTTCATTCATTTGCCGGTTGAACAGCGCCGTCTCAGCGGTCAGCGCCTGAAGCGGGCCGATCACGGCGCCGATCGCTGTCGAAACCGCGCCAAACACCACCTTGACGCCCTCTGCCGCCAGGCCGAGCTGGCCGAGGATCGGGATCGCCTTCCCGGCCATGCCCACCATGCTGCCGAGCGCGGCGCCAGCACCGCCGATTCCACCAGCCGCGCCGGCACCAGCAGCGCCGGCGCCTTTCAGGCGAGCCGCCATTGCGTCCCAGGCTGAGCTGTCGCCAGTGATCCCTTTGCGGAGCTGCTCCAACGTGCCCTGCAGCCGATCAAACCCGCTCTGGGTTTCAGCGGAAGGCGGCGGGATCTTGGGCGCCGGAATGTTGGTCTGCCGCCGCTCCATGTCGGCGATCATCCGCCGCATCTTGGCCAGGTCAGCCTCAAGCGGCTTCAGGTCGCCCCTAAGGGTCAGGGTGGCTGTACCCAGGGTGTATTCGCCGCCGCCCCCGCCGCTGCTGGTCAAACGTTCACCTTGTCTTGAAACCATTCTGAGGCCGCAACGGCGTCAGAGTTTGGAGCGCTCGAGCTCTTCCACTGCCAGCACCAGCACCCGGAGCGGCAGTTGGCCATCACGAAGCAGGGAGCGGATTGTGGCGGCCACCTCTGGCGTGAGCCGCTGGGCCCGCTGGCTGTCGGCGTCGCGGATGTCAAACGGCAGGAACTGTTCCTCTGTGCGGCCTTTGCTGCCCAACCCTGGGAAGCCGGCCATCTCCACCAGCACCGCCAGCCGGGCCGTGGTGGTGCTCAGCTCATTGGTGCGCTTCGCCTTCTCTTTCAGGGCCCAGCCGTAGGCCTTCAGAACGGCGTCAACCGGTTGGAGGTGGAATCGATCGGCCTGCCAGCGGGGATCATGGGTGAGCCCGCTGGTGAGCACCAGCTGGATCTCATCCCAATCAGTAGGAGGGGTGCTCAGGAAGGCGTCAATGCGGGCGAGCTGTTCGTCGCGGGTGAGAGTTTGGTCGTTCGGGGCCTCTTCTGGGCCTTCATCTCCGGCGGCTTTCCCGCTTCCACCTGCGCAGCTCGCTCGCCCATCAGGAAGTCATGGAGCTCATCCACCATGGGTTTCGGCAATTTCCGGGTGTCTTCCATGTCCCACTCGCCACGCTTGAGATGAATCCATTCCTCAGACTCATCTTCCGCGGCCATGTATTCAGCGCGACCAAGCAGCAGCGCTGTCACCAGCGTTCGCTTGTGATCACTCAGCAGCGCCTGACTGTTCAGGAAAGCGCTGAACTCCTGGGCATCGCTGCTCAGAGCTCCAAGCGCTTTGAGCTTCTCATTGATCGCCTGGGTGTCGTTGATGTCGCTGCTGGTCTGGAACTGAGCAATGATTTGGTCAACATCCTCAATCGGCAGACCTGTCTCCCTGGCAATGGATTGAGTGAGGCGGATGTAGGCGCCATAGGTGACGGTCTGATCACGCTGCTGTTGCTCGAGCAGCTCCGCTTCACCCTGGAGCAATTTGCCGTAGACAGCCAACCGGAACGGCCCCAGCACCTTGTAATCGGTGCGGAAGGTGGCCAGGATTCTGCTGCTGACGCTCATGCGGCTGGCCTGATTGGGGAACTGATCTGCCACCCAACGTAGCGCTGCCCTGCATTGAGAACATCCTCAGGCAAGGCCAGATAGAAGGCCGCGCCGCCGGTCGGCGGTGACACCAGCACGTCGGAAGAGATGGTGCCGGCCTCAACCACCAGCATCCCCACCTTCAGTTGATCGCCAGCCTCGTTGAAATTGCAGTGGATCGCCACCACGTTCTGCATTGGCGAAACCAACAACCGGTGAAACATGCGGCGGCTCAGGCCGTTGCTTCGATCGCCAGGCCCATCGCCGCTGCTGCTTCTTCAGCCGCGGCCGGGGAAGCGTAAAGGCCCTCGCCCTGGGCCTGGAGGTGCAGCTGCTGATAGTTGGGCGCCGATTCGATCAGCGCAAGGAAGCGCCGCCGCGTCGTGGGGCCTCGGCGCAGGTATCCAACCACCACGGCGAGGGTGTGGCTTACGTCTGGGGGGCGGGTGTTCATGCGTCGAGCTGGGGATCTCTGGCTGCAACCACAATAGAACGATCCCAGACCACCCAATACTCCTCGGCATTGGCATCGAATGTGCGGGCCAGCATCGCTGTTCTCTTTGATCCCAGCGATCTCTTCCTTCGTGAGAGTCGGCGCCGGCTTTGGATTTGCCCCTGGCACTTTGCCCATGAGCAGCGCGGGGCCTGCATCCCTGATTCGGATCTCTTGCGCTCTGGCCTGAAGGCGCTCGGCGTCTCTATGCCGACCAACTGACCAAAAAGAAAGGGCCCCGAAAGGCCCCCTCTCACTATTCCTCCCAGCGTCTGCGTTTCTTTGTTTGGCGACTAGGACCGCAGGCAGCTGGGGACATCAAAGGAGATTCCCCCCTTGATTTTACCTGCTTCACGGGGGGCAACCCGTGAAGCCACCATCCCTAAATCGGGATGGAATTGGTCCAACAATAGCGCAAGTGTGCCGCTGCTCGCCCCTAAGGGAGAGCCGGCGATCAAGCCGACACACGCGGCCGCGGCCGAGCTGAAGGCGTTGCAGCAACTGGGTGATGCCGCCGGCTGGCCCCCTGAGGCCTATGCCGCGATTGCCCATTGGCACGACCGCTGGAGGCCTGATGAGCCGGCCCTGGGCCACCGCTGGCGCCGCTGGGCGGGCTGTGGCGTCACGGGTCAGCCACGTTCCGGTTCCGGTTCATCGCGGATCGGGGGTGACCAGGCCCTCCTTCCGCACCGTGATGCACGTGCTGCCGCAGCTGTAGCCAACGCCGCACTTCTTCCGGGCGGCGTCAATGCGCTGTTGTAGAGCTCGGTAGCGACGGTTCATTGCTTGGAAAGGGGCCAGAGGCCCCAGTCCTTAGGACGCGGTGCGGAAGGTGCTGGCGAAGCCGGCCAGCGGGCGCTGGATGCCAGCTGCATCAGCAACCAGCGACGCATCCACGGCTTGAACGATCGCACCGTTACGGGCGACCAGGCGGTAGATGGTCGAGGCCCCCAGCGTGGCATCTGGGTTGACTGTCACCACACCGGTGCCAGCGTTGAGGCTCACCGCAGCCGGCACCTGAACGCCGCTGGAAGCAACCTCCAGGCGGAAGCCGCTGCCATCGCTCGCACCCAGCGCCAGCTGGGGCAGGGCGGTGCTGCCATCACTGGTGTAGGTCACCGTGATGTTGCCGGTAGCCGTTACGTCGGTAGCGTTGTCAGCCGGGGCCAGCGCATAGCGGCGGCCGCCGGTGGCTGGATCAGTCGCCAGGATCACGCTTTGGATTGCTCCACTGGAGAGCGGAGCGCCGCCGGCATCAAAGCGACCAAACACGGCCCGGCCGCGGCTCTTGCCGTCGAAGGTCACATTGATCAGATCCTCAGCAGTTTGCGGCTCTTTGTAGTTCCGCAGCGCGCAGTTGAACCCGGCGTAATCGTAGATGTAGTTGCCGGAACCGCCATCAGAGCGGCCAAGCTCTTTGAACATCTCGATGAACACCTCGAAGTCGGTGTTGTCGCGGGCTTGCGCAACAATCCCGAACTCTTCGGAGTAATCGCCGATGAACTCAGGGCAATTCCCTGTCGGCTTCCGAACGATCGCCTTCGAGAAAAACGTATCGAAGCTGGCAGATACCATGCTGCCAGTGGTTACGGAATCGCTCCACCCGTCATCGCCGATCAGTCGGAACTCTCGGTCGTTGTTGTCAACGGAGAAACTGACCTGTTTCACGGTCTGGAGCTCTCGCGCCCAGTCGCCAGTGTCAAGGGTGGGGCGGGTGATCCAGCCCATGCTGTCCCGCGTGGGGAAGTAGCGGCATGGGGCGGTGAGCGGCGTCATCAGCAGGATGCTGCGGTGCGCCTTGATGAACGTTTGCCCGATAGCGAAGTCGGCCATTTGAATCAGCTCCTCCTAGAGCGACAGGGTGAGAATTGGGTCGGGCAACTCAGTGATGAGCCGCTCATAGCTGTCATCAGTTTGAGGCTGATGACGTTGGTTCGAGGTTGGCCATGCCCGGAAGCAGAGCAATCGCACCGCCTCCAGATCGCTGGCCGTGTCGAACTGGGTGAAGGTGACGGTCCAGCGGCGCATAGTCGTCAGGGTGCGCGTCACGCCGCCCAGAAGCTCGCGCTCCGGGGCCTTGTTCAGCACCGCTTCGATGCCCGTCGCTGTGAAGCTCGGGCGCACCTGGCCGGGGGTCACCACCCAGAAGGCTGGGATGGGGGCCCCGCCTGGCCTGCTGTAGGTGCCCAGCAGGCCGCCGAACAGCTCGCGCAGGTCGTCGGCCACCTCGCGAACGCTGGCGCCAAGCTCCACCAGGCAGGGGTCCGTCATGGCGTCCCCCCCAGGCGGCCGGCCCGGCGTTTCGCGGCCATGGTGAAGTGAAGCTTGAACGCTGTCTGAAGCCTGACGCGATCCCGGATCACCTCACGGGTCCAGGGCCTAGCAGTCATGGTGCGGGCGTTCCCTTCGGCGTCCGTTGCCTTGAAAACGGCGCCGTCGTGAACCGTGGGGGCATAGGGGGCGCTCCACCGGTATTTCGTCTCGAGCGTTCCTGGCTGGCTGGCCACAGTCATGGACTGGGAAGCGCGCAGGTCCCCCGTGTCCACGATGTCCCGCGGTGATTCACCGTTGGGCCATGGCCATTTCGGTTCTGTGATTTCCTTGGTAAGGCGTTCATCCACGTAGGCGCTGAAACGGCCCCACGCATCGTCAAGAACGCCCTGCAGCTGAGCATCAAGCGCCATCGCCGCGGCCTCCAGTGACCCGGAAAATCCCGGTGATTTGCTGGCGAAGCAACGGCATGGCACCCACCGGGGCGCCCAGGTCTTCCCGTAGCTCAAACCGCCCCTGCCGGCCGTTGATCACGGCGGCCGCCTTGCTCCCCGACACGATGCGCGGATCAAGCTGAGCAGGGCTGAGCAGCCGGCCGGAGCAGGGAAATGTGGTTTCATCCACGCCCACCTGCTTGGCCCATGTGGCGTTGCTCACCTTCAACGTGGCGAGGTACTCCACCACAACGGAATTGGCCACCTCATTGCCGGTAGTGGTGTCCACCGTCAGGTCAGGCCCAGCCACGGTGAACGCCAGGCTGGCGTTGGCCAGGTTGCCGTAGTTGGTGGCCGGCGCAGGAGAAAACATCAGATTGAGAATCCACTGGTGCAGGGCAAGCACTGCGAGAGCTCGTCAAACTGCTGGCCGTAATGAGTGGAGAGCAGGCCGCTGCCAGCGCTTTGCACCGGCTGGCCCACCTGGGCCCCCACCTCGCGAACACGGGAGGCAATGAGGTGCGCGGCATAGAAGCCGGCACCGTCGAACTGAAGATCAGCCCAGACGGATTCGGGGCACCGGCGGCCGGCCGCGGCCAGGGCCTCGTCCCGCTGGCCGAAGCTGTGGACCTGAAGCTCAGGGAACCGGTCGATGAACTCCGCCATGGTGGGAATGGCCATCAGAGCTTGCCTTCCTCCAGCTCCTTGATTCGAGCGGCCAGGCGCTCGCGGATCTGCTGGCGATCCTCGGCGCGCAGCCACTGTTGCAGGCGTGACGTGTCGCGGCAGCCGTAGATCAGCCGGGTGGCAGCCGGCGCTTGCAAGGCCTTGATCTCCAGGTCAGGGCCGGCCGCGCCATCGGGCGGCAGCTCGATCTCCTGAAGGATGTTGCGACCCATCAGGATTTGGGTGTCTGGCCTGGCCTTGGCCTTCTCCCATAGATCGCGGGGAATCGGGCCATTGAGGCCTGGGTTGATCCGCAGAGTGGTGGCCCGGTTGATCGGGCCGAAAGCCCAGGAGATGCTGCCCCCGGGGCAGGTCTGCAGGCTGGGCTCGTTCACCTCAGGGGTGTAGACGATCGCCAGGAGGCCGGCGGGTGCTGAATCCTTGGCGCTCTTGGCGGCCACTGGAGGGTTGGAGGGGGTAGTGCTCATTGGCTCGGGGGCGGAGGGGTGGAGGTGCTGCGAAGGAAACCGGATCAGGTGTTGCCGCCGTCTTCGATGTAGATGAAGGCCAGCGGGAAGTCAGGGATGAAGCCGCCGATCTTGCTCATCGAAGGGACAATGAACTTCAGGTTTCTGGGCTGCGGGGGCAAAAAGGTGAGCTTCAAGGGGATGTGAAACTTGCCTTTGGTCGGATCCTTCCGGTAGAACAGCATCCGCTTGGCGGTGAGGTTGCCGCCGCTGTTGGCTGGATCGAGCTCGTTGATCGGCTCCACCGAAGTGATGCCGGGGTTCTGCTTGAGGAACAGCTCCAGCACCGATGTGTTGTCGGTGGTTGAACGGCAGGTGGTGCTTACAATGCGGTGGTCAGATTCAGCCATCAACAGGGTGTTGGGTTGCTCCACCTGGCGGCTGTTGGCCCGCATCGCGGTGACGCCGAAGTTCAGCAGATCGAGCATCTGCTGCGGGGTGATGTCGTCGTCGTCAAACCAGGCGTCCGTGTTGTTGCCGGTGACAGCAACGCGGGAGATAGCCGGGTGATTCAGCATCCCCTTCAGGCCCGTGCCGCCGCGGCCAAACAAGCATGTGAGGTTGTTGCGGCGTTCGTAGGCGTCGCGCACAGCGTCGGCCCGCTCAGTGGTGAGCGAAACGCCGGCCATCTTTGCGGCCAGCAGTTCATCCTGGGTGTAGTCGAACGAACCGCCGAAGGTTCTGATGCCGTTGACGATTTCACCCACCTTCGTGCCAGACCGGGGCAGATCGTCGGCGGCGTCGCCGATCAGATCGAAGTCACCGGTGCGGTCCCAGATGGTGCGCTTGATGGACGTTGCGCCCGGGTCCACCTCATAGCTGACTGGGCAGATGCGGGGGTAGACGATCTCCGCGTAGGGCTTGCGCAGCACTCCAGGGATGAGGTGCTGCAGTTGGTCGGCCAGAAACGCCCCGGATTGGTAAGCGTCGGCATCGGTTCGATGGCTCATTGAATTGCCTCCAGGGCGTTAAGTGGTCGAGATGGTGGGATTGATGCGGTGATCAGGCGTCAGCCGTGACGGCGATGGCCTGCGGGGTGTTGATCCGCAGGACGATCAGGCCACCGGCGCTGGCCGGCCGCTCGATCTCCCAGGAGCCAGCCGTCAGCGCGAGGCTGTTGCCAGCAGAGGCTGTAGTGCCCCACTGGCCGGCATTGGCGCCGGTGGCGAAGTAGCGGAGCGCAACGGCAACGGCAACGTCTTCCCAAACCGGCAGGTAGATCGCGCCGACCTTCAGGACGTTGACGGCATCGCCGATGGCCGGGCCGCCCAGGTAAGGGTCGGCGTTCTCGCGGTGATTCAGAGAATCCCGATCGGTCCGGTAGCTGATGCCCAGCAGGGTGGCCGCGCCAGCCGCAACGGAAACGGAATTGGGCAGGAGGCCGCTGCCGTTGCGCACCAACGGCGAGCCGTAGGCGATGCGGGCAGCCGTTTCGTTGTTCCCGCTGATTGTGACGGTGTCCGAGATGTCGAACAGATCACCGGCCTGGCCTGGGGCCAGCTGCATCGGGTAGTCGGTGCCAACGCCGACAGCAGGGCCGGTTCCGGCGTTCGTGGTGTAAGTCTGGGCCATTGGACGGTTGCAAAGGGGCGGGTTAAATGGTCTGGATCAGGAGTTTTTCCAGGCGTTCGAGGTTGTGTCTGCCATCTCCTGCTCGGCGGCGGCGATGTTGTCGCGGGCCGCGTCACTGCGCGGGGTAGTGAGCCCCTGCAGCTGCAGGGCCAAGGCCTCGGCGGTGCCGGAAACGAGCGGGGCGGCCGCTTCATGGGCCGCGTCGAAACGGGCGGCCACGTAGTCGTCGCTGCGGGTTTCGATCTGATCCACCTTCACGCCACCGGACTTCAGGGCCAGCTCCTGCACCTGGCGGTTCGTCAGGCCGTCGTGGCGACTGCGCGCACCGGTGATGGCGGCCGCCTTGTCGAGCACCTCAACCCGTTCAGCCACCAGGGCGTCGAGCCGCTGCTGGTCAATGGAGCTGTCGGTGCGAGCGTCCAGCTGCTTTTCGATTTCAGTGATCTGTTCCTCCAGGGCGTCGAACCGCTGCTCAGCCGCGGCCAGGTCATCGAGGGAGGCCTTGTAGACGGCCCAGGGAACGGTGCGGTTGTCGGCGGAATCCGTTTTGGCCTTGGCCTTCGGCTTGACGGGAGGGAAGCTCATCCCTTCTTCGTCGTCGTCGTCTTCCTCCATGTCTTCCATGTCTTCATCAGAGGCCATGGGCTTTTCTTCGTCTTCGTCTTTGGGCATTCCACCTTTAGGAGCCTCGGGCTTCATGTCGGTGCGGGCGGTGCGGGCGGCCATGTCGGGCTCCTCGGTAGGGGTTTGGAATGATTCGGTGCTGATGCCAACCCAGGACGGTTGATCGGCGCTGTCGAAGTGCAAGCGCACCTCAGAGCCGGCGCGAGCCTTGCTGGTGATGGCGTGATGGTTCCCGCTGATCGACCTCTGGGTGCCGTCGAAACGGGTGCCATCGGGTGCGACGCCAGGGGTTGCGTCGTATTCGCAGCGGTAGCCAACACTGAGCTCAGTGGCATCACCACGCTTCACGGCCTCAATGGCCTCGCGGTCCGTTAAGACCACGGTGCCGTGAACAAAACCGTTGTCGTAGGTGACGTGGGTGCCGCTGGCGCCGCGCTGGTACTGCCGAGCGGTGTCGGGGGTGAGCAGCTGCGGCGGATGTTCCAGGGTGACCGGGAGGCCACCAAGGGAGAGGAAGGAATCCTCTCTGGCCACCTCGGATTCAGGGCGATACTCAACACGTTGCGATCCATCGAAGTTTCGATAGGTCTGGCAACCAGTTCGGGCGAAGGTCGCACGAATGCGCAGGAAGCCTTCAGGGGTTTCCTGCCAGTTGCCAATTGCTGAGCGATCGAACCTGAACTCCAACAGCACCTGAATGCAGCTGTGTGCAACTTGAGGCCGCTTCTATTACGATCTGGCGATGGTTGCCAAAAACGCACCAGTGCCAACTCTCCTGCCTGACGCTTTGATTCGTCAGCTGTTTGGTGCTCGATTGGCCGTGATGTTGCGCGATCGGGAGATCAGCCAGGCGGTGCTGGCAGAGCAGCTGGAGGTGGATCGAAGCACGGTGAGCCGTATCTGCTCGGGCGAGCGGTCGGCAAAGCCTGGGCAGATTCGGAGCATCTGCATCTTGCTGAACATTGACCCGGCCCTGCTGCTGGGCCTCTAGTCGTTAGCAAAGTGCTACGGTGAGTGGAAAGGCTCCCCAGCACAATGACCGCCGACACCCAGCAGCTCTACCGGGAGCGATTGAAAGGAAAGCAGCCACCTGCAGCGCGATGCAACTGCAACCGGGTCCTGCGCAGCAACTTCCCAGGCGGCCTCTGCCGGGCCTGCTGGTGGGCAACGCCGGAAGGGCTGGCAGACAAGCGGGCCAAGACCCTGGAGCGGACGCGCAAGGCGCGGTCAGCAGCCAAAGACCGGGCCGCGGCCGGCTGATCCCCTTGTGGGGTGTTAGCAACGTGCTACAATATGAATGAAGGCGAGAGGCCTTCGCGTCCCACCGCTCCCCAGCCATGACAGATGACCGCCTGCGCCAAGAGATCATGCTTTGCATGGCTGCCGACGAGCTCCCTGTCACGGGAGACTTTTGGTTCCAGCTGATCTTTCTCTCCCGCTCAAGCCTGCTGGCGATGGCCCAAGAGTTGGGCATCCAAGGATTGGCGCCCTTGGCCCCGCCCTAGCTTCCGATCGGAAGGGTGCTCATGCACTCGCAAGCCTCGGTCTACCGGGGCTTTTTTCTGTTCTGCGGATTCAGGCGAAGCATCTCCTTGGTTTCAGATGCCACCTTGGCCCAGTTGATGCCAGAACCATCTTGCCGGCGTTCAGGGGCGGCCTGCAGGTCGCCTTCCCACTTGAAGGTCGCATTAGCCATCCGGTCGCCGAGAGTGCTGCTGGGGGGGTTGCTCTTGGCCATGCTGCTGCCCTGCTGTTGGTTTGATGTTGGCACGGTGTTAGGCGCGCTTGACCTTGACTTGGATCATCTTGCCGTCATCCTTCACGCTCAGCACCGTGAAGCGCTCTGCCGCGGGGATCAGCACCTCTTTTTCATTGCGGAACTCGCTCAGGCCTGAGATGTCGCGGCCGCCGTGGCCAAGGGCGAACTCCATCAACACCGCAGCGCACCGCTGCCGCATCGATGAGGAGCGGGCCCGGCTTTACCGCGTGGTGGCTGAGCCTTTGCCGGCTGGCAGCAGCTGTGACACACCGAGCCCTGCTACTGGGCCTAAGCATCTCTCCTTGCTGTAACTGTTTCCCCGAAATCCCATCAGGAATTGATCCCAGTCACAATCGGCGGGCCTGAGGCCTTTCCCGTTGAGCACCCCCCAGGCCCTGCAGAACTTCGCCCACTGGGTGGCCTCGATCCGTGGGGATGAGGACAGCGAGGCCCAGACCTACGTGAATCGGCTGCTGCAGGCATGGGGCTGGGCTGACTCTGTAGAGGCGGGCACCACTTTCGAGCGCAAGATTCCCAAGGGCAGCCTGGCCGGTGGCATGGGCAAGGCGGACGCCCTGATCGAGGGAACACGGGCCACGGTTCTGATCGAGATGAAGAGCCGGGGCAAAGCTCTGGAGCCCCACTTCCCGCAACTGCAGCGCTACTGGATCTACCTCGCACCCAAGCCGGACTATTCGGTGCTTAGCAACTTCGATGAGCTGTGGGTTTACGACTTCAACCAGCTGGTGGATGAGCCCCTGGTCAAGCTGCGGGTGGAGGATCTGGCTAGCCAATCGTCGTCTCTGGCCTTCCTCAGCAAGACTGAGCAGCCGGTCCACTTCGGCCTCAACCAGATCGAGGTAACTGAAGCTCAGGCCCGGAGCATGGGGGAGCTGTTCGGTCGGTTGCGCAAGCGGGGCGAGAAGAGCGGCGATTTCACGGCCTTGGAGGCCCAGCGGTTCGTGCTCCAGTGCGTTCTGAGCCTGTTCGCTGAGGATCGGGGCTTGCTGCCGAATCTGCAGTTCACCCAGGCTCTTGATGCCTGTCGGGGGGGGCAGAGCAGCTACGACGTGCTCGGCAACCTGTTCGGTGAGATGAACACCCCCGGCACCACCCCCGGCGGGCAGTTCCGGGGAACGCCCTACTTCAACGGCGGGCTTTTCTCCCACATCCCAAGGCTTGAGCTGCTCTCCGATGAGCTGGATTTGCTGAGCGCCAGCGCCGAGGAGAATTGGCAGCGGGTGCGGCCCAGCATCTTTGGCAACATCTTCGAAGCCAGCAGCGATGACGCCACCCGCCACGCCCACGGCCAGCACTTCACCAGTGAGGTGGACATGCTGCAGATCATCCGGCCCACGATCGTTGAGCCGTGGGAAGAGCGGGTCGCGCAGGCCAGCAGCATCGCTGAGCTGGAGGGCCTACGGCAGGCGTTGACGCAGTACCGCGTCTGCGATCCGGCCTGTGGTTCCGGGAACTTCCTCTACATGGGCTACAACGCCGTCAAGGACCTGGAAGTCACGATCCTGCGGCGCATCGCTGAACGCCGCAGTTCAGAGGCGAAGAAGGTCCAGGCAGTGCTGGGGTTGGTGACGCCACTGCAGTTCTTCGGCATGGACACCAGCCCGTTCGCGGTGGAGCTGGCACGGGTGACGCTGATGATTGCCCGCAAGGTGGCCAACGATCGCCTGGGGCTTACAGAACGGGATCTACCCCTCGACAACCTCGACGCAAACATCAGGGTCGCAGATGCGTTGTTCATCCCCTGGCCGGAGGCCGATGCATATGTGGGGAACCCGCCGTTCTTGGGTGGGAAACACATGCGGCTCAACCTCGGGGATGAGTACGTCGAGCGGGTCTTTCAGCGGTTCCCCGAGGTGCACGACAGCGTGGACTTCTGCACCTACTGGTTCCGGCTGGCCCACGACAACCTCCAGCCCGACGGCCGGGCTGGGCTGGTAGCCACCAACTCGATTCGCCATGGCAAGAGCCGCCGGGCCTCCCTCGACTACATCCGCGACAACGGCGGTCACATCCATGCGGCGATCTCAACCCAGCCGTGGTCCGGGGAGGCCCACGTGCACGTGAGCATCGTGAACTGGAGCCGCGATGCTGCGGGTAGT
>FUWD013430216.1_pt12 | contig 63766 bp, 62 predicted proteins | sample 1063281 | NCBI WGS metagenome assembly FUWD01 (sample SAMEA79048168, study PRJEB19326) | metagenome | biome: marine | reverse complement strand
TACAGAGGTTTAGTAAAAGAATGGCATCCTGATAAATTTTAGAAGAGGATAAAAAATGGAAGCAGAGGTAATTAGTACAAAAATTATTGATGGATATCACTTTTTGGTAAGTATTGCTCCCCAAACAAAAGAAACAAACTTAGAGGCATACAAAACTACAATAACTGAATTTCAAGTATCAGATTGGCATCACAAAAGCATGCTGCTAGAAGTAACTTTTACTGATGGAAATTCTTATGAATATTTCGGAGTAAGTAAAATATTATTTGGAAAATTTGTGAACGCTAAATCGATGAATAACTTTGGGAAAAGAAATATATTTAATTCTTTTATTTATAGGAAATCAATGAAAGCGTCTGTTTCTGCATAATTAATTTATATAAAAAAATAAAAACACATATTACAATTGTCTCAAGTCATAAAATAGGGGATTACTTTAAAAATAATCCCCTATTTTTTATGTAAAATTTTTTCGATAACTTAATAAATATCATTTAAAATTTTAGCCAAACGAATACCCCCCTTTTGTAACTGATTTCTTACTGTGATAAAGTGATCGTAAGAATATCTATAACGTAAATTTTCATCAAGCTTTACAGATTTATATACTTCTTTAGTAATTTCATGTATTTCATTAACCCAATCAACAATAGAACCAACTTGTATTGATTTTATTTGATTTATAGATAAAACTTTAGCATTATTTGCTAACTCTAGATAACTCATATTCCAGCCTTGAATCATTTTTGTATCCCATACAGCGTGTAAATTAGTATCCTTTCCAAACCATTTAACTTTAACGTTATTACCACCTCTGTCTTCTTTCTGACCAATATGCATAGGCTGATGAAGGTCTCCAACAAAATGAACTAACATTTTTAAGTAGAATGTTTTATCTTCTTCATTGCTTTTTTCATCTTTTAAAACAGATATACATTTAGAAATTCCAGTAACTAAATCTCCTTTAGGATTTTTTTTAGCTACCTGATAGCTTTCATCTAAGCCCATATTTACATAATGCCAGGGAGAAAACTCTCTATATTTTCTGTCAGATTTTATTTCATCTGCAAAAGTAGATACGAAAGCTAAACTTTGTCCTTTTAATATTTTATTTATATTTTTCTTAGCACTTTTAGTTAAATGCTGCTGAGCAATTTCTCCAGTAACTCTATGTCCATTTTGTCCCCAAAAAAGAGTTTCTTTTGTTTTTGGAGGAGATATAAATAATAAAGAAAGAAATAAATAAATAATAGATTTCATAGTTGGGTGTTTAATTTAATTTTTAGCTAAAATATAAAAAAGGAATCTAAACAGTAGGAAGAGATATAATTATATCTTAGTTATATAAAAATAAAGAATAATGTTAAAATAATCGCTTCATTTTTGTAGAGCGTTTTCTATTTGTATATTGTTCAATCAGTAACACCAAAGATAAAAGCTTTCCCCAATGAAAAAACTAATCATTCTCTTCTTTTTATTTACTTCTCCCCTACTAATATCTCAAGATTTCTCAATGGATCTTGTAAAAAAAATGAATCCAAGAAATATAGGTCCCGGAGGAATGAGTGGCCGTGTAACGTCTATAGATGTTGTTGAAACTAATCCAGAAATAATATATGTAGGGACTGCCTCTGGCGGAATATGGAAGTCAACTTCTGGCGGAATAAAATGGGATCCAATTTTTGAAAAAGAATTAACAGCATCTATCGGTGCAGTTGCTATACAACAGAGTAATCCAAGTATAATTTGGGCCGGAACTGGTGAAGGGAATCCAAGAAATAGTTTAAATGGTGGTTTTGGTATTTATAAATCTTTAGATGCTGGAAAAACTTGGAAAACAATGGGTTTAGAAAAAACACGACATATCCATCGTATACTCATTCATCCAAAAAATCCAGATATAGTATATGTTGGCGCAATTGGTTCACCTTGGGGTGAACACAAAGAACGTGGAGTATATAAAACTACCGATGGGGGAAAAAATTGGACTCAAATTTTATTTACAAATAATAAATCTGGAGCTGCAGATTTAATTATGGATCCTGAAAACCCTAACAAAATCATTGCAGCTATCTGGGAGCATAAGCGTGATCCTTGGTTTTTTAAATCTGGTGGGAAAGGTAGTGGTTTATATATTACTCACGATGGGGGAGAAAATTGGAAAAAAATAACAGAAAAAGAAGGATTTCCAAAAGGTGATTTAGGGAGAATAGGAGTCGCTATTGCACCAAATAACCCTAATGTAATTTATGCCTTAGTAGAGGCAAAAAAAAATGCATTATACAAGAGTGAAGACGGTGGTTTTAAATGGAATAAAATAAATGATAAACCTGGTATTGGTAATCGTCCTTTTTATTATTCTGAAATTTATGTTGACCCACAGAACGAAAACAAATTGTATACCGTTTTTACTTACATAAATGTTTCAGAAGATGGCGGTAAATCTTTTGAACAATTAATGCCCGCTTATGGAGTAAATAATGGAGTTCATCCAGATCACCATGCATGGTGGATTCATCCTAAAAACGGCAAGTTTATGATTGATGGCAATGACGGCGGACTAAACATTACGAAAGATGGTGGTAAAACTTGGCGTTTTATTGGCAATATTCCAGTTGCACAATTTTATCATATAAATGTAGACAATGAATTTCCTTATAATGTATACGGAGGAATGCAAGATAACGGTTCTTGGCGTGGTCCAGCTTATGTCTGGAAAACTCAAGGAATAAGAAATTCTTACTGGCAAGAAATTAGTTTTGGAGATGGATTTGACGTAGTACCAGATAAAGATGATTCTCGTTACGGATGGTCTATGAGTCAGCAGGGATCAGTTGTCCGATATGACTATAAAACAGGTAATAATTATTCTGTAAAACCTACTCATAAAGATGCAAATATAAAATTACGTTTTAATTGGAATGCTGCTATAAACATAGATCCTTTTGATAACAATACATTATATTTTGGAAGTCAGTTTGTACATAAGTCTATAGATAAAGGACTGACTTGGTCTATTATTTCTCCTGATTTATCGACAAATAATCCAGAAAAACTAAAACAAGCAGAAAGTGGTGGCCTTACGATGGATGCAACTGGAGCAGAAAACCACTGTACTATTTTAGTAATAGAACCAACTACTTTAGAAAAAGATGTTTTGTGGGCTGCTACTGATGATGGACAGATTCACATTACAAAAGATGGTGGTGAAATCTGGACGAATGTTGCAAAAAACATCAAAGGATTGCCAAAAAATAGTTGGATAACACAAATAAAGTCATCCAACAAAAATAAAGGGGAGGCCTTATTAATTGCAAATGATTACAGACGTTTTAACTATACTCCTTACGCATATCGAACAAAAAATTATGGTAAATCATGGGAGCGAATTGTAGATGAAAATGATGTGCAAAGTTACGCTTTGTGTATTATTGAAGATCCAGAAAACAAAAACTTACTATTTTTAGGCACTGATGATGGTTTATATATTTCTATAAATGCAGGAAATAAATGGATAAAATGGACAGAGGGATTCCCTACTGTTCCAGTAAAAGATTTGGTAATTCATCCAAGAGAACATGATTTAATCATTGGAACTTTTGGAAGAGCTGCTTGGGTTTTAGATGACATTAGACCTTTAAGAGCGCTAGCAAATAAAAATATGACTTCAAAAAAAATAGTTTTATTTCAACCACCAGTAGCTTATCAATCCGAATATCAACAACCAACAGGAAGTAGATTTGGGGCTGATGCAATATATCAAGGAGAAAATAGAAAAAGTGGTGCTAGTATTTCTTATTATATTAATAAAATTAGTGGTAAAGAATTAAAAGTAAAGAAAAAAGAAGATACTGATGCTAAAATAAAATACGATTCTATAAAATTAGAAATCTTTGATGGTAAGAGACAAATAAGAACTTTGAAATTTAAGACACCTAAAGAAAGTGGAATTCATAAAACTACATGGTACTTGAGAGAAAAAGGAGTTGGTAGAATATCTAGAAATATTCAAAAACTCACAAGAGAACCTGCAGGAGTAAATGTGAAACCGGGAGTTTATAAATTAAAAATGACATTTGGAAATGATATTTCTGAGCAAAATATTATGATTGAATCCGATCCTAGACTTCAGGTTTCTGAAACAGCGATAGATCAGAAATATGATGCAAGTAAAAATTTAGAAACCTATCAAATAAAAATATTAAATGTGATAAAACAATTGATAGAAAGTAAAAATACAGCTAAAAAATAAAATCTCAATTGACTAAAGTAGATGCTTCAGTAAGTTCAGTCGATAAAAAATATGAAGCAGAAATTAAAGCTTCTAATACAATTATTAAAAAAATTGATACCTTAATAAGTATGTATTTAGGTTCGATAGATAAAAGACAAGGAATTACAAGAAACTCAGAGGTTAATGTAATACAACGATTAAAAAAAGCTAGTACATATATTCGTTCTCGTTTTGGTAATCAAACTGCTACAGAAAAAATATTGTTAAACCAATTTAAGACTTTATATACAAAAAGAATAAAAGAAACTAATACTTTCTTTAGTGGTGAGTGGATTAAATTTAAATTACAAACAGAAAATATTAGAATCTCCCCTTTTAAAGAAACTGAAATCTATTCTATAGACTAATATAAAATAGGTGTTATTATAAACACTGATTATTCAAAACAAACAATTTAAAGATGGAACCAATATTTACAAACGATGCAATAGTTTTTGGAATTTTAATGAGCTCTTTAGGATTCGTCTTTTATACAGAAAGTTTAAAAACTGGTTTTTGGCCTAAATTTTATAAAATAGTTCCTGGTTTGTTTATGGCTTATTTTATTCCCGCTATTTTCACAACTGCTGGAGTTATCTCAACTGAATGGAAAACTATAAATGCTTCAGGAGAAATCATAAATAATTCCTCTCAATTATACTACGTTGCAAGTCGTTTTTTATTACCTGCTGCATTAGTTCTAATGACACTAAGCATAGATCTAAAAGCAATATTTAATTTGGGTTCTAAAGCATTGATTATGTTTTTCACTGGAACAGTTGGTGTTATTATTGGAGGACCTTTAGCAATATTAATAATCTCTATTTTTTCACCAGAAACAGTTGGTGGGTCAGATTTTGATGCAGTTTGGAGAGGACTCTCTACATTGGCTGGAAGCTGGATTGGAGGAGGAGCTAATCAGACGGCTATGTTAGAAATCTACAAGTATAATCCTGCGAAATATGGTGGAATGGTTATTGTAGATATTGTAATTGCTAATATTTGGATGGCTATTTTATTAATAGGAATAGGAAAGAAAGATAAAATCAATAAATGGTTAAAGGCTGACACAACTGATATTGAGAAATTGAAAGAAAAAGTGATCACTTTTACACAAAAGATAAAGAAAAATCCAACTCTATCAGATTTTATGATAATGCTTGCAATAGCCTTTGGAACAGTCAGTTTTGGGCATTTTTCAGCAAAATATTTAAGTGCTTTTTTCTCTGAATTTGTAGCTAATATAAATTCACAAACATGGAGAAATATCTTTTCATTTTTAGGTTCAGGTTTTTTCTGGTTAATTAGTATTTCTACAATTGTTGCTATCCTATTATCCTATACAAAAGCAAAAAATTATGAAGGCGCTGGTGCTAGTAAATTAGGAAGTGTTTTTATTTATATTTTAGTAGCAACAATTGGAATGAAAATGGATTTAAATCAAGCTTTAGAAAATCCGGGTTTAATTATAATTGGATTTGTATGGATGGGAATTCATGCAGGGTTATTGATTCTTGTCGCTAAGATAATTAGGGCACCTTACTTCTTTTTAGCCGTTGGTAGTCAGGCGAATGTTGGTGGGGCTGCCTCTGCTCCTATTGTTGCCCAGGCTTTTCATCCGTCACTTGCTACTGTGGGTGTTTTGTTAGCTGTTTTTGGATATGCAATTGGGACAGTAGGGGCAATTTTGTGCACTATTTTAATGGAATTATCAGCTACAATTTAAATAATATTTAGCATATTTGTTTACATAAATTATAATCATAATGAAGAAAATTATAACAGTATTAGCAATCGCTATTTTAATATTTGCCTGCTCTTCTAAAAAAGAAGGTAATATGACAATTCTAGGTAAAATTAAAGGGCTTAAAAAAGGATCTTTATACCTACAAAAGATGAATGACACTGTTTTAATTTCTATAGATTCTATAGCTATATTAGGTGAAAAAAGGTTTAAATTATCAGGAAATATTGACTCACCTGAATTATTTTTTCTTACTTTTAAAGGTAGTAATACAAAAAAAAGAATATTATTTTTTGGAGAAAAAGGAATTATTACTATTAATGATAATATCGATAATTTTGGTTTGAACCCAGAAATTACTGGTTCTAAAAATCAAGAAATATTGAATAAATTTGATAAAATAAATAAACAATTCAGAAATCAGCGTTTAGATTTAATTCAACAAGAATTGGAGGCAAAAAAGATAAAAGATGAATTTATGCTAAAAAAGGTAGATGAGGGATATAAGAAACTATTTAGACGTAAAGTTTTATTTGCTGCTAATTTCGCAATATCAAATTCAGATTTTGAAGTATCACCATACATAGGCCTTACAGAGCTATACAATGCTAATATTAAATTATTAGACACTTTAAATAACTCTCTTTCTGAAAAAGTTAAGAAATCTACTTACGGAAAACGTTTTAACACCTATGTAACAAATATTAAAAAAAGTGAAGGATATACAAAATAATAAATTTTTTAATAATTTGACCACATTGAATAATTCAGAAGTTAAAAAAAATAAGAATTAATTATGAAAGATGAAATTAATTTTGACGATTTTTTAAAAGTTGATATAAGAATAGGGACAATTATAGAAGTTAATGATTTTAAAGAGGCAATAAAACCATCTTATAAATTAAAAATTGATTTTGGAGATCTAGGTGTAAAAGAATCTAGTGCTCAAATCACCGATATATATGCTAAAGATGATTTATTAAATAAACAAGTATCTGTAATTATTAACCTTAAGCCAAAACAGATAGGTAATTTTATCAGCAAATGTTTAATTCTTGGAGTTTATAATACGCAAGGAGAAGTTGTATTATTAAAGGCTTCAAAAACAGTTAAAAATGGTGAGAAAGTTAGTTAATTTTGACTTTTAGCTGAACTGCTTGGTGCTATCATTACATCTTATCACCGAAGAAAATAGCATTCATTAATAGCTTATTTGTTCCATACCAAAAAGCCCTAAAATTAGTGTTATCAGTAAACACCATTACACGACCACTTCCCATTTTTTGCATTTGGAAAGGAACAGAATTTTTTAATGCATTTAAATTTGACTTTGAAATATATCCACTCAGCAAAGGGTTGTCTAGATACTGAATTGGATTATTATAGCTTTTTTTATTTGGTTTAATAAAAATTGTTGTGTTTCTAAATAGTGCTAATTTATTATTTTTATATCCGAAGTTAATTGGATGAGATCTATCTATTTCTGCTTCAAAAATAGCCCCTCCAATAACTTGTGAGCCTGATATCAAACTCCTTTTCTCAAAGGAAATGTTTTTAATAGTATCCCTTTTAACTGTCTCAAATTGTAAAGTGATAAACTTATTTTTGGCTAACATTTTGACAGAGTTTCTGTAACCAATCAATGTCCCTCCATTTCTTGTCCAAACTTTTAATTTCTCCTGTAAACTTTTATCTAAAGAAGACAAACTCGGAATAATTATGGTGGTATATTTACTAATATCCGTAGAAGATAAATAACTTAAATCTAACTTTGTTAGCATCATATCAAATCGCTGATCTAATAAATGCCATATCTCTCCGGCGTCGTTTCCGAAAATACTACCGCCGACAAGCATCGCGACTTTTTGCTTTTTAATAGCTCTAAAATTATTACTACCTAAATCAATCCCTTGATTTAATCCACTAGAAACACCATTTATTTTGAGATGATTTTCAATAGCTACTTCTTCTAAAAACCTGAATAAATCATCTTGATTTAGTTGCTGATTTTGGGTAGGAATAAAAATAGTTCCGTAGTCATAATTATTCCCCCCATTTTTGAAATTTTTCATAGAAACCTTTGCACGAATTCCTTTTGTTAAAATTTTATTTAATGCTTTTGGAGTATAATATTCATTCCAAGACATTAAATATCCAACAGAACTTAATGAATGAATTGATCCTTTATTCATCTCTAAATTTGTAATCTCTTTTCCTGCCTTGGAAAAAGAAATGTTTTCAGCAAAATCCACTCCAAATGAATGGTTAAATGTCCAAGCAGAAACGTCATAAAATAAACTATCTTTAAATTTAGTTCTTTCATCAAACATTGCTCTCACTAAGCGTTGATTTTTTTGATTCATTGGAACTATATAGCCATAGTCTTTTTTAAAAATTTTTCCATTTTTTGTGAAATCAGATTTAATTTCATGAATTTTAACTTGATGTTTTGTTAATACCTCTGCCAAATGATAACTCTTTGCAGCATCTTTTTCATCACCAAAAACAATCGCTTTATTCTCACCTGTAGTTATTGCTTCTTTGTAAAAATTTTGTTGGTATTGTAAGATTTTTACACGCATATTATTAGCTGCTTTTAAAGTAGATAATGCAGCAGTAAATTGATTTCTAATAGTAAATGGAAATGTTAAAACACCATTTACAGTTTCTTGTGCATGTCCTCTAGAACTAGCTTGCTCGAACAAAATACCTATACTTCCATTAATATCGGGGAAAGTTGAACCTTTTCCATAATAAAAATCATCAAAACTTTCTTCTGAATAATACGTTGAACCTAACTTATCAAATGCTTTAGCGTGATAAGTTCCTATTTCCCTCGTTAATTCTTGATTTAACTTTGGTGTCAAGGGATGTGTTCTACTCTGAATTCCTGGTTGAAAAAAGAATGTAGAATTACTACCCATTTCATGATGATCTGTTAGGATATTTGGTAACCATTTATGAAAACTTGAAATTCGCGCGCTACTTTCTGGTAATTGCACCGGAAGCCAATCTCTATTCATATCAAACCAATAATGGTTAGTTCTTCCTTTTGGCCAAATTTCTTTATATTCTCTGTCATTTGGATCTGGATTTATATTTTTACTTTTATTTGTATTTACCCAATAAGCAAAACGTTGCAATCCATCAGGATTATAAGAGGGATCAAAAAGAATAATTGTATTGTCCAAAACATCATTAATATTATTTGCTGCTGCTAAATAATAGGCAACTGCCAAAGCTGCATTAGATCCACTAGGTTCATTTCCATGAATTGAAAAACCTTGATAAACTACTATGGGGTCATTAGAAATATCTTTATTACTATCATTTGTTCCATTAATATGATTTTCTCTGATTTTATCGATATTTATATGATTCTTTGGCGAAGTAATTGTGAGTAATAACAGCGGTCTTCCTTCAAAAGTTGAACCTCTATTTTCGATAGAAATTCTATCAGAAGCTAAAGCTAAAGCTTTCATATATTCCACCAATTTATCGTGCGTAACATGCCACTCTCCTACTTGATGGCCAATAATACTTTTTGGAGTAGGAATATTTTGATCAAAGGTTGTGTCTTTTGGTAAGTAATAAGATAAATCAATTTCTTGGGAGGAAACTGAAAGTGATACGAATAATATAAATATGAGGAAGTTTTTCATTTGATAACTCTTTAAATTTTAAAACAAATATAAGGTTTCAAAAATATATCTATTATGGCTATAATCATCTATCTAAAAACAGATTTACTCTCTAAAATAATTTCAAATTCATAAATATTTGTATTAAAAAATACCAATTCAATAAAAGTTAACAAACAAACTAATTATTTTCTTTTTATGAAACTTTTATTCAGATATTTGTTCTGTCCATTAGTGCTTTAATAATTAATACAATACTAAATGAGTTTTGAAAGTAATTTTATTTATGATTTAAAGTCTATCACTGGAAATAAGTATATCCTTACTAATAAGCTGAGTAAACAACATTACTGTAACGGATGGAGGTATGGTTCAGGTGAGGCGCTTGCAGTAGCAAAACCTTCAACTTTACTTGAGATATGGAAGGTTCTTCAACTTTGTGTTCAGGCTGATGTTATTGTTATTATGCAAGCTGCTAATACAGGATTAACTGGAGGATCTACTCCTGACGGTAATGATTACGACCGACCTATAGTGATTATTAACACTATGCGCATAAACGATATACAGATTATTAATGAAGGTAAACAAATTATTGGATTTTCAGGAAGTACATTATTTGGGCTAGAAAATAAATTAGCTCCTTTCGGGAGAGAGCCACATTCAGTTATTGGTTCGTCCTGTATAGGCGCTTCGATAGTTGGAGGTGTTTGTAATAATTCTGGGGGGGCCTTGGTGAAAAGAGGACCAGCTTACACTGAGCTTTCAATTTATGCACAGATAAACTTAAATGGTGATTTAATCCTAGTGAATGATCTAGGTATTGATCTTGGTAATTCACCAGAGGAGATTTTGATAAATTTACAAACACATAATTATAATAAAAATAATATACTTTTTTCGGATAAATTAGCTTCTGATAACGAATATCAAGAACGCGTTCGAGACGTAGATGCTAATACACCTGCACGTTATAATGCTGATGGACGACGCTTATATGGTGCCTCTGGTTGTGCAGGTAAAATTGCTGTATTTGCTGTTCGATTAGATACTTATCCAATTCCGAAACGTCAACAAGTTTTTTATGTTGGGACTAATAGCCCTTATGTATTAAGTGAAATTCGTAAAGAAATATTATCCAAGTTTAAACATCTGCCATCATCAGGAGAATATCTTCATAGAGACTGCTATGATGCTGCAAAAAAATACAGCAAAGATACTTTTATCGCGATTGATAAAATGGGTCCAAGCTTTATTCCAAAATTGTTTGAAATAAAACGAAAAGTTGATCGTCTTTCTGATAAATTTATATTCCTTCCTAGCAAATTTTCAGATAGAATTATGCAATTTATAAGTAAGTTTTGGCCTAACCATTTGCCCAAAAGAATGGAGGAATATAGAGAAAAATATGAACATCATTGGGTAATTGAAATGTCTGATGATGGAGTTGGTGAAGCAAAAAAATATTTCGAGAAGTTCTTTACAGAAAATGAAGGAAGTTTTTTTGAATGTACTAAAGAAGAAGGTAAAAAAGCAATCTTGCATCGATTTGTAGCGGCAAGTGCATTAAATCGTTATCATATTATAAATTCAAGTAAATCTGGGGGAATGATGTCTATGGATATTGCTTTTCCAAGAAATGAAAAAGATTGGTTCGAAAATTTACCTCCAGAAATTGATGATTTAATAGAGTTGAAACTATATTATGGTCACTTGTTTTGCCATGTATTACATCAAAACTACATAGTTAAAAAAGGCGTAGATCCTGAAGTCTTAAAACAGAAATTATTAAAAACTTTTGATGCTAGAGGTGCTGAATATCCAGCTGAACACAATGTCGGTCATGAATACTTTGCAAAACCTTCACTTTCAAATTTTTATAAAGAGCTTGATCCAACTAATGGATTCAACCCTGGAATTGGAAAAACTAGTAAGAATAAAAACTGGAAATAGGAGATACCTATCTGAAGAAATAATATATTCTTTCCTTCAAAAAACTAATATTTATTAAATTGAAATTATTTAGTCTTTATAAACTCCCATTTCTGAGTATTTATCCATTCTCTGACTAACTAAATTCTCTGTTGATAAATCTTTTAATTCATTAAAAGCTGATATGATTTTTTCCTGTACGGCAATGAAAGCTCCTTCTCTATCATAATGGGCTCCACCTAGAGGTTCTTTTATAATTTCATCAATTAACTTTAACCTTTTCATATCGGTTCCTGTTAATTTAAGCGCTGCTGCAGCTTGTTCTTTAAATTCCCAGCTTCTCCATAATATAGATGAACAAGATTCTGGAGAAATTACTGTATACCACGTATTCTCCATCATATATACTCTATCTCCGACTCCTATACCAAGTGCTCCTCCAGATGCTCCTTCACCAATTACAACACTAATAATAGGTGTTTTCAAGCGAGTCATCTCTAATATATTTCTAGCAATAGCCTCACCTTGTCCACGTTCTTCTGCCTCTAAACCAGGATACGCACCAGGTGTATCTAATAAAGTAACTACAGGGATATTAAATTTCTCTGCCATCTTCATTAAACGTAAAGCTTTTCTATATCCTTCAGGGTTAGCCATCCCAAAATTTCTGTACTGACGAGTTTTTGTATTGTATCCTTTTTGTTGACCAATAAACATAAAGGATTGGTCACCTATTTTACCTAGGCCACCTATCATCGCCTTATCATCTTTTACGTTTCTATCTCCGTGGAGTTCCATAAAAGAATCGCCACACAAAGCTTTGATATAATCTAAGGTATAAGGTCTATTTGGATGACGAGAAAGTTGAACTCTCTGCCAAGGTGATAAATTTTTATATATTTCTTTTTTAGCGTTTTCTAACTTCTTCTCTATTTTTTTACATGTTGCGGTAACGTCAACTTCATTGTCTGCTCCAATTTCATGACACTTAATAAGTTGTTCCTCTAACTCTTTAATTGGCATTTCAAAATCTAAATATTCCATTTAGTTTTATTTGATTTTAGTTTGTATGTTAAAGCAAACATACTATAAAATTTACTTTTTTTTAGTATGTTTATTTTAATTTTTACTACATTTTTTTTTAGAAAACTTATTTTTTAGAATAACTCTATTTTTAAAAATCCCATTTAATAAAACTACAAAAAGAACAATAAATGCTCCATAATAAAATTCAGAATTCATTTTTTCTTTATCTCCAAAAATGAATAATGCTAATATAATAGCGTAAATAGGTTCTAAATTGATAGTCAACATAACTGTATATGGAGATATGTATTTCATAACCTTCACAGAAATTATAAATGCATAAGCAGTACAAATACTGCTTAAAATAAAAAGATACAACCAATCTAACTGAGATAATTTAAAAAACTCTAAACTAAAACTTCCACTGTAAAACAAATAACCAGTAATAAATAGTACTCCAAATAAAAGCTGGTAAAGAGATATTACATCTGCTTCATATTGCTTGACGTATAAACCATTTAAAACTGCAAAAAGAGAACCCAAAAAAGAAGCAATTAGCGCATATATAATTCCTGCTTTATATTGTGCAACTTCAAAATTATCAAAAATGATATACAGACCAAAAATAACAATGAGGCCTAAAATTATTTCTATAAATTTCATTCTTCTTTTAAAAAAAATTGGCTCTATCAAAGCTGTAAAAAAGGCTCCTGTACTCATAGCTACCATTGCTACTGACACATTTGACATTTTAATGGCTTTAAAAAAGAAAACCCAATGTAGAGCAATTATACCTCCAGTAAACAGGAATTTTATTATTCCTTTTTGATCAAGTCTAAATGATTTTTTTTTTAACACGAAATAGATAACAATAATAATTACCGCCAAACCCATTCTAAACCAAACTAAAGGGACTGCATCTATCGTTATTAGTGCACCTAATATTGCGGTAAAACCCCAAATAAAAACAATTAAGTGAAGTAATAAATAATTTTTTATTTTACTTTCTTGCATTGAAATATAGATAAATAGCTAAACAACCAAAAATAATATTAGGAAACCAAACATATAAAAGTGAATTTACACCTGCGACTGCTCCTAAAACCTCGGCGATCTTCATTAAAAAGACATAAACAAACATTATTGCAATACCTATTGCTAGATTTAACCCAGTTCCTCCTCTTCTCTTTCTAAATGAGAGTGCAACAGCAATTATTGTTAAAATATAAGACGCAATTGGTAAACTTGTTCTTTTATAAAATTCCACATAATAAGCGTTCAAATTCTTTATTCCTCTTTTTTTGGACAAATCTATGAAAGCTCCTAACTCGTCAGAAGGCATCTCTTGTGCTAATGCTGATTTATAAATTAAATCTTTAGGTGTGAATGCAAAAATAGTATCTAACTTATTTCCTTGGAAAATTATATCATCATTAGGATAGATTTTTCTTAATTTCCAGTTTAACAACTTAAATGTACTATCTTTTGGATGCCAATTAATATTATCAGCAACTAGTTTTGTTTTCAGTTTTAAACCGTCATATAATTCTGTAGAAAAATTAAATCCCGAATTAGATTTTGTGTCAAAATTTTGAATAAAAATATAAGTACTATCTGTTAATTGTAGGCTAAAGTTTTTTACATATTTTTCTTGATAATTTTTCTGTTTGAAATAAGTATTCTCAAATTTCTTCCTCTCTTTACTGCTATTTGGTACCACAAAGTGATTCATTATTAAGGCCATTAAAGTAACTAATGTTGCACCAATAAAATAAGGGTATAAAAATCTTGTGAAAGAAATTTTAGCATTGTTAATTGCTATAATCTCAGTATTATTAGAGAGTTTTGAGGTAAATAAAATTACGGCAATAAATAATGCCAATGGCATAAAAGTATTTGCGTAATAAATAATGAAGTTACTATAATATTCGTCTACAACTTGATAAAATGAAAGGTTATGGTTTATAAATTTATCTATTTTTTCTGATATGTCTATAGCAATTGCAATAGGTATCAAAATTAATAAGGTAAAAAAGAAAGTTACCAAATAACGTTTTAATATGTACCAGTCTAATATTTTCAAAATATCATAATTAAAGTTCTAACAGGAAAGTTGTTATATATTATAAACGTTTATCCATTTGTTTTACCATTTTATCTTTCCATTCTCTAAAGTCACCCGCTAAAATATGCTTTCTTGCTTCTCTTGTTAACCAAACATAAAATCCAAGATTATGAATAGATGCAATTTGCTTTCCTAGCATTTCTTTTGCGGCAAATAAGTGACGTAAATAGGCTTTTGAATACATTGTATCTACCCAAGTAATATCCATATCATCAATAGGTGAGAAATCGTCTGCCCATTTCTTATTTTTGATATTAATGCTTCCATGAGCAGTAAATAACATTCCATTTCTCGCATTTCTAGTAGGCATTACACAGTCAAACATGTCTATACCTAAAGCTATATTCTCTAAAATATTTATTGGCGTTCCTACTCCCATTAAATAGCGTGGCTTATCTTCAGGTAAAATTTCAGTTACTACCTCTGTCATTGCATACATTTCATCTGCAGGCTCACCTACTGAGAGACCACCAATTGCATTTCCTTGAGCACCTGCATTTGCAATATATTCTGCAGATTGTCTCCTTAGGTCTTTATATGTGCTTCCTTGAACTATTGGGAAGAAGGTTTGCTCATGACCATATTTAAAAGGTAAGGTTTCTAAATGATTCATACAACGATTTAACCATCTATGTGTCATATGCATAGAACGTTTTGCATAAGCATAATCACAAGGATATGGTGTACATTCATCAAAAGCCATGATGATATCTGCTCCGATTGTACGCTGAATCTCCATAACATTCTCAGGAGTGAAAAAGTGCATAGAACCGTCTATATGACTCTTAAATTTAACACCTTCTTCTTTAATTTTTCTTCTCCCAGATAAAGAATATACTTGATAGCCACCAGAATCTGTTAGAATATTACGATCCCAGTTCATGAATTTGTGTAAACCTCCAGCTTTTTCTAGAATTTCTATACCTGGTCTTAAATATAAATGATAGGTGTTTCCTAAAATTATATCAGGATTAATTTCATTTTTAAGTTCTGTTTGATGAACTCCCTTTACAGTTCCTACAGTTCCTACAGGCATAAAAATAGGTGTTTCTATAGTTCCATGATCGGTAGTTATAAGACCCGCTCTAGCTTTACTTTTTGGGTCGGTAATTTTTAAATCAAATTTCACACTTTTAAATTTTAATGATTTTGTAATTATATTAAATTACAAAATTTAGTATAAGCATAAACTCTACTCTTGCATCTCAACGCGGCAAATATACCATTATTTAAGATTTGAAAAATTAAAATATTCTTAAAGGTTTAACCTTAAAATCTGCGTTTATTTTTAGACGAAAAACTAGTAGTTTTATTTTTAGATTTTGGAGATGATTTTCTAAAAGTTGCACTTTTTTTATTGAAATCATTTTTTGCAGGTGCAAATTTCTTACTTGAGGTTTGTGCTTTTGGTTTCTTATTTTTTACCGAAGCTTCTTCTGTTTTAGAAGATTTAGAAATCATTGTATTGATTTCTCTCATTTCCTCATCAGTAAGCTCACGCCAATCTCCAGTTTGCAAATAACCTAATTCAACATTCATTATTCGGGTTCGCTTTAACTTAGTTACTTCATAATCTAAGTATTCGCACATTCGTCGAATCTGACGATTTAAACCTTGTGTTAAAATAATTTTAAAAATTTTATCACTAACTTTTTCAACAATACATTTTTGGGTTATGGTTCCTAAAATAGGAATTCCACTTCCCATTTTTTTAATAAAATCATCTGAAATAGATTTATTCACAGAGACAAAATACTCTTTCTCATGATTATTTCCCGCTCGTAAAATCTTATTTACAATATCTCCGTCATTAGTTAAAAAAATCAAACCCTCTGAAGGTTTATCTAAACGCCCTATTGGGAATAATCGCTCTGGATAATTTATATGTTGGACAATATTATCTGGTTCTCTGTCATCTGTCGTAGAAACAATACCGACAGGTTTATTTAAAGCTATATATAAAGTTATATTTTTTGGAACTACTAGACGGCCATCTAGCTTTACAATATCTTTTTTTCCAACTCTATTGCCTAACTGAGTTGACTTACCATTGATAGTTACTCTACCTTCTTTAATAAATTTCTCAGCTTCTCTCCTAGAGCAAACTCCGGAAGAGCTGATGTATTTATTTAAATTTATTGATGGTTGCTTATTAGAATCCAATTGAGTTTTTTTTTGTAAAAGTAATTTAATCTTTACAATTCAATAGTCCTAAAAGTTAAATTTATTCTGGGTGAATTCACTTTTTTTGTTGGTGGTAATCTATGTAACCAATGAGTTTGAGTTACATCTTTCATAACTAAAAGACTTCCGTTCTCTAATAGAATATCTACTTTCTGTTTAGTTTCTTTGTGTTTAAAAGAAAACTTTCGCTCAGCTCCTAGAGTTACTGAAGCTATTTCTCCATTTTTTTTTAGTACTTTCTCTCCATCTGAATGCCAAGACATTCCTTCTTGACCGTTATGATACAGATTTAATAAGCATGAATTATAGGTAGCATTACTTTCTTCTTCAATTATCTCCTTTAGATCTAGCAATTCTTTTGTAAAAAGAGAAGCTGTTTTTGTAATTTTTGAATATGTGTAAGAAAATTTAGATTCTCCATACCAGGCAACCTTTCTTTTGGTAATTATTTTTTTTCCAAAAATAATAGCTTCATCATTTTTCCAATCTATTGTATCCATTAATTTATTGTAGAAAAACGCACATTGATTTGAATTTAAAAATTTGCCGTGATAATTCGTAATACCATCAAAGGGTAAAATATTTTTTTTGCATGATGTATTAAATAAATCCATAAGAAGATCAAAAATAATAAAAATAAAACTACAAAAGGTAGTTTTGTAATCCTATATTTGTAGTATAATGAATTATATATCACAAAACATTCGCCATTTAAGAAAACTTCGAAAGCTAACTCAGGACGAGTTTTCTAAAAAATTAAATATTACAAAGTCTAGAATTGGTTCATATGAAGAAGGACGTTCTGAGCCTTCAATAGAAATGTTAATGGATCTCTCTCTTTTTTTTAATTTACCTGTCGATGTATTAGTCAAAAATGATTTATCATATGCAACAGACTCTTCATTTATAGAAATTGGAAATCAACGTGTTTTGTTTCCAATAATGATAGATGTAGATAATGATGATTTAATTGAAGTAGTACCTATTAAAGCTTCTGCCGGTTATTTATTAGGTTATAATGACCCAGAATATATTGAGCAATTACAAAAAATTAAACTTCCTTTTCTACCAACTGGTAAGCATAGAGCTTTCCCTATAAAAGGAGATTCTATGTTACCAATGAAAGATGGTGCTTATGTGGTTGCAAAATTTATAGAAGATTTTAATGATATTAAAAATGGGAGCTCCTATGTTATTGTTACTGCTAATGACGGGATGACTTATAAACGAGTTTATGATAAAGTAGAAGAAAAAGGATCTATTTTATTGTCACCAGATAATACTTCTTATCAATCTTATCATGTCCCTATTAAAGAAGTTTTAGAATTATGGGAGTTTACTTGTAGTATAAATACACAAGAATATGATGAACAAGATTTAAAATTAAGTAGTATTATTAAAATGTTTAATGATTTAAAAGTGGAATTAGAAACATTTGTCAAAAACTAATTTGAATGAATGTTAATGACATTGTTGGTGAATATCATATTCTAGGGAATAATCAAGATAAAGATGCTACTGAATACGTCGGGACCTTAAAATTATCTTTAGATTATCATTTAAAAATCATTGCTAAATGGAACATTGGTAACAACCAGGAACAATTTGGTACCGGTTTTTTTAAAGACGATATTCTTGTTATTAGTTTTAATTATATTGGTGAAAATGATAAAAGCTTTAAAGGAACTGTTGTTTATAAATTTTTAAATAAAGATATATTTGATGGTTTTTGGTCAGAGAAATATGCAAATCAAGAGTTCTTAGGGCTAGAAAGAGGCTCTAGAGTTAATGCAAAAAAAGAAACTTAAACTATTAGTTGTTACTATGTATTACCCCCCAACTTTGTAATCTTACTAAAGATTAATTTTTTTATTACTATCTCGACTGAGTTCAAAAGTAAATTGAATCTAATAATGAAATACACATATAAAATAACAGGAATGACTTGCAATAATTGTAAGGCTTCTGTAGAAAAATATTTAAATACCATTAAGCATTTAAGCAGTATATCTATAAATCTTGAAAAAGGAGAATTAGATTTGATAATGGATAAACATATTGCAACAGACATTCTCCAAAAGGCATTACCAGAAAAGTACAAATTATCAGAATATAGCGAAAGAAAAATATCTACTTCAATTAACTCACAGGACATACCTTTCGATTTTGATAAATCTAAAATTCAGCAGTTAAAGCCCTTGTTACTGATCTTTTTTTATATTACATCAACAGCTATATTACTTAATTACAAGGAATGGTCATGGAATGAGTTTATGATGGATTTCATGGGTGTTTTTTATATAATATTTAGTTTCTTTAAACTTTTAGATCTAAAAGGTTTTACTGAATCTTTTAAAATGTACGATCCATTAGCTAAACGCATTCCATTATATGGATGGATCTATCCATTTATAGAGACTGTTTTAGGTTTAATGTTCTTACTACGTTTTGAAATAAATTTAGCTTTAATAATTACACTTATTATTTTAAGTATAACTACAGTGGGAGTAATAAAAACATTATTAAATAAAAAATCAATACGTTGCGCTTGTCTTGGAACAGTTTTAAAATTGCCTATGACGGAAGCTACTTTTATTGAAAATACTATTATGATTGTAATGGCTATTATGCTGTTAGCATTTTAAATACTAGTTATTAAAATTAGAAATAAAATAATATTTCTGTTTTTATTTTAATATATTGAATTGGTGAAAAGAATTAATAATCAAATAATAATAAATTTTATAACAATGAAAAAAGTAATTTTGAGTATCGTTTTAATAGTTTCTATGATTTTGACAAATTGTAAAAAGAATCAAGAACCTATAAAAGCTACACCACAAATAACGAAAGGTGTTGCTATGACAGATTTAACTTTTGGCGTAAGAGGAAACTGTGGAATGTGTAAAAGAACTATCGAAAAAGCAGCAAATTCTGTCTTAGGGGTCAGTAATGCTAGTTGGAGTGTAGATCAGAAAAAAATAGATGTTTCTTTCAATAGTAATAGAACAAATGAAATGGAGATACATAATTCAATTGCAGCTGCGGGTTATGACACTCAAAATGTTGCAGGTAACGAAGAAGCATACTCAAATTTACCTGGATGTTGTAAATATGACCAAGAAATGATAATGAATCAATCTAGCGCAGTCGAGTAATAATATCTTTTATATAAAAACCCCAGAATCAATTTGAGATTCTGGGGTTTTCTGTTTTATATACTAAATAAAAAAAGCTCGAACTAATCGTTTTTAGTTTTTGATTTATTTTTTGTAAAACCGTATGTACTTTGATTTATAAATCCTTTAGGGAAGCTATCATCTCCAGGGAAGCCTAACTTCACGTTACCACTATCTTCAGGCACATAGTTTGTTTTAAAAATATAATCCCAAACGCTCAAACTAATCGCAAAATTAACACCAATTTTATCTTTGGGTAAATCATAAGCATGATGATATAAATGCATTACTGGATTATTGATTACATACTTAAGGAAACCCCACGTTATTTTAATATTCGAATGATTGAAATGTCCAATTGTAATAGCTACAAAATGGACAATATAGGCCTGCTCAGGCTCAAAACCGAACAATATCATAACTCCGAAAGTTTTCAAAGGTTTATAGAATAAGTTTTCCATCCAGTGGTATCTTAAATGAGCTGCAAAACCCATTTCTTTAACACTATGATGTACCTTATGATACTGCCATAAAAAAGGATATTTATGTAATAATATGTGTGTAAGCCATTGTACAAAGTCTAGTATTATAAAAAATATAATTAATCGAAGTCCTATCGGCCAAGAAGAGGAATTTAAGAGTGCTAAAGATTTGTCATTTATTCCTAAATCAGAAAAAAGAACGTTTAGCATTTTATAAAAACCACTAATAGCTATTGAAAAAATAAAGAAATTGAAAAACATGTAAAAAGCATCTAACCAAAAATCTTTTCTAAAAAAAGATTGCTGTTTCCGCCAAGGAAAAAATATCTCTAAAGACCAAACTAATAACGAGATTAAAATAAGTCCCCAAAAATAATTTGTATACCATGGTATTTCAAAAATAATTGATTTCCATGTCCAATCTATAGTTCCATTAAAAGCTTTTATAAAAGCATCTAAATAAATATTCATAATTAATTTATATTACCTTTTTACTCAATAGGATATTAACTAGAACTAATCGATCCTATTTAAATACAAATTTACTATAAATAAGGTTTAACTTATCTAAAGGTTGCCTGTTTTTATTTCATGAAAGATTATATAAACAGTATCTAAAACGAAAATAAGTTAAGACTATTCAATCTGTCTTTTATAACTTAGCATATTATTTATATAAAATATATGGAACGTAATATCTTTGGAAACCCTCTTATTTCTTGCTGTACAGATCCTCCAACTGGATATTTCAGAGATGGTTTATGTAGAACTATTTCTATTGATACAGGAACACATACTGTATGCGCTATGGTCACTCAGGAATTTTTAGACTTTTCAGCCTCAAGAGGTAATGACCTGATTACTGCTATTCCACACTGGAAATTTCCTGGACTAAAACCTGGAGATAAATGGTGCTTGTGTATTTCACGTTGGTTGGAATCTGAAAAAGCAGGCAAAGCACCCCCTATTTATTTGGATGCGACGCACGAAAAAACCTTAAAATATGCTTCATTAGAATTACTGCAGAAATATGCTGTTAAAAAAGATTAAATATAAGTTTTATTCATTTTTTTCTCTTTTAGTTTTATTCCTTTAAAAACTAAATAAAAACATCAATAAGACCCCTAGCTAAAATTAATATTGTTGTTAACAAATAACATTGAATTATTTTTATAAACGCTGTTTTTTAATTTAGTATAAATAATATTAAGTCTTATCCTAATCCGGGGTAGTAATTTTTATATAATTGAAAGTATTATTCCAATTAAATTAGAGATATACGATATCAATGGTAAAAATATTCTAAAGAAAAATATTGAGGCCGGCAGAAGTACCATTAATGGAAGTAACTTCTCAAAAGGATATTATATTTTCAAGTTTAAAGATAAAAATAGAAGTAGTACAAAGGTTATAATAAAAAAATAAATAAGAAACTACTTTTGACATCTTTAGTGATTTTCAAATAATTAATATACTTAAATAAAAAACCCTTACAATCAATTGATTATAAGGGTTAATGCGGAGAGTAAGGGATTCGAACCCCTGGACCTGTAACAGTCAACAGTTTTCAAGACTGCCGCATTCGACCACTCTGCCAACTCTCCGGGTGTCTCATCAGGTATTACCTGAATGCGGTTGCAAATATATAAAGTTTTTTACGTTGTAGGAATAAAAATGTCATTAATTTTAATCTTTTTTGAATATCGTAGATAGAGAGTCCTATTGGCTTAAAAATCAATTGTTTTAGGCTAATTATTTAATATTTCTATTGGTAACAAAACGAAAAAACATAGTATCTAAATATCTTAATTTACTATCTTTACCTGTAAGTATATAAAAACATCAATTATGTCTTTTAATTCATTTGGAAACTTGCTAAAATTGACTACTTATGGTGAATCTCACGGAGTTTCTATTGGTGGAATTATTGACGGTTTTCCTGCCGGTTTAAAATTAGATTTTGAGGCAATTCAAGATGAATTAAATCGAAGAAAACCTGGTCAATCTAAAATAGTTACACAAAGAAAAGAACCGGATACTGTAGAATTCTTATCTGGGATTTTTGAAGGAAAAACAACAGGAACATCGATTGGTTTTGTTATTAAAAATACTAACCAAAAATCAAAAGATTATAATCATAATACAAATATTTATAGACCATCTCATGCAGATTATACGTATGACAAAAAGTTTGGAGGACGTGATTATAGAGGTGGCGGAAGAAGTTCTGCAAGAGAAACAGCAAATTGGGTGGTAGCAGGCGCTCTTGCAAAACAATTAATTTCAAATATTAGTATAAACGCATTTACATCTTCTGTAGGTGATATTTTTATAGATAAACCTTATCAAAATCTAGATTTTTCTAAAATTGAAGATAATGTTATTCGCTGTCCAGATGACTTTTCCGCACAAAAGATGATTTCTAAAATCAAAGAAATAAGGAAAGCTGGAGATACTATTGGTGGGACAATTACTTGTGTAGCTCAAAATGTACCTTTAGGTATAGGTGAACCTATATTTAATAAATTACATGCAGAATTAGGTAAAGCAATGCTTTCTATTAATGCTGTAAAAGGTTTTGAGTTTGGTAGCGGGTTTTGTGGCTCAAAAATGAAAGGCTCTGAACATAATGATATTTTTAACGAAGACGGCACAACGCAAACTAATCTGTCTGGAGGTATTCAAGGAGGTATCAGTAATGGGATGGATATCTACTTTAGAGTTGCGTTTAAACCTGTTGCTACTATCATGAGTAGCCAACAAACGATAAACTCTGAAAATAAAATTACAGAAATAACTGGGAAAGGAAGACATGATCCGTGTGTAGTTCCAAGAGCTGTTCCTATTGTTGAAGCTATGACTGCACTAGTATTAGCCGATTTCTATTTGCTAAACAGGAGTAGAACAGTATAAGTCAATAACTTATAAATATATTAAAAGAAAAAAGAGATTACCAAACGTAATCTCTTTTTTCTTTTAATGTATTAGAAACTATTTTAAAGCTCCTAAGTATCGTTCTGCATCTAAAGCAGCCATACAACCTGTACCTGCTGCAGTAACTGCTTGTCTATATTCTTTATCTTGTATATCTCCCGAAGCAAACACTCCAGGTAGATTTGTTTTAGTAGATTTCCCTTCAGTGATTAAATACCCTGTATCATCCATATCTAAAACACCTTTAAATAAGTTTGAATTTGGTGTGTGACCGATAGCTATAAAAACTCCTGTTACTGATATATCAGTTTTTACTTTTGTTTTATTATTAACAGCCCTAACTCCTTCAACAACATTACTCCCAAGAACCTCTTCTATTTCTGTATTGTATAAAACCTCAATATTTTCAGTTTTATTAACTCTGTGCTGCATAGCTTTTGATGCTCGCATAAAGTCTTTTCGAACTAGAATTGTTACTTTTTTACAAATATTAGATAAATAAGTAGCTTCTTCAGCAGCGGTATCTCCAGCTCCAACTACAACAACATCTTGCCCCTTATAAAAGAAACCGTCACAAGTAGCACATGCAGAGACTCCTCCACCTATTAATCGTTGTTCACTCTCTAACCCTAGATATTTAGCTGAAGCACCAGTTGAGATTATCACAGTATCTGCTTCGATAATTTTAGACTCATCAACAATGACTTTATGAATACCTCCAATTTTATCACTTAAATCTACTTTAGTTACCAAACCAAAACGAACTTCTGTCCCAAAACGTTCTGCTTGATTTTTTAAATCCTCCATCATCGCAGTTCCATCAGTTCCATTTGCGTACCCTGGAAAATTATCAACCTCAGTAGTTGTAGTTAGTTGACCACCCATTTGCATTCCAGTATACATAACTGGTTTCATATCTGCACGTGCAGCATAAATAGCAGCTGTATATCCTGCAGGGCCAGAACCTATAATCAGACATTTTATTTTTTCTATATTTTCAGACATAATATTATTCTCTTTGAGATCGTAAATGTATCATTTTTTACTACTTTTTAGAGCCAATGTTTATAAGTTTTTATAATGAAAATATAAGTAATTACAATCAAATAAGTCTAAGAATAAGTTATTAGAAAAATTGTTAATTTAATAAAAGAATGTATATTTGCCGTCCGTAAATGATAGGTAATCATTTATCGGGGTGTAGCGTAGCCCGGTCATCGCGCCTCGTTTGGGACGAGGAGGTCGCAGGTTCGAATCCTGCCACCCCGACTAAAACCAGTAACTTAGTTACTGGTTTTTTTCTTCATATCAAACATTTAATTCAAATTATATTTATTCTGTTTTTACTTTATTATTAATAATTTTAAATAAAATTATTACTATTAATATAAATATTGACCAGGGTTAATTAACAAAAAATTTTGTTTAACAAATATTAACAGTCATTAAACATATTGTATATTTGTATTATAAATAATCTATTATTATGGCAAGAAAAAAGATCGTTAAAAAGCAAGATTTAATTACAATGTTTATGGAGTATGTTTTAGAAAACGACCATCAACCAAAATCTGTTTTTAGTTTCGCTAAAGAAAATAATTTTGAAGAAGCAGATTTTTACGAGTTTTTTGGTTCTTTCGAAGCACTTGAAGCGTCTGTTTTTGAGGCTTTCTTTGAGAATACAACCATTTTACTTTCAAAAAGTGAGGACTACCAAGGCTTTGATTCCAGAAATAAATTACTGAGTTTTTATTTTACATTTTTTGAATTATTAACAGCTAATAGAAGCTACGTAGTTTACGCTTTTAATAAAGGGAAAAATAACCTAAAAAGTTAAAAAGTTTAAAAGGATTCCATAAACATTTTAAAAAATATATAGATAACTTAGAGATAGAAACTATAGATATTAAACAAGAACAATTAGAAAGAATTCAGCATAAAACAATACAAGAATCTGCATGGATACAGCTTCTAATAACAATAAAGTTTTGGCTAGATGATACTTCTAAATCATTTGAAAAAACAGATATATTTATCGAAAAATCTGTAAACACTAGTTTTGATTTATTAAATATAAAACCCCTTAAAAGCATCATTGATTTCGGAAAATTTATTTTGAAAGAAAAAATGATGTAAAATAAAATTCATGAAAACATTAAATTCTATACCAACATCAAAAATACAAAGAGCTACTAAATTAGTCACCACAGGAGCAAAAGTGGGTGTAAATTATTTAAAATATTACGGTGACAAATTGATTAATGATAAAGTTGTTGCTAAAGCAAGACTAAATAAAAATAATGCTGAAGATATATACGACGGGTTACAGCAATTGAAAGGAAGTGCGTTAAAGGTTGCACAGATGTTAAGTATGGAAAAAAGTATCCTTCCTGCTGCATATGTAGAAAAATTTTCTCTAGCACAATTTTCTGTACCTCCACTATCCCCCCCATTAGTTTCTAAAACTTTTAAAAAATACTTTGGGAAAAGTCCAAATGAAATTTTTGATAAATTCAATTTAACATCTAAGAATGCAGCAAGTATTGGTCAAGTCCATAAGGCTGAAAAAGATGGTAAATTCTTAGCAGTTAAAATACAGTATCCAGGGGTAGCAGAAAGTGTAGCTTCAGATTTGGCTTTAGTTAAACCAATTGCAATAAAAATGTTTAATATCAGAGGAAACGATTCTGATAAGTATTTTAAGGAAGTAGAAGATAAGTTGACAGAAGAAACAAACTATATTTTAGAAATTGACCAAAGTAAAGAAATTTCAAAAAAATGCAAACATATTCCTAATCTAAAATTTCCAGAATATTATTCTGAATATTCTTCAGAGAGAATTATTACTATGGATTGGATGACGGGCGAACATCTTTCTGAATTTACGCCTAAAAACAAAAACCAAGAAGTTTCAAATAAATTAGGACAAGCTTTGTGGGATTTTTTTATGCATCAGATTCATAATTTAAGAAAAGTTCATGCAGATCCTCACCCAGGAAATTTTTTAGTTTCTAAGGATAATGAGCTCATTGCCTTAGATTTTGGATGTATGAAATCTATTCCCGAAGAGTTTTACATACCCTACTTCGAATTAGCTAAACCAGAGTGTATCAATAACCCTACTTTGTTTGAGAGTAAATTATATGAGTTAGAAATCTTAAGAAAAGATGATTCTAAAGAAGAGCTTATTTTTTTTAGAGCAATGTTTTACGAAATGCTAAGTTTATTTACTCAACCATTTCATAATGAAGAATTTGATTTTTCAGACGATGAATTCTTTAGTAGAATTTCTGACTTAGGAGCTAAATATGCAAAAAGCTCGGAACTTAAAAATATGAATGGAAATAGAGGTTCCAAGCACTTTATCTATATAAATAGAACATTTTTTGGTTTATATAATTTAATGCACGACCTTAATGCAAAGAATATCAAAATAAATAATTTTAAACAATATTAATGGCTTTTTTTAACAGAAAAGATATAGATAAATTAGATAAAATTTATAAAATAAATCTAATAAATAGTTGTTCTGGATTTAAATCCGCGAATTTATTGGGGTCTATATGTACTGAAGGAATATCTAATGTTGCTATCTTTAGTTCAGTGATTCATTTAGGGTCAAATCCCCCTACTTTAGGATTTGTTCTCAGGCCTACGACTGTTCCAAGAAATACACATAAAAATATTAAAGACATCGGCTATTTTACAATAAATCATATTTATGAAGATATTATTGATGATGCCCATCATACATCTGCAAAATATCCAGAGGAAATATCAGAATTCGATGTAACCAGTCTAGAAGAAGTATTTAAAGGTGATTTCAAAGCTCCCTTTGTAAAAGGTTCACCTGTTCAAATGAGTATGAAGTTTATTGAGGAAATATATGTTCCCTCAAATGATGTTATGTTAATTGTTGCACAAATCGAAGAGTTATATATTAATGACGAATTATTACAGAATGATGGATTAATTAACCTTTCAATTGGAAAAATTGCGGCAATAAATGGTCTTGACACATACACTATACCCGCTTTCAAAAAGCAATTAACATATCAAAGACCAAAAAAAAGAGCTTAATGTTATGAAAATTCTAGTTACAGGGGCAACAGGCTATATAGGTAAGAGGTTAATACCTTTATTACTTAACGATGGACATACTGTTGTTTGTGCTGTAAGAGATTATGAAAGAGCTCAAAATTATTTTAGAGATAGAAAAAATATAATTCTAGCAGAAATTGATTTTTTAGACTTTTCTAGCTTAGAAAACTTGCCTAAGGATATAGATTTTGCGTATTACCTTATTCATTCAATGTCAAATTCTGCTAAAGAATTTAATATCCTAGAAGAAAAATGTGCTTTTAATTTTAAGCGTTTTGCTGAGAACACTAAATTAAAACAAGTAATTTACTTAAGTGGGATTACAAACGATACAAATTTATCAAAACATTTACTTTCTCGTAAAAATGTAGAAAAAAAATTAGCATCTAAAAGCTATGCACTTACTACTTTTAAAGCAGGGATAATAGTTGGTTCAGGAAGCTCCTCATTTGAAATAATTAGAGATATTGTAGAGAAGCTACCGATAATGATTGCTCCAAAATGGTTAAACACAAAAACACAGCCTCTTGGCATAAGAGACGTACTAGGATTTCTTCATAAAGCATTAGATAGAGAAGAATTATATAATAAATCTTTTGATGTTTTTGGCCCAGAAGTAATGACATATAAAGAAATGTTATTAAAATTTGCTGAAGTGAGGAAATTAAAAAGATGGATAGGAATTGTTCCTGTAATGACTCCTAAACTCTCGTCTTACTGGTTATACTTCGTAACATCAACATCCTACAAACTTGCAAATTCATTAGTAAATTCAATGGGGGTTGAAGTAATTGGTAAAAAAAGTAACATTAATAAAATTTTAGATGTAGATCCTATGACTTACAAGCAAGCTGTTGAGTTTGCTTTCGTTAAAATAAAACAAAATAGTATTATATCTAGCTGGAAAGATTCATATGTCAGTAGTGGACGATTAAAAAACTATGTACATGAATTTATAAACGTTCCTAAACATGGATGCTTTCAGGACAAAAAAAATCGAAAAATAATTAACGAAGAGATGGCTTTAAATAAAATCTGGGCTATTGGAGGAAATACAGGGTGGTATTATGGTACAATCCTTTGGAAAATTAGAGGATTCATAGATCAATTTTTTGGAGGGGCAGGTTTAAGAAGAGGGAGAAGACATCCAACAGAATTAAATTCGGGAGATGCTCTTGACTTTTGGAGGGTAATATATGCCGACAAAAATAATCAAAAATTACTCTTATATGCGGAAATGATTTTACCTGGCGAGGCATGGCTTGAATTTAAAATAGAAGATGGGACACTATATCAAACTGCTACTTTTAGGCCAAGGGGTTTACCTGGACGTCTATATTGGTATGCCGTTGCTCCTTTTCACTGGTTTATTTTTAATGGTATGATAGATAAAATTTCTAAAACTTAAATTATTGAAGAAACAAAATTTGCCAGAAAAAATATGTTTGGTTTGTAAGAAACCTTATAGCTGGAGAAAAAAATGGGAAAAAAACTGGGATGAAGTTAAATATTGTAGCGAAAAATGCAGAAGAAACAAGAGAGTGTTGGTTTAATTTGGTTCACAAATAACTTAAGAGTTTCAGATAATAAAGCAATTGAATTGGCAAGTAAAAGTCATGATAAGCTTATTGCTATATATGTTTTTGATGTAAATATTTTTAATAAAAATATATTTGGCTTTAAAAAAATAGAAATTTTTAGAGCTAATTTTTTAATTGAAACAATTACAGAATTAAAAAATAATTTACAAAAAGAAAACATAACACTACTTACGTATTTTGATGACTCAAAAGGAATAATTCCATCTATATGTGAAGAATATAATATTTCAGACATATACATCCAAAAGGAATGGACTTCCGAAGAGCTTACAATATTTAAAGATGTAAAAAACAACCTAAATAATAATATTAAAGTAACTTCTGTATATGACCAGTTTTTATATCATCCAGAAGATATTAATATTGAAATCAAATCTATCTCAAACGTTTTTTCAAACTTTAGAAAAAAGGTTGAGAAATATAGTACTATAAGGGCTGAAAGTATTTTTACAAGAAGGGATAAAACAAATCTAATAAATAACAATACTGTAGTTCCTAGTTTAGAGACGCTTGGGTATAAGGCATTAAATAAAAATAATAATTCTGCTTTTCCTTTCAATGGAGGAGAAAAGGAAGCTTTAAATAGGATAAATTTCTACTTTTCCAAATCCAAAAAACTAAGCCAATATAAACAAACTAGAAATGGTTTGATTGGCGAAGATTATAGCTCTAAATTTTCTCCTTGGCTTGCAAATGGGAGTCTTTCATCCAAAACAATTTACTGGAGGATTAAAGAATATGAAGCTGAATTTGGTGCTAACCAATCTACATACTGGTTAATATTTGAATTAATCTGGAGAGATTATTTCAAATATATTTCTATTAAACATAGTAGTTCATTTTTTAAAATTGATGGAATATTAGAAAAAAAATATGAATGGAAGACTGATGATCGCCAAATACAAAATTGGATTCAAGGAAAAACAAGAGAACCTTTTGTAAACGCAAATATGATTGAATTAAAAGAAACAGGTTTCATGAGCAATCGTGGACGACAAAATGTAGCTTCCTATTTTTCAAAAGAACTGATGTTAGATTGGCGTATAGGAGCTGCTTATTTTGAGTCAATGTTAATTGATTATGATGTTCATTCAAACTATGGTAATTGGCTGTATATATCTGGAGTTGGTAATGATCCCAGAGATCGTAAATTTAATATAAAGTCACAAGCAGAAAGATATGATCCAGAATCAAAATATCAAAATCTGTGGCTCCAAAAAAATATTTTTTAGAAATGAAAACTGTAAGATTAATTCTTGGTGACCAACTTAATAGTAATCATTCTTGGTTTAAAGATATAAATGAAAATATCTTGTATTGTATTTTTGAAATGCGGCAAGAAACAGATTATGTTATCCATCATATTCAAAAGGTAACAGGGTTTTTTGCAGCAATGAGAAGTTTTTCAAAGGAATTAAATGAAAAAGGGCATTCAGTAAAATATTTATCAATTTTAGATAAAGAAAACACACATTCATTAACTAAAAATTTAAATATAGTACTGGAAAAATTTCAAGCAGAAAAATTTGAATACTTACTACCTGATGAATATCGTTTAGATAAGCAATTAAAGGTTTTTTGTAAAGATTTATCTATAAATAATGAGGTTTATGAAACTGAACATTTCTACACAAAAAGAGAGGAGCTAGCGACCTTCTTTAAAGGAAAAAAACAATTTTTGATGGAGAATTTTTATAGAAATATGAGAAAGAAGCACCAAATATTAGTAATTAATGATCAGCCAGAAGGTGGAAAATGGAATTTCGATAAAAGCAATAGAAAAAAATGGAAGGAAAATACTTTAATCCCTCCTTTCAAAAGCTTTGATAATAATGTAGAAAATATTTTAGCGGAAATAAATAAAGCAGAAATAAAAACAATAGGAAAAATCAATCCGAAATATTTTGAATACCCAATAAATAGAGATCAAGCATTAATTCAATTAGATTATTTCTGTGAAAATTTATTAGTGCATTTCGGAGATTATCAAGATGCTATGCACACAAATCAAATTTATTTATATCATTCTAGAATATCGTTTGCTATGAATATAAAATTGATCTCTCCAAAAGAAGTCATTGAAAAAACTTTAGAAATATATCGTTTTAAGAAAGAAGAAATTGAAATTGCACAAGTAGAAGGATTTATAAGACAAATTCTAGGATGGCGAGAATATATGAGAGGGATGTATTGGAACTTTATGCCCGACTATAAAAAACTTAATGAATTAAATAATAAAAATAAATTACCAGAATTTTATTGGACAGGAAAAACAAAAATGAATTGTTTAAAAAACTCAATTAATAATTCTCTAGATAATAGTTATGCTCATCATATACAAAGATTAATGATTACTGGTAATTATGCGTTATTAGCTCAAACAAACCCTGATGAAGTAGATGCTTGGTATCTTGGGATATATGCGGATGCTGTAGAGTGGGTTCAATTACCAAACACTAGAGGGATGAGCCAATTTGCGGATGGTGGAAAGATTGCTACAAAACCTTATGTATCTAGTGGAAGCTACATAAATAAAATGGGAAATTATTGCGACAGCTGCGTCTATAATAAAAAAGAAAAAATAACAAAAGATGCTTGTCCTTTTAATAGTTTATACTGGAATTTTCTGGATGACAAAAAAAAGGAATTATCAGGAAATTTTAGAATGGGAATGATGTATAGTTTACTTCGAAAAATTACACCAGAAAATTTATTTAAAATTAAAGAAAAAGCAGCACATATAATAGCAAACCCAAATGAATACTAATAAAGAATTCATAAATATTATATGGCTAAAACGTGATTTACGTTTAAATGATAATGAGGCTATTTTTAATGCTTGTAACTCCAATAAAAAAGTTTTGTTTTTATATATGTTTGAAAAAACGCTTATAAATGAAAGACATTATAGTGAAAGACATTGGAATTTTGTTAAGCAATCATTAAACGATATTAATGAAAATTTAAAGAAGTATAATACTAAAGTATTAGTTATAAATTCTGAGATAATTAGTGGATTTAATCAAATACAAAACTTTTATCAAGTAAATAGTGTTTTTTCACACCAAGAAACTGGTCTTTTAATTACTTATAACAGAGATAAGGACTTTAATAGATACTGTAGAAATAACTCTATAGATTGGATTGAAAATAGTAACAACGGTGTATTAAGGGGGTTATTAAATCGAGAAGACTGGTTTGAAAACTGGAATAAGTATATGCATCAAAAGCAATTTAATTTTCAACCTAAGAAAAATCAATTTATAAGTATTAAAGAAATAGATCAAATTTCATCTACTTTCAATCTAACGGATTTAACAACTAAAAAATCTCTCGTATTTCAAAAAGGAGGAACAAGAACAGCTTGGAAGTATGCAAATTCTTTTTTTTTAGAAAGACATAAAGAGTATATGTTTAATATATCTAAGCCAGAAAAATCAAGAACAAGTTCTAGCAGAATATCTACTTACTTAGCTTGGGGAAATCTCTCTATCAGAGAAGTTTTTCAAAAAGCAACTAGTCTAAAATTAGAGAAGGTTAATAATAAACATTTGGGAGCATTTATATCTAGATTAAGGTGGCAGGCACATTTTATTCAAAAATTTGAGATGGAACATACCATGGAAGAATCAAGTATTAATAAAGGATACCATAAATTAAAAAAGAACCTATCTAAAGAATATAAAATTGCCTGGAAAACTGGTAAAACAGGCTTTCCGTTGGTAGATGCCTCAATGAGGTGTTTAAATGAAACTGGTTATTTAAATTTTAGAATGCGGGCAATGTTAGTCTCATTCTTTACTCATATTCTGTGGCAGCCTTGGCAAGAAGCAACTTCTCATTTATCTAGAATGTTTCTAGATTTTGAACCTGGAATTCATTTCCCTCAATTACAAATGCAAGCAGGCGAAACAGGTATAAATAATTTGAGGATATATAATCCTATAAAAAATAGTATTGAGCATGATGTAGATGGTGTTTTTATCAAAAAATGGTGTCCAGAACTTTCTAATTTATCAATAAATTTTATTCATGAACCTTATTTAATGACAATTTTAGATATGCAGTTTAATGACTTTGAATTGGGGAAAGATTATCCAAAACCTATAGTAGATATAAAAACTAACAGAAAAAAGGCTAGTGATATTCTTTGGAATTTAAAGAAAAATTCAGTCGTACAGAAAGAAAGCTATCGAATCTTAAAAAAACATACCATTACAAATAGAAAGAAGATGTTGCCCAGTAATTAAGACTTTAAATATAAAAATATAATCTTTTGTTAATTTTGTTTAATGTTTTACCTAATCTCTTAAACATTTTGTACATTTGAATAGGATTTTAATAAAATGATATTCAACACAACGCATACTAACAAAGAAACTGAAACAGCAATCAATAATTTGATAGGTAAATCTTATTCCTTTTTTAAAGCAATAAAAATGAAAGGTGTTGGCTCCAAAAGAATGATGATAACTAAAGTAAGCTCTGGGTTTAAAGATATCATAAATTCAGTTTCCGACATCAACTATGGCAATCTGGAAATAAGAGAAAAAGGAATTATAGTCCATATAAACAAAGGTTTGAAAAACTATAGCTGGGCAATACCATATTATCAATTACACATTTACAAAACAAACGGTTATAGTATTCATGGCCAAGGAAACTTTGTAAGCTTTGCAAATAATAAATTATTGAAGGAAAATCGAAATTTTATTAATCGTTTAACAGATCTAAAGATCGAAAACGAAAAAAATTATGACTTTTACTAATGATAGTACTAGATTCAATAGCAATAGATAGAGTAATAGAAATGGCTTGGGAAGATAGAACAACTTTCGAGGCTATAGAGTTTCAGTTTGGGTTGAAAGAGCAAGAAGTAATTAACTTAATGCGAAAGCAAATGAAGTTAAAAAGCTTTAAACTTTGGAGAGAGAGAGTTCAAGGAAGAAAGACTAAGCATGAAAAATTAAGAACCTTCGAAAAAGGGAGATTTAAATGTAACAGACAAAGATCGATATCTAATAACTCGATTTCAAAGCGATAATATAAAAGTGCTTTGTTTTAAACTCAGGTTTTAAAGACAGCACATTAAAAAGATACCATATGATTACTAAAGGCAATAATAATGATACTGAATTAAATAACTTCTCTTTTGAAGAAGTTGGTGATGATCATTTATTTACAGGTTTAAAAACACCTATGAAGCCTAATGCTTTTAATATTTCAGATCAAGAAAAGAAAGAAAAAATAGCTGACCTATTTAAAGAAATTATGGATGTAATGGGATTAGATCTTTCAGATGATTCTTTAAAAGGAACTCCCAAAAGAGTTGCTAAAATGTACATTGAAGAAATTTTCTCAGGATTAAATCCAGCGAATAAGCCAAAGGTTGCCTTGTTTGATAATAAGTATCAATATAATCAAATGTTGGTAGAGAAAAATATAACATTTTACTCAAATTGTGAACATCATTTTGTTCCAATTATGGGTAAGGCTCATGTTGCCTATGTTTCTTCAGGTAAAGTAATTGGTTTGTCCAAATTAAATAGGATTGTACAATATTATGCAAAAAGACCACAAGTTCAAGAACGTTTAACAAACCAGATAGCTGAAGAACTTAAAGAAGTATTAAAAACAGAAGACGTAGCTGTTATAATAGATGCAAAACATTTATGTGTTTCCTCTAGAGGAATTAAAGATGATACATCTTCTACAGTAACTTCATTTTTTGGCGGTAAATTTAATACTCCTCAGAAGATAGCTGAATTACAAAATACCCTAAATTATTAAATTATGGAATTGATTGAAAAAGCACTTGAATTTGAAAAAAGAAAAATGAGATTCCCAACAACTAGTGATAGAATATTAGCCGCTAGAGAAGCAAAGGATTTAATTTTGGGAATAAATGAAGTTTACAAAGAGAGTAAAGATGAAGAGCTTATGGATATTATGAAACGCCTAACAGTTATAAAACAAAGGATTGAAAAGCGTCTTAAAGGAAAACCTTTAACATCATAATAACTTGAGATTTTACTTGCTTATCTAACATTTATATTTATATTCGAAAATTAAGACAATAATCGTATATAATATAATGACATTAGAAGAGAAAGCAGTAGAATTCGAAACAAGAAAATTCTCATTTAAAACAACAAGTGATAGAATTGTAGCATCTAGAGAAGTTAAAGCTTTGATACTAGAGATTAATGAAGTTTACAAACAAAATAATGATCCATTATTAATGGACCTTATGAAACGCTTAACAGTAATTAAACAAAAAATTGAAAAGCGTTTGAAAGGAAGACCTTAAACGTATTATGAAAAAAATTTTAGTTATTGGCGGTAGTAAAGGAATTGGAAAAGCTATTGTTGCTTCTTTATTAGAAGAAAATAAAGTAATAAATATTAGTAGAACAGAACCTACAGAAAATCATCAAAATTTAACACATTATAGCTGCGATGTTCTAGTCGATGAATTACCAGAAATAGAAGGATTAGACACTTTAATCTACTGTCCTGGTAGTATAAATTTAAAGCCTATCTCTCGCTTAAAATTAGAGGATTTTAGACAAGATTTTGAAATAAATGTTATTGGGGCTGTAAAAGCAATCCAACAATATCTTCCGATTCTAAAAAAAGGCGAAAATCCATCAATATTATTATTTAGTACAGTAGCTGCCAAGTTAGGTATGCCTTATCATGCAAGTGTAGCTGCAGCAAAATCTGGAGTGGAAGGCTTGGTGAAATCTTTAGGTGCAGAGCTTGCACCAATAATTAGAGTTAATGGAATCGCGCCTACAGTAACAGACACAGAATTAGCTTCTAAATTATTAAGAAATGAAAGGATGATTGAAAGTATTACAGAGCGTCATCCTCTTAAAAGATTTTTAAACCCTGAAGAAGTTGCAGATATGGCAACATTCTTAATTTCTAATAAAGCAAACTCAATTTCCGGTCAAATTTTTGAAATGGATTGCGGTATTGTTAGCTTCAAACTATAAAAAATGGCAAGAACATCATTTTACGACATTCAAATAAATGATTTGAAAGGAAAAGCAATCAATTTATCTGAATATAAAAATAAACATATTCTTTTTGTAAATGTAGCATCTAAGTGTGGCTTTACTCCCCAATATGAAAGTCTAGAAAAACTAAGTAATACTTACAAAAATAATTTAGTGGTTATAGGGGTGCCTTGTAATCAATTTGGAAAACAGGAACCTGGTAACTCTAGTGAAATAGAAGAATTTTGTCAAGTAAATTATGGAGTATCGTTTGTTATAACAGAAAAAATAGAAGTAAAAGGTGATGACATACATCCACTCTATGAATGGTTAACCTTACGAAGTTTTAATGGTAAAAAAAGTTCCTCTGTAAAATGGAATTTTCAAAAATACTTATTAAATCCAGAGGGAAAGTTAATAGATTATTTCTTTTCTATCACTAAGCCATTTAGTTCTAAAATAACAAAACACTTAAGATATTAAATTATGTTCGGATTATTCAAAAAAAAAACTGAGACAGAAAAGCTACAAGATGAATACAAAAAATTAATGGAGCAAGGATTTAAGCTTCAATCAATTAATAGAAGTGATAGTGATCAAAAATATCTAGAGGCTGATGCTATTTTAAAAAAAATAGATAGTCTTAAATAATTCTGTTTTTATGAAATTAACCAAACTCATAATTTTTTTTATTATTATCAATTTTGGAGGACTCGCTATTGGGAGTTGGTTAATGAATAATGGACCTTTATCTATTTGGTATACTAGTTTGAATCAGGCGCCCTGGACTCCTGAAGGATGGGTTTTTGGAGCTGCATGGACTACTATTATGTTTTGTTTTTCAATATACTTAGGATTCCTTTTTTATAGATCAAATACAAAAAAAATAAAAATATTTTATTTAATTCAAATAGTACTCAATATAAGTTGGAATTATATATTTTTTAATCAACATTTAGTCACACTAGCACTAATTAATATTCTTTTATTAACTTCACTTGTGTTTTATTTCTTTTTTGAATTCAAATATAAAATGGAGAAATTACGATATCTACTTTTACCTTATATGATTTGGCTTTGTATTGCTACATCTTTAAATCTATATATTTTAATTCATAATTAATGAAAATATACTCACTTCATAAAACACAAAAACTCCCAATTTCTCTAGATGAAGCTTGGGAATTTTTATCAAATCCAAAAAATTTAAAAATTATTACCCCAGATTACATGAGTTTCAATATTATTTCTAAAATAGACAGACCTCTTTATATTGGACAAATTATACAATACATAGTTACTCCTCTATTAGGTATTAAAACCAAATGGGTATCGGAGATTACTCATATCCAAGAAAAAAAATATTTTGTAGACGAGCAGATGTACGGGCCTTATTCTCTTTGGCATCACAAACATTTTATAAAAGAGATAAACGGTGGTGTTGAATTAGAAGATATTATAGATTATAAGGTGCCGTTAGGAATTATAGGTCAGTTAATACATCCTATTTTAGTAAAACCAAAATTGGAGGAAATATTTTCTTACAGACAAAAAAAATTAATTGAGCTTTTTGGAGAATACAAATAATGGATAAAGAAATACAAATATTTTGGTTTCGTAGAGATTTACGTTTAAACGATAACTGTGGACTATTTCATGCCTTAAATAGTGGTAAAAAAGTACTTCCCTTATTTATTTTTGATAAAGATATTTTATCAAAAATAAACTCAGATGACTCTCGAGTCTCTTTTATACATCAAGAATTAGAAAATATAAATAATCAATTACATAAATTCGGCTCTAGCATTTCTGTTTTTCATGATAAACCAATTGAACTTTTCAAAAAATTATCAGAAAAATATACTATTGATACTGTTTTTACAAATCATGATTATGAACCCTACGCACTAAAAAGGGATCAGGGTGTTAAAGAACTTTTAGCATCAAAAAAAATCAACTTTAAATCTTATAAAGACCAAGTGATTTTTGAAAGAAATGAAATAGTAAAAAAAGATGGAACTGCATATAAAGTATATACACCTTATTCTAAAAAATGGTTAGAAGCATTTAATTATAAAGGAATAACTTTTTTTCCATCAGAAGATAATACTCATCAATTTATAAAAACAATTAATAATCCTTTTCTAAGTATTACTGATATCGGTTTTAAATTATCGAATATAAAAGTAGCTTCTTATAAAGTGTCTTCTAGTGTAATTGATAATTATGAAGAAACTCGAAATTATCCTTCACAAAACAGCACTTCGAGATTAGGGACATATCTTCGATTCGGAACAGTTAGTATTCGAGAAATGGTTAAAAAAGCCTCTAAGAGCAATAATATTACTTTTTTAAAAGAATTAATCTGGAGAGAATTTTTTATGCAAATACTCTGGCATTATCCCAATACAACAAAAGATAGTTTTAAACCTCAATATGATAGAATTGTTTGGAGAAATAACGAAGAGGAATTTAAAAAATGGTGTGAAGGAAAAACAGGATATCCTCTGGTCGATGCTGGAATGAGAGAACTAAACCAAACAGGATTTATGCATAATAGGGTACGTATGCTAGTTGGTAGTTTTTTATGCAAACATTTATTAATAGATTGGCGCTTAGGAGAAGCATATTTCGCAGAAAAACTTCATGACTACGAACAATCAAGTAATATTGGTAATTGGCAATGGGTAGCAGGTTGTGGTGTTGACGCTTCCCCTTATTTTAGGATTTTTAACCCGACTACCCAAATTCAAAAATTTGATAAAGAATTATCTTACATTAAAAAATGGGTCCCAGATCTTCAAGAACTTACCTACCCCTCAGAAATAGTGGATCATAAAATTGCACGAGAACGTTGTTTAAAAACTTATAAAGAGGCTCTAAATAGAATATAATAATAATTTTAAAGGAAAAGATGTTTTTGTGGTTCTTTAAAAAAATATATTTATTTGCCAACTCTTAATTAAAAGTCTATTTAGCTCAAAAAGTTCTTTCAAATGAAAGAACTTTTTTTATACACATATATCTCTATTATTTTTTTTAAATTTGTTTAAATCATTTATTTAAATTAATGTCGGATAAAATGCTAATTATAGGAATTGCAGGAGGTACTGGAAGTGGTAAAACTACTGTTGTTAACCAGATTATAAATCAACTACCAACAGATGAAGTTTGTGTTATTTCACAGGACTCCTATTATAAAGCAACAGAGGGGCTATCTTATGATGAGAGAGCTAAAATAAATTTTGACCATCCAAGAGCTATAGACTTTGAATTATTAGTAAAGCATTTAAAAGATCTTAAAGGAGGTAATATTATAGATCAACCTGTTTATTCTTTTGTTTCTCATAATAGAACAAAAGATACTATAAAAACGCATCCAAGAAAAGTTGTTATCGTAGAAGGAATCTTGATTTTTAATAATGAGGAATTACGAAGCCTATTTGATATAAAAGTATTTGTTCACGCAGAAACTGATGAGAGGTTGATTCGAAGAATGAAAAGAGATATTACTGAACGTGGTAGAGATATCAATGAAGTTCTAAATAGATATCAAGATACATTGAAGCCAATGCACCAGCAGTTTATCGAACCTACTAAGAATTTTGCAGATATAATAATTCCAAATGATAAATTTAATACTGTTGCTATAGATATTGTAAGAACGGTTATTAACGAGCGGTTATAAAAATGAATTTTAAAAAGATTAAAAGCAATTCTAAAATACTAAAATTTGTTACTAATACTTTTGTACTCATTTTAGTACCTTTTATTATTTGGATGCTTTTCATTGACGACAATTCTTATTTAACACATAGGAAGTATAATATAGAAATTGACAATCTTCAAAAAACAATTCAGTTTTATAAAATAGAGATCGCAAAAGATAAGTCAATAATTAAAAGATTTAAAGATTCATTGGAGTTAGAGAGATTTGCCAGAGAGAAATATTTAATGAAAAAAGAAAATGAAGATATTTATATTATAGAATTTGATACTCTGAAAAATGAATAAGTTTCTATTTAATGAATTTGAAGCAACTTCATCCGCTAGTCTATGGAAACAAAAGATTCAAGTAGATTTAAATGGATTAGACTATAATGACACCCTGCTTTGGAAAACTGAAGAAGATATTACTGTAAAACCCTACTATACTTCTGCGGATAGAAAGAATCTAAAAATAATATCACCAAATGAATCTTTTTCTATATGCCAATCTATTTTTATTGATGATGTAAATATCGCAAATTCATTAGCATTAGACGCTTTGAAAAAAGGAGCTGATTCCATTCAATTTACTGCAAACAAAAAATTCAACACAAAACTTTTACTAGAAAATATAAATTTAGGATCTACTAAATTATTCTTTAAGCTTAATTTTTTAGATGAAAATTTTATAAAAAATATTTCTAAAATAATAAATAAGAAAAAAACTTTTTTTCAAATAGATATAATTGGAAATTTAGCAGAAAATGGTAATTGGTTTGACAATTTAAAATCTGATTTTAAAAGATTAGATTTAATAGCAAAAATTACACTAAATACAATCTGTGTAGATGTTTCATTATATGAAAATGCAGGAGCAGGAATAGTTCAACAATTAGCTTATGCACTAGCGCATACGAATGAATATATAGATAAGCTTAATAAAAATATATTAACTAATATTCATTTTATATTTTCTGTAAGAGGTAATTATTTTTTCGAAATTGCAAAATTACGTGCATTTAAAATACTTATAAAAGCTCTATATAAAGAATACAATATAGAAAATAGTAATATAGAAATATTTGTACAACCTAGTTTACGTAATAAATCTATATATGATTATAATGTAAATATGCTCAGAACAACTTCAGAATGTATGAGTGCCATTTTAGGAGGAGCTAATACAATATCTAATATTTCGTATGATCAGGTTTATCATAAGTCAAACGAGTTCGGTGAAAGAGTCTCAAGAAATCAATTACTCATTTTAAAAGAGGAAGCTAATTTTAAAGATGGGCGATTATTTGCTGAAGGAAGTTATTATATTGAATCTATATCAAACCAACTAGCAGAAAAAGGGTTAGAGCTTTTTAAAAAAATAGAAAAATCTGGAGGATTTTTAAAACTACTAAAAGAAGGAACAATACAAAATAAAATAGCTACAAAAGCGAATAAAGAACAAGAAAAATATAATTCCAAAGAAATAAGTTTTTTAGGGACAAACTTGTACCCAGACTCGTCAAATAAGATGCTTAATGATCTAGAATTATATCCTTTTGTAAAACAACGAAACATAAAAACATTAACAGTACCAATTACAAGAAATAGATTGTCTGAAACTTATGAAAAAGAACGTTTAAATAAAGAAAAAGAGAGAAACTAGTAAGGAATCAATATACTTAAGCAATTTAATGATCAGGAAAAATCTTCAACATATAAAATTAGATACAGAAAAAAATTCTGATGTTCGCTTTTTACATGAAAATTTCATTGCGGGTATTGCTCCTAACTTAAGAGGTCCTTACTCAACAATGTATGTAAGAAAACCATGGACTATAAGGCAGTATGCTGGTTTTTCTACAGCAGAAGAAAGTAATGCTTTCTATCGTAGGAATCTAGAAGCAGGTCAAAAAGGATTATCCGTAGCTTTTGATTTAGCAACACATAGAGGTTACGATTCAGATCATGAACGGGTTCAAGGTGACGTAGGAAAGGCAGGAGTTGCTATAGATTCTGTCGAGGATATGAAGATTCTATTTAACAATATTCCGTTAGATAAAATGTCTGTATCAATGACTATGAATGGTGCTGTATTACCAATTTTAGCATTTTATATTGTTGCTGCACAAGAACAAGGTGTTGATATAGGAAATCTGTCAGGGACAATTCAAAATGATATATTAAAAGAGTTTATGGTGCGTAACACATATATTTATCCACCTTCTTCATCTATGAAAATTATTGCAGATATTTTTAAATATACTAGTGCTAATATGCCAAAGTTTAATTCAATTTCAATTTCTGGTTATCATATGCAAGAAGCAGGAGCTACCGAGGAAATTGAACTTGCATATACTCTCGCAAATGGTTTAGAATATCTTAAAAAAGGAATTGAAACAGGGATGGATATTGATGCGTTTGCTCCACGAATCAGTTTCTTTTGGGCAATTGGAATGAATCATTTTAAAGAAATTGCTAAGTTAAGAGCAGGGAGAATGTTATGGGCGAAAATTGTAAAGAAATTCAATCCAAAGAACCCAAAATCTTTATCATTAAGAACCCATTGCCAAACAAGTGGATGGAGTTTAACAGAGCAAGATCCATTTAATAATATTGCTAGGACAACAATTGAAGCAATGGCTGCAGTTTTTGGAGGCACACAAAGTTTGCATACAAATGCTCTAGATGAAGCTATAGCATTACCTACTGATTTCTCAGCAAGAATTGCTAGAAATACACAGATATATTTACAAGAAGAAACCTCTATTACTAAAACAGTTGACCCTTGGGCAGGAAGTTATAAAATTGAGCAGTTAACTCAAGAGATAGCTAATAATGCTTGGAAGCTGATTGAAGAAGTTTCCGAATTAGGTGGAATGACTAAAGCTATTGAAAAAGGAATTCCAAAGATGAGAATTGAGGAAGCAGCTGCAAAAAAACAAGCAAGAATAGATAGTGGAAAAGATGTTATAGTTGGAGTTAATAAATATCAATTAAATCAAGAAGATCCTTTACATATTTTAGAAGTTGATAATGAGGCTGTACGAATTTCTCAAATAAAACGTTTACAGAAATTAAAATCTGAAAGAAATAATATAGAAGTTGAAAAATCTTTACTAAATTTAACAAAAGCTGCTAAAACAGGTGAAGAAAACTTATTGGAGCTAGCCGTGAAAGCTGCTAAAAATAGAGCTACTTTAGGAGAAATCTCAGATGCTTTAGAAGCTGTTTTTGGAAGACATAAAGCAATTCATAAAACAATATCTGGCGTGTATAGTAAAGAAATAAAAGACGATAAATTATTTAAAAAAGCTACTGTTTTAACTGATCAGTTTGCAGAACTAGAGGGAAGACGTCCACGGATAATGATTGCAAAACTGGGACAAGATGGTCATGATAGAGGAGCAAAAGTAGTTGCTACAGGCTATGCTGATATTGGCTTTGATGTTGATATTGGACCTCTTTTTCAAACTCCTGAGGAAGCTGCTAAACAAGCCATTGAGAATGATGTTCATATTTTAGGAATATCTTCTTTAGCAGCTGGTCACAAGACACTAGTTCCTAAGGTGATTAAAGCATTAAAAGATTACGGAAGAGAAGATATCATGGTCATTGTTGGAGGGGTTATACCCGCTCAGGATTATCAATATTTATTTGATGCTGGAGCCGTTGGTATTTTCGGTCCCGGAACTAAAATAGCACAAGCTGCAATTGATTTATTAACTATTCTTATAGATAGCATACAGGAATAAAAAAATAAAAAACCCTCAAGAGTATTCAAATTTTGAGGGTTTTTATTGCTTTATCTAATCTTTAGGCTTGACCTGTAGGGCCAAAGTTCATTGGAATAGGAGGTTGCTCGGAATCTTTTATTTCACCATGTGCATTCTCAAACTTTCTTACATTATCAGCTAGAGCTTTGGTAAGCCTTTTAGCATGTTGGGGAGTTAATATAATTCTTGACTTTACCTTTGCTTTAGGAACACCTGGCATAATATTTATAAAATCAACAATAAATTCTGACATTGAGTGATTAATAATTGCCAAATTAGAATAAGTCCCTTCAGCTATCGCTTGATCTAATTCAATATTTAATTGTCCTTCTTTATTTTTATTCTCTTCCATGATTAATTCCCTTAAGTTATAAAATTATTTAGTTATTAGAAATAAAAAAAAAGTTGAATTGAATCATGTAAAAATTACATTAAACAATTCAACTTTTATATTTTAAACGATGAAACGTTTATTAAAAACTTTTTTCTATTTCATCTTTAGGTCCTACTAGAATATGATCATATTTTCTCATACCTGTTCCTGCTGGTATTTTCTTACCAACAATTACATTTTCTTTCAATCCTTCTAAAGTATCTATTTTACCGTTAACAGCAGCTTCATTTAAGACTTTAGTTGTCTCTTGGAAAGATGCAGCAGAAATAAATGACTTCGTTTGTAATGAAGCTCTTGTAATACCTTGCAGGACTTGCTCTGCAGTTGCTGGCTTAGCATCTCTTGCTTCAACTAAATTCTGATCATTTCTTCTTAATAAAGAATTTTCATCTCTTAATTGACGAGCAGATATAATCTGACCAGCTTTTAAGTTTTCTGAATCTCCTGAATTTTCAACAACTTTCATTCCATAGATAGCATCATTGTCTTTGATAAAGTCAATTTTATGGATCAATTGATTTTCTAAAAATAAAGTATCTCCAGAATCAATAATCTTCACTTTACGCATCATTTGACGAACTACTACTTCGAAATGTTTATCATTAATCTTCACACCTTGTAAACGATATACTTCTTGAATCTCATTTACTAAGTATTCTTGAACAGCAGAAGGCCCTTTAATTCTTAATATATCTGAAGGAGTTGTTGCTCCATCTGATAAAGGCATTCCTGCTTTAATAAAGTCATTTTCTTGAACTAAAATCTGATTAGAAAGTTTAACTAAGTATTTACTTAAATCACCAGTTTTAGACTCTACTATGATTTCTCTATTACCACGTTTTATTTTTCCAAAAGAAACTACACCGTCAATTTCTGAAACAACAGAAGGATTCGATGGGTTACGTGCTTCAAATAATTCTGTTACACGAGGTAAACCTCCTGTAATATCACCTGCTTTACCAGATTTACGCGGTATTTTCACTAATGTATGTCCAGAATCTACTTTATCTCCATCACTAACCATTAAGTGAGCGCCTACTGGTAAACTATAAGAACGTAAAGCATTACCATCTTTATCTTCAATGATTAGAGAAGCTATAATTTTCTTGTTTTTAGAATCAGTCATTACTTTCTCTTGAAAACCAGTTTGTTCATCAATTTCAACAGAGTAATTTACACCTTGCTCTAAATTGTCGAATTTTACTTTTCCTTCAAATTCAGAAACAATAACTCCGTTAAATGGATCCCATTGACAAATTACATCTCCTTTTTTAATACTTGTTCTTGTTTTATTAAAGATAGATGATCCATAAGGAATGATATTTGTACTTAAAGTAATACCTGTTTTCTTATCAATGATTTTAATTTCAGCAGTTCTTGAAATTACAATATCTATATCTTTACCATCATTATCTTTACCACTAACTGTACGTAAATCATCTACAGAAACTTTTCCTTCAAATTTAGCAGTTAATTTATTTTCTTCAGATATATTTCCTGCTACACCACCAACGTGGAATGTACGTAATGTTAACTGAGTACCTGGCTCTCCAATAGATTGTGCTGCAATTACACCAACTGCTTCACCAATTTGTACTTTTTTACGAGTAGATAAACTTTGTCCGTAACATTTTGCACAAATCCCTTTATTAGATTCACATGTTAAAGCAGATCTAACCTCTACTCTATCGATACCAGATGCCTGAATTGCATCAGCAATTTTAATTGAAATTGATTCACCTGCTCCTACTAACAAATCATCAGAATTTGGAACAAATACATCTTGCAAAGAAATACGCCCTTCAATTCTATCTGATAAAGATTCTACAATCTCATCGTTTTTCTTTAACGGAGTAACTTCTAACCCTCTTAATGTACCACAGTCTTCTTCGTTAACGATAACATCTTGAGAAACATCTACTAGTCTACGTGTTAGATATCCGGCATCTGCCGTTTTTAAAGCAGTATCTGCTAAACCTTTACGTGCACCGTGAGTAGAAATGAAGTATTCATGAATGGATAATCCTTCCTTAAAGTTAGAAAGAATTGGATTCTCAATGATTTCACCACCTCCTGCAGTAGATTTTTTAGGTTTTGCCATTAATCCACGCATACCTGTTAACTGACGAATCTGTTCTTTAGATCCACGAGCTCCAGAATCAAGCATCATATATACTGAGTTGAAACCTTGTTGATCTTCACGTAAACGTTTCATAGATAACTCAGTCAAATCATTATTGGTTCTACCCCAAATATCAATTACCTGATTGTAACGCTCTTTTTGCGTTAACATACCCATATTATAATTCATTATAATTCCATCAACTTCCTTGTTTGCTTCAGCAATCATAGAAGTTTTCTCTTTAGGTATAATAATATCTCCTAAACTGAATGATAAACCACCTTGAAAGGCAAATTTATAACCCATGTTTTTTATTTCGTCTAAGAAATCTCCTGTTGTAGGAATATCTGTAGCTTTTAAAATACCACCAATAATTCCTCTTAAGTTTTTCTTAGTTAATACTTCATTAATATAACCAGCAGCAGCAGGAACAACTTCATTAAATAAAACTCTACCAACAGTCGTCGCTATGATTTTAGTTACTTGTTCTCCATTCTCAACATCTTGTGTTCTTACCTTAATACCAGCATTTAAATCTACCATTTCTTCGTTAAAAGCAATAGTAACTTCTTCAGGTGAATAAAAAGTTAATCCTTCTCCTTTAATTGGTACTTCTGGAGTAGAAATTCTCTCTTTAGTCATATAATATAAACCAAGTACCATATCCTGAGAAGGAACAGTAACTGGAGCGCCATTTGCAGGATTTAAGATATTATGAGAAGCTAACATTAATATTTGTGCTTCTAAGATAGCTTCTGGTCCTAATGGTAAGTGAACAGCCATTTGATCTCCATCAAAATCGGCATTAAAGGCAGTACAAACTAACGGGTGAAGTTGTATTGCTTTTCCTTCAATTAATTTAGGTTGAAATGCTTGTATACCAAGTCTGTGTAAAGTAGGAGCTCTGTTTAATAAAACCGGATGCCCTTTAATTACATTTTCTAAAATATCCCAAACAACTGGTTCTTTTCTATCTATTATTTTTTTTGCAGATTTTACAGTTTTTACAATACCTCTTTCAATCAACTTACGGATTACAAATGGCTTATAAAGTTCTGCTGCCATATCCTTAGGGATACCACATTCTGATAATTTTAACTCTGGCCCAACAACAATTACAGAACGTGCAGAATAATCAACACGCTTCCCTAATAAATTCTGACGGAAACGACCTTGTTTACCTTTTAATGAATCTGATAAAGATTTTAAAGGTCTATTTGATTCTGTTTTTACTGCAGATGATTTACGAGTGTTATCAAACAATGAATCTACTGATTCTTGTAACATACGTTTTTCATTACGTAAAATAACTTCTGGAGCTTTTATCTCTACTAACCTTTTTAAACGATTATTTCTGATAATTACTCTTCTGTATAGGTCATTTAAGTCTGAAGTTGCAAAGCGACCTCCATCTAATGGAACTAATGGACGTAATTCTGGTGGTATTACCGGAACTACTTTCATTATCATCCATTCTGGATTATTTTCTCTATTTTTCTGAGAATCTTTAAATGCTTCAACAACATTTAAACGCTTTAAAGCTTCTGTTTTTCTTTGTTTAGAAGTTTCTGTATTAGCTTTATGTCTTAATTCAAAAGACAAGGCTTCTAAATCAATACGTGCTAATAAATCAATTAAACACTCAGCACCCATTTTTGCAATAAACTTGTTTGGGTCTGAATCATCTAAATATTGATTTTCTTGAGGAATTTCTTCTAAAATATCTAAATATTCTTCTTCTGTTAAGAAGTCCATTTTTTGTAAAGATTCACCTTCAGGGTTTTTTGCAATACCTGGTTGAATTACTACATATCTTTCGTAGTAAATAATCATATCTAACTTTTTAGACGGTAAACCTAAAAGGTATCCCATTTTGTTAGGTAATGATCTAAAATACCAAATGTGGGCTACAGGTACCACTAAATTAATGTGACCTACTCTATCTCTACGTACTTTTTTCTCTGTTACTTCTACTCCACATCTGTCACAAACGATTCCTTTATAACGGATTCTTTTGTATTTTCCACAAGCACATTCATAGTCTTTTACAGGACCAAAAATACGCTCACAAAATAAACCATCTCTTTCTGGTTTGTGGGTACGATAATTAATTGTTTCTGGTTTTAAAACTTCACCTTTAGATATCTTTAAAATAGACTCTGGTGATGATAAACCAATTGAGATTTTATTAAACTTTTTTACAGTGTACTTCTCGTGTTTTCTTGCCATGGTAATGGATTCGAATTAAAATTGTAAAAACTGCCTCAATGAGACTTATTAATATATGATACGCAGAAATTAATTTAAATTAACTTCTGCCATCAATTTTGCTATTCTTCTAATCTAACGTCTAAGCCTAAACCTTTAAGTTCATGCATTAAAACATTAAATGATTCAGGTAAACCTGGTTCTGGCATAGACTCCCCTTTAACTATACTTTCGTATGTTTTGGCTCTTCCCATTACATCATCAGATTTAACAGTTAATATTTCTCTTAAAATACTAGATGCTCCATATGCCTCTAATGCCCATACTTCCATCTCTCCAAAACGTTGACCTCCAAATTGTGCTTTACCACCTAATGGCTGTTGTGTAATTAAGGAATAAGGACCTATAGAACGTGCATGCATTTTATCTTCAATCATATGACCTAACTTAATCATATAAATGATACCAACTGTTGCTGGCTGATCGAAACGTTTTCCTGTTCCTCCATCATATAAATAAGTATGTCCAAATCTTGGGACATCAGCTTTATCTGTTATTTCATTAATCTGATCTAAAGATGCTCCATCAAAAATTGGAGTAGCATATGTTGTACCTAATTTCTGACCTGCCCAACCAAGAACAGTCTCATAAATCTGACCAATATTCATACGTGATGGTACACCTAATGGATTTAATACAATATCAACTGGAGTTCCATCCTCTAAGAAAGGCATATCTTCAGCTCTAACTATACGAGCGACAATACCTTTGTTACCGTGACGACCCGCCATTTTATCACCTACTTTTAACTTACGCTTTTTAGCTATATATACTTTCGCTAATTTTAAGATTCCTGCTGGCAATTCATCACCTACAGAAATTGTAAATTTTTGACGACGTAAACTACCTTGTAAATCATTTACTTTAATTTTATAATTATGAACTAATTCACCAACTAAAGAATTTAGGTTATCATCTGTTGTCCAAGATCCTGTTAAGTGAACATAATCATCTACAGAGTTTAACATTTTAAGTGTATACTTTTTACCTTTTGGTAATACTTCTTCACCTAAATCATTAAATACTCCTTGGGATGTTTTCCCACTTATTAGACCAAACAATTTGTCTATTAAACTATCTTTTAGAACTTCAAATTTAGTCACAAAAGAAGATTCTAAGGCAACTACTGCTTCTTTGTCTCTTATTCTCTTGCTCTTATCTTTTACTGCTCTTCTAAATAATTTTTTATCAATTACCACACCCCTTAATGAAGGAGAAGCTTTTAATGATGCATCTTTCACATCACCTGCTTTATCTCCAAAAATTGCGCGTAATAATTTTTCTTCTGGGGTTGGATCTGACTCTCCTTTAGGCGTAATCTTACCAATTAAGATATCACCAGGATTTACTTCAGCTCCGATGCGTATCATTCCATTTTCATCTAAATCTTTTGTTGCTTCTTCAGAAACGTTAGGAATATCATTAGTTAACTCTTCAGTTCCTAATTTCGTATCTCTTACATCTAATGAATACTCATCAATATGAATCGATGTAAATATATCTTCACGAACAACTTTCTCAGAAATTACAATCGCATCCTCAAAATTATACCCTTTCCATGGCATAAAGGCTACTTTCATATTTATCCCTAAGGCTAATTCTCCCTTTTGTGTAGCATATCCTTCACAAAGAACTTGACCTTCTTCTACTCTATCACCTTTTTGTACAATTGGCTTTAAATTGATATTTGTTCCTTGATTGGTCTTTCTGAATTTAATTAAGTTATAAGATTTCTGGTCAGATTCAAAACTAACTAGTTTTTCTTCATCTGTTCTATCGTACTTAATTGTAATTTTATTTGCATCAACATACTCTACTAAACCTTTCCCTTCAGCATTGATTAAGATTCTTGAGTCTTTTGCAACTCTTCTTTCTAAACCTGTACCAACAATTGGTGCTTGAGGACGTAATAATGGAACTGCTTGACGCATCATGTTAGAACCCATTAATGCACGATTGGCATCATCATGTTCTAAAAATGGAATTAAAGACGCTGATATAGAAGCAATTTGGTTTGGAGCAACATCCATATAATCTAACTCTTTTGGAGTTACTACTGGAAAATCACCTCCTTCACGTGAGATAACTCTATCTCCCATAAAATTACCTTTTGCATCAATATTAATATTAGATTGTGCAAACTTCAAACCTTCTTCTTCTTCTGCACTTAAATAAATATGTTCTTGACTTAAATCAACATTTCCGTCTATAACCTTTTTGTAAGGTGTTTCAATGAATCCTAAATGATTCACTTTTGCAAAAACAGATAAAGAAGAAATTAAACCAATGTTTGGTCCCTCTGGAGTTTCAATCGGACAAAGACGACCGTAATGAGTATAGTGAACATCACGAACCTCAAAACCTGCTCTTTCTCTTGATAAACCACCTGGTCCAAGTGCTGATAAACGACGTTTATGAGTAATCTCTGCTAATGGATTTGTTTGATCCATAAATTGAGATAACTGATTTGTACCGAAAAATGAATTAATTACTGATGACAAAGTCTTCGCATTAATTAAATCTATAGGAGTAAACACCTCATTGTCACGAACATTCATACGCTCACGAATAGTTCTAGCCATACGAGCTAAACCTACACCAAACTGTTGAGCTAATTGCTCACCTACAGTTCTTACACGACGGTTAGATAAGTGATCAATATCATCAACCTCTGCTTTTGAATTAATCAATTCAATCAGATACTTAATAATTGTAATGATGTCAAGTTTACTTAATACTTTTTGCTCTATTGGTTCATTTAGACCTAATTTTGTATTCATTCTAAAACGACCAACTTCACCTAAGTTGTAACGTTGTTCAGAGAAAAATAATTTATCAATAATTCCTCTTGCAGTTTCCTCATCTGGCGGTTCTGCATTTCGTAATTGTCTATAGATATGTTCTACGGCTTCTTTCTCAGAGTTTGTAGGATCTTTTTGAAGTGTATTATGGATGATTGAATAGTCTGCGTGTAAATTATCTTGCTTGTGTAACAGGATTGTTTTTGCACCAGCTTCAATTATCTCATCAATGTGTTCTTTATCTAAAACTGTATCTCTATCTAAGATAATTTCATTTCTCTCAATAGATACAACTTCACCAGTGTCTTCATCAACAAAATCTTCATGCCAAGTTTTCAAAACTCTAGCTGCTAATTTACGACCTAATACTTTTTTTAATCCAGCTTTAGATACTTTGACTTCTTCTGCTAAGTTAAATATCTCTAAAATATCTTTATCTCTTTCAAAACCTATGGCTCTAAATAAAGTTGTTACTGGTAATTTTTTCTTTCTATCAATATAAGCATACATTACTTGATTGATATCGGTAGCAAATTCAATCCAAGAACCTTTAAAAGGAATTACTCTTGCTGAATATAATTTTGTACCGTTTGCATGAAATGATTGTCCAAAAAATACACCAGGAGATCTATGAAGTTGTGAAACAACAACACGTTCAGCTCCATTAATAACGAATGTACCAGAATTGGTCATGTAAGGGATTGTTCCAAGATAAACATCTTGAACAATTGTTTCGAAATCTTCGTGCTCTGGATCTGTACAGAAAAGCTTTAAACGAGCTTTTAAAGGAACACTATGTGTTAATCCTCTTTCTATACATTCTTGAATGCTGTACCTTGGGGGATCTACAAAATAATCTAAAAATTCTAAAACGAATTGATTTCTTGTATCTGTAATTGGGAAATTATCCATGAAGGTTTTGTATAAACCTTCCTCACCTCTTTCTTCTGCTTTTGTTTGTAATTGGAAAAAATCTTGAAAAGATTTTACCTGAATATCTAGAAAATCTGGATAATCTGAAACTAATTGCGAAGTTGCGAAGTTGATTCTTTCTGTGGTGTTTTTAGTTGCCAAAAGAGAATATATTTTTGATTAAAATCTAAATTAAAATAAAAAACGAATATATACACAAAATGGTTTAGGCCTAAAAATCAAAATTTTAGTACCTAAACCTATATTTGTTTCCCGAAGTTATTCGGGGTAAAACTTACTTAAGTTCTACCTCTGCTCCAGCTTCTTCTAAAGATTTTTTAAGACCTTCTGCCTCATCTTTAGATACACCTTCTTTTACTGCTGCCGGTGCGCTATCAACGATACCTTTAGCTTCTTTTAATCCTAATCCAGTTAATTCCTTAACTAGTTTTACAACTGCTAGTTTAGAACCACCTGCTGCTTTTAAGATTACATCAAATTCTGTTTGAGCTTCAGCCTCTTCACCAGCTGCTGCTGGTCCTGCTACTGCTACAGCTGCTGCTGCTGGTTCGATACCATACTCATCTTTTAAAATAGTAGCTAATTCATTAACCTCTTTTACTGTTAAGTTAACTAATTGCTCTGCGAAATCTTTTAAATCTGCCATTTTAATTGTTTTTAAAAATTGTTTTATTATTGTTTATTTGTGCGCTAATTATTTTTCAGATAACGTTGTTAAAATACCTGAAAGCTTGTTACCTCCTGATTGTAATGCTGAAATAACATTCTTAGCAGGTGATTGTAATAATGAGATAATATCTCCAATAAGTTCTTCTCTAGATTTGATGTTTACAAGAGCGTCTAATTGATCATCACCAATATAAACTGACTCTTCTGCGTAAGCACCTTTTAAGAAAGGTTTATCAGATTTTTTTCTAAACTCTTTAATTAGTTTTGCTGGTGCATTTGCGGCCTCAGCAACTAACATAGATGTATTACCCTTTAATACTGATGGTAAGTCTCCGAAATCTTTATCTGAGGCCTCCATTGCTTTTGAAAGCAAAGTATTTTTAACTACAGATAGTTGAACGCCTGCTTTAAAACAAGCTCTACGTAAATTAGATGTTGTTGTTGCGTCTAATCCTGATATATCTGCTAAGTAAATTGTACTTGTATCTGCTAACTTTACTGTTAATTCTTGAATCACTTGTGATTTTTCCTCTCTAGTCATAATTATAGGTTTTTACTGCTATTAAACAGATTTTACATCAAGTTGTAAACTTGGACTCATAGTACTAGACATGAAAACACTCTTAATGTATGTTCCTTTAGCTGTAGTTGGTTTCAGTTTAATAATTGTTTGAATTAATTCGTTTGCATTGTCTGCAATCTTATCTGCATCAAAAGAAACTTTACCAATTGCTGCATGAATAATACCTGTTTTGTCAACTTTAAAGTCAATTTTACCAGCTTTTACATCTTTAACAGCTTTTGCTACATCCATTGTTACTGTACCTGTCTTTGGGTTAGGCATCAATCCTCTTGGCCCTAAAACTCTACCCAAAGGTCCTAATTTACCCATTACACTTGGCATAGTAATAATTACATCAACATCGGTCCAACCTCCCTTGATTTTTTGTAAAAACTCATCTAAACCGACATAATCAGCACCAGCCTCTAGAGCCTCTGCTTCTTTATCTGGTGTAACTAGAGCTAATACTTTTACATCTTTACCTGTACCATGTGGTAAAGTAACGACTCCTCTTACCATTTGATTGGCTTTACGAGGGTCTACTCCTAATCTAATCGCTAAATCTACTGATGCATCAAACTTTACAGTAGTAATATCTTTGATTAATGCTGAAGCCGCATTTATATCGTAAGACGTACTTATGTCTACTTTAGCATATGCTACTTTTTGCTTTTTTGTTAATCTTGCCATTTTACTAATTTTTATAAAGTTTATGCTGGTGCATCACCTTTTACTGTTAAACCCATAGAGCGTGCTGTACCTGCGATCATTTTCATAGCCGAAGAGATTTTAAAAGCATTTAAATCTACCATTTTATCTTCTGCGATAACTTTAATTTGATCCCAAGTAACTGATGCTACTTTTTTCCTGTTTGGTTCACCTGAACCTTTTTTTATTTTGGCCGCTTCTAGTAACTGTACTGCTGCAGGAGGAGTTTTTACAACAAAATCAAATGATTTGTCTTTGAAAACAGTAATAACAACAGGTAAAACTTTACCTTGTTTGTCTTGCGTTCTTGCATTAAACTGTTTACAGAACTCCATAATGTTAACACCAGCAGCTCCTAAAGCGGGTCCAACCGGCGGCGATGGATTCGCTGCGCCTCCCCTAACTTGTAACTTAACTACTTTACTAACTTCTTTTGCCATTTTTTAAAAATGTTTAATGATATGTTTTAAAGTTGGAAGCTATAAAACACATCGGTAAATATATATTTGTGTAACAATTATATCTTTTCTACTTGCATATAACTTAATTCTAATGGTGTTTTTCTTCCAAAGATTTTTACCATTACTTCAAGTTTACGCTTTTCTTCATTTACTTTTTCTATTGTTCCATCAAAACCATTGAATGGTCCATCAATAACTTTTACAGTTTCTCCTTTATCAAAAGGTATAGCGACATTTTCATCTTGTATGGACAACTCATCAACTTTACCCAACATTCTATTAACTTCAGATTTTCTCATTGGTACTGGTTCTCCTCCTTTAGTTTCACCTAAAAAACCAATTACACCAGTGATTGATCTAATAACATGAGGAACTTCTCCTGAAAGGTTTGCCTCTACCATTATATAACCTGGAAAATAAACTTTTTCCTTATGAACTTTTTTACCATCCCTAATTTGAATTACCTTCTCTTTAGGAACAAGTACTTGACTAACAAAATCCGAAAGCCCTAATCGATTGATTTCAGACTCAATATAAGACTGAACTTTGTTTTCTTGACCTCCTATAGCTCTTACAACATACCATTTCATTACCGAGTCAGTTGCCATAATTAGTTAGAATTTACAAAATTAAAATACCAATCTAATCCTCCTTGAAAAACATAATCTATACCTGCAACAGCTAAAGCGAATATAATAGTAAAGACAGCTACAGTTGTTGTTGATTTCTGAGCATCTGCTTTAGATATCCATGTCATATGGTTATTTAATTCTTCAAAAGAATCTTTGATGTATTGAATAAACTTCATTAGTTATAAATGTTTTTATTTGCACGGGCGGAGAGATTCGAACTCCCGACAGCTGGTTTTGGAGACCAGTGCTCTACCGCTGAACTACGCCCGTCTCTATATTATATTCGTAAAGGTATCCCGAAAAAATCGGGACACCCTTTAAATTTGTTGGTAGTAAATTAAACTAAATTTAGTCTAAAATCTCAGTTACCTGACCAGCTCCAACTGTTCTTCCTCCTTCACGAATTGCAAAACGTAAACCTATACTTAATGCAATTGGCTGGATTAAATCAACTGTAATTGTTAAGTTATCTCCTGGCATTACCATTTCTACACCATCAGGTAATTGAATATTACCAGTTACATCTGTAGTTCTTACATAGAACTGTGGACGATAGTTATTATGAAATGGAGTGTGACGTCCACCTTCTTCTTTTTTAAGGACATAAACCTCTGCTTTAAACTTAGCATGAGGAGTTACAGAACCTGGCTTACAGATTACCATACCTCTTTTTATATCTTCTTTTGCAACACCTCTTAATAAGATACCTGCATTATCTCCTGCCTCACCTCTATCTAAAATTTGACGGAACATTTCGATACCAGTAATGGTAGATTGCAATTTTTCAGCACCCATACCTATAATATCTACAGAATCTCCTGAATTTGCAATACCAGTTTCGATACGTCCTGTTGCTACAGTTCCACGACCAGTAATTGAAAATACATCTTCAATAGGCATTAAAAAATCTTTATCAACTTCTCTTAACGGCTCTTCGATCCAAACATCAACTTGCGCCATTAATTCTAAAACAGTATCAACCCACTGTTGCTCACCATTTAAAGCTCCTAGAGCAGATCCAGATACTATAGGACCATTATCTCCATCATACTCATAGAATGATAATAATTCTCTAACTTCCATATCTACTAATTCTAACATCTCTTCGTCTCCATCTAACATGTCAACTTTGTTCAAGAAAACAACCATACGAGGAATACCTACTTGGCGACCTAATAAGATATGCTCTCTTGTCTGAGGCATTGGCCCATCTGTTGCAGCAACTACTAAAATAGCACCGTCCATTTGAGCAGCACCTGTTACCATGTTCTTAACATAATCCGCGTGACCTGGACAATCTACGTGAGCATAGTGACGATTTGCTGTTTGATATTCTACATGCGAAGTATTAATTGTAATACCTCTTTCTTTTTCTTCTGGAGCATTATCAATCTGATCAAAAGATTTAGCTTCAGAGAAACCTGCATCAGCTAATACTTTAGTAATAGCCGCAGTTAAAGTTGTTTTACCGTGATCTACGTGTCCGATAGTACCAATGTTTAAATGTGGTTTCGAACGGTCAAAAGTTCCTTTTGCCATAATTATTAATTTTAATTCTTAGTTTAACTATATTTAATTTCTGATAATACATATTTAATTGAGCCAGCGATGGGATTTGAACCCACGACCTCATCCCTACCAAGGATGTGCTCTACCAACTGAGCTACACCGGCTTGTTGATAATATTGAGCGAAAGACCGGGTTCGAACCGGCGACATTCAGCTTGGAAGGCTGACGCTCTACCAACTGAGCTACTTTCGCATTATTGTAAATCGTGGGGAGAGCAGGATTCGAACCTGCGAAGACGTAGTCAACGGAGTTACAGTCCGTCCTCGTTGGCCGCTTGAGTATCTCCCCTTTAATTTACTATTTTAATGAACTTAATTCTTGTTTTTTTTGAGCCGATGGAGGGACTCGAACCCACGACCTGCTGATTACAAATCAGCTGCTCTAGCCAGCTGAGCTACATCGGCTTTTTGCTCTAAAAAAACAAACCGCTATTTCTAACGGTTTGCAAATGTATAAAGTTTTTTTATATTCTAAAACTTATTTATAAGTAATTTTTTTATTTTTTTAAGAAACTAATAAAACTCTCTGTTTTTCTTTAAACTTCTTTAGTTGTCTTTTTAAAGAAAAGATTGATAAATTAACACCTTCTTCAAAAGATTTTGTTTCTTTTTTTACTATAAATTCGCCACCAGGCAGATTAATTTTAACCTCTGTAATTTTATTTTTCTTATCACTAGTTTTTTGAACTTTAAAGAAAATCTCAACACCTGTAATATTATCATGATATTTAATTATAGATCCTATCTTCTTTTGGGTAAAACTAATTAAACTTCTATCTGCATTGAAATTGACTGATTGGGTAAGTATTTTCATAAATCATTATTTTTTTTGGCCCTTGGGTGAGCTTTATTAAATTCTTTTTTCATTTCCTCAATACTATTGTGAGTGTATTCTTGGGTTGAAGCTAAACTCGCATGTCCAAGTAATTCTTTTACTGAATTTAAATCAGCCCCTTTATTTAATAAATGCGAAGCAAATGAATGCCTGAGTAGATGTGGGCTTTTTTTATCTTTTGATGTTACTCTACTAAAATAAGAATTTATAACCCTATAAACAAGGGTTTCATATATTTTATTCCCTTTACTCGTAATAAATAATAAATCTGATGCTGTTGTGATGTCTTTCCGTAACTCTAAATAGGTTTTTATTGTCTCTATTAAGGATGGAAGTATTGGAACAAATCGCTCCTTATTTCTTTTCCCTAGAACCTTAATAAGCTTACCCGAGATATTGACTGACAAAAGATTAATATTAATAAGCTCTGTTCTTCTAATACCTGTAGAATAAAATAGTTCCACCATTAATTTATTTCTAACAGATTCAAAATCGCTGTTTTCTTCAAGAAGATTTATTACTTGATTAATTTCTGACTCCGAAAAAGGATTTTGAACTCTTTTTTCTACTTTTAAAGATTTATGCTTTATTAGTGGATTAGAATCTATTTGTTTAGTCTTCTGAAGAAACTTGTAAAATGACTTTAATGAACTTACTTTCCTATTTATAGTTCTATTAGAAACACCTAAATCTACTAAACTTATAATCCAACTTCTTACTTGAGGGTAGCTGGATGAAACTATTTCATTTTGATTGTATGTTATTGCACAAAAATCTCTAAACGTAATTAAATCATTTTTATATGCAGTAATGGTATGCTTAGAATACTTTTTTTCTAAGGCAACATATTCTATAAAAGCAGTTATCATTATTGGATATTATTCATTCAAATTTATGAAATTTATGAATAAAAAAAATCTCGCACAAGATTTGTGCGAGATTTATATTCATTGGAAATAAGTTACTACTAACCTACTTCTTCTTGTGTTCTTAATTTTTGTACGTAAGAAGCTTTAATCCTTTGTGCTCTTTTGGCTACAGAAGGTTTTGTAAAATTCTTTCTGTTGCGCAAGTTCTTCATAGTCTTGGTACGATCAAATTTTCTTTTGAAACGCTTTAAAGCTCTATCTATATTTTCTCCTTCTTTTACTGGTATGATTAACATATGTTGGCACCTCCTTTCAATGTATTCCTTTTTAATTTGGAATGCAAATGTAATTACATTTTATTGATTATAATTACTTTTTTAATTTATTTTAAATATTAAACCTCATTTTATTTATTGTGAATAAAAAAAATATTTCTTCAAAATAATAACCTAATCCTATGTAGCTGGTTTATACTCTTTGTTGTCTATTACTATTTTTGCTATAATTTCTTTTAAAATTTCTGACGTACCCCCTCCAATTGGACCTAATCTACTATCTCGCGATAACCTTGCTAAAGGATATTCTTCCATATAACCATACCCCCCTAACAACTGAAGAGCATCATAAATAACTTCATCTGCCATTTTTGTTGACAAAAGCTTGGACATACTTGCCTCCTTTACCACATATTGACTATCATCTAAACGTTTAGCAATAGAGTAATTGTATTCTTTGCACATGTCAATTCTACTTGCCATTTCTGCAACCTTATGTCGTAAAGCTTGAAATTTATCTAAAGGTTTTCCAAAAGCATTTCTTTCTTGCATATACTTTACAGTATAATCTAAAGCATACTCAGCTCTTGCATGAGCATTTACAGCCATAATTAGCCTTTCAGACGCAAAATGCTGCATTATGTATGGGAAGCCTTTACCTTCTTCCCCTAATAAATTCTGTAACGGAACCTCTACATTGTCAAAAGCAATTTCTGCGGTATCTGAAGCTCTCCAACCTAATTTATCTAATTTGGTAGCAGAGAGTCCTAGAGATTTCCGATCAACTATAAATAAACTAATTCCTTTATATTTTTCTGACAAATCTGTTTTTGCAGCTACAATTAAATAGTCTGAGTAAACACCGTTTGTGATAAAAGTTTTTGAACCATTTAAAATATATGAGTCTCCTTTTCTAATAGCAGTAGATCGCATCCCTGCCACATCAGAGCCCCCAAAAGGTTCAGTAATACATAAGCAACCAATCATATCTCCCTCAACACTAGGTGTTAAATATTTTTGCTTTAAATTCTCGGATGCTTCTTCATTTAAATGCGTCATCGCTAAATACGCATGCGCCCATATTGCAGCTGCAAACCCACCTGAATTTATTTTCTGTAGTTCCTCTAAAAAAATAACAGTATAGAAAAAATCTAAATCTAAGCCACCGTATTTTTCTGGTGTAGTTAGACCCAAATACCCCATTTCGCCAAATTTCTTCCAAATAAAACGTTCAATCGTTCCTGTCTTCTCCCATTTTTCTATGTGTGGAACTACCTCTTTTTGTAAAAAAAATTTAAAACTTGCACGAAAAGCTTCGTGTTCTTCAGTAAAATACATACTGTTCATTTAATCTATGTTTGACTTGTTTATATAGCCATCAAATATAAGACTATTCTATCATATGATTTAATGCAAAAAATATTTTATCTTTTTTTATTTCAACCTTTTTTAAGACTCTTTAGCCTGATCTGAAAATTAAAAAATACTTAAGAATAGGTCCACGAGTATAATTAACTAATTGAAATACTTAATGTTAAAATTTATTTTTTAATATTGTTGTATGTAAAATAAAAATTGGATTTTAGTTTTTTGATTTTTACTTTTTCTTAGCGATCCGATAAATAGTGCTAAATTCTAAATAGAATTAAGCCTTGCTCTCCTTAATAGCATCTGTATATCTTTTTAATTGTTCCTTAACAACTGGGAACAAGAAGTACAATCCTACCATATTAGGGAATACCATAGCAAAAATCATTGCGTCTGAAAATGCCCAAATAGACTTCATACTAGCTGAAGCTCCTATAACAACAAATAATAAGAATAATAATTTATATGTCATATCTGCCGCTTTACCTCTACCGAATAAAAACTTCCACGATTGAAGTCCGTAATAAGACCAAGAAATCATTGTAGAAACTGCAAATAACACTACTGCTACTGTTAAGAATACATTAGAATAGGGTATGTATTGTGCAAATGCTTTTGAGGTAATTCCAGCTCCTTCATAAGAAACGCCATCAATTAACACAGCTCCTGCTCCATCTCCTCCATATTGAAAGATAGTTGCTCCGGAGGCATCTCCACCAAAATTAAAAATAATAATTACCAAGGCAGTCATTGTACAAATCACAACTGTGTCTATAAATGGTTCTAATAATGCAACCAAACCTTCAGAAGCTGAATATTTAGTTTTCACTGCTGAATGTGCAATAGATGCAGAACCCGCACCTGCCTCATTAGAAAATGCAGCTCTTTTAAATCCTACTAGTAACACTCCAATAACCCCACCAACTCCAATAGCTGTTGGATTAAAAGCTTCTCTAAAAATTAAAGAAAATGCATCATCTATTAATGAAAAATTAGCTCCTAAAATATAAAGACATGCTAGTAAATATAATACCGCCATAAATGGCACTACTTTTTCTGTTACTGAAGCAATTCTTTTAATTCCTCCAATAATAATAACACCCACTACAATTGCCATAACAACACCTATCCAGAATCCTGCTCCAGAACTTTCTAGACCCATTAGCTCTTTTAAGACTACTGTTGCCTGGTTAGATTGAGCAGCGTTACCACCACCAAAAGATCCTCCAATACAGAAAATAGCAAAAATAACTGCTACTATTTTTCCAAATGTTTCAAACCCTCTTTCTTTTAGTCCTTTACTGATATAATACATTGGACCACCATAAACAGTTCCATCTTCTCCAACATCTCTATATTGGACTCCTAATGTACACTCAACAAATTTTGTTGACATTCCTAAAAACCCACAAACTACCATCCAAAATGTTGCTCCAGGACCACCAAGAGCAATAGCTAATGCTACCCCTGCAATATTTCCATTACCAACTGTTCCGGAAACTGCTGTAGCTAATGCTTGGAAGTGAGTTACTTCACCTTCCGTGCTTTCATCTTTAATGGTTCCTTTAATATCACCACCAATAGCTAATACTGGATCTCCAGCTACGTGTTGATCTAATTCGTCATATTTTCCTCTAACTACATTGATAGCAGTTTTAAAGTGAAAAATATTTGGAAATTTAAAATAAATGGTAAAAAACAAGGCACTACCAACTAATAAAAGTAATACAAAAGGCACATCTATTCCTGCAATTGGTATAGTAAAGAATATTAAATTACTAAAGAAATCAGACACGGGTTGAAATGCCGCATCAATTTTCTGATCTAATCCTTTTTCTTGTGCAAATGTTAACATTGGGACTACCATAAGTAGTAGTACTAGAAGTTTTTTCTTCATGAGAAGTTGTAGTTTTTGTTTTTTGTAATCCGCAATATGATAAAAAAATGAACTCCGAACAACTTTTGAAGGTTAAAAGTATTTTTTAGTTTCAGTTTCTTTAGATCTTCATAAATGTTCCTTAAAGAGTTTTGAAGAAAACCATCGGTAGCGATTATTTTAAAAGAGCGCTCTTAACTTAGATATTTGCTCTGGCCTTCCTAAAACAATTAGATACGAATCTTTTTGTAATACAATGGAAGCTTCAGGATTTATAAGATAGCTATTGTCTGGCGCTTTAAAACCAATAACTGTACATCCTGTTTTTCTTCTTAAATCTAAATCTAAGATTGTTTTGTCTATATATTCCTTTGGAAGATCATCAACAGCTATTTCTTCTAAATTAGCTGTCGTTTCACCTTCAATTGTTAATCTATCGACAAATTCAATAACATCTGGAGTTACAACTAAAGAAGCCATATGATCACCTCCTAATTTATCTGGCATAATGACGTTACTAGCCCCTGCTATTTTTAGTTTACTATAAGATGACTCATTAGAAGCTCTACTTATAATTTTACATTTATTATTCAATTGATTTGCGGTTAGAACAACAAATAAATTATCTGCATCAGAGGGTAAAGCTGTAATTAAGTTTGCAGCACTTTTAATACCTGCTCTTAATAAAGTTTCGTCTAAAGTTGCATCACCTTGAATATTTAAAATACTATTATTATCTAACTCGGATATCATTTCTTTATCCTTCTCTACAACTACTAATTTTTCATTATAGTTGTTCAATTTAAGAATTGCTTGATTCCCATTTCTACCAAAACCGCAAACAATAGTATGTCCTTTTAAATTTTTAATCTGTTTTTCCACTTTCCTATGTTTAAATTGTTCAAATAATCTTCCACTGACAATAAATTCAGAGAAGGTCGAGACCGCATAACCAAAAACTGTTATACTCGTTAGAATTAAAAATACTGTAAATATTTTTTCTTCTGGTGTGAATGGTTTTACTTCTCCGAAACCAACTGTAGTAATTGTAATTACGGTCATATAAAGTGCATCGACAAAGGAATAGTTTGACAAAAGCATATAGCCGGAGACACCCAATGATAAAATTACAAAAACAAGAGCAAGTGTCTTATTAATTCTAGATTCTAAAATATTCATAAACTATATATCAAAAACCGAGCTTCGTTTAGTATAAATCATGTCTTTCAACTTAAATAAAAAAGCCATCGTTAAATAAAACCCAAATGATAAACCTACAGTGAAAAATGTTACATAAATAAAAAATAAGCGCACATGGGTAACTCTCATTCCTAAGGCATCTGCTAATCTAACAGATACATGAAAACCATTTCTTTCCAGAACATGCCTTGTGGAATTGATTAATTTCATCTTTTATTATTTAAACTCAAAGATACTATTTTATACTAATTTGCTATTGGCATCTATCTTAAAAATGATTTGTATTGATTAACTTTGCTTTTTTCTATAAAATTTACACCTTTGAAAGAACAACAATACATTGAAGTTTATGGAGCTAGAGCTCATAATTTAAAAAATATTGACGTAAAGATTCCTCGTGAAAAACTCGTTGTTATTACAGGTTTAAGTGGTAGTGGTAAATCTTCTTTAGCTTTTGATACAATTTACGCAGAAGGCCAAAGACGTTATATTGAAACTTTCTCAGCATATGCTCGGCA
>FUWD010014788.1_pt1 | contig 63888 bp, 86 predicted proteins | sample 1063281 | NCBI WGS metagenome assembly FUWD01 (sample SAMEA79048168, study PRJEB19326) | metagenome | biome: marine | reverse complement strand
GGTTTTTGCCAACAACGGTTGCCAAAGCTCACGATAATGCTGTTTGTGGTATTGCTGCGGTATTAAGGAATGAGGATGGTTACAGTGCAGATTTAGTTTTTATTACAAGACCTAATGGTGCTCAGGCAGCAGAAAGAATGCGCATCTATGCTACTGGTGCAATTCAGATGAACGCATACGGAGCAGGTACAGCAACATTTGATGCATCAGGGAACATTACATCCGTATCAGATGAGTCTTTGAAAGACATACAACGCCCATTTACAAGAGGACTTGATGATATTATTAAAATTACACCACAAACTTTTAAGTGGAATAAACTTTCAGGACTTGAGCAAGAGTTAGAATACTCAGGGTTTATTGCACAAGACTTAGAAGCAGCCATCCCAGAAGCAGTGTATGGCGAAACAGGAAGTAAAACTGTAATGGATAGGGCAGTGATAGCAGCCCTAGTTAATGCTGTCAAAGAGCTGAATCAAAAGATTGAGCTATTAAATTAATTCACAAAAATAAGGAGCGACCATGTATACAGTACCAATCAGCAACGAGCAAATGAAATACTTAATGGCTGTACTAGGGCAGCGACCTCTTCAAGAGTGTTACGAACTGTATCGACATTTGGAAGAGATTATCAAAACACCGCACATCGTAACGGACAGTGCAGTCAAGCCACCACAAATCACTAAGGAGAAGTAATGTCAGATACACAGAGAACCAGAGCAGCATTATTGGCACTGCTGGCAGATAACGTCACAGGCCAAATCTCAGCTCAAGATTTACGCGACTTCGCAGTCACTGTGATGGAAGCAGAACTTGCAAATCCAGGAGACTTCTGGAAGCAACCAGAGCAACGGCAGATGTCAGATAGAACAGTACGTGGGTGGAAAGACTATTCACAGGTCGTTGGTAGTGATTTGTCCTTTGGTAACTTGGTTATGCAGAATGCCTCTGGTGCCTGGATTCGTGCAGACATTACTGGTAGCACAGCACAGTTGCTACGACCAGCAAGAGGTGTGGCTGCAGAGTCATATCTGTCTGGTGTCTCCACAGCCATTATCCTAAGGAATGGTTTAGTCAAGCACTCAAACTTCTCTGTAACATTTACTGGAAGTATTGGAGGCAGGATTTACTTGGCTTCAGGCGCAGTGGGTTCTATTACACTTGTGATCCCTACATCTAATATCCAAGTGGTAGGTTACGTAGAGAATCAATCTGACACGGCCGCATCAACATCTTCCGATACTTGGAGATTTGATCCATCATGGGCAATCACTGTAGGATAACCATTAGACGAAAAGGAACAAGATGCATAGAACAGAAGGTGCAAATTTTGTAACTGGTGTGGCTGGTAATGAGTTTACCAATGGCCCTCCAGGCACAACATTAGAAAAGAACTGGCTGAATGCCACACAAGAGGAACTCCTTTATGTCATTGAGCAGGCAGGATTGACTGCAAAGCTGGCATCCACAGAGACAAGCACTCAGCTGAAGGCTGCTATGGATTTGTTATATGTATCATTGTCTGGTGGTGCTAACGTAGGGGATGTTGCTATATCTGGCGCAATGACGATGCCGAGAAATGCAAACCTAGTAGTACAGGACGCAGGGACAGATACTGCAACTATTACTGCGGACTTTTTGACTGTTTTTAATTCAAGCAATTTAGGAGTGGTGTTAGACACAGTATCAGTCACGGTAGATTTATCGGGATCTGCCGCAAACGGACTTGACACTGGGGCAGTCGCAACCGGAACTTGGTATTATTTATACGTGATCTACAACGGCACAACTATATCGGCATTGGCATCGTTAGCAAAGACAACTCCGACAGAGCTTCCCTCTGGTTATACCTTTTACAAATTTGTGGGCGCAGTCTATACGGATGGTTCTAGTAACGTAACTCCGTTCCTACAAGTGGGTAACAAAGTACATTGGAAAACAGTTGCTTGGAACGACACGGCTTTTACAACGACAAACTATACAGCGCAAACAAAGCCTACAGTCCATCCCCCTTATGGCGGTGGGGTTTCCGGGTTGATTATTAGTTTCTTCTTTAGCACTAGCAATGACACGGGGTACATATCACTTGACGGTACAAACGTATTTAATCAGATATTCGTGGTGACAGGTGGTAGAGAGGCAGTAGTCATGCAAATTCCAGTCTATACTGGAGGTTCGTGGTATATGAAAGTTGGCTCTGGGACAATGTGGGCGAATTACATCGGGTTTATTTTAGATGCAATTTGAAATAGATTTACCGGCTACATTTGATTTAACAGTGGCCTCAACACCAGAAGAACTTAGTGCTTTGTGGCCTGTAGGATTAGAGAGATAATGGGAGACTTAACAAAGAACTTCAGCACCTCCGAGCTTTGCTGCCCATGTTGTGGTGCAATGGAGTTGCCTATGGAGGACATAGTGTTGCTCCAGGCAATTAGGGATAAACTGGGTGTGCCTCTGGCAGCATCTGGTTATCGCTGTCCTAAGCACAATGCAGAAGTCAGCCACACAGGATTGACAGGCCCTCATACCAAATCAGCTTTTGATGTCCGAGTAGTTGGCACACTGGCTATTGCTGTCATTAGGATTGCATTGGACGTGGGCTTCACTGGCATTGGAGTAAATCAAAAAGGTGATCGGACAAAACGATTCATTCACCTGGACAGACTAACAGCCGAGACCGCCAATTCACCACGGCCTTGGATATGGAGTTATTGATATGAATGCACTTATTGACTGGTTGACCAGTGCTGATACCATACGTGTGCTATGTGAGATTATTGGTATCGTTCTGGCTGTAGTGTTCAAAGGACAGTCTGCTACTACCAAGAGGGTAGTTCAAGCCGTCCTACTCGGTGTGGAGCGCTATGCGGCAGAGACTATGCCCCGACCTAATACGGCTGTCAAAGATTACATCAAAACCTCCTCAATGTTAGGGCAAAGTGATGTAGTTCTAAACAAAATGTTAGATGAGTTAGGGTTGCGAAATCGAATGAAGTAATTGAAGGGCGGGAGGTACTGGGACATGCGGAAACGATGTGAGTATTGTTTAGCCCGTGGAGGATGTGAAACGGAAGAGGAGTGTGTTAATCAACAGATACTTGAAATCCAGCAAAGGATGCTCAATGACCTAGCAGCACTCCTCCCCAACGACCTAGCCAAGAATGAATTTCTTACATCCTGGATAGCTAAATTTGCCGTTACATATCGTGGCGTTTATAACCTTATGTGGATAATAAAGGATAGATGGAAGCAGTAGCACTAGATAGCGCACAAAAGATTATTGATTACAGTATTATAGGAGCTTTACTAATTCTTGTTGTTATTGCCTTGGCTGTAGTAGTCAAGTGGATTGTCAACACGGGTGTCAAACAATTTGAAACTATCCAAGCTACACACAGAGCAGAACGTGCAGAGCTATTGAATGTCATAAATACACAAGCCACTGAGTATAGGGTGGATGCAAAGAACGAAAGGGCTCAACTAGTGAGCCTTATCGAACGGACAGGGACTATACTGCATGATGTCTCACTCGCCTTTGAAGGACTTAAGGACAAAATCAGTGCATGTCCTAAGACCCATACTACATCTTCCTCCCAGTAATGATCTGCCCGGCTATTGCTAAGGCTTTATTCCCAGCAGACTTCCTCCCTAATGCTATTAAGCATTTCCCTTTTATGGTCCATGCCTTATAATTGTGGGGATATTTTTCTAAATATCTTTCACTATATATCAGTGCAGTATCAAATTCTTTATCCTCGTAGAGTACTGCAGAGAACCCATGCAATAGGTTATCCATTTCCTCTGTTGCTGCAAATAGCTCAACTAAACAAGCCTTGCCTTCCTCTTTTCTTTTCATGCCTAGCAAGAGCAACCCTCGTTCACATTCAAATTTATGGATAGCTACGTGGTCAGCATGTTCTTTGATCAACTTATCATACATCTCCAGACCTTGTTCCAAACGACCAGTCTCTGTGTAGATAGTTGCTAAGCCCCATTTCGCAGGGAACTCTGTTGGGATTAGATCAAATGCTTTCTTGATGTATGTTTCTGCATTACCATAATCGTTATCATCTTTTTCATGATGCCCACCACACTTCCTAGCCTTCTCAATTAATTCATTGTAGATAGGCTTTTTCCATAGTCCTTCCTCATTCTCTTTTTCAGCAGCTTCTATTGCTTCTGCAACAGCTTTGTTCCGCATTGTGTTTCCTCTTGTCCACACGTCTAATGCTCGCTCTTGTACTGCATTAATCCCATTAAAGCCATCATATTGTAATAAGCGTTTGGATGAGGATAAAGGATGGGAGAAGTTTCCCACAGCAAAATATGATTCTACATCAGTTAAGTCAGGCAATGGCTCAGGTTCTGGAATTAGCTTCATATCACTCTCCAATAGTTTCAGTGTCTGCGTGTACCATTCAATAAAACGTTCTGTGGACTCTTTTGCTGCCTTTAGAATAAACTCATTCCTATCAATGCGCTTAACTAAGATGGATTGATGTTTCTTCTTCTTCAAGTATTTTGCTGTTTTGTTTTCTTCACCATTCATAGCCTTTGATTGTATTGCCCTTTTGGCACCATAGATAGCCAATGAAACCAAGGGTAGTTCTGCTGATGCATCTCGGGCCAATGTAGAGTGCTTCTCATTCTCAGCGAGAGCAGTTTCTAATGCACCACTGGTTCTCCTTTTTTGTGCACAAATTGTTCTTAGGTCCTCGCAAGTATCAAGTGCCTTAGTACAATGATCTACAACTTTTTTAAGTAATTTGATTTCCTTTTTCAAGATAGGGATTGCCTTAGCAACTAACTCAGCTCCATCTTCTGCAGGAGTAAGTAAAGGAGCAATGCATGACTTATCTATTTCATTCTGCAATTCTTTATCAATGACCCAGTCCAAATGTCTATGCAAAGCGCCTTTAATAAAGGCCCCACCCTGAGTACAGTTATATGTTGTCCCTGCATAAGTAGCTATCATGCCCTCAAATGCTGTAATGAATGCAGCCAGTCCTGTATTAGTTACTACTGCCGATCCATAATAGCCTGGCACATGTACTGCTGGGCCCATGCTATGAGAGCCTCCATGCAGATGACTTGATTCATCAGTGACTTCCCAGTCAATAAAGCCCTGGTCATTTACCACTACATTGCCACCTGTATCTGTTTGCTTCATGTGTGATGTACTACTCAAGGACAAGTCCTGCCCTAATAGGATAATAGGATCACAACCTAGACTTTTGGCAAAACTGAAGCATAAATGTGCTACAGAACCTCCTTGATCAACAGATCCTTTATTCTGCAACACTCCCACCACAGTTTCCTCTACAAATGGATTTGCTGAAACCACAATAAACTTAGGTCCTGCATACTCCTTAATCAGTGGGGCATAACTACGATTTAACACTACTAAGGGAATATTACAATCCATAATGCCTTTGTAATGGCTCATATTCACTTCCCCATAATCAACTGAGCATGCAAAGTCAGGTGTTACACCATAGGCTAGGAGAGGTCGAATGGCCTGTCCCACGCAAATGATTACTGCTTTTCCCTGAATATCTTTGAGCATGTGGATATTCTTCTCTAATGAGGGTCCTGTGCTTACCAGAATCGCTGGTAGGCCCTTGAACTTGTCTGCGAGCTCTATTACACCTCTGTGATTAATAACGTAAGGAAGAGTCTCTATATCGTTCTGAGCGATCTTCTCTCCCGCGGCAGCAATGGTACCCGCATTAGAAGCGAACTGATTCATTAACTCACTTGTGTATAATGTCAGTTCATGATACTCTTTTGCCCGAGCCCTTGTGTAAGGATGTGTAATATAATGCCATTGCTCAATTACAACTGCGGACTCTAAGTATGCAAACACTTCACGGACTTCATCCTTACCTGGTGCCACAACAAATAATCTATTCGTTAGGATCAGTTCAGAAAAGTCATAATTTTTGAAAGCAACTTTAATTAACTGTCCTATAGGTTCCACTACCACAATATGATGATGCTGTTTTATTTGTTGCTGCACACAATCCAACATAACACCATTGCCAATGCCCAGAATGATTGTAATATCCTCCTTGTTGTACTTGTACATCTTGGCAATCTTTTCAGCCTCTCTCCTAGGGTACTTTAGATCAGCAAATGCCTCAACTCTCCCACCATCTTTCGTAAGACAATTAATCTTGCCATCCATCCCAATAACTTCTTCCACCCAGTGCATCTCTTTTTGCTCTTGCAGCCAGTGGTGAAGTCCTGGAAGTGCTTTACTTACAGCATTCATATTCTTTTCGTAATTAGTCATTTTTATAAATCTCCTTCGAGGGATTAAATATACTGTATCGTATAACATCTTGATACATTCCATCCACTAACATTTCATATTTTAATGAACACTCAAACTGCATGCCCATGTTTCGTGCTGCATGTTGCATTCCTATATTCCCCCTAGCACATCCAAGCCAAACTTTATGTAGGCCCATCCGTTTATGACATATCTCAATCAACTTCTTTCCTACCTCTGTTGCAATTCTTTTGCCCCAAAACTTCTTATTGCCAATTAGAAACCCTATTTCTGCAGAATTACCAATCCAATCAATCTGATCAATAGCACAATTGCCAATATGTAGTTGCGCTTTACCATAGTAAATGGCATAAACAATTGTCTTGTCAAACTCAAGTTCTTCATACCACTTCAAAGCTGCTGCCTTATTGTACATGTATAACCCATTCCTACTGTACTTGCAGATTTCTGTATCACTGAGCCAACTGAGATATTCTCTCGTAATGTTTTCTTCTGTAAAATGTGCAATACTAATTTTATCAGTTATATTGATTAGGCTTTGTTTCATCACTCCCATCCTTTCTAATTACATTCCCATATTCATCCATAATGACAGCATATCCTATGGTACCCTCTTGCTCGTAGATACTGTACAATATGTCCGTGAAGAGTTGTACATGGTTTTTCAAATAGATCAGTTGATCATCCTCCTCCACTGCATGTTTTACCATATCAGCAATTAGATATGCAATTGTATGTGTTATAGTCAGCATATACTCAAATACAGTCATTGCTGGTTTCTGCTCATTTAATGTTGTGGTCATTACTCCTAGTAAATCGTCCACAGCACGTGCTATTTTTTCAGTTTCTTTTTTCCCTATTGGGAGTGGGCTCGCAATCTCCATTTTACTTCCTTTCACTTTTCATTGGTCGAAATCCATCAGATGGATCAGTTCGTTGAACTCTGTTATCTATTTCACTTCCTATGGGTGCTTTAATCCCATCACCTACTATAGCACGTTGCAACTTAACAGTAGTCATAATAGGACTTATATCCTCAGGCAACCAGCAATGCCCCTGTGGCCATTCTAACCCATGCCCATCAAGATCCAAATGAAACTCAATAATATCGGACTTGAACTCTACTGCTGCCATTTGAATTACAATAGGTGTTATGGTATGATCACTCCAGCCAAATAGGAAGTTAACATCTCGCGTGTCTCTATACATTTCTTGCATACAGCCTACTGTACTTCGTATTTTATCAATGGCTTGCAAGTTACTATCCTGAGGCCGTGCTGGATATGTAGCAACACAATGCAGTACAGTTAGTTGCTTACAGCCTGCGTCAATAGCACAGCGTATGGCAGAAAGCACTTCATATATGTTAGCTAGCCCAGTTGATAAAATTAAAGGCAAACCTGTTTCAGCAGCCTCTTTGATTAAATTTAGCCAGAGTAACTCATACGAAGCAATTTTAATAACATCTGCGTATGTAGCCACTTCTTTTACTGCATTAAGATCAAAAGGTGTAATGACAAGATCCAAGTTTAGTTCATTACACATTTTTCTTATTTTGGGCAAGAATTCAATAGGTAATTCTCTTTCAGTCACAGTCTTAATGGCTTCTGTAGCACCTGCCCAGTACAATTCAGTGCCTTTGAACAGCTGGAACTTTACTGCATCACATCCTATGCCACTGACCTTACGTATCAATGCAGCGCACCTCTCCCAGTCCCTGTTGTGGTTGCTGCCTATGTCTGCAATAAAATATGGTATACTCATTTGCATCTCCCTGGTGGTGTTGGTCCGTATGCATCAATGTACTCTTGACGTAATATTGATCCTGATTTACTACAGTATGAATTCCCTTTCCAAATCTTACGTGCTCTATGCAATCCTTCGAACATAAACCCATGTTGTACCCAAAATTGCCAAGCACTGGTCGTGTCATATACTTCGATAAAAACACATTCCAGTTTATGGTGCCCTTTGAATGCAATCCCTAATAACTCCTTCACTGCAGCAGTGCCATAGCCCATTCCTTTATACGCATTAGCCACCAACAAACTCATCTCTGCCGTTTTATTAGCTTCAGAAATCTTATCAAGTCCACAATAGCCCACTGTTTTACCTTCCATATTGAGGATAAAAAAGTACATGTCGCCTCGTTGGATAGCTTTTCTGATCCACTTGTTCTGATTCTTCATTTTGATCTTTGTTAATGTCTCCGACCGTAAAGCCGGCATCACAGCATTCCTCCAAACAGCTATGTCTAACAGCCTGCTATCATTTTCCATTATATATTCTAATTTTATTTCCATTGCTTTACTATTCCTCCCATTTCCATAATATCATTAAACTCGTTACTACAGCATTGAAGCAACTCCTAATAGCTAGACAGCTGGAGCAAATAAAGATGCTGTAGTGATGCTACAAATGTACTCCAGAGCACTATTAATGTGACAAGTGCATAAAGGGTGTAACCAACTCCACAACTTTTTCTACAGATAACTGTTGTTCATTATTTTCTGACGTATAAGTGAACTTATCATGGCAGATACTTCCTTGCCATGGCACATCATCCAAATGAACTCCTTCCTTTAGAATTACAAAGTGTGTTGGGAACTCTACTGCGTTTCTGCCTTCCCCTTCTCCAATTAAGGTTTCATGAATCTTTTCCCCAGGCCGAATTCCTACAACATGCTGTTTACATCCAGGCACTATTGCAGAAGCCAAATCAGTAATCTTCATTGAGGGGATTTTAGGTACAAATATCTCACCACCTTCAGAGACTTCCATTGACTGTAGCACGAACTCAGCAGCTCGCTCTAATGTAATCCAGAATCGTGTCATTTCAGGGTCAGTAATAGGTACACTTCCTCGTTTCGCATGATTAAGGAAGAATGGAATGACAGAGCCTCTGCTACCCATTACATTCCCATACCGAACAACTCCAAATGTAGTACGTCTTGTATCACCCCGATACACATTTGCACTAGTGAAGAGCTTGTCCGAGCAGAGTTTTGTTGCCCCATAAAGGTTGATCGGGCTGCACGCCTTGTCTGTGGATAATGCAATGACTTTTTCTACATTGGCTGCTAAAGCGGCATCGATCACATTCATAGCGCCCATCACATTTGTTCTGATACACTCAACTGGATTGTATTCTGCTGTAGGAACTTGCTTCAATGCGGCTGCATGGATGACATAGTCCACTTCATAAAAGGCTTGTGTAAGTCGTTCTTTATCCCGCACATTTCCAATGAAATATCGTACTGGGTGCCCTTTAGCTTCACTCCACCTCTGAGACATGTCGTATTGCTTTAGTTCATCTCGACTAAAGATGATCAGTTTTCTAATGCTAGGGTACTTCTGCAATATTTGTCGTACTAACTCAGTGCCTAATGAACCAGTCCCACCTGTGATGAGTATCGTTTTATCCGTGAACATGTTGTTATCCTTTCTACAATTCGTTTTAAGTTATTAATAAGACCAAGACCTAGACCTAGACCAAGACCCATACCCATACCCAGACACAGACAAAGACAAAGACCTAGACCCAGACCTAGACAGAGACCTAGACAGAGACCAAGACCAAGACCCAGACCTAGACCCAGACCCAGACTGAGACCCATACTGAGACCCATACTGAGACCCAACCCTAGACCTAGACTGAGACAAAGACCCATACCTAGACCTAGACTGAGACCCATACCTAGCTCTGTCATATCCTGCACGTAGTATAACTGCGTTCATATTCCTCCTATTTCTGCTTAGAAGGAAGTGTCTCTATCTCAGTGACATCTAAGATGCCTCCACGCCCTATGATTACGTCATTCAGGTAAGGCTCTACCTCATCGAACTCGCATGATTTAAGGCTGTCAGCCCACCTACCTGTTGAAGCGATCCAGCAAGCGTCTTTTAGCACCAACTCATTTTCATAAACATCCTTTATTGCCCCTGTATAGATCATTGTTACCGTCCGAATTAGGACTCTTGACCCGACTACGTATGGAAAATCTGGAATTGTTTCAATACTTTTACTTGCTGCTGGGAACATGGAGTGAATTGTTCTAATTTGTGCGACAGTTAATTGATCAATATTCATAGTTACCTCAAGATTAGTTGTTAAAATTATTAATACGATAGAGACATGGTCAGAATCATAGACCTGGAACTTGCCCAAGAACTTGCCATTGACCTGACCCAAACACCAGACACGGACACAGAAACAAGCACAGACCTGTCATATCCTGCACGTAACATAGCTGCGTTCATTAGTCCTCCTTTCTACAATTCGTTTAAGTTATCAGCCACTTTATGGAAAGCTGCTGCAATATCTTCACAATGCTCTACAGTTGTGGGAGGCGCTAAGTATAAATGCAGAAATAACTTATCCAACCACAATGTCTCCACAGTAAGGAGTTTAACCTTTGGTTCTGTGTCATAATCAGTAAACACAGGCATACGGTATAAAGGCGTAATGTACCCTGCTCCTATTCGTACTCCTTCTTCTTCTCGTCCTTTCATTGGAGTTAGTTCTGCTTTTACTGCATCAATAAACCGGTCCCTATGCACACCTTGTGCCCGTTCTCGATCATACAAAAAGGGTTGACAATAATAGGTATGATGCCCTTCTTTACGTACCCCTGGATCAGTGATCATAGGAAGCTTGCACAATGCTTCTGAGATCCGTGCAGCATTTGCTCTTCTTGCTTCAATGAAGGCAGGGAGTTTTTTCAACTGAGCTTGTGCAATTGCTGCAGTAACTTCAGTCATACGCATATTAAAACCCCATAACTTATGACTTGATGTGGATTTCATAATTGCTGTCTTGTACCTGTCCATATCGTGTATAATAGCTTCAGCATGATTCATTATTAATCGACACCGCTCTGCCAATAGAGGATCCTTCGTAGTCATCATACCACCCTCACCTGCAGTGATGTGTTTTCCCTGGGTCATAGAAAAACAACCAATATCTCCTAATGAACCCGTATAGGAAGTTACTCCAGCAGCATCAGTGTACTTAGAACCCAGTGCTTGTGCAGCATCCTCAATGACATATAGTCCATATTTCTTTGCTATCTCGTTAATGGCAGAAGCATTGTAAGGTTGGCCAAATAGATCAACTACAATAATTGCTTTTGTCTTTTCTGTAATAGCTTTTTCCACACTGGCTGGATCTAAACAGAAGTTGTCTGGCTCTACATCTGCAAACACAGGTACTCCTCCCCACAGGAGTGGGGCAGTTGCTGAGCAAGTCATTGAATAAGGAGTCACTATAACTTCATCACCTGGTTTTATTCCAATCGCTCCTAGTGCGATGTGGAGTGCCGAGGTACAACTATTACAAGCAATAGCATGAGGGACTTGAAACATCTCTTGCCACATGTTTTCTAATGCTTGTATTTCCTTGCCCCCTCTGTACTTTTGTGCATTTCCTCTGTACGCTGAAAGCATACCTGTTTTGATAACTCTACTTGCAGCAATCATTTCTTCTGCACCTACATTGGCTTGATCAGGGAACATCTCTGTCCTGACTGGATTACATCCGTTTATTGCTAGTCTATTCATTTCCTCTCCTAAAATTTTAATAATGTTAACAATATCAATAGCATTACCCAAATAGTTATTACACATGCACTCAATATCCAAGTCATATCAGGTATCTAACTCCCTGACTAGGGTGCTATAGATAGCATGCACATCTAACGCATCACTCCCTGAGCATAATGGCTCTGCAATTCCCTCAAGTACCTTTGCAGCATGAATGTATACCTGAACTAATGCCCGCTCAAGTCCTGTATTTGTATATAGGATGGCTGACTCATGCAATAATGAAGGATAATTGCCATATTTATTACCCTTTGATATTAGGCGATGTATAGCAAGTGAACCATTATCAACAAGAGTAATTCTTCCTCGATCACTCAGCATATCTATTTCAAACACACCAGCAACTTTCCCATCTACAGGTGTCATGATTACCTGAGAGCATTCTGCATATACCATAACCACTGGGTATGTAGGATCATCCATACTATGGTCATGCAAAACTCGTGATGTAGGGATAGTCGATGAATAGACACAGGCCCCAAATAGATTATTGCACAAGTTAATGAAATGACTCCCTTCACGCATAGTGCCTCTGTTATAAAGCAATCTGCAATACTCCATAGTATTAGACTCATTTACAAAATCGGCCAATGCAGTATGATAAAAGGGCAAGAACGATCTTGAATAGTTCACTAAAAATTGAATCCCTTTTCTACGCCCAATGTCTAATGCTCTTGCACAGTCTTGCTCGTTCTCGCAGAAGGGCTTTTCAATGATAATGAGCTTTGGGGACACTTCACTATGGCAAACCTCAGTGATTATTCCTAGATGAGCCTTAGTATCACAAGCCACAACTACAACATCGATTGATTTATTCAGTTGGCAGAATGTTTCATAACTTGTAAAATAAGGAGCTTTCCATTTATCTGCAGCGGCAACTCCTTGCACAGTATCAGTGTCTATTAGCCCTGCAATCTCAAACATAATAGAGTCATGAACAGCGTGTGCATGTGTCAGCACATTCTGTCCTCCTGGCATATCAAACTCATTAGCTTTCAATGCACCAATACTCCCACAACCTATAATTAATACGCTATACTTTTTCACTGTCTCTCCTTCCATTGTTTTCTTGCTTTTATGTAAAGGCATATCCAATACACACATGCTGCTGCCGATAGTATGAATGCCGCACCCATACTAATTAAATCAACCCATTCTTTATCAATCATCCTTCTCCTGGTTCCTTTCTTTGAATATGACTGTTTACAATAAGTTGGGGCTTTTCCCTCAATAGTTTGATTGCATCAAAAGCAGTAAAGTCGTTAGGATTCTTTTTGATTAGCCTAAAGTGGTAGTATATACGCCTTAGTAATGACATATCTTCCATAGTATCAAGAGTTACTGCCAATGTAGGCCAATGCATAATTCCAGGTGCAATCCAATTAACGCAGTAGTATAGGTCCTTATTCTGCATAATATTCCAACCTGTATGTGCTCTATGCATCTTATCGGTTACTGCTTCGTTTACTGCTTCAAGAGCAGCCATTGTATACACTTGGCAGTCAAGACCATCTGGCCATGTTCTTTTCACTACGTTTGATGCATAGTCAGCACCTGCAGAGATAAGCATGTACACTAATCTGTCAATGATATTCGCATCAAGTAAAGGACAATCCCCAGTAATATCAACAATCAAGTCTGCTCTGAATACTTTTGCTGCATTTGTAACTCTTCCCAGTACATCATCTTCACTACCCCTGAAACAACCCACATCTTTGGCGATACATAATTCAGCAATCACATCATCTTTCACATTAGTAGTTGTCGCAACAATAACTTCAGTGCACTTTGATAGCTTTACACGATCAATAAGTAATCCTAATGCAGGTTTGCCCACAATAGGCTTTAGTACCTTACCTGGATAACGTGTTGAGCCCATCCGTGCCTGGATTATAGCAATAGTCCGTACGTCTGCTTTATACATATCTAAACCCCCTTTCCATACTGTTGTAATCCAAATAGTGCAATGAGTAGAGCATCTACCATTCCATCATGTGGAACTCTACTGCGTGGTGTTGCTAAGAATGATCTGCCAGGATATAACCTCTTGGCTATTTGTAACCCTTTTTGTTTTGTATTTGCCTTTGCATCAGAGCCTTGATGAACAGACTTCATCCAAGTTTGTGGGCTCACTTTATGGTATGGAAGTTGATATGCTGCCACAATTCCCTCCAGAGCGCCACAGCCCCAGCCAAAATTAAACATAGAAACCACACCTTGCCCTGGCATAGCTCCTACCTTTTCGATGTATACAGCTCCACAATCATTACTCCATCGTCCTACGATTACACATAACTCTTCCAGATCCCATACCTTCCCACCAGGGAGCATAGGCATAGGAGTTAGTTCACATATTTTGCGCTTGCTATCAATTACTGCAATCCCACCTTTCTTTCCTGGATCAATTCCCATTATTTTCATAGTTTATCTCTGTCGAACCACATTAGAAATAAGCAATTGCAAGCAGCATGAGCAAGATGATGAATCCCACTCTCACTGTCTAACTGTGCGCCCTGTGCCCATGAGGATATATGCCTCATCATTGCTGAGAAGCATCTGTCCCTGCCATCGGGTACTTTTTGCCATGTATTACTTCCATATTTTGTATGGCCAAATGTAATAACTTTTGCAATTTGTTCTACCTCTCTCATTGGAAGTAAGTGCCATTTCAATTTCCCATCATCATTTTTCCCATCACTTTTCATATTGTCACTCCTGGAATATCATCAAAAATAACTGGGATTAGAGACTTGAACTCAGATAGCATAGGCACTGCAATTTCCTGCATTTGAGGATGTGCTGCTCTATGTGCTCTAACGGTAAAGAAATGACGCCATTCTCTAAGGTTCGCTGTCATAACAATTTCAGTCTTGAGCGAATTAGGTAGTACTGAGCGTGCTTCCTGTGCTGTGGCTCCAAGTTCGATTAAATTGAAGTACACTAATTCAGCTTTATGCATAGCACTTTTCCAATGACCATACGCATTAGAATCAATTTTCCAATAACAAGGCTGGATAAAGGTCAACTCAGTGTTAAATTTGTTTTTGCTGTAGTTACAATATCTGGTGCTCTCCTGAGAGTAGCTGGCTAAACGATGTCGTACGAGCTCATGTGTTACCCCTCGGTCACAGATAATACGCACAGTCACCTTCTCATGCTCAATTACAGACTCATGCCGTTTTAATGGATCCAGAATCTGCTTGGTAAACTTTATCGCACTGTCCTCTGTAATTAGGTCCTCACTTTTGTAACAAGTTCTTCCAGCAAGTTCTATTCGCTTCAACATTGCCATGCCATCCACTACATCCTCAATTTTGTAGCTAGGTTTTATTATGTTCACGTCATCTCCACTTTTGATGTGTTTCCTGTTTTGCTGACTTCAAACACTCTGTCAGCAGCTTCAATAAACTCCTCATTGTGCGTAACCATAATGACTTGCAAACCCAGTTTCGATGATAGCTCTTTAAGCATTGCACCTGCCTTGGGCTGAAGGTCTTTGGAAAGAAACCTAAAGGGCTCATCCAATATGATTACTTTTCTTGTACTTGAGAGCATGTGTAGTGCTATTCTTAATGCAAAAGCAGCCACATCAACCACGCCACCTCCAGCACCATACATAGGATCGGTAAACTCGCCGTCCCTCTCAAGAACCAACTTTGCTTCCGTCTTTCCCCTTTTGATTTCATAGATTAATCTGAACTTGTATGGCTCATCGAATATGGAAGCCAGTGCAATACTTACAATCGAGGAGATATGCTTCTCAATATTCTCCTGTGTCTGTTTAGCAACAACTTGCAAAATCTCCAAAGCTTGCACTGTATCAGCACTCAATTGATGTGCTACACTGGCTTGCTTTGTTTGGCTCTTGAAGTCTTGCTGATATAATTCCCTCGTAATAACTAACTTCGATATTTTACTACGTAGTTCCTTGACATCTCTCTCAATCCCAGTCATACTTTCCTCTCAATGATTTGAGCTTTTCTTCCAAAGTTGCATCAAGTTTTCTAAGTATATCACCTAGCGTGACTGCTTTTTCCTTAGCCACTTCCATATTAGGAATGCCCAACTCTTTTTCCAATCTTATGCGATATGAATCTAATCGTTGCTCGGCTACCTTTTTCTGCACGGTCAAATCTTCAATTCTCTTCTTCATTCTAATCAAATCGCCTACTGCCATCTTTACCCCACTTTATTGAGTTAACGTGTTGCTTCAATTATTTCCCACACCAACTGAGACACTACCGGTGCCACTTTATTCTGCGATAGAAATGCTTCCATATTCTTTTCAAAAGACAGATCTGTTGTAAGTCCTCCATTAAGTGACTCCACAAAATCATCAAAAGATGTTTCCACAGTGCCTAGTTTTTTCTTACCCTCTGCAAATACATCTTCATCATAAGGTACAGTCAGCTTTTTAATAGCATTTGTGTCAGTATCATACATGTATACAGTGGGCACTACTTTTGCCTGGTCCGTTTTCATTCTCATAAGCGAACCAGGATTTACCAGCACACAATCGCCAGAGTCCCGTTTGTACTTCATAACACAAAAGGGTTTATGGTTGTGCCCTGTAAGAATAAGATGATAATGATGTCTGTACTTTTCTATGAATGCATCTGCAGTTGTAAACCCTATATGCAACAAAGTTTCATCCCTATGGCACACTTCCTCATGACAGATTAGGATATTCTTGACATCTTTTGTTTTTCTGGCGTAGGTATTTCACCTTTGTAAGGTACTCCATAGATATAAACATTGGGTTCCACAAACTTTGGGATGGGTGTGCACAATATCTCAATCTTGCCTGAAGCATGCAGCACATGAAGCCCACTTTTTTCTAGGTTTGCCATATTATGCCCAGGAAGATCATGATTACCGGGCACTGTAGTGATATGATCTGGCAGATGCTCAATAGCCCAACCTAATAACCAAGGTGATGCCTTCCACTTATGAAACAAATCCCCACCATCCAGTATTTCTGCATTATATTCTATTGCCAACGACCGTATACAGTCCAACTTATCGTGCATTGCTAAGTAATAATCATCCTTCCGATTCTCAGGAGGTGTGTCCCTCAGATGCAAGTCACTCATGAGTATAAATTTAGGCATGGTTTACCTCCTGTTCACATAAAGGACAAATATCAGGAAACTCTTTTTTGAAAAGTCTCTTCGATTTTACTATTTCTGTTGTCAACTGTGCAATAAGTCTCTCCTCGTTTTCTATAGCAACGATGAAAGTCTGTATGGCATGATACTCTGCACTGGTAGTAGCAACTTGCTCCTGAACCTTCTCTACACGAGCAATGAGTTTCCGTGCATCATCAATCCAAGCAAGTTCTGCAATAGTTACTTCAAGTTCCTCCATGCAAGTTAATAACTCATTCAGTTCATTATACTGTTTAGTTTTACCAGCCTGCCTAAGAATGAGCTTTTCCATTCTTGCAAGATCCCCTTCTGCATTATCAATCCAATCCAACTGGTCTATAGAACCCATTAGAGCTGTTGCCCTTGCTTCAAACGCAGCTGCATCTCTGTTGTAAGTCTTGGCCAACCTATTCGCTTCTTTTAAGGAAGCATCGATCACATCCAGACCAATAATATTGTTGAAATACATGGATGTTTCACCAGCACTTTTTGAGAGTAGGAAAGGGGCATCCATCTGCAACTGGACGTTGATGTCATTCATTTGGATCAACTTCTCCACTTCTTCTGGAACCCCTGTGCCTACTGCATCAAATACGATACCATCTACAATATACTGATTCTTGTTCCCTGCCCCTGCTTTCCATCGTTCTGCACACCCATTGTCAAAGTTCACTCGTACCATTGTGGCATCATTTGCCCCTGCAGCATTTGAGATATACCCAGTGCCAGAGGGTCTGTTAGTTAATAACCACTGTAATGCACGAAGGATAGCAGTCTTGCCACTGTCACTAACTCCTATAATTGCATTGACACCCTCTGAGAGCATCAGTCTGGAGTAGGTGTGTGCCTGGAAATAGCCCAGTTCAATTGACTTAATCATAATCTTCCTTATCGTCCTAATGCGCTCAATGTTGAAACAACCCCGATGCAACTAAAAATCACATTTCCACAAAGGTATCATTGGTTTGTTGGGTAACCCAGGGCGGTACGCTTGCTCAGGGCTTCTGATTATTCACCCTGCGCCGTGGACTCGAACCACTTAAACCATGCCATGCGACTTTATTTTTTACATGGACGTCCTGATGCTACCCATTAGTTTAATTTCCACATTTTTAACAATTCATCCAACTCATCCTGAGAGAAGCATAGTCCTGGCCTCTCTCCCTTCAATTCAAGGATCAGTAATTCCAGACACAATGAAGCATCTATGCAATTGATTTCAAGTTCATCCTGGGTAGCCTTGCCCGGTATCATCTCCCATATCATTTGCAATCTTTCAATTAGATTTCTTTTTTCATTTCACTCGTTTTATGTTAATCAGTGCGTCTATCGAATGCCTCTAGCAAATCTTTAACGCAATGCTGAAGTTCTTCTATGATCTTGATACGTTCCAAAGAAATCCAACTCTCGTGTTGGAAACACTTTGTCCTACTGCACGTATCATAGTCACCTCTGTAACTACATGACACACAAGCATCTCTCACGTTTCCTTGTTTGTTAGCTGTTTAATCATATTTTTTGTTCGTAACCTAATTTCAGCTTCTATTCGTTGCCCTTCCTCGGACACCCCCAGGCAGTCATCACGATAGACAACCGCCCATTCTGGGTCGTCAATATGCTTGAAATATTTTTCTGAGTTTGAACCACTATGCACTACTAGGCCATCCCCACCATGCAGTAGATGGTTCACTGGGTCGTCCAAACGTACTTCGATTGCGCAAGGTCTGCCCATCAGGGTTTGCAACTCTTCAAACGCATATTTAAGAAGATTGACGGCATCTTCTGGGAGCATCTCTTGACGGACGCTTTTTTTTGTCTGATCATGTGCGATAACCGCCAACACTTCGCATGGTGTTTCTTGAATCATATTTTCTCCTTTGTGTCTAGTGTGTAAGTGCTATTCCTCCGACTCAGGACACACACAGGATTATCGGGTAACGTCCTTTCTCCCTGCTAGGGATTGCTCTGCCTCTCAGCCATATCACCCATCCCATTAAATAGCACTTAGTTATTCACTTACGTTATAATTCAGTGCTTCTATTGCACGTTGTAGCTGTTCTGACAAGATTGCAATCTGCCTGTTCTTCCTGGCTTTGAAAGATTCATACGCTTCTTCCTTACTCTCACAAGCATACTTTTTTGTCGCAGACAATCGGACAAACCGCTTAGGGATTTCACCACAATAATAATCATACAACCGAATCCAAACCCCCTTTGGGGTTCTTTTTATTATTTTGTATTCTTTGAGAATAACTTCTAAATTATACCCTGGATATGGATCATCATAGTCGTCAACACCATTGCCTGTAACCCATTCCTCATATCTGTAAAGACAATCCGTCATAGTTCTTCCTACATCTTGGGCAAGTTATATTCAAAAACTCTTCTCTTTCGCCAAGGACATACCACATCTCATCCAATACTTTCCCACAAAGAGTTTTATTATTATCCGCACCATGTACTCTTTTGTGGGTTTCATCGCCCACTTTGTGTTTACACCTCGCTACAAAGTCCAACTAATCCCTCCAAGTTTGATACACATTCTTTGTGTAAGGATTCAAAAAGAGTGGGCAACCACACCTACCTCACGTTGACACCTGCATGTCAGGGACACGATGTCCCGATACGGTCGCCCGGAAACTCATTGATGATTAATTAAGCCATAGACAATCAAGAAGTCAGTGCCCAGGTAATGAGCATCATTCTCACAAGGCTGATATGGAGCACGCTGCCAGATGTAATCTGTACAACCCCATCCCTTCACACCGTTGGTCTCAGTTGGAGTATCACTAGGGAAACTTTCCTTCAAGAACTTGTTTACATCCTTAAATGTCTTGCCACCCTGAGCAACTCTGAGCTGAGTTAGGAATAGCCAGTTATATGCTTTCTGATCTAAACCCACCCCTGCCATATCCTTGAGCAGATCCTTGGCTTGTGATTGAGTGTACTGGGAGTCCTCATTATATAATGATCCGTAGTAAGCAATGGAGACTGAAAGAAAGGCGAGATGATTCATGAACGAACCCATTGTGCCCTTAGCAGAACAAGCATTGGCATCACCATGCTGACAGGCATAATCTAGGTCGAAAATTGTATGTGCCCAGAACCCAGCAGCACTTAAATCATGAACAGAAGTCTTGAAGTCCAGCCCCTCACTCGATATTCCATACATCCTGAGTACTGTACGGAGTGTATGGCGGTCTGAAAGGAAGGTGACACTTATATCCTTATGTCCGACACCCATCTCGTAGTTATGCGTGATCACATAGTCTTTGAACTTTGCTAGCATAATGCCATACTCTTCCTCAACTGGAGAGCAGTCCGTATGCTTTGCTATTACACCCAAATACAAGAATCCTAATACGCCGTCCTTAGAGATTGATGTTTTGCCTACTCCATCTGCATAAATGGGATGCCTGAACAACCTGCCGTCTTCAGTTTGCAAGGTCTTGATTGACTCCCACAAGTATGCAACATTGTCAGATCCTGTGAGACATAATGCTGCAAGAGTAACACTATTCCAAATCAGTGCATCTCCCTGATCTTTATGCACACCATCTTTGATGGGAAGTAATAGCCCATACTCATCATAAAACCTGGAACCCTCTGCAGACACTTTCATGTAGTGTGCTGCCTTTGAATCCACGTTGTAGTCCTTCTTCTCTTTGTCCTTAGGAAGTATTGACTCCCCACAACCTACTAATGCAAATAAAATAATAACTCCTAATAACTTCTTCACTCAACTCTCCCTATTACATTATTATGTATATTTACGTTTGCGATCTTCATGCGAAATAGATTTTTCAAACTCAACCCACTTTAGTTTGGCACGTTGTATTAAAGCAGCCTCATGCATTCCATCCTCAATATGCTTAATAGCTTTTGAACGAGTAAACGAAGGACCATCTTTTTCCCATTGGAACTTACCCTCTCGACCTTTCCCAGTCTCTGTGCGTAGTTCAAATAGGTAATCTAAACAACCCCCAATATCATCAACTCCATAATCAAATAATATGTCTATGTACGTTTGACGAAATGGCATGGCTATTTTGTTCTTGCTTGTGTGCACTTTGATAGTGATTCCAGTAGCAGTGTTCTTTGTTTTTATCTTCTCAATTTCAGCCAACCAAATAATTTGAGATGCATAAAAGTCCAAAGCCTTTCCACCAGTCCGTGTAAACTTATTGCCAAACGATACACCAATATTCTCTCGCACTTGTGAGATAATAATGAGCAATACATTTTTATCCTTGATGGCTTGCCTCTGTAATCTAAAAAACTCACCTAGTTGCTTCTGCTTTTCTAAACCATAGGTTCCTCCCTTCAACTCCTTTCCAGCTGCCAATGTAGCTTCCCTTTCTTTTTGCCGAGTAACTTCTGCTTGACTTGTAAGGGAGTCTAATGAATCGAGCACATAGATGAGAGTATCGTCTTTTTCCAACGAAGCCAGAGCTTGGGAAAACTTATGGCCAAAGTCCTCAATTGTGTATGAGGGACCTCCTTCTGGCGCAGTCATATCAAACCCATACAAAGCACGGGTATCAAATGAGTAACCTGCCTCAGCATCATCGTATACAAACTTCAATGAGTCCCCTATTACTGCACGTGCCCTAGCAATGCACTCTGTAGATAGCAATGTTTTGCCTGTGCTCCTGTCTCCAATGATATTGACAATTTTACCAATGGGATAACCTCCTCCTAATACCAAATCCAATGTGGTTGAACCAGAGGATATAGTTTGTGCAGCAGGTACTACATCCTTATTTCGTCTTCGTACTACCATTTGTTCCTTCCACTAACGTTTGTAGTTTTGCAATATCGATGTACCAATGCCCACCAATTTTACGTCCCACTCCATGATCCCTACACCAGTGAATGATCGTAGGCCTAGTGATTACCAGGCCATACGATTTATCGAGCATAGAAAGCGCAGATGTAGTGCTTATCATCCTATCGCTCATAGTCTCACTCAGTTAGATTCAGATTCAGATTGCGCAGCTTCGCATGCATCGTACAGATCATCGTCACAATCCGCGCATTCTGCTAACTCATTACAACTTTTTCCAAATATGCCTTGTTTTACTGGGCATTGAGGACCCTTTGCAGCTGGAGTTGCTCTTGCTTTTCTGCGTGCTGGTTTGGGCTTCTCTTCTTCCTCTTCTTCATCTTCGTCTTCATCCTCCTCTACAGGTGCTGGTTCAACTTTTCGTTTAGGTTTAGCTCTGCGCACTGGCTTTTCTTCTTCCTCTTCCTCTTCCTCTTCGTCAGCAGGATATTTGCCATCATCAAAAGGCACTTCATCATCTTCAATAGGTTCTGGAGTACGCTTTGCCTTACGCTTCACTGGAGTGACTTCTTCTTCCGCTTCATCTTCTTCTTCTGTCTCAATGCCTTCAAAGATGTTTTTAATTGCATCATAACTGAGTAGCACTAGAATTGAATCTAATGGGATCATGCTATCTGCAACATCTTCACTAATAGGCTTCCGAGTTTCGAAATCAAACTTTTTGTACTTGAAGTATTTGGCTTTTTTGAATACTTCTTCAGTGGCACGGAACACAATGATTCGCCCATCTTCTAAGTCTGCAAATGTAATGAACTCATCAGCACCATTCTCTGCCTCTTCAAGCAATTCTTTTTCAAATAGAAAGTGACTTACTTCCCACAAACAAGCTTCACCAGCTAATTCACCACTGGCTGGGAGCACATTGTACAAACTCTTCCGTGTAGGCTTCAATGCCTTGACTTCTGGATCATCCCATTCATGTGTGACTTGCAACTTTTGCTTTTCTTCACAAACAGGGCACCGTTTATTGTAAGTTTCCTTAGGGCATACAACAGTTTCCTCATTAGGCCCTACATTCTTATGTAGATAAAAGTCCAATTTATAGTCAAACCCATCTTTTGCTAATTTCTGAGGATGTCGATCAGTTGCAATTACATAGGGAACTATACTGATCTTGTTTACACCAGCTTCAGGCTTGAACCAAGTGACACTGTGATTGGCTGTGTTCAAATATGTTTTTCCACCTCCACCACCTTTATCTCGATTCTGTGCTTCTGTCTTTTGCCGGTCAAGTAACGCTTGTTTCCTACTTTCGTACTTACTGCTTTTGCTTTTCATACTGTTGCTCCATAAATGAGTTGTTATTTAATTCAGATCACACTATGCAATCCCTCTACAATATCCTCGAAAGGATTTGAGGATTGCATATTGATGTGATTTCTTGTTTGGTATTGCTTTTAATCTCATGTTGGCAGATCCAACATGGACTAGAAGAACATCCACTTCCTCAAATTTGAATGTTCCATTTGCTTTTAATACAATCTTTTGTAGATTTTCCAAAAATCTGTTTTCATCTTTCATTTCATTCTCCTTTTAGATTAATAATCATCATCACTTGGATATAGACTTTCAGAAAGTTAATTATTAAATCCCATTCACATTATAGACTGTTTTATGATTCCTTAAACTTTTTTGCGCTTTATTCCACTCCTTACTTTATTTGCAGTATTAGTGTTTGCAATATCTTGAATGCCTTTCCCTTCTGTTTTATGTAAAGTCTCTCTTGGAGATGAAAAATATTGTCCAATGTATAACTGCACTAGATTCTCAAGAGCCTTCTTTCGATGATCCAAAGCCTTTACAACGTTCATAGCACTATTGTAATCACGCTTACTGATCTGATATGCTTCAAGAGCCTCTTCATACGAGCCTTGAAGGAGTATAGCGCCTGCTATCGATGCCTCCGTGCTCTTTGTTAACCCAAACAACTCGTGGTTTGCTCTGATCTTAAAGTCCAACTCAGCTTTCACATCCTCTAACTGATCTTTTGCTCTGTCATGTTTGAATCCAGCTGCTGTGGCTTCCTCTGCAGCTTCAAGATACATCCTAGGTTGCTTCAGCCATTCAGTGTCTAAGCTGTCAATGTTAATATCAATTGCATCTTTCATTATAGCTCCTTGTTATTCCAATAAAGTGTTATAGCAAGCGAACACAAGACCCGCTTTGCCCGTATTATAAAACGGCTCAGAGAAACAATCAAACACCACTGCCGCTCGTGGTGTATCCTTACTGAGCATTACAGTAGTCATATAGCCTAACACTGCTCTACGTACTGTTTCAGGCTCTTCTTGAATACCTTTTAATATCTTAGCAAGAACTGACCACTTTGATTTTGAAAGTAATGATTGGCACAATGTAACAACCATACTCTCCTGTGTCTTAAATGATTGCAGTGCAGCAATCTGCAATGACTCATCCAAATCGATAATATCATCCAGCATTATGAGTGCTAGCCTAGGACAACCTTCAGCTTTTTCTGCAATATATGTGATGGCTTCAGTTGGGACTCTTTTACGCTCCTTTCTTAGGGTCTTTTTGATTAAAATTGTAAGTTCATCTTCGTTTAGGTTTTCAACATCAAACCTATGGCACCTGTTCTGAATCGTTGTTAATAACTTCTGCGGCTCTGTTGTGCATAGGATAAAATAAACATGCTCTGGCGTATCCTCTAAGGCTTTTAGGATTGCATTCTGCCCATCTTTTGTTGTTTGATGGAACTCATCCAGTATGTATGCCCTAGCTACACCTGTCAAGGGCTTGTAGCGCATAGTACTGATAATATCCCGGATTGTATCAATGCCTCTGTTATTTGATGCATTAATCTCTTGTACATCCTTTTCTAAACAACCCAGTGCACTTGCCAGGATCCTCCCTAGTGTTGTTTTACCACAACCACTGGGTCCAGCAAATAGAAATGAATGAGGTTTTGACTCCTTTACCAAAATTGATTCTAATTTGGTTACTGTAAGTTTGTTCCCCACAACTTCCTTTAGTGTTTGGGGCCTATGGTCTATATGCAAAGGCATTATGCTCCTTTCGTAATATAGTTGACAATAGTGTTCATTCGTTCAGTTGCATACTTGTAATCGTTATACGCCCTAAGCAACTTGGGCATCTCTGACTTTATTTTCAAACGTGCTTCATCCCATTCAACCCAGTTTTCTAAACACTGCGTATGCTTCCAGAAATGCGCAATCATATCCTTCTCGTTCCTAGTTAATATATCCATCACATCCATCTGCTAGTATTAGTTTATAATAAAAAGTCAGTGGCGACGTTATACAGCAGTCCCACAACTATATTTCACTCATTTCAAACCAAGTTCCATCCACTTTTGATGTTTCAATAGAAATATCCAATGGAACAGTGATCCATCCCCAATGATCCCGTATGTCATGGCACATGATTTTAATGAGCAGTGCTTTCAATTTAGGCCATTCACTGGGTACCACATCCAACACAATCGCATCATGAATCTGCCCTATGATCTGGGACTCATATTTATGCACATGCAGATGAGTATTCAGTTGGATGAGACTCCAGAGCAAACAATGAAATGCTGTGCCTTGGATAGGATAGTTGAGAATATCATTCTTTTGCATAAATCCACCACATACAAACCCAGTCAGTAATTCAATGTACCCTTTTTGTGCATACATTTTTAAGGTCTCTTCCTTCCATTGAGAATAGACTTTGAAACGCCTATTCCAAAAGTCATCTTCAACCTTGCCTACATGTTTCTCAAAGGTTTCATAAGTGCCTATGTTTTTACTTCGCAAATGCTTTTTCGTAGCATCATCCATAGCAGCCCACAGATTCTGAGCACAGTTCACAAAATAGTCTCCATAGAACTGAGGGAACACAAACATATTCTTGCCTAAGTATCGTTGCTCTGCAGTTATCTCAACTGGTGGGATTATGAATAGATCAGAAGCCACATCCCTATGCATATCTGTACCAGGTCTTTCAATGTACTCTCTCATCATAGGGTCATGATGGTAGCAAGTTGATATTCTAACTTCAATGCCCTTGTAATCCACTTCAACAAGCATCCGTCCAGGGCCAGGAATTAGGCCTGTCCGAGTCAATTGCTGTGCCTCTTTATCTCGTTTAGGTATATTCTGAAAATTAGGATTTGATGAACTGCTTCTGTATGTCTGAACAGTGTGCAATCCAAACCCTGGGTACATTCTGCCTGTAGGACTTTCTCGCAAGAAGCCTTTGACATAGGTAGAATTGATTTTATTGATCTTGCTCAGCTTTGTAATACTCTTCACAAAGGGAACCGTGGCACTTAACTTGTCTAACGTAGCAGCATCAACTTTACCTAGGCCAGTTGCTGTTCTGTCAGTAGCCTCAAGTCCCATGTGTGTGAAGAGTAACTTCCTCAATTGAGCATCAGAGCCTGGATTAAATTCTGTGGATTCATGCTCCTTCCATATAGACATTTCTGGCGAGTTTTGAATGTATTTTTCAATGCGTTTAACTTGCTTTTCCAGATCCAGTTGCTTCTGCTGATAATAAGCTCTGTTCACTGTAATGCCATTCAGTTCTATTTGCGATAATGCCAAAGTCCCTTCATGCATTAGATCATATGCTCTGGAGGGCTGTAGGACTTTCATCTGTGCCATTGCCAAACGATATGTAAACATGGCATCCATCCCACAGTAGAGCAACAACTCATCAAGAGGCGCTTCATCAATCCTATTAAAACTGTTAGAGTCCTTTTCATCTGCTCCTTTCAAGTAAGGACCTATTGCTTTCCCATAGCCTATATTTCCAAAATTAATGTAAGTCTGAAACTTCAATGAACAAATCCCAGGCCTGTTATCAAGAATGTGTGTTGCAATCATTGTGTCCCATACCCAATTTGCAACTGGAGTGCCTAGGATAACATTAGTCCACTTATCTTCATATTTTAAGTTGTGTGCAATCTTTCCAATCCGTTTATTCTGCAACAACTTAATAAATAAATCACGCACTGTATTAGAACCCAGTGGAAAAGCAATGGCTCTACTCTCGGTGATTGCAATACTCACACATTTTATTTTATGCCCCTGTACAAAAGGTTTTAATCCACTTGCCTCGTAATCAAATGACATAGTGCCAATTTTGGATCTGCATAACTGTATCAACTCAGTGCATATTTCCTTTTCATCTATCAAAACACGTACTTTCTTTGTCTCATCACCATAGTCAATCAGTGCTTTACTGTGCCCGATAGCTTTGTGCATGTGCTCTTTGAATATTTTATCCTTCGTGATATTCTTTTCTCGCAGCAAATAAGATGGGTGCCACATAGGGAATACCCAGGCTTTCACTAATTGATCTGGGATGGCATGTCCGATCCACTTTTCAACAGTGCCTATGTTAGTGGTTCTATGTCCTATAAAAGCACTCAGAGCTGTCTTGCCTAGGAGTATGATCTTTTCTGGCTTTAGTTCTTCAATGATCTTGAACATTCTGCCTCTGCAAGCATTTAATTCTTTCACTGAAGGTGCTCTGCCTTTAGGAAGCTTGCAAGAGATTGCATTTGTTTTCCAACAGTCCTGCTCTATGTCAATATCAGCAGTCTGTAATACTCTTTGCAAATACTTACCAGCTTGTCCCACCAATTGTTTATTTTGCTCATCTTCTGCAGCTCCTGGAGCCTCTGCCACGATTAATATCTTCTTTGCTCCTTGCCCAGTATATGTCATTTTAGGAGAAACACAGTTTTTGTACAACCCACAATCTTCACATGTAGGCACTTTTGCTGTTGAAGTTCCCGTGCGCTTTACTCCAGAAGGGCTCCCACGTCGTACTGGAGTATTCTTTGCTTGTATTTCTTTGGTCTTAAAAAAAGACATAAGTTCATCCTTCTCTGAAGTTAGTACCAACCCATATTCATCAACACCTTTTTCTATTGCAAGCCCCTGTTTCTTAATCAATTTGTTTGAGCTGAATCGTTTGTAATTGACCAGGTGATGCCAACGACCATAACGTCTCACTATTTCCACTACATCAGGGTGCTGATCTTGCAATGATTTTGCAAACTTCATGCGCTCATCATTGTCAATATACACGTTATCAGTGTTTCCACCCTTCATAGTCAATGTTGTTATTTTCCCAGATACAAATGCATTGAATAGGATTGTGCTCCATCCATCCTTTAGAATACGCAATGACAAGTCTGTATCTTCGTTGTATTTACCTCTCCATCGTTGTGGCAGATCGTTTCTGATTAAAATGGTAGAATAGACTCTCGTGTTCAAATAAAACGCAGCCTTCTTCTGTCCCGCTGGGCAGAAATATCTGTAGTTGAATCCAGACATTGCAACATTCTCATACCGATCAGTGAAATCCTCTACAATCCTAAATACAGTACCCGTGTTCACAATCGTAATTTTGTTTTTGTTGAGTCTATAAAAATATTGCACATTATCATCAAGGATCCAATGGCGCTCTGCACCAGTAGATATTGCATGCTCCCATACCCAGTTTCGAGCAGGTATAGAACCTTGTCCTAAATTACTGAAGGGAAGCGTAAATATCTTTTTTGGATCTATTACTGCTGCATAATCATCATATTCTTGAGGCTCAATGACAATATGATAGGGCACGTGCATTGCTTCTAATGTTTTAGAAGTAAGCCTACTCTCCCAACGCCCTTTTGAAATAATATAAATGGGATATTTTGGATTCATTATTTCCCCTCTCGTCTCTTCATTCTTTTCTGAGTTGGCTCTTCATCATCCACATATATTTTATCTGAAACCATGCCATGAGGTTTGTCTTGGTCGTATGGATCCCACTTAGGGTACCAAAGTGATTGCTGTTTATCTGACATTGTTTGCTCGATAAGATCAAAAAACTTCTGCGCATCTTCTTCAGAGCGAAACCTCATTGTGATTATTTTGTAAGGTTCAGAATCAGGCTGATCATACTCAGGCATACCATCCCATTCCTTCTCCCACGTCTTTTTTGTTTTGATTTCTTCTGTATCAAAAAACTGCCCCATAACTACCCCATCAATGAAATGACATGTTTGAAATCAGCACCACTGAATAGCAGTGCACTCTCACCTAGCACGACTGTGTCCAAATGCCTGAGGATTTCCATAAAATGATGGGGTTGGATTTTTAATACAAGCTCTTCACCAGTGTAATCCATTTTATAGCTTTCCTCAATCCATCCTACTGCTTCTTCACCCTTGCAAGTTACCTTGCCCTGGCTGAATGTAAGCGTAATGAACTTGTGCTTCTGATCATCTACAGAGGCTAGTATCTCAGCCTTTTCTATGCCTATTAGGAGCTTGCTTGGGATTTTAATAGTTGCTCCTTCAATCTGAAAAAACTTATCAACATCTGGGTACACTTCATTAACTCTTCTGCAACTTACGACAACATCATCACAACAGAAAAAGTGAATCCATGCAATGTCTATAGCATACTCGACAGGCTTATATTTTGCTAATAGCAATGTATACACTGCAGGAAGTATGACAGGACTTTCCATAGGTTCTGATAAAGTCTTTTTGGTAAGCCTATAGTTATCACAGGAAACTATGTAATCATCTTTTGCATACACGCAAGATAAGATCAAGGACTCTGCCTTATTTGCTACTGAGAATGAGCAAAACTCTGCTGCCTCTGCAAAGTCACTAGGTAATGTGATACGCTTTAATCCCTCAGTTTTCAAAAATAACAGTTTGATGTCTGGGTCAATTTTAATGCCTGCACGAGTCCTTCCACATTTTAATAACAATTCGTTTTGTGCAACTTCAAAATCAATATCTACACCGGTCATTTTATTAATAACAGCAAACAACTTGTCTGCTTGCACGGCCCCTGTAAAGCCCACTGTAAATGGCACTGAAATGTTAATCATGCCATCCGTAGTAAAAATGAAATCATTTATAAAAATGAAATGTGTACTGTGCTCAATCCATTCCTTGTTTGAGACACCTGGTTTTAATACTGTCAGGGCATCCAACAGTGCTTTTCTACTAACTTTCATATATGCTCCTTCAATAAAAATAAAAAAGGTGCTAGTAGCAATTTAATCCCTAGCACCTATGATATTACAGCCCCACAATCACGCTAAACGATATGTGATTTCACCATTCTTATTTTTGCCCTTTAATACAAACCCAAGTTCTGTTAATGGGAGCAATTGGTTACTGATATTTCCAGACTGATTCATTCCTATTGGATGCCCAGTCTTTTTGGAATATAGACCATCTGTTTCGATCATAATCTCACGTTTGGTCAAGGTCTTGCCCATCTTCATAACCTCACAAAAGGCATCAATTCGAGTGTACTTTGTCGCTGCAGCTACTTTCTTTGCTTTGGGCTTCACTTCTTCCTCTGCAACTTCTTCCTCTGCAACTTCAGCTACAGGCTCTGCTTTCTTTGCTTTCGCCTTTGCCTTAGGTTTTGCTTCCTCTTCCTCTGCAACTTCGACTTTCTTTGCCTGTGCTTCAGGGATAGGATCAGGACTTCCAGCTACTTTCTTTGCCTTAGGTCGTGCAATCTCTTCTTCTTCAAAGTCACCATCATCTTCATCTGCATCATCTTCATCATCTGCATCATCTGCATCATCTGCATCATCTTCCACACTCTCCCATGGTACTTCAATCCCAGCAGCAATAGCCAAGTCCTCTAGGAGTGTAACTGTAATGGCTTCCAATGTCTCACTGTCCTCTGAAACCAATTCGCCAATTACTTCAAGCAGATCTCGTTCAAGATCCCCTTTCTTTGTTGATGTAATAGTGCCATCGTCATCCAAGATTTGCTCATTAATATCATTTGCTGCCGCTTTTAATTGCTTTATTGTGTAAACACTCATAATAATCTCCAAAAAGTTAAGTTAAAAAGTGGGGGGACAATGATGGATCTGTAGTCTCCACCCCTTGACCTTATGCCTAAGGCGCCCCCGTTAAGTTACACTGAAACTATTTGTTTCTTGCAACTACACTATAGACGCATGTATGATTCTTTGAACTTTTATTTTGTTTTTATGTAACCAAGTGCAGACGCCAATAAAGGTCGCCCAATTTGTAATTGTTGCAAGACTGTTGCCTGTGTAGCCCCTGCAGTGGAGTCACCATGCCTGTCCAATAGAATATCCACAACCATAATGCCTGCTGCCTTATCAGCCTCTGTCTGATTTAATGCAAAGAACTTATCCACATGAGTCAGCTTTCTGTAATCCTCTACGATATGTTTTTCTTTATTTTCTTATCATAGGTATCTTTACTGGCCTGTGAAGCAGTTACTACCAAACATGACCGATCCTGTGAGAGCCTTTTGATGTGCTTCCAAATGTGATCTAACTTGTGGCGATACTCAATATTTTTATTCACTCCCAATAAATCTGCATAATCGATGCCTATAATATCTGGAATGAATCCTTCTCGCTTCCAATGATCTAATTGCCCTTCCAAATCCTCTACAGTTGTCGAGTCTGGTGGGAAATATACCACACGCAGATCCCCACGGGACATTTGCTTCACAGCCTTCAACTTCCTCGCAGCGACATAGCCCGTGATATTCTTCCTGACTACTCTCCTAAACCAAGTACCCTTCCAGAAGTCCCTAGTGCCCTCACAATGATTGCAGGCAGTATAGCCAGCTGGAGATTGCTCGAATGAAGGCTTTTCACCATCATCTAGGAGACCCACCGTGCATGAACGCTCATCCATAGTACATGTGTCTTGTTGGTTTTTCACACAATCAAACACTGGAATTAGTATTTCAGTAGGACGCCCTGGGAGAGGTCTACCTGTTAAGCCCATAGTGATGCGTTCCTTAATCTCCCTTTCCTCCATTTCTAACGAGAAGATCACCGTGTTATATCCCTTCAGCATGCCTATTTTAACAAGTTCTTCAATCCACCAGGACTTCCCACGTTTGGCAGGAGCCATAAACGCAATTAGTTGCTTTCGTTTAAGCATACCAAATAACTTCCCTATTGCTCCTGGCAACATAAACAAATTGTTGCTATCATCCTCAGAAAATAGGTTATCATTGTTATCGAACAAACTCGTACCCTGTACAACTTTACGACTTACATTCTCAAAACTTCTAACAGCTGTTAATGCCTGTAACGTGTTCCCCGCTCTAACATCATCTCTGATCTTCTTGCTCAATGCTTCAAGTTGTATATTCTGAAAGTAACGCTCTGTCAAATCAACAATGTACTCTGCATTAAATTCACTGCATCTTTCATACTCACCTGAGATGCCCTCCAAAAAGGACCTTAGGAGATCATTCGTATTTTCATCTAATTCTTTGGACTCAAAAATATCCTGGATATGTCTGCCAGGTGCTTTTTGATACTTCTCGTAATACTCAATGCACCATTCTGCTGTAACCCTAGTCCATCTAGTTTGGAAAAAGGTGGGTTGGTAGATAGCTCTGATGCTATTAATTGCCTCTGTACTCACAATCAATCCAGTCAAAATCAAATTCTCTGGATTTTCAACTTCCCTCTGCTTAATCATTCAATTTCCCCCTCTTACGTTATTATCATTATAACGGCATTTTAATATCAGGGAGTACTAACCAACTCATTAATAATAAAAACGCCGTCACGTCAGTTACATGAACTCCCACAGCTACATATTGACCCTTTCTAAATCCTTTACTGGGATTCCCTTTGTATCTTCAATCCAATGAAGGAATTCGTACCAATTTTTGGCGTTAGACAATGGTCCGATCATATAAGGCCTTATCGCAAAGTTTGAATAACGCTCTTCACTCAACCAGTTTGTGTAAAGTTTTACAAATGAAGGTAGATAGCCTATATCTCGTAGGCTGAATATATTCTCAGCAAGCTTCTGAGATTCATTATACCACAGCACAACAGAGTTAACGTTTCTGTACAGTGTATTCTTGTCGGTCTGGGTGAGATTGTCTGGATGGGCTAGGATGGTCATAAATTGGGAAGTGATTTTTGGATGGTAATCAGTAGCACCATTTATAAACCCTATTTTGCCTGTGGCTTGTGTATGGAAGAACCGGGACAGAAATCCATTAGGGTTTATTGACGCATACAAAATTGAGTCTAGGTCTAATGCCTTTTTTGTTTGGGCGAGTACCAACCAATTGCACTGAGCAGGGCACTTTCTAATTCATCAGCAGACATAGGGACATTAGGATTGTAGTTTGGATAATTGTCTTGAATCCACACTTCCAGATCCGGGCGTCTTTTCACAAATGTTCCTTTGCGTAACTCTCCCATTGTTTTAGCCAACCGTGCATAGACATTTGTCATAGGACATTTATCTGTAGGACTTTTGTATGCACGGATAACTGTCCCTCCCATTTTTAGGTTTTGATTTCTTGCTGCAGTATTCCAAACTTCAATGAAATGATTCGTACGAGGAACTGCCTTAGGAGATTTGGTTGCATTAGGAGTACGGTGAACACTGTAATCCACTTTTTTAGGTTTATTAGGGATTATTGGTTCATTAGGAGTTATTGTTTTTCTTTTGAACTTTTTCATATCATGCCTTTCATTAGGTAAATCATTGTCAATTCCAATTGGTAACATTTTTGTTACAAGATGTATGGTATTGTTGCACAATACAAATTTTAAAATGTAATTTATATTATTTTTAATATATATAGGTTTGGTAACATTTTTGTTACCAATTGGTGGATTAGCTTCCACAAGTCGTTCAGCAGGGAGCACATGCAGTCTCTTCCTACGTGTATATCCATGCATGGATATGTACGATGCATCTACTAATTTTGCAACAATTCTACTTACTGTCATACGAGATAAACCAAGCATATCCGCTAATTCAATGAGCTTAACTTCAGGATTATCTAATCCAACAAGGAGTGTGAGTACAGACTTGGCGCTACTAGATAAGGATGTGTCCAGCATTGCTTCAAAATAGATGGGAGTATATTTTCCTGGGGACATTAGATTACAACTTTCCAATAAAAGTTACTGTAAAAGTGAGGCAGGGACAAGTTGTATTGGCAACCTATCCCTATTACTGTCTGGCCGGACACCTCGGGGAAACTGAATTAAATAGTTTACTAATGCGTTTTCCTAAAGTCTATTCATTTCTTTTTATTTTAAAAAGGCTTGTACTTCAAGCACTTCGCTATCAGACATCTCCCCAGGATCCCCTTTTTCCAACTCAAGAATTGTAACATTAACTCCTAATGAACTCAGCTCAACCCCTAGTTTGCTTGCTTGCCCCTGTGCCTGTTCTTCTGCATCGTATAGTATGTAAGCCTTTGCAAGTCGCTGACTCAAGAAATAAACTTGCTGTGCAGTATAACTTATGCCAAAGGTTGCTATCGCACCAGGGCCTATCCTCCAGACGTCAGTAATGCCTTCCACAATGATAGCTGTCCTATTTTTTATCTTGTCAATGCCATAGACAATATCCTGGTGGCAGACCACTTCTTGTGGTTTTGGGCATGCCTTATATTTTATGCCACTATGCCCTGTAATATCTCTGCCTTGAAAAGAAACCATCACACCATCCAAATAAATCGGTGCAATGATCCTAAACTTGTATTCACCATAGTGAGGTGCTGCCATTAAATCCCATTCCTTTGCAATATTTGCAGCTGCATAGTTTCGTTTTACTAGATAGCACATGTGCTTTGTATATTGAGGTAGGAATATACTTTCAAAACTGGGGGGCAACTCCATTATCTCAGCTGTTTTTACTTTTTCTGCAATTCTGTTGTATGCAACATCAACACCAGACAATAGGCTTTTAATAGCTCTAATGCTTACACCACTCAGTTCTGCAAGGACTTTGTCCAGAGGTTTCCACCCACAGCGCCAACAGTGGTAGTATAGTTTTTTTACGTTAATGCCTCCATGAAACCCATTAACGTCTGAGCAGTAAGGACACTGTACTTCAACCCATCCTATTGCCGTATTTTTACCAGTCGTGATAGCGTCGATGTTAAGATCACCGAGCAAAGTCTCTATATCCATTGGCTCCCATTCTTTGAAACGCAGGAGCACTATATTAAGCGCTCCTACAGCACGGTTAACTTAAAATATTATCCCACTCTCATTGACAGCTTCCTCAAAGATAGTTTCAATAGTTTCTTCAATTGTCATATTGTCATCATAGTACATCCGGATAGGCTGATCTGGCAGATCCTCAACACCTATGCCATAGGCAGCTATGAATGCAATATTTAATGCTTCAAACCATACATCAAAACTAACTTCATGATTGGACTCAACTAGGTTATATTTTTTCATTGTCATCTCCTATAGGATTATACTAACATTAATTGGATTTCTTTGAATACTGAATTGATTGTTCTTAGTGCCCAACCATTGGCATGGAGATACGTCCGTATTTCCGTTGTGTTAATACTTTTGTTTTTCTTACTAGAACAGATCACTTGCATTATAAAGTCATCTGGAGCATCAAATATAATGCGAATCACTTCCTGCGCTTTGAGGGATAAAGTCTCCAGTTTTTCAGTCCATGTATACATTTTTTCAGGATTCTGCATGTTTACTGGCTCAAAGTCTAATTCCACATTCGCTGGGAGATGAAACTTTTTTGCATACCATTGCATTTCGCTATTTGCTTTGCTGAACAGATAAGTTGAAAAGGCAACTTCTCCGTTGTACTGATCTACTGCCTTCCAAAAGGCATAATTCCCTTCTGCAATTAGTTCTTCAACTGCAAGTCCAGTCCACCCGGACCATTTGTTAGCGATACTGCAAATTAGGTTTCTGTAATCATTATATTCGATTTCTTCTTTTTTCACGATTGCTCCTTTGTATCGTATGGTTGTTGTTTAGCAGCCTTAAGCAGACTTGCTTTCCAGTTATTACTTAACGAGATTGAATTTGATACTGTATTACCTTTTCGTACAGCGCCGGCTTTCCCAACATAGTACAGCCCCCCCGAATTACTGGGCCCTTCAACGACTATATACTTTCTTGTTCTGGAGGGTACTACACTCCCTCCCATTTTGATAAGTGCTTCTACATATAATTCTTGTTTTGTCATGACTGGCTCCTTGTTAGTTAGTCATTCTTAGTATGTTTAATGCAGTATGCACTGCATCGAGACAATCCTCAATGGATTCGTTTGGATAATAATGCTGTAAATGTTTAGCCGCACATATTTCATAGCCTTTTGGCAAATAGCGTATACCATTCATATTGTGGACTGCTTTCAATACTAACTGTTTATTTTCCATATCCTACCTCTTTACAAGTTTGCCAATTAATTCAGTGAATAGTGAGTCCTCAGTAGCCTCACCTCCATCCAATATTTTACTAAGCACTTTTCTTTTCTTATCGAGGAGAGATGCAATTTCCTCATCAATAGTATCTAACCCTACAAGGTAGTATGCATTGACACTATCAGCAGTTTGACCTATTCTATGCACTCGATCTTCTGCTTGATCATGCTCCCCAGGAGTCCATGCAAACTCAAGAAAACATGTAGCTGATGCAGCAGTTAGAGTTAAGCCCACTCCAGCTGCTTTAATATTGCCCACAAAGAGTTTGCAGTCATCGTTGGTTTGAAATGCATCAACAGCAAGTTGCCGATTAATGGTAGATGTTGATCCATCCAATCTCACTGCACACTCCCTAAACTCAGTCATTAAGGCATCAATAGTAGCAGTATGCGTAGCAAACACGACTAACTTTGCATCATTGTCAATGTAATCCCTAATCCACTGAATAGATTCCTTCAGTTTCCCTTCTAATGCCAACTGCTTCAACTTCTCCATCTGCACTAACACTTCAGCATTACTCGCCTTTTCTGCAGCTTCCAGACCTTCTGCATTTGAGATGTATGCAATAATATCATTTGCAGCTTGGTTATACTGGGCTTGATTACTAATCCTAAGGGGAATAACTGTCCTCACCTTGGGAGGTAATTCTTTCAAGACTTCTGATTTGAGTCTCCTTAGCATCACCGAACGAATCAAGTTTTTGTTAAGCTGTTCTACGTTAGTTGCACCGTTGAAATCCCACCCATATCCATTATGCTTTGCACCACAATATGTTTGTGCATACCTCCAGAATGAAGGCCACTCTTTTGGCTGAAGTATTCTAAGGATCGTGTAGAACTCTATGGGTCGATTGATAATAGGTGTCCCAGATAATCCAATCACATGAGGGATCCCACCTGCTAATTGCATGGCTGCTTTAGTTCTTAGCGCCTTTTGGTTTTTGAGGTAGTGACTTTCATCAAATACCAGTACCTTGGGCTTCATAGCTTTTATCGCGGCTAATTTCCGTTGCAGAATATCATAGTTGATTACATGGATAGTTGCTTTAGGCATTGCTTTAGTTGTTTTCCCATCCCATACTTGCACAACTTCTTTATTCCACTTCACTGCTTCTCGTTCCCAATTCAATTTCAGAGATGCAGGGCACACAATAACAGCGGGCCTCTTCGTAGGATGAAGCCCCAAGTATGCAAGAGCCTGGATTGTTTTGCCCAGTCCCATTTCATCAGCGATTAGAGCTCGCCCACCCTTTGCTTCAATAAACTCTACTCCTTTAATCTGGAAATCAAACAGTGCACTAAACCCAGGAATGGAAAGCCCAGTTTTGCTAGGTTTGCTTTTTTCAAGCGCCTGTGCATACCAAGTTTGAACCCCCGCCTGCAATGTGAATCCCTGCTCTACTAGGAATTCAATATTCCAAACACTGGTAGGACAAGTCCAGCGCTTGTGTGCACTATCCCATTTACGCCCTGAAATAGACTTTACAACTTCAATTGTTTGCACATTATAAGGAAACTGAATAATCAAATCTCCTCCAACATAGCTTACAATCTTACCTATGGATGCTACCTTCGCAAGCTTTTTAATCGGAACTGGTACTGGTTTAAGTGTTTCAAGTTGTTTATCATATTTAACGATTGTACGCTTCACAAATGCAATCTGACGCTCTGTAAGATATTCATTTTTGAGGTAGAACCGAGCCATGTCTGTGAGTGACGGTGCATCGAAAGCATTGAAGCCCCAGCCATTCTCATGAGTCGTGCCTTTATTATTCTGTTCATCAGGCGTTTGGCACTTATACAGGGCCAGTAATGAACCTACCAACATCTCATCCGTCATATCAGAGACTGGTCGCATATTCGCTTTATCAGTCATATCATACTCCTTGTTTTTGTTTTGAGTTAGCTGTCTCATCAGCAGTAAGAGCTAATCCCTTACTGGACACTCCCTTGCAAGAGTGTTTCGACATTACTTATTAACAAGATGAGCATGATCAAGACACTGTTGGCATAGAAACACTCTATTCTCACACATCTCTTCTTCAGCCACAGCAGGCCTGTTACAGTATGTACAGAACTGATCAAAGAACCACTCAAGCTTATTGTTCCCAGGTTCCGTGGTAATCATCTTTACAAGACCAAAAAAGTCTAAGTCACCAAATGCTCTTCGCTCTGCACTATCCATCGTTGCCATAGCCAACCATAAGGCTTCAGCAGCTTTACCAAGCTTGTCTGCAGTACTATATGAAAAACCTAATTCTTTGATCATTGCTTGTGTAGTTTTTGTCATTGTGTACTCCTCATTTAAGTTAGTAAAATCAAGCTGTCTCATCAGTGCCAGGAGCTCATCTCTGGCAGACGACCCGAAGGCCGTTTCGACTAGGATAATGTGAGAGTAGGTTTCCCATCATATTCAATCCCACTTCCTATATTAATTTTCGCAGAATCATTAAACCCTCTGCCATACGCTCCTGTGCTGTAATCACTTGTCCCACTATGCTTTTTGGCTTTGCCTAATGTAGGGTAAAGTGTTTGCACAAATGCTTTAATTGCTGAATCATCATTAAGTACGACTAATGCATTGGACTGGGCATCCGTCCCTTCCACATTCTCTTCAACAGTTGTTTTCCGTTGTGCAGTAAGTTTAGCATCAAGCCCAGACCAAAGCCCTTCATAATAAGCATTACGCTCACCGGCTGTAAGAACATGCCCTTGCTTCCGTGCAGGCCCTTTTTGATTATTCCACAAATTCTGAAATTTCCGATCTAAGAACTCGAACACATACTGAGCAATTTCAACGTTGTGACGCTTCCCTAATAGTTTGACACATTTGACTTGCTTCCCAGCAAGTCCCCGTGTCCGACTTGTCATATTGTCTGCAGTAATTCGAGTATCAACTTTTAAACTGATTATGATTTTGACAAAGAAATGAGATTCAAGAATCCAGGCAATAACCGTATGGCGCTTAATCCATTGTGTAGAGAAGCAGTATGCATAGCCTTCGATCATATCATCAGTATCGCCTAAGTCTTTAATTGTGGACATATCTAACTGATACTTCACAAGTAATGCCTCAACTTTGGCGAGTGCTGCTTCACTCTCAGCTGCATTAGCTTTCCCATCTGCAAGTGCAAGTAACTTTTGAATTTTCTTTGCAATTGAATCTGTATTTTCCATGGTGTCTCCTAATTAGGTTAGTTGAAATCAAGCTGTCTCATCAGTACTGGTAGCTCATCTCCAGTAGACACTCTCTTGCAAGAGTGTTTCGACTAATTAGTTTTTTAACGAATCTCTGAAAAATTTGTTTGCTTCATTTCTCCGAAGAAATACTTCTATTTCTTCTGAACCAAACCTTCCATTCACTTTCACTATATACATTTCATGTGAAAGCCGCATTGTTGCAGTTACGAAACCGTTTGTTTTTGTTTTTGTTTTGTAAGTTGTGTTATCCATTTTACTACCTCCAGGTGATTAAATTTATTGAATTATTTTACGTTCGCAAGGGTGTTACGTCTTTTTGACGTTACTGTTGCAATTTCTTCGTTGGTCATTTGAAGAATTGTAACTTGTCGAAAGTTTTTGTTTTTTTGGAAAGTCACTGTTCTCATTCGTCCGATTCGATTTGTTCTGTCTTCAATTGAAATTTCCATGTTGTCTCCGTTGGGTTGCTGTTAAAAAAGAAAGTGTTATGTGATTCAGGCTTAATAATAGTGTTATGAATAGGAAAAGTAAAGTAAAAAAGTAAAATAAATAAAATAAATTAAGATAAAATAGAGAATTAGTAAAAAGTAAACAATTTGAGTCACTTACAGCTTGACTAGAAATGACTAGAAATATACAGTTTTGTCCAAAAGTGTCCGTGAACGGTCTTAAAACATGCAAAAACCCTAAAAATACGACAAAAACGCACATTTTTTTAACCAACAACATCAAGCACTTATTAAATGAATATAAAATGTATAAAAAAGATAAATCATATCAGTCATTTATCTCTTTACAGCGCACTCAATATGTTCTATTTTAGGACCAGGATATGCATAAACCAACATATCCAATTGCAAAGGTGGGGAAATAGAGAGTAACAAAACAACTCAACTAACTAACAACCCCACTACCAACCTAATCCAAACCTAAGTGCAAAGGCATACGCAATGAGTAAGTTCAAACGTAGAAAGCCATCCCGTGACCCAGACGATAACAAAAGAGGCAGACGTTGCAACTATTACTCACACATTTATCCTAGATTAGAAGAAATTAAATCATGGTATTTCAAAGGTGCATTAGACAAAGAAGTCATGAAAGCACTAGGAGTCTCACGTGCATCGTTCTATGTGTACATGCATAAGTACCCAGATTTTAGAGCTGCCATATCAAAATGGAAGTGTGTACCAGACCATCAAGTCGAAGCAGCACTGTACAAAAGAGCAATTGGATATACCTATACTGAAAGCAAGCAATCAGAGAATGGTTTGGGTTCAACAATTGAAGTTACTACTAAGCAACTCCCTGGTGATGTTACTGCAATGAGATACTGGTTGAACAATAGAGTCTCAACACAATGGAGAGACAAACAGTATGTAGAACATGGGGTATCATTACAAGAGGTATTAAATGCTTTACCAGGAGACCTTGCCAAGTCAGTTCGCAAAGCACTTGCTCAGTCTTTACGAGATAAGTGAAATAGAACAAGCAATCTCGTTTATTGATCCTAGTGATTATGCAGATGATCCACTGGGTTTCTGCAGTACATACTTCAATGAGGAATATACAGACCAAGTCAAGATCCTAATGGAGTCTGTTAGAGATTATCCAGTCACAATAGCAAGATCTGCCAATGCAGTAGGCAAGTCACATGCAGCAGCAAGAATAGCACTATGGGCATACAAGTCCTTTGAAGATGTGCAAGTGTACTTAGCAGCAGCACCTCCAGAAGATAACCTACGAAGGATTCTATGGGGCGAGTTAGAAGGCACAGTAACAAAACATCCAGACCTATTCACAGGGGATTCATTAAGTGGCTTCCATTTGTCTAAGTCTCCTAGGAGTTTCATCTCCGGTGTTACAATACCTTCATCAGGCACACCAGCGCAGAGAGAAGCAAAGTTCAGTGGTAAACATGCACCACATTTACTTTTTATCCTAGATGAGGGAGATGCAATCCCTGATGAAGTGTACAAAGGTATTGAATCATGCATGTCAGGAGGTTGGGCACGGCTATTAGTGCTTTTCAATCCTAGATCAGAAATGGGTGCTGCATACAAGTTAGAAATTGAACACAAGGCAAACATAGTCCACTTATCTGCATTTGCCCATCCTAATGTAATTCATGGCACTGATATAATTCCAGGTGCTGTTACAAGGGAAACAACGGTCAGACGGATTAATGAGTGGACTCGCAGATTAGTAACAGGCAAAGAAGATCCAGATGAGTACTGCTTTGTCCTACCTGATTTCTTAGTAGGCATAATTGCTAAGGACAAAAGAGGAATTGACTTTCCTCCCTTACAAGCAGGCACATACAAGATAACAGACCCTGCATTTTCATATATGGTGCTGGGAGAATATCCATCACAAGGTTCAAACCAATTAATCTCAAGGGAATGGATTAATAAGGCACGTGCAAGATACGATGTTTACATAGCACAAAATGGAGAGAATCCACCCAAGGGTACGATTCCTATCCATGGACAAGATGTAGCAGAGTTTGGCTCAGACTATAATGTTTCATGCTTTCGCTATGGCGGCTATGTGGAGCCGTTGATTAAATGGAATGGTGTAGATACCCTAGTCACAGGGGAAAGATCAGCCAGGCTTGCTAAGGAGAAGAAGGCATCAGTCACTAATGTAGATGCAACAGGTGTAGGTGCAGGGGTAGCCCCAGTGCTTATACGAAATGGCCAAGCAGCAGCACGCATCATGGTAGCCTCAAAGCCTACCAGATCAATAGAATTAGGCGAATTTAGTATTCTAAGGGATCAACTGCTATGGGCAGTGCGAGAGTGGTTGAGAATAGACCCAGGTGCTATGCTCCCACCAGATGATGAATTGATTGAAGAGTTAGTTGTCCCAACGTACGAAGTGCAGAGTGGCAAGATCCAAGTTATGAAGAAAAAGGATATGCGTAAACAGTTAGGAAGGTCTCCTGATTCTATGGATGCACTTGCACTGACTTTCTACGAAGCACCGGCTCCAGGTATAAGATTAATTTAATGAAAGGAACAGCATGAGTTTTTGGAAAGACATAGACAGTGTGAATACAGCACTTGACCCAGCACGAGCAACCACAGTGTTGTTGCTATCAGACAATGACTTTGGTTCAGCCATCAGAGTCCAAGCCCATCAAAGGATCAATATTGGCATAGTGATTGGGGATAAAATTTCTGACCTATTTTCAGCAACTACATTTTCAGCAGCAACATCAGCCATGACATCCACAATGTCAGCAGTTATAACGCTACAACGCAGGATGAGAGAAGAGACCCTTGCTGTTCAATGGAGAGACGTTCAGACATGGTCAGTAACTATTGCACAGGGATCAGGAGCAAGCTCAGAGGACATCTCAGTGACACCAGAACCAGAAACATGTGAATACAGAATAGGCATAAAGACTGGCGATTTCCAGTCAGGGCTGGCTTTGGCAAGAATCGGTACTGCATAGGAGATGCAATGAGTGGTAATATCATATTGAGTCCACCAGAGAATTCAGTTGATGAGAAGCAAATTGTTGACGGGTGGAATGATTATGTGTCAGAATTGAGTCAGGCAAGACAAGGTGGTGGGACAGTTCCAAGCTTTGCAGCTATTGGAGCCAGTGGAATATACACCTGGCAATTCTCAGCAACTTCAGTGAGTGAATTAATCATATCACCAATCCACATAAAGCATGACTTTAAGGTAGGTTCAAGGTGGCACATACATGTGCATTGGCTCCCTGACAATACTGACACAGGGGTTGTCCGTTGGGGATTTGAATACATGACAGCAAAAGGACATAGCCAATCTAATTTCGCACCAGCCTCAACTACCACAATATATGTGGAGCAAGCATCGAGTGGACAGCAGTACTGCCACCATGTAGCAGAGCATGCAACAGGCATCATTGATCCTGAGATAGAGCCTGACTCACTAATAATGGCAAGACTATTCAGAGATGGAACGCACATCAATGACACATTTACAGGCATTGCGCATGGACTAACTGTGGACATCCACTATCAGGCTGAAAGATTTGCTTCATTGAACAAAGCACCTAACTTTTATGCATAAGGGAATAGCAGATATTCCCAAGGGAACGGCCATAGAATTAAACACTGTTCATGGCTTTGATATTGCTACAAAACCAATAGAATCAATAACTCAATCATAATAGAGGCTCACGACATGGCTTGGAGTTGGTTCAAGAAGGATAAAGTATCAAACGAGGCAAAGGCGAGTAAGACATCTTCAGTCAAGATACTGAGCATGGGCACTTCAAGTTGGCCTGATAGGAACTATGCTAATTTTGCCAAAGAAGCATACCTGAAGAATGCAGTGGCCTATAGATGCATAAATGAGATAGCTCAAAGCGTTAGTGCTGTCAAGTGGAAGGTAGTTGAGAAGGATAGCAAAGGAAATATCACTGAGTTAGATAACCACCCTCTGATGAATATTCTGCAAAGGGCAAACCCAGACCAATCCTTTCAGGATCTTATGCTAGGCGCTACAGCTTATCTTGTTCTGTCTGGAAACTCGTTTATTGAGCGTATAAGCCCAGAAACAGGCCCTAATAAAGGTATTCCTGTTGAATTGTACTCGTTACGCCCTGACAAAATGATCATTAACCTAGACAAAGCCAAAGGCACTGTTTCTGGGTACACCTTTACTTCAAACGGACGAAGCGTATTCTTCCCTGTCAACCCACTCACATTGCAAGGGGATGTGCTCCAAATGAAGCTATTCCACCCAACTGATGATTGGTGGGGAGCAAGTCCAGTAGAAAGTACAGCAAGAGAGATAGACACTTCCAATGCATCAGTAGAGTGGAACAAAAAGTTGTTAGAGAATGAGGCAAGACCAGGGTTGATACTCACAACCGATGGTGACCTCACAGAAACGCAGTACGAGCAACTGGAAAAGATGCTTAAAAGTAGGCATGCAGGTGGCGAAGGTGCACATGATAGCTTAATACTTTATGGAGGCCTTAAAGCCGTGCCTTATGGCTTCTCGCCTTCTGAGTTGGACTTCATTAACGGTACACGAGAGAAGTCACGGGAAATAGCCATGGGCTTTGGCGTTCCTCCGCAAGTGATTGGTATCTCAGGCGAGTCCACATACTCTAACGTAAAAGAGGCACGGTTAGCCTTTTGGGAAACAACAGTAATGTTCTATTTGAAACTCTGGAAGTCAGGCCTAAATAATTGGCTTATTCCAGAGAATGAAAAAGGACGAATATTCATTACATTCGACCTAGACGACATTCCTGCATTAGAGCCTAGACGAGAACAGCAATGGGCAAAAGCACAAGACTCAGAATTCCTTACTATTAACGAAAAAAGAGAATTAGTAGGACTTGAGGCAATAGATTCTGGGGATGTCATATTAGTCCCTGCTTCAATGGTACCCTTGGGAGAGGATCCACCTGATACAGAGGATATAGTCGAAGAAGAGGAAGATGCCAAAAAGGCATTAGCCAAACTGGGCTATCCTACAGAAGAGGAAATGGAAGATACCCGGTGGTTTCTATAACAACGCCACCACGAGTGTTTTTCATCATTGAGTATTAAGCCATTCATAATGGTGTTTCATTTCAACCACAGCGAGATGAGGTAGCACACATGGGTATATTAGCGTATGTAAAAGTCATGGGTAAGTGAAAGTGTTAATAAGGTGACCGTGTGTCATCTGTGAGCGAATCTTAAATGATTACAGCTGTAGTGAGTGCGACTTTGGAGAGCATAAGTGAATGATTGTCAACGTAACAGATCCAAAAAAGAAGGCAGCAGCCCATATTACTCTAATGCGCACAATGGATGCGTTGGATTTGTCGTTGTTCAAACAGCTCAAACCTCTCTTGAACAGGCAATTCATTGACACTGCACGTGAGATAAAGCGCACAGGCTCTACTCATGCAGACTTACATTTCATTATTAACAAGCAAAGTAAGCGCCTCAAGACGATGTTGAAGCGCCATTACACAAGGACTGCTAGTACATTTTTGAAATTGACTCTGCAGTCACTAGATGACATAGGCCTTAAGAGTGCCAGACCACATGAGACAAAGGCTTTTAAGGAAGAGGAGTTCTGGAAGAATATTAGTGCATGGGCAGAATCAACAGCAGCTTCTAAGATTGTAGGCTTGCAGGGACATAGTGCAAATCAGATTGCTCGTATAATAAGGCAAGGTCTTGAGGCAGGAGACTCTAATGCAGCTGTTGCACGGCGAATACTAGACACGGGAAATATTACTTCAAAGGTAAGAGCAAGAACTATTGCACGGACAGAGACTCACACAGCAGCTGTAATGGCTACTGATACTGCAATGAAGACGACAAGACTCCCTAATGTGAGTAGGGAATGGAGCACAACCAGAGATGACCGTGCAAGAAAAGATCATACTGCAGCAGATGGGCAGTTAAGGGACCAGGATATGCCTTTTGAGGTGGGAGGAGAGAAGTTACGCTTCCCAGGTGACCCTTTAGGCAGTGGCAAGAATATTATTAATTGCAGATGCGTACTTATGTACCACACTCAGCAGTTAGTAAGGCCTACTGCGGAGGAAGCAGTAGTTGAGCCTACATTAACAGAGGCTGAAATTTGGCAGCCCATTATGCCAGACGGTATGAATTCTGTAGACAAAATGAATTTGCACCAGGAGTTTGGCAGACGAATGGTGAAGGATGCTATAGGCACAGAGTTAGATGATGTTGCTGCTACAATTAAAACACTGGAGCAAAAGTATAAAGCTGAGTACAGTGCATGGAATGTAGTGCATAAACAATCATTTGACCTAGCATTTGATACTTTGGCAGAACTAACGGATTGGCGTAGAATACATTTAGACCCACTACAAGATGTATATCAGGCCACCAAAGATACAATAGATGCCGCTAAGGCGAGGCTTGTTCCAATCATGAGTAAGTTGGATGATAAGATATTGTCAACATCCACCTTAAATGCTGCACAAGCCCAGAAACGAGCGGAAGTTATCTTTATCTCAGGAGATGTTGGTACAAAGGAAAAGCAAATACGAGAGACAATAGCCCGCGCTGCGAGAATGTCCAATGGAAAGAGCTTGCGCACTTTTACGAATTTGCTCATGAATGCAAAGGAAGATAGGGCTTATGCAAATCAAGCAAATTTTTTAATCTCATTGGATGGAAAAGAAAAGCACCTGAAAAAAGAAATCCTATTTCATGAGATGGGACATCATATTGAATTCAGTAGTCCTATTAAGATAAAGCCTTCTGCCAGAGAATTTGTTAGGGCGAAGTCCACATCGAGTACAGAGGAATTACTGAGCAAGCTGACCGGTAATGAGAAGTATGGAAATGAAAAGGCATATCCTGGCAAATATTACAATCCTTACATAGGAAAAGTATATGATGATGGTGCCACAGAGGTAGTGTCCATGGGGTTTCAAAAGTTTGCCAATCCTAAGGATATGGTAGAATTGTACTTTGCAGATAAGGACATGTTTGAACTTACTCTAGGCATGATTAAAACCAAGGGTTATTAAGGTAGGTATGCTACATATACAGGTAATGGGTCCAGCTAGGTGTGAAGTAAAAATAGATGCAGATTGGAACCAAAAGGCTTTTTTGAAGTACAAAGGAGAGCAGCGTCAAGTTGCTTATATGAAACGTGAAATAATGCATGGCTATGGAATGTTTGGGCATCCTATGTCAGATGAAACAACGCCTCTTGATGTACTTGCATTTTTTAAGGGTGGTGAAGGATATGTGTTTGAAATACTTGAGCAACCAGAAGGTACTGCCAATATATCGTTTCCGGCAGGCACAATACCATAAACAGAGGAGAGGAAATTATGAGTGAGAGACATTTTGATGTGCCATTTGAATTAAAGGCAGAGGACGTGTCCAGTGATGGGAAGTTCAGGGGCCTAGGGAGTACATTTGGAGGAAAGCCAGACTCCTATGGGGACATTGTAGTCAAAGGTGCCTTTACAGATACACTCATAAAAGGTGGTGCACAAGGATTAGGCATAGCAATGCTTTGGCAGCACAGACAAGATGAGATTCCAGGAGTATGGGAACATCTCGCTGAAACAAGTAAGGGACTCCAAGCAGAGGGGCAACTTGCTATTAATACAGAATTAGGAAACCGTGCATTAGAATTGCTCAAGTTAAAAGCAATCAAAGGGCTATCTATTGGGTTCGATACTAAGGAACACGAGATAGTGAGAACAGGTACTGGTAACTCAGAGAAGCGAGTCCGCTACTTGAAGGCAGTAGACCTATGGGAAATAAGTTTAGTCACTTTCCCAGCCAATGCCAATGCAACTGTTACACAAGTCAAAGAACTAAGGAACGAGCGGGACATGGAGAGGTTTCTGAGAGATACAGGCAATCTTTCTAAGTCAGCTGCTCAATACGTTGTAAGTTTGTGCCGTCCAGCACTAATCAAGCTGCGAGATGCAGATGAAGGCGATAATTCGCCAATGAACCTGTCTCCAGTGTTGGAGGCGCTTAAAGAGCTTAACACCTCATTAAAAATCAATTAGAAGGAGAGCAAAAATGCCTATTGAAGATCAGTTAAAAGACCAAGAGAAGGTTGTTGCTAGTGTTCTTGAAGAAGTTAAGAAAGTAGGAGCAGCAAGTAAAGAAAACCATGAAACAGTTCAACGTGACTATGAGAATCTGAAGAAGTTAGTCAACGAATCTGCAACAAAGTCATCTGTAGATGCATTGTTGAAAGAGCAAATTGAAAAGTACAGTGCAGATATTTCAGTTCGTCAAGATGAATTAGATAAGAAAGCCCAAGCACGTATGGATGCTATTGAGATCGCTTCCAAGCGCTTAGGTGGATCTGTAGGTAGTGAAACAGACCCTGAGATGAAATCAGCACGACAGTGGATGAAAGAAATCAAAGCAGCTGGACCTAATAGCTTGACTCATGAAGCATTTGAGGCCATGGAAATTGACCTTAAAGGGTACCAAGATTACAAAAGTGCTTTTGGATCTTTTCTGCGAAATCCAGGAGACGAGCGAGCCTTGTCACCTGAACGATTCAAGTCCTTGTCTGTTGGCGTTGATCCAGATGGCGGATATACTGTCACGCCTGAAATGTCAAGCCGAATTGTTGCTCGAATCTTTGAGATGGATCCAATCCGACAATTAGCCTCAAGCATCTCAATTACCACTCAATCCATTGAGATGTTAGTTGATGATGACCAAGCTGGTGCAGGATGGGAGTCTGAGACTGTTGCAAATGGGGAAACAACAACTCCTCAGTTGAACAAGAAACGTATCCCTGTCCATGTTATGTCAGCTCGACCAAGAGCAACACAAGTATTGTTGGAAGATAGCGGAATCAATGCTGAAAATTGGTTATCCGATCATGTATCTCGTCGATTCTCTCGACTCGAGGCTGCTGCTTTCGTAAGTGGTGATGGAGTTGGGAAACCTCGTGGCTTCCTAGACTATGCAAATGGAACAACTTGGAATACAATTGAGCAAGTTGCTATGGGCGCTGCTGCTGCTTTGACAACTGATGGATTTATCAGCGTCAAGTATGCATTGATCGAAGAATACTTAAATCGTGGAACATGGCTTATGAACCGATCAGCTGTTCAAGCTGCTATGAAATTGAAAGACGGCGATGGGGCATATATTTGGTCTCCAGGATTGTCCACTGAGCAAACAAGTACAATCTTGAATCTCCCTGTTCGTATGAGCACAACAATGCCAGCAGTTGCTGCAGGTGCTTTGTCTGTTGCTTTGGCTGACTGGTCAGATACCTACTTGATTGTTGATCGTTTAGGTATCAGTGTTCAGAGGGATCCTTACACCGCTAAGCCTTATGTTGAATTCTACACACGAAAACGTGTTGGTGGAGATGTTGTAAACTTCCGTGGAATTAAATTGGGCGTCGTTTCTGTTTAGTAATTAGGAGCCAGCTATACTGATCAAGAGTCTATAGCTGGCTCACCAAACTTTATCATTCAACTAGGAGAATAAAAATGGCTTTACGTGATGGGTATACAAGTTTTGGCTTTTTTCAAGCCTTGACTCCACAGGACCTTGATGCTACAGCAGTAGCAGGAAATGTGATTGATACTAAGGGTTATGAAACTGTAACCTTTGTAGTAAATGTTGGTAATGCAACCTCAGCAGGTGCTATTGATGCAGGTTCATTCCATGAAATCATTCTTGCACACGCTCATGAGTCTAGCGTAGCAGGAACAGCATCTACATTTGTAGCTTGTGGATCAATTGATATGATTCGTAATGCATCAACTGCTGTTACATCTGGTATTTGGCAACAAATCGCCAGCTACACTGATTCAAGTACCATTTATCAAGTGGGCTACAAGGGTGCACGACGGTTCGTTCAACTCCAGTTTTCTGGGGATGGCGCTCCTTCTGTATTCTCTATGGCAGCAATCTGTATTCTTGGCAAACCTGCAAACTGGAATGTCAATACAGTAGGGTAACCCCGAAGGTTCTGGCATACCTTAAATGTCAGGTTTCATGAGTGCTCCTTGTGACTGAGTTTGTGGTTTCTCAGGGAAGACAAAAGCCACCAACCACTTAACATATAATTTATGGAGTCAGGACAATGACAGTAGGAACATATCAAACCAATCACTATGACGAGCAAGGTGGAGATAAGGAAGTATTTGGACCTGGATCTACACTGGACTTGCAATCTGGGGCAGCAATGTTCTGGGCATCTACAAGTATTGACCCAAGAGAGGCAGAGCTTTTCTTTTTAGGTCGACTCACAGTCACACAGCATGCAAGTGCAGATATTAGTTCAGGATCTGTTCTTTCCCCTGCTTATGGCTACCACATGTTGTCAGCAGCTACTGGAATGAGTAAGGCATCAGCTCTACTCCCTACAGCAAGTTATGGTGCATTGCTAGTTATCTCAGGATCCTATCTTGTTACAGATGGGAATATTTCTATTACCACAGTGTCCACATTAGGACTATTGTTGAATGAGCGTGGTTCTGATCTTAGTTCTTTTGAATTGAGTGCAGGGAACTACATTGAAATGATTGCTACAGCAGATGGGACTTGGAATGTTGTTGGTACAAGTAATTATACACAGCATCCATCCAGCTAATTAGGAGGATCATGAAAGTGATAATGAATAACGATCAATTGGGTGCTCCCTATGGCAAAGTTGTAGAGCAGTACCTAAAAGATCAAGAGTACGATATTCCAGAAGGTTTGGCCAAAGTATTTTTGGACAATAAATGGGCACGTACTGCAGTCATCATAGCAGAAGTCAAGGCAGTAATAGCACCAGCACCGACTGTTACTCCAGGACCCACTGCAAACAAAGCCTTAACCTCTGCATCAGAGAATAAGGAACAAGTTGATACTAAGCCTAAACGAAGGAGAGCATAGTGACCACATCTATAACTTCCAAATCAGTGGATGAGCATGGGAATAGAGGTTATAAGGTCACTACAGAACCAGCTGTAGAGCCTATGTCTATAGCTGAGTTCAAATTGTTTTCCAGAGTTGATAACGATGATGAAGATGCATTACTGACTTCAATCATTACAGGCATCAGAAGAGCCACAGAAAGGTACTTGAACAGAGCACTTATCACTCAGACAATTACCTTGCGCATGGACTTTTGGCCTGCAGAAGCAATTGAACTACCAATGCCTCCACTGGCAACAATAACTTCAGTGGGTACATTGGACGAGGATGATGTCTTAACGACTTATTCCTCAGACAATTACTTCATCGATACTATTTCAGAGCCAGGCAAGTTGGTAATCAAGAATGGTGTTACTCCTCCGTGCAATACAAATAGGTATTATGCTGGGTATCAAGTTATTTATACAGCAGGGTATGGAGCTGCATCCACAGACATACCTGAAAGTATTGTAGAGGCTATGAAAGCATGGGCAACATTAGTTTACGAGAATAGAGTTCCTATTGGAAAGCCTCCAATGGTAGCCAAGTTACTCATGGACTCATACAAAATGTACAGGTTGTAATATGACTTGGTTAGCTGATAAATTGCGAGAGCGCATTCAGATCCTCCAACCTACTCAGACTGAGAATGCTAATGGTGGATTTGATCAAGAGTATGATACATTACTCACAATATGGGCAGGATTAAAAACGGAGTCCTTTGTAGGTAGAGGATTAGAGAATATCAGAGGTGAACAAATAAATGCAAACGTTACTCATAATTTTATTGTTCGTCGTTCTGCGGTTAATAGCTTGGGTAAGACATTCTCCACTGCCTTTGATACGAATTATGATAATATTGCTGATCTTGGGCTTATTAAATCAGAGTTTTATATATTGCTCCAACGAGGCAGTACTGTCAAGGGACGCCTTTTTAGGATACGCAGTGCCAACGACCATAATGAGCGCAGAGAGTACATTACCATAGGAGCTGAAGAGTTAGAGGAACATGGAACTGGTTACCCTGCTTAAGGAGTATACCACAACGTTACTACAGCATTTTTATTTGAGATAGGTACTTTCCCATTCACTGGGATTAAACACTCATAGCGTAGACGATAATATGCCTGATGTAATTATTGATTTTTCAGACAACTTTGACAATCTTGTGCTGGGATTAAAAAAAGCAGGCCCTAAGATTCTGCAAGAGTCCATGGATGCATTGGCCCAAACAGCAAATGATATGCGGACAGGCATTATTAGGGATATGACAGCATCTCCTGGAGACCCTACACGAGGGTACAAAAGGGGCAGGCATACACATTTTGCATCTTTTCCAGGTGCAGCCCCACGAAGAGACACAGGGGAATTGATTAGTCGTATTGTTGCAAGAACAAAAAAGATGGTGCAGAAGTTGGAGCCTTAGCAGGAGCGCCTTATGCAAAGTATCTTGAAAAGGGTACTAAACGAATGGATGCACGTCCTTGGTTAGCACCGGCAGCAGAAAAAGCAGTAAAAGAAATTACAAAAAACACAAATAGTATTATTGATCGCATTATATCGAGACTTGATTCATGAAGTTATCTCCTATTGTACTCAAAATTAGGGCTGCAAACACTATGTTTTCGAACAGAGTAGCTGGAGCTGCAGAGTTAGAGTTGGCAATGACTCATACACTCAAGCAAGATACTGCTTTTGTGATCCCTTCTCTTGAGAATGCACCGGCCTCAGCTTACGATGGTCATATCAACCAGAAGATTACAGAAACATTTGCCATTGTAGTAGGGCTTGCAAACGATAGTTCAGATAAAGAACGGACAGGCATAGTGGCTTATGATCTAATCCACACTGCACGTGCACAAATATGGCATGCCATTCTAGGGTGGGACAATCCTACAGAGCCAAATGGAGAAGGTCTAATCACTTACGCAGGAGGTAGGCTCCTTGATATTAACCGTGCATACTTGTGGTATCAGTTTGACTTCTCATTCCCTATCCGAATTGATTCTGATGATGGGATTGAAGATGGTACGTCTGATCTACCTGTATTTGAAGACATGTATACACAATGGGTGTTAGGCCCTGATGCCAATCTACCTATTGGAGAAAGTCTCCCAGTTAATTTATTTGATCCGGACTTTACACAGGTAATTGATTTCACGGTAGATCCAAAGGCCACAGCATATGGCAGTGCATTTGGCTTTGCATTTTATAATTTGAAAGCGCAATAGGAGAAGGATGAAAGAAGCATTTATCGTGCCTTTGAAAGGCTTATTGGTAAGGGACCCGTCGTCAAAGAACCCTCTTGCAGAACAGGGTGAAGTAAAACCTATGAGCGGATCAGAAGGCACATATTGGAAACGGCGTATCATAGATGGGAGTGTACGAGTTGGAGAGAGTCCAATATCATCTTCTAATGCAGAAGTTATTGTGGAAAATAGTACGAAATCAGTACGTAGAAAAACAACCAACGTAGGAGAATGAAATGGCAATTAGTTTCAATAACATTCCGGATTCAATAAGGACTCCTGGAACATACGCAGAAGTAGACGCTTCAAGAGCATTACAGGGTTTGTCACAGAACCCCCACAAGGTGCTTATTATAGGTCAAAAGATTGCTGCAGGAACAGCAGCCTCAGACGCTGTCATGTCTATTACATCAGATGGACTTGCCAATGGCTTCTTTGGACCAGGTTCAATCCTTGCACGAATGTGTAATACATTCAAAAAGAATAACCCAAACACAGAACTACATGCAATGGCCATTGGTTCTGGTATTGCTGGAACAGCTGCATCAGGGACCATTGACTTTTCATTGGCGTTAAGTGCCACCACGGCATCAGCTGCAGGGACATATAACTTGCTCATCAATGGGAAGAAAGTCTATTTTGACATTACTATTGGTATGAGTGGTTATGCAATTGCTTCTGGAATTGCTTCCACAATTAATGCAGACTCAACATTGCCTGTAACAGCTACATTAAGTGGTGTTGCTGCAGGAAGTGGAGGTCATTTGACTTTCAGTGCAGTAAATAGTGGGACAGTAGGGAACTACATTGACATTCGTACTAATTATTTCACAGGTGAAAGTACACCTCTTGGATTCTCACGGGCCCCTTCTATAGTTGCTATGGCAGGTGGAGCAACAGATCCTGACTTAGGAGATGTTTGGGCAGTCATTGACAATACTCAGTACCAGTACATTATTCAACCCTACATTGATTCTGCCAACTTGACAGAGATTGAAGATGAGTTGAGTACACGGTTTGGACCTTTAGTAGATCTGCAAGGGCATGGCTTTACAGCAGTCAGAGCAACGACAGCTTCAGCCACTACACTTGGTAACAGTAGAAACAGTCCACATAATACTATCATTGCAGCAAATGACTCACCTACTGGACCAGAAGAATGGGCAGCAGCAGTTGGAGCCATTGCAGCATTTAACCTAAACAATGACCCTGCTCGACCATTGCATACATTAGGATTAGATGGGATTCAGCCTCCTCCTATCGCAAGTCGGTTCACACGTTCAGAACGAGACATCCTACTCTATGATGGAATTGCAACATTTATTGTTGATACAGGTGGTAAAGTCCGGCTTGAACGATGCATTACAACATACCAGACTAATGCATTAGGCATTTCTGATCCTACTTATCTTGATATTCAAACATTGGCAACATTGGGCGAAATCAGGTACCAGTACAAAGTCCGTATGTCGAATCGGTTTATCATTCCTCGATTTAAGTTGGCAGACAATACGTTCCCAGTTCAGCCAGGATCATTTGTGGCAACACCTAACCTAGTGAAGGCAGAAGTTATTTCATTGTTTTCACAGTTAGAGGCTGTAGGCCTTATCGAAAATATGGATGCTTTCAAATCCAACCTTGTGGTAGAGCGTGACCCTGCAGATCGTAACAGAGTGAATGTCTTACTACCACCTGATCTGATCAACCAGTTCCGTGTGTTAGCTGGCTTAATTCAATTCATACTGTAGGAGAATAAAAATGGCACGAATAACAGGCAGAGTCGAAATTCGAGCAGCTGGAGAGTTGCTCTTGAGTAAACCAGGTGCAACAGCTTCAGGAATTGGACTTGGTGCAGGTGGAAACTTTGAATTGACTGAAGTCATGGGCGATAGTGGGATTCACGGGTTTGTTGAGTCTCCAGTCGTAGCAAAGTTGGAAGTAACCATTACAGACACTAATGATCTACTCCTTTCCAAATTGGCAGCTGTCCGTGAAGATCCAGATAGCACAGTCATTTTTGAAACAGCTGGATCCACTGGTAAAGTGTACACAATGGCTGATCCTACATGTACTCGCAACTTCTCTCTCACGAGTGGTGAAGGTGAAACTACCTTGACCTTTGTGGGCAAGAATTGGGTTGAGAGCCTCAAGTCAGCATAGTATTTTATTAAATTACAAGGAGCGACATGAATTATAAATTAGCACATCCAATCCCTGTGAAACCAGGGGACAAAGGTGCAGGGGTGCATACTGAGTTAGAGTTTGGCAGGCTTAAAGCAAAACATCTTAAACTGTTTCCAGAGAAGATATTTTCAGCAGCTGATGATGTAGATATGAGCATGAGCCCAGTGGAGTTCTTTCCTATCATTGCAGGCCTATCAAATGTGGAGCTTGTAAGCATAGAGGAACTGGATTTTGAGGACCTAATACCCATAGTCAATTTAGTGACGGAGTACATGGGAAAGTTCTTGCCACGATCCCTCGAAACTGGCACGAATTAATCTGGGCTGTGGCATATTTTTACCATTTCCCATTAACTGAGATATGGGATATGTCTCTGCCAGATTTACTTTTTTGGATTAACGGAATACCAACGGTGGTTAAGTGGCTACATCCAACCAATTCGATATAAGTGTACTGCTCAAACTTAGGGATCAATTATCCTTACCTATGAAGCAGACAAGCCAAAATATGAATGTGTTTGGAAGGACCATGAAAAGGACCTTTAGCGAAGTGGCTAAGGTATCTAATTGGTCTGCCACTCAAATGAAACGAGCATTTGGACTTGCTACAATATCTGCTACAGCATTTGCAGGCATGTCAATCAAGACGTCGTTGGATTATGAAACAGCGATGAATCGTGTAGCTGCCAAAACTAAGTTGCCTCTTGATGGTATGGCAAAGTTAAGAAAAGCTGCTGAGGAAATAGGATCTACTACACAATTTACTGCTGTAGATGCTGCCAATGCAATGGTCAATTTGGCACAGGCGGGCAAAACATCTGTAAAAGACATAACTGGTATTCTTCAAAAAATGTCTCCCTTAGCCATAGCAGGTGGGACGTCATTAACTGATGCGTCTAACATAGCACTTCAGGCAATGGATAGTTTTAAAATAGGCATGGAGGGACTGCCTGAGGTAAGTGATATTCTCATCAATGCCACAGACAAAGCCAATGTCAACATGTTTGACTTAGCAGGTTCCTTTAAGAATGTAGGTGGATCTGCTGAGTCTGCAGGGTTTAGTTTTAAACAAATGAGCACTGCGCTAGTGTTGATGGCCAAAACAGGTAAGAAGGGCGAAGACGCAGGAACAGGTTTACGTACGGTATTACGAAATTTAGGATTTCAGAGAGGAATTGGCAAACAGGTACTTGAAGATTTGGATGAATTTGCTAAGGAGGCGGGTACTTCCTTTTCTTTTGTTGATGATAAAGGCATACTGGTAAAAGATTTTGCTCATGTTATTAAGCAGTTTGAGAATTTCCGTGCTGCATTAATTAAGCAAGGAAAGAGTGGGGAATTTGCTGATGATAAGGTCTCCCAGGTAGCCACTCTATTGTTTGGAGGAGAAGGCGAAGCCACCATTAAAGCACTTGTTTCTGGAGGTTCTGAGTTATTCAAAAGGATATTCGACTCAATGGACGTTCGTGGGACTACAGAAGCACAAGCCAAGATCATTGGTAGTGGTTTACCAAAAGCGTTCACTGACTTATCTTCATCATTAGAAGGCCTTAGATTGGCACTTACAGGTGGGGATATGGGTAAATTGATTGAGAGCATTGCCGAGTCCGTAACAAAAATAGTGCGTGGTATGATTGACTGGACTACTGCAAACAATAATGTGTTTACAGAATCTTTGATCACTAACATGCAAGAAGTCAGTGAAATACTTAAAGTGCTTGCAGGCCCACTGATGATTGGCGCTCTGGCATCATTAGGCACAACAATGGCTACTGCATTCGGCCCAATAGGACTTGCAGCATTTGCACTGTCCCTATTAGTAATGAACTTCGATACCATTAAAAAGAAAATAGCTGAGTTTGAAAAGAGTGCCATAGGTATAGCTACTGCACCTGCTTTTGATGCTCAGTTTAATGCTTTGGACCCATCAAGTGTAGGTGCTCTATTTGCTCCTCAAAGGAATGAGATAATAAAAAACTTATTGGAAGGAGCACCAGTTCCTACTAATGGTCTTGAGTTTAATCCTTTGGATCCCTCGGATAAATCAGGTGCATTCACTTCTCAAAGGGAACAGCCCACAAAAAACACTTTGGAGGTGATTATAACAACTGAAAAGGGTACTGAGGTTAGAACAGGTCCACGTACCAGTATATCCAAAGGCGTAGAATTAGGTTTAGGTAGTATTTTTGGCATTGACTTTTAATAGGTAGATATGGCGTTTGATTGGAAACAAAACTTAAAAGATGCCAGTTTCAGAGGAGTAAAGTTTTCTGTTGTTGACTCTGACTATGGTACAGGACGAAAGACTGTCGTGCACCAGTACCCTTCGTTATCCGATAGTTCTGAAGGCTCTGGAAGCAACGTATCTACCTATGTAGAGGATTTAGGGCAAGGCATTGATGAATATGTCATTGATGCATTCATAGTCCAACAGCCTCCTTTCTTCAATTACTTTGATGAACGAGATGCATTAATCACAGCCCTCAAGAAGAGAGGCTCAGGGCGTTTGATTCATCCTTTCCTTGGCACAAAAAGGGTTTCTGTTGTAGGACAGCCTCGTATCAAAGAGTCCTTCAAAGAAGGTGGGATTGCACGATTCTCAATCACCTTTGTGGAGACTACAGACCCTAGATTCCCTAAGGCAGCAACAGCACTATCTGGCATACAAGCCTTTTTGGATAAGACAAACCAAATGATTGATGCATTTGCAGACACATTTGATTCTGCATTAAGCGTAGTTGATGACATTGAGTCTGCTTTACAGTCAGTAAGAACAGCAGTACGTGGTGTTACAGGCTTTGCAGGCACCTTAATAGCGTCTGTGGAGAGTATTATCACTGAGCTTGAGGCTACAGTAGCAACAGCAATTCAATCGCCCTGTGCTGCTGGTAAGGCTTTGACAGAAGCATACGAAGGTCTGGGTGCTTTAATGGGCCAATCAGGGAATATCATTCCTAACACAAGTGATCTATGTTCAGGCAGAAAACCAGATGGGACTAAGGAAAAGATCAACACAGAGGCACCTGCAGCAGATGGCACATTAACACCAGAGCAAGGACAATCAATTATCCAGCAGTGCACAACAACAATGCAGGATTATGACAAAGATACAATTCAGTTGGATGTGACATCACCTACAAATGCTCAGAAAGCTGCCAATCAAGTAGCAGTAAGCACTTTGGCAAAGGGAGCTGGTTTAATGATTGCATGTAGAGCTGCAATTTTTATAGATTATGAAAGTTCAGATCAAGCCAAAGCCACACTAGATAAGGTTGTTGCTTCCATCGATGCTTTAATGGAAGATGTAGGTGCATTGACAAACAATAGTGAATATGGTAAATATGGGATTAACATAGCTGGGGATGAAACTTATACAGCATTGCAAGAAGCTAGATCAATCCTAATTACAATTATGTCAGACTTAGGCACGGACTTAGCAAATGTACTCTCCTTTGATGTCCCTGCAGGAGTGCATAATACATTGGTCCTTGCGTATAACCAATATGAAGACTTAGACAGAGCAGCAGCTGTACGGCAACGCAATAAAGAACTTATATTTCATCCTGGCTTTATTCCTGAAGGTGGAACAATCAAACTACTGAGTAAGTGATATGACTGATGTAGTATTGAAAGTTGCAGGAAAAGAGTTCAAGGGATGGGAGACGATTGAGATTGTCAAATCCATCACGGATATGGCAGGTTCATTTACTTTGGAAGTGTCCAATCGTAATCCAGGAAAGACTGCATACAAGCTCCCTATCTACAATGGAGACTCATGCACTGTAGCATTAGGAAATAATGTATTGGTCACTGGGTATATAGAGGTCATTAATACTCAGTACAGTGCCAATAGTCATACTATTTCATTCAGTGGCAGAGATAAGACAGGGGACCTAATAGATTGCAGTTATCCAGTGAGTACAGATGCATCAAATCTATGGAAGCAGTTAACAATTAAGCAAGTTATCCAACGACTGTGTGATCCATTTGGCATTACAGTGTATACAGAGGGAGCTGCAGCAGCACAATTAGCTTTTACTAAGGCCAATGCAGGAACCAAAAACGAATTTACTGTGAACCCAGGCACTCCTGTATTTGATCAGATTTCACAGTTATGCATACGACATGGATTATTACCCTTGTCACTAGGTGATGGGTACCTTACATTAACCACAGCAGGTGAGTTTAGTACAAGTACAATCATTTCTTCTGCAGGAGCAAAAAGAAATGTGCTCTCAGGGAAACTGGTTGAAGATAACAGCATAAGGTACAGTGATTATTTTGTGCGAGGTGGTGGAGTTACATCAGCATTAGGTTTAGGCAGTGTCCTTAATGTATCTGGCTCTGCTCATGATGACTTAGTCGACAGGACTCGTGTGAAGGTGATCTTAGAAACAAACCTCACAATTGGTGAAGCTATTAAACGTGCAGAGTGGGAGAGCAGAGTCCGTGCAGGAAAGTCAAGAACTGCAACCTACACAATCCAAGGCTGGGAACAAGACAATGGTGAGTTGTGGTTTATCAATACACTTGTGCAAGTAGAGGATCCTATTTTAGGCATAGATAAGGAAGAGCGCCTAATCACTGATGTACTGTACTCATTAACACCAGACGAAGGAAGTACAGTACAACTAACCGTTATGCATAAAGATGCCTTTGACTTAGATGGTGCTCCAGTGGATAAAATAACAGGTACACATGATTCATTCTTAGGGTTTTAATATGAATGTCATAAAAAAGGCAATAGAAATATTACAGCGCAGAGTATTCTTACTCGTAGGAAGAGCTATTGTCACTGCTATTGATAATGACACTTCTGCACAGTCCTTAAAAGTTACAATCTTTACGGACGAAGTGGGGGATGGAATTGAGCGTATGCAAAATTATGGATTTGACTCCTGGCCAGCAGTTACAGATACACTTGAAGCAGTAATCCTATATCAGAATGGGGAACGAAGTCAAGGTGTTGCTGTCTGTGTGCATGACAGAGCAGCCCGCCCTGCAGATGAACTTGCTGCAGGAACCAGTATTCAGTATGATAATGCAGGTGCTCGATTCAAAGCAGCAGGGGGCAAAGTTGCTATAGGGAACAAGAGTTCCTCAGCAGCAATGACATCAACACCGCCAGTCTCTGGTAGTAATGAGTTGTTGGAGATACTTGATCGGTTGCTCACAAGTTTGCAAGGTCCTGTGGATCTGGCTTCAGTAGCCTCAACAGGAACCAATTCGTTAATACTTGCAGAGTTAGCTTTATTACAAGCTGACTTGCAGAACATTAAAGGAGTATTGTAATGGCATTGCTAACACCGGCCTTAATAACAAGTTTGCAAGCTGCCTTTGCTGGGGCTGCAGGAGTTGATGATGCATACCTTACAGTGGCTACTGCCATTGCCACTGCCATGGAAGTGTGGATAAAGACAGGCACCGTGACTACAACAGTGGCAGTGGCCAGTGTTTCTGGAGTAACTACAGGACCAGGAGTATCAGGGCCAGGAGCAGGGACAGGTGTAGGAACGATTCTTTGAGAGTAACACTACACAAGCAATGTAACAGCATTATTTATTACTTCCATGGCTAAGTATAGGGAGCGTGACAAAGATGCTGTGGCGACGTTAATGTGAACAATGGAATGGTAATATGGCGACAGCAAATAGTGGAGACCTCAAACTACAGTGGGACATAGGGTTAGCAGAGGGAGATTTGGTATTCAACACCACGTCTAGTGATCTTGACATGGATGGGGGATTAGTCACTGCTGTTTTGATTAGTTTGTTTACAGATAAACGTGCTGATGTAAGTGACATACTCCCAGATGGGCCTAGCAAAGATCAGTCCAACAGGCGCGGTTGGTGGGGGGACTTAGCCTCACCAGAGTTTCCAGGAGATCAAATAGGCTCCAAGTTGTGGTTACTAGAACGTGCCAAGCTGACTGTGCCTACACTTGCTCTCGCTATTGAGTATGCAGAGGAAGCCTTAGAGTGGATGATCGAGGATGGGCTTGCAAGTGACATTATAGTAACAGCAGAACGACAGGTCACACCCATCAAAGAAACCTTAGCAATGCAAGTTACTGTTAAGAAATATGATGGGACAGATATAGCATTAAATTTTGATGACCTATGGGAGGTAACGATAAATGCCCTTTAGTAGACCTACATTAACGCAATTAGCAGATAGAATTACAAGTGACTTCCAAACAAGAATTACAGGAGCCAATGCTTTAGCAAGACGCTCAACGTTGAAAGTTATGGCGAAAGCCTATGCAGGTGCATGTCACTTGCTCTATGGTTACTTGGATTACAAAGCGAGGCAGTTATTTGCTTTCACTGCAGATGAAGAAGGTCTAACGAGTATAGGTGGCGAGTATGGTGTTAATAGGAAGGATGCAACTAAGGCAGCCGGAAGTATTACTGTCACAGGTACAACTGGAACAGCCATCCCATTAGGCACAGAGCTTATTTCAGGTACCGACATAGTGTATACAACAGATGCTGCAGCTACTTTAGCATTAGGAACTGCTTCCATTGCTGTAACAGCAGTGACCGGAGACGCAGACAGTAACGAAGACGCAGGTGCCACATTAACATTTGTCTCTCCCATCACTAATGTTGATAATACTGCTACAGTAGGCACGGCAGGACTGATAGGTGGAGCTGATGTTGAAGATGTTGAAGACTGGCGAGCAAGAATCCTAGCGCGGAAACGAAAACCACCACATGGGGGTATTGCTAGTGATTATGAAAACTGGGCCAAAGAAGTGGGTGGAGTTACAAGAGCATGGGCTATCCCATTGTGGCAAGGTGTAGGAACTGTGGGAGTTGCATTTGCTAGGGATGATGATACAGGTTCTATATTTCCATCTGAGGCTGAAAGAACTGAAGTGTATGATTACTTACTATCACACACAGATCCAGCCAGTGGCGAAACAGTTGGTGTGCCAGTTACAGTAACACCTGGTTTATTTATGGTTGAGCTGTCCCCCAGTACCATTAATTTGACCATAAAGATCAGTCCTAACACAGCAGCAGTGCAACTAGCAGCAGAGGCAGCCATTACAACAGTTATCAAAACGGATGGGGGCCCTCAAAGAGTAGTGTACTTATCCAGGTTAAGTGAAGCAGTATCGAACGTCCTGAATGAGGACAGAAACAAAATTACTGCTCCTGCAGATGATATTACTACAGCATCAAATGAGATGCATGTTCTAGGAACCATTACTTGGCAGGATTACTAATGGCAGGTTTCTCTTCAACTGATTATGTAGAATTGCTCCAATCCTTATTGCCTATAGGTAAGGCATGGTCGAAATCCCCTTCTTCTGTACTGTATCAGGTACTGCACGGAATGGCAGACGAACTTGCACGGATTGATGAACGGGCTTTGGCAATCTTAAAGGAACGAAATACTGTAACTACATCAGAGTTGCTCATAGACCACGAACGTGATCTTGGGCTTCCAGATGAGTGTGCAGAGGACACAGTTACCATTCAGGAGAGAAGAGCAGCAGCACACTCAAAGACAATTCAAATAGGAGGACAGAACAAAGCCTATTTTATAGACATTGCAGCTGCTCTAGGCTATACAATTACCATCACTGAATATACACCCATGTGGTGTGGTCTTGCTGAGTGCGATGACCCTATTGGTGATCAAGAATCATTGTTCTACTGGACTGTTAACATAGATACAGCAGTGGATCCCATTTACTTTCTTTGTGGGAATAGTGAATCAGGTGACGCATTAATTACAATAAACAATTTTGACACTGTAGGTTGCCTAATTGAGAAGCACAAGCCAGCCCATACGGTGCTGGACTTTGTGATTGTAGGGGATGGCTTTGCTACAGGATTCAATAATGGATTTGATGCCCTTCCATTTACGGGTGATCAGGCAGTTACTGGTTCATTCAACGGGTACGAGTATAGTCTTGCATTCGACTTGCTCCTTGGTGGGGCTTACAGTACAGATGCCTACTCAACTGATTTTAATGTAATAATACCATAGGAGTACCATGGCAGATACAGTAAGAACATTGGCAGAACTTCAAGCCTTGTTAGCAGACAACACAAGCGGACAGATCAGCCCACAAGACCTACGTGATTTGATGGTGACCACATATACTATTGCACCTGGTACAGAAGCATTGCCTGGTTTGCATGGTTACTTTGGTGGTGTGGAAGATACGGATACAGGGTTGTGGGTTCCTGCTGCCAACACATTGGCAATAAGCACAGCAGGATCAGAGGCATATGCGCATTGATTCCTCTGGTGATGTTAGTATTGGTACTGTTAGTGTTAGTCCTGTTACAAAATTAAATGTTTTTGATACTAATTCATCAGCATTTAGTGCAGCATCAGCAATTACTTATGCAAATATATTACTTAGGAATACAGATGGAACTCCTGGTACAGCAGTTGGGATTGGGTTTTTGCCAACAACGGTTGCCAAAGCTCACGATAATGCTGTTTGTGGTATTGCTGCGGTATTAAGGAATGAGGATGGTTACAGTGCAGATTTAGTTTTTATTACAAGACCTAATGGTGCTCAGGCAGCAGAAAGAATGCGCATCTATGCTACTGGCGCAATTCAGATGAACGCATACGGAGCAGGTACAGCAACATTTGATGCATCAGGGAACATTACATCCGTATCAGATGAGTCTTTGAAAGACATACAACGCCCATTTACAAGAGGACTTGATGATATTATTAAAATTACACCACAGACATTTAA
>FUWD013430127.1_pt2 | contig 64343 bp, 57 predicted proteins | sample 1063281 | NCBI WGS metagenome assembly FUWD01 (sample SAMEA79048168, study PRJEB19326) | metagenome | biome: marine | reverse complement strand
ACTACAATTGCAGCGGCTAAAAGGTAAATAACCCAGGTTGGAGAAGATGGGGATTGCTCTGCAGGAGCACCTTCAGTTTTAACAACTTTTTTAGGTAGTTCACCTACAGTTGTATAATATAAAATATCATCAATATTTTTATCAGACAACATTGGAAAAGCAGTCATTGCAGAACCATTATACTCTTCGTATACAGCTATTGCATCAGCATCACCAGAAGCTCTCAAAGCTCCATTGTTTTTTATCCAAGCCTTTAACCAATCGTTTTCTCTTCGAGATTCGATACCACCTAAAGCAGGACCAACAAGCTTTCTCTCTAACTTATGACAAGAAGCACATTGTGATTTAAATAAATTTTTTCCTTCTTTTTGACGAACCTCATCGATATCTTGTGCGCTTGAGGAAAGAGTGAACCCTAAAAATAAAAGAAATATAAAACTTTTAAGAAGCAATCTAGTAAGTCTATTGTGCATTAATACACTTTTCATATTCACAAACTATAATTTTATTATCCTGGTTAAAACTGATTCATAATTAACCCTCAAATCAGAAGCACAAAAGTACTACATATTGCTAAATTTTAAAAAGCTAATTTAATCTTAAATATTAATTTATAATAGTTCTAAATAACATTTTTTTCAATATATTATGGTACAAGTTGTTACTTTTGTAGAAAGAATTTAAATGATGAAAATAAAATCAATTTTGCTGCCTTTTTTGTTTACAATTTACCTTGGGTGTTTTACTAGCTTTGGGCAGAATCAAACTAATGATAATGAGAAGATTAGATCATTAATAACAAAAAAAAGAGATTACAATAAGCGAAAAGGATTTGGGTATAGAATTCAACTATATAACGGAAGCGAGATTAATGCAAAAAGAATTCGTAAAGAATTTAATAAAAAATTTCCTAAGGTAAAAACACATTTGAAGTTTGACACTCCCGAGTGGAAAATACAAGTTGGAAATTACAAAACAACTTTAGAAGCAGATAAAGCATTAATAAATATTAATTTGAAGTTTTCGGGAGCTATTGTAATTCCAATAAATAAATAAAAAAGTATTGAGCAAAAAAAAATGCCGAAAAATTTCCGGCATTTTTTTTGATTTATTAAAAATATTATTTTAACTTTTTCTTGACTGCTACTTCTTTATAAGCCTCTAGTGTATCTCCTTCTTGAATATCGTTGTACCCCTTTATTTGAAGACCACAATCATACCCTTTAGCAACTTCTTTAACATCGTCTTTAAAACGTTTTAGCGAAGTAAGAAGTCCATCATGAACAACGATTCCTTCTCTGATAATTCTAACCTTAGAATCCCTAAAGACCTTACCTGAAATTACCATACAACCTGCAATATTACCTACTTTAGAAATTTTATAAACTTCTCTGATTTCTACATTACCACTAATTTCCTCTTTCATATCTGGAGATAACATGCCTTCCATTGCATCTTTTAAATCACCGATAGCGTCATAAATTATAGAATAAGTTCTAATATCGACTTCCTCTCTGTCTGCTATAACTCTAGCATTTCCTTGCGGACGAACATTAAATCCTACAATAATTGCATCTGATGCAGTAGCTAATAATACATCACTTTCCGTAATAGCACCAACACCTTTATGTAGAATATTTACTTGTATTTCCTCTGTTGATAATTTCTGGAAAGAATCTGTTAATGCTTCAACAGAACCATCTACATCCCCTTTTAATATAATATTTAACTCTTTAAAATCTCCTAGAGCTATTCTACGACCAATTTCATCTAAAGTTAATGTTTTTTGAGTTCTAACAGACTGCTCACGTTGAAGCTGAGAACGTTTTGAAGCTATTTGCTTCGCTTCACGTTCATCATCAAATACGTTAAACTTGTCACCAGCTTGAGGCGCACCATCTAAGCCTAAAATGGATACTGGAACAGAAGGCCCTGCTTCTTTTAGATTAGTTCCTTTATCATCAAACATAGCCCTAATCTTACCACTGTGCTTTCCAGCTAGTAGGTAATCTCCAATTTTTAAAGTTCCTGCTTGTACCAAAATCGTAGATACATAACCTCTACCTTTATCTAATAAGGCTTCAACAACGGCACCAACTGCATTTTTGTTAGGATTAGCTTTTAATTCTAAAATCTCAGCTTCCAATAGTACTTTTTCTAACAATTCGGGAATTCCTTCTCCTGTTTTTGCAGAAATATCTTGAGATTGTATACTCCCTCCCCATTCTTCAACTAATAAATTCATAGCTGCTAACTGGGTTTTTACATTATCTGGATTTGCATTAGGTTTATCAACTTTATTAATTGCAAAAATAATAGGCACTCCAGCTGCTTGCGCATGAGAAATAGCTTCTTTTGTTTGAGGCATCACATCATCATCTGCTGCTGCTACAATAATTACTAAATCTGTTACCTGAGCTCCACGAGCTCTCATAGCTGTAAAAGCTTCGTGACCTGGCGTATCTAAAAATGCTATTTTCTGATCACCAACTTTTACCGAATATGCTCCAATATGTTGGGTAATTCCTCCACTTTCACCATCAGTAACATTTGCTTTTCTAATATAATCTAATAGAGATGTTTTACCATGATCTACGTGACCCATTACTGTAATTATTGGTGCGCGATCTATTAAGTCTTCGGGCTTATCTTGTACTTCTTCTATTGACTCTTCAACTTCCGCACCTATAAACTCTACCTTGTAATTAAATTCTTCTGCGACAATAACTAATGTTTCTGCATCTAAACGCTGATTCATTGTAACCATCATCCCTAACATCATACATGAAGAAATGATATTTGTTACAGGAACGTCCATCATTATAGCAACTTCACTTACAGTTACAAATTCTGTTACTTTTAATATTTTATTATCTAAAGTTTGAGCCTCTAACTCTGCTTCAGTTTGCTCTCTGTGTGCTTCTCTTTTATTTCTACGGTATTTAGCTCCTTTTCCTTTGCTAGATTTTCCTTGAAGTTTTTCTAAAGTATCCCTAACTTGTTTCTGAATTTCAGCTTCTGTAGGTTCTTCTTTTTTAACAGGAGTTTGATTCACTCTACCTCTAAAACCTGGTCTTGTATTGACTCCTCTTGCGGGTGGTCTTTGACCAACTCTACTTCCCGGTGAAGATTTACCTGAAGTTGATGTATTCGTAGTTGGTTTATTAATTCTTTTACGCTTCTTTTTTGGATCATTAGCGTTTGCTGGCCTAGCCTCAGGTTTCTTTTTCTTAGGCTTTTCAAATTGTTTTAAGTCGATTGTTTTACCTGTAATCTTAGGTCCATCTAACTTTTTATATTGTGTAACAAGCGCCTCAGCGTTCTCTGCTGTAACCTCCGGTCCTTTTTCTTCAACTACTTTTTCTTTAGGGACTCTTGGTAAAGCTTCTTTTTCAACAGCAGTTACTTTTTTAGGAGCTTTCTTTACTTTTAATTTCGAAACTTCTTCTGCTTGTACTTTTGGAGCTTCTGTTATTTCCTTAATTTCTTGAGAATCCTCAACAACAACTTCGGGAGTTTCAATAATAATTTTTGAATCTGCTTTCGCTGAAATCTTATGTTCTGGTTTTTTTTCTTCAGTAGTTTTTTTGCCAGATAAATTGCTAACATCAATTTTACCTACAGTTTTCAATTTTAACTTCTCTGCTTTGGCTTTTAAAATAACTTGCTCTTTCTTTTCGTCCTCTAACCTTTTCTTCTCTAATTTAGCTTCATGTTCTAAACGAATCGCTTCTTTCTCTTTCCGTTTTTCTTCACCAACTTCTTTAGATGCTGCTTTTTTGCTTGCGTCAGTTTGAAAACCATCAAGTAAAACTTGATATACATCACCAGATATTTTAGTTGTAGGCCTAGCTTCAACGTCATGTCCGTTTTTTGCTAAAAATTCTACAGCTCTATCTAGAGAAATATTTAATTCTCTTAAAACCTTATTAAGCCTCATTGTTTTGCCTTCAGACATATAATATATTTTAGCCTTTAATTTTGTAAAAATAAACCTTTTACTTTAATTTTTCAACTTATTGATTATTCCTCGAACTCTTCTTTTAAGATTCTTTGAACATCTATAATTGTTTCTTCTTCTAAATCAGTTCTTTTAACCAGCTCGACAACACTTGCATCTAAAACTCCTCTTGCAGTATCTAAACCAATTTTCTTGAATTCTACAATTACCCAGTCTTCAATTTCGTCTACAAATTCAGTTAACTCAACATCTTCTTCCTCTAAACCTTCTCTTTGAACATCTATTTCATATCCAGTTAACTCACTTGCCAATCGAATATTAACACCACCTCTACCTATTGCTTTAGAAACCTCTTCAGGTCTTAAAAGCACACTAACACGACCTTTCTTTCCGTTTTTTTCTTCTTCGTACATTTCAATTTCCATTGAAGTCACTTTTGCCGGACTTAATGCTCTTGAGATAAACAATTGCTCGTTTTTGGTATAGTTAATAACATCTATATTTTCATTCCCTAATTCACGGACTATACCATGAATTCTTGAACCTTTAACACCAACACAAGCTCCAACTGGATCTATCCTGTCGTCATAAGAATCTACAGCTACTTTTGCTTTTTCACCAGGAATTCTTGCAACACGTTCCACAGTAATTAACCCATCAAAAACTTCTGGAATTTCTTGTTCAAATAATTTGTTCAAGAATTCTGGAGATGTTCTAGATAAAATAATTGCTGGCTTATTTCCTCTTAATTCTACCGTTTTAATAACTCCTCTTACAGAATCTCCTTTCCTAAAAAAATCTGAACGAATTTGCTCGCTTTTAGGTAAAACAATTTCATTTCCCTCATCATCTAATAGAATGATTGCGTTGTGACGAATATGATGAACTTCTGCACTATATAGCTCGCCTTCTAAATCTTTAAATTGCTTAAATATATTAGTGCTATCGTGCTCATAGATTTTAGAAATTAAGTTTTGTCGCAATGCTAAAATCGCTCTTCTTCCTAAGTTGACTAACTTAACCTCTTCAGATACATCTTCACCAATTTCAAAATCTGGCTCAATTAACCTTGCTTCTGCTAATTCTATTTCTTCATTATCATCTTCAGAAAAACCATCTGCTACGACAACTCTATTTCTCCAAATTTCTAAATCTCCCTTATCTGGATTGATAATAATATCAAAATTATCATCAGACCCAAACTTACGTTTTAGGGCAGCTCTAAAAACCTCTTCTAAAATAGACATTAGAGTAACTCTGTCTATACTTTTGTTATCTTTAAATTCTGAAAACGAATCAATTAATGCTATATTTTCCATCTCATTTTTGCTTAAAATACGATCTTCACTTTTGCTTCTTTAATATCTGTATATAAAATAGTTGCTGTTTTTTCAACAGTAACTTTTCCTTTGCCTATCGGCTTTGGCTCTCTTGCTTTCCACTTTAAAACAATCTCATTGTTTGTTGCTTCAACTAAACTCCCTTCAAAACTATCTTCTGCAGTAGTTACTTTTAATATTCTATTAATATTTTTAACATACTGTCTTTTTACCTTTATTGGGTGGGCAATATCTGGTGTAGAAACCTCTAAAGAAAAATCATATTCCTCTCTATCAATATTGTGTTCTATGTTTCTACTAATACGCATACACTCACTTAGCGGTACACCATTATCACCATCAACTACAATTTGAATTCTATTATTTGATGAAATATCAAAACTTATCAAATATAAAGATTCGTTAAGTGATAATGCTTCTTCTAATAAATCTTTAACCTTTCCGTTCATCTTAAAGTATAAAAAGAGGGGACTATTAGTCCCCTTCATTTTCTCAATTGTACTGATTTTCGTGCAAATATACTAAATGTTTGCGACTTACCAAAAAGAGTTTAATTCATTTATTTTTCGTAACTTTAATAACCATATTTTCATTTCTAAATTCTTTTCCCTATGAGAAAAATCTTAGTCCCTGTTGACTTTTCAAAACAGTCTGAATTTGCTTCTAAGGTTGCAAATAAAATCGCTAAAAAATCAGGAAGCACCATCTATTTGCTACACTTAATTGAGCTGCCCTCTGGAGCAACTGACATGGGATCTGGCAGTCGGTTTAGTATTCCTGAAAGCATGTTATACCTCAGGAAAATAAAACTAAAAATAGTGAAATTTAAAGAGCGTTTATTTTCTAAAAATGTTCATATTGAACATATAATTAAACTTCAAAATCCATATGAAGGTATCTTAAAATATGCTGAAAAACTAGAAGTTGATTTAATTATAATGGGATCTAAAGGGCATTCTAATTTTGAAGAAATACTAATAGGTTCAAATACAGAGAAAGTTGTTAGATCATCAAAAACACCAGTTCTTGTTGTAAAAAGAGATGTAGCTACATTTAAACTAAAAGAACTTGTTTTCGCCTCTAACTTTAAAGAAGATAATAAATTAGCATTCAATAAATTTTTAAGTTTTGCAAATCAATTTAAAAGCAAAATACATTTACTAAAAGTCAACACACCTCACGACTTTGAAAGTACTCATAAATCAAAAGAACAAATCACAAAATTTATTAGTGAGTTTACATTATCAAACCACTCAATAAATATTTACAATGATCTTTCTGTAGAAAAAGGTATTTTAAACTTCTCGAAAGAAAAAAATGCAGATTTAATTGCTTTAAGTACTCACGGAAGAAGTGGTCTATCACATCTTTTTAATGGCAGCATTAGCAAAAATCTATCTAAAAGCGCCTTAAAGCCTATGTTAACTTTTAAAATATAAAACAAAAAAGCTTCAAATTTAAAATTTGAAGCTTTTGTTGGCCTACAAGGACTCGAACCTTGAATGTCGGTACCAAAAACCGGTGTGTTACCAATTACACCATAGGCCAATACATTATTGCGGGTGCAAATCTAAAACAAAGTTTTAATTCTACAAGCATTTTCTTAAAAAAAAAAAGCTTTAACAAACTTTTATAATTGGTTAAAGAGAGTAACACCTATTTTATTAGGATTAATGACTAAATTCGCCACACAATATTAGACAAATTATGACATCTTTAAACTTTAAAAAATGGGATATTATCCTAGGTTGGGCAGTATTTATAATTGCTTTAATTACCTATTCTTTAACAATAGAACCCACTGTAAGCTCTTGGGATGTTGGCGAATACATATCCACAGCAGTTAAATTAGAAGTTGGGCATCCACCAGGAGCTCCACTTTTTCAAATGTTGGGAGCATTCTTTGCAATGTTTACTTCAGATGTAACAGAGATTGCTAAAATGGTGAACTTTATGTCTGCCTTGGCAAGTGCTTTTACAATTCTTTTTATGTTTTGGACGATTTCTAACTTAGCAAAAAAACTTGCTTTAAAGTCTGGAGAACTTTCTGAAGAAAAATATATTGCTATTCTAGGTAGCGGTATCGTTGGATCGCTCGCATATACATTTTCTGATACTTTTTGGTTTAGTGCAGTTGAAGGTGAAGTATATGCTATGTCCTCATTTTTAATGGCTCTCTTATTTTGGTTAGGGTTAAAGTGGGAAAGTGAATTAAATACAGCACGAGGTAATAAATGGTTGGTTCTAATTAGCTTTGTTGTTGGGTTATCATTTGGAGTACATATTCTTTCTTTACTAGTTATACCTTCTATTGTATTATTATACTTCTTTAAAAAATATAAAGAGATTAATTTATTATCAACTTCAATTGCAACAGTAATCTCTATATTTATTTTAATATTTGTCTTTAAGTTTTTATTCCCGTTTACACTGAAATTCTTTAGTGCTTCTGAATTATTTTTTATAAACTCCATAGGGTTACCATATAATTCAGGAACAATTATTGCGGGAATTATTTTGATTTTATCATTTTATTTCGGGTTAAAATGGACGAAAAAAAAGGAAAAAGTAGCTGCTAACACCTTTATTTTATCATTATTATTTATCATGATTGGATTCTCTTCATGGATTATGTTACCAATTAGAGCAAATGCAAATACTACTATTAATGAAAACAATCCTTCTAGTGCTCGTGAATTATTGGCTTATTACAATCGAGAACAGTATGGAGACGCTAATGTTTTTTATGATACTTATTACTCAAACTCATACAAAAGAGAAATAAATAAAACAAACCCCTCTAAAGATGATAAACCTAAATACGAAAAGAAAAATGGTGAATATGTAATTGTAAACAAGTACAAAAATGTATTACCAAATTATTCTGACAAGCACAAAGGTTTTATACCGAGAATGGTAGATCCATCTGCCGCAGTAATAGATAGATATAAAGCCATTGCTGGAATTCCGCCAGAAAGTCAAAGAAGACCTACGTTTAGTGAAAATCTGAGATTTATGATAGACTATCAGTTTGGATACATGTATGGCCGCTATTTTATGTGGAACTTTGTTGGAAGACAAAACGATATTCAAGGGAATCTAGATATTAATAATGGGAATTGGTTAAGTGGAATTGATATAATTGATGAAGCAAGGATAGGCTCTCAACAAAAACTACCTTCGTATGTTTTAGAAAATAAAGGAAGAAATACCTATTATTTCTTCCCTTTAATTTTAGGGTTAATCGGATTATTTTATCAAATAAAATGGGATAAAGAAAATTTTTACACTTTACTTTTATTTTTTGCTTTTACAGGTTTAGCTATTATTTTTTACACCAATCCAAAACCTTTTGAACCAAGAGAAAGAGACTATGCCGTTGTAGGTAGTTTTTATATTTTTGCTATTTGGATTGGTTTTGGAGTTCTAGCACTCTATGAAACTCTTAAGAAATATGGAAATAAAAAAATAATAGCTGTTATTGTTTCTACGCTTTCATTAATAGCTGTTCCAGCTTTAATGGGACAGCAAAATTGGGATGATCACGATAGGTCAAATAGGTATACATCACATCTAAACGCACAAGCATACTTAGAGTCTTGCGATAAAAATGCTATTATGTTTACCATCGGAGATAATGATACTTTTCCTCTTTGGTACATGCAAGAAGTAGAAGGGGTTAGAACGGATATTAAACTTATAAATACTAGTCTATTTGCAACTGATTGGTATATAGATCAAATGAAACGTGCTACTTATGATGCCCCTCCAATACCGTCGCAATTAACACATGATTTATATAAATTTGGTAGTTTAGACGTTGCATATTATTTTGACGAATTAAGAGCAATTCCTAAAGATTCTACTATCTCTATTAAAGATTTTATGCGCTGGATAGAGAGTAGTAATAGTCGAACTTTTTATGATTTAGATGATGATGGAATTCCTGAAAAAATGTTACCCTCAAATGATATTAGAATTCCTGTTAATAAAAAGAATGTATTAAAATCAGGACTAGTAAAACCTGAGGATGCTGATAAAATTGTTGATTACATCGATATTAAAATCGACAGAGGAATTACAAAAAACAGAATTTTAATGCTGGATATTTTAGCAAATAATGATTGGAAGCAACCAATTTACTTTACAGGTGGCTCGAACTCTGATGAAGAATATATTTGGTTAAAGGATTATTTACAATTAGACGGTTTAAGCTATAAGCTAGTGCCAATAAAAACACCTATTGGAAAGAAAAGCTTATTTGATATGGGTAGAATCGATTCTAAAAAGATGTATAGCAATGTTAAAAAATGGAATTGGCGAAACATTAATGATGGTGAAATTTATTTAGATGAACAAAGTAAACGTAATGCAATTTCTATGAGAAATATTTTAATGCGTTTATCGAAGCAATTCGCAATAGATGGAGATACCATTAAAGCAATAGAGATCCTAGATTTGTCCTTAGATAAGATGCCTATTAAAGATTTCGATCACTTTAGCTTATCTTTAGATTATCCAGAAATGTATTATAAATTAGGTGAAATTGAAAAAGCGAGAAAGACTGCCGAAACACTAATCCTTTTATTTAGAGAAAAACTAATATGGCACAGCACATTTTTGGAAGAAGATTTTAATATGGTTTTTGAAGAATTCGACTTAACCTTCAGATATCTATACAGAGGAGTTTTAGAACAAGTTCAAGATAATGAAACAGATTACGAATATTTTAAAAAACTACAAGACGAGTTTAATGGTACGCTAGATTTATTTCAGCATATTATGCCAAACGAGGAAAAAGAATCAGAAGAACAAATGTTAATAAAAGACTAGGATTCTATTCATCAAAAATGCCAACTTTATTTAGAGAAAACCTCAATAAATAAACTTGGCATTTCAATTTAATATTTATTAGACAACAAATAAATAAGTGATAGTTCTATTTTAAAAATTAAACATATTGTTGCACTAAACCAATTAAAGTATTGGCATCTTGTTCTCCTGTTTGACGCCATTTCATTTCGCCATCTTTATAAATCATAAAAGTAGGATTACCTTTAACTCGCAATGCTTCAGCAAGTGACTCATTCTTTTTTATATCAATTTTAATTACTTTAGCTTTATCCCCTAAAGCTGCTGCAACATCGCGTAAAGTTTCTACGCCATTGTCTTGGTCTTCCCAGTCAAAATAAAAATCTATTAATACTGGTTTTTGTTCGCTAATTAAATCTCCAAATTTAGCCATAATGTAAAATTTTTTAATGTGATAAAAACATGTAAATTATTAAATTTCTACCTATAAATATAAGAAATCTATTTAAAACCACTGAATATCAACCTCTTTTCAACTCTATAACAGTAATTTCTGGCCAAATACCAACACGTCCTGGAAAAGCATGATATCCAAAACCTCTGTTTACATTAATATATCTTCCGGCTTCTTTATAGAGTCCAGCCCACTGTTTATATACATATTTTGAAGGGCTCCATTTAATCCATCCAGGAATTTCTATACCCATTTGTAAACCATGAGTGTGACCACTAAGTGTTAATTGATAATTAAAATCATTTTTTTTCACTTTATATTCCCAATGACTAGGATCATGAGACATTAATATTTTAAAATCGTTCTTATTAACTCCATTAGAAGCTTTATTCAAATCACCTGATTGATTAAATCCTTTTCCCCAATTTTCGACTCCAAGTAATGCTATTTTTTGTCCATCTTTTTCTAAATAACGGTGTTCATCTAATAACAAATCAAAACCAATTTTTTGATGAATATCTTTTACCTTTTGAAAATTATCAATTTTATCTTGTGGGTTTTTCCAATCCATATAATCACCATAATCATGATTTCCAAGAATGGAAAACTTACCTTCTTTTGCCTCTAACTTGTCAAAGACATCAATCCAATTATCCATTTCATCGGCTTTGTTATTTACAATATCTCCAGTAAATAACATAATATCAGATTTTTGTTGATTAATTAAATCTACTCCGTATTGAATTTTTTCTTTATTAGTGAAACTCCCTGAGTGAATATCTGAAATTTGAGTGATTGTAAAACCATCAAAAGCAAGTGGTAAGTCATTAAATACTAAACTATATTTAACTACTTTATAATTATATTTTCCTTGAATTATACCATAGATAAAAGAGGCAAATGGAACTGCTGCTAGCCCCAAAGCTAGTTGTGAAATAAACTTTCTTCTACTTGCTAATGGTTTTGATTCTCCCGAAGAAATTAGTGTGAATAATTTCAAAACGAATCTATAAATATCTTCTCCAAACATAACTAGTATAATAACTAATTTAGGAAGTAAAACTGTTAGCATTATTCCAAATGCCATTTGGAATTGTGGAGTTTGTCCTTGGCTTCTATCGTAGGTTGAAGCAATAAAAAAAAAGTTTAAGTATGCTACAAAACTTATGAAAATCCAAGAATATCTGATTATTTTATTTTTTGACACTGTTTTTAATGCCTGAAATGCATAGAACTCTAAAAAAATTGTGATAATTAATAAAATAATTAATGTGATAATCCAGCGCATATTAGTAAATTCATTTAAAAATTTAACAAATATACTAGTTAAAATACGAATGAATTTTAACATCCTGTTAAAGTTTTGTAGCTTTACTGCTGTGATGATTTTTAAGACCTATTATTCTTTAGTAGTAATTAAAATTATAATATTTAAATAGCCAAAATAATCAAATGTCAGATCAAAAAAGAGTTTTTTTAGTTGATGCTTTTGCATTAATTTTTAGAGGATACTACGCGTTTATAAAAAACCCAAGAATTAATTCAAAAGGATTAGACACTTCTGCAATTATGGGTTTTATGAACTCTCTTTTAGATGTCATAAAACGAGAAAGACCAGATCATTTGGCAGTTTGCTTTGACAAAGGAGGTAGTGTTGATAGAGTCGAGATGTTTGAGGCTTATAAAGCAAATAGAGACGAAACACCAGAGGCTATCAAAATTGCAGTTCCTTATATTCAAGAAATCCTGAAGGCTATGCATATACCAATTATGGTAAAAGCGGGTTTTGAAGCAGATGATGTTATTGGAACACTCTGTAAGCAGGCTGAAAAAGAAGGATTTAAAACTTTTATGGTTACGCCAGACAAAGATTTTGCACAATTAGTTTCGGAAAATATTTTCATGTATAAACCTCGTTTTGGAGGAGGATATGATATATGGGGAGTGCCCGAGGTCCAAGAAAAATTTCAAGTTACCGATCCATTACAAGTGATCGATTTTTTAGGAATGATGGGGGATTCCGCAGATAATATTCCAGGATTACCAGGAGTGGGTGAAAAAACTGCAAAAAAGTTTTTAGCAACTTATGGCTCTATGGAAAATCTGTTAGCAAATACACATGAGCTAAAAGGAAAATTAAAAGAAAAGATTGAGGCTGCAAAGGACTTAGGATTACTTTCTAAAAAACTAGCTACAATTATGCTAGATGTCCCTGTAACTTTTAATGCTAAAGATTTTGAATTAGATCAACCCGATTTAGAAAAAGTAACCGAACTTTTTAATGAATTAGAGTTTAAAAATTTGTTGGTAAACTTTACTAGAACTTTTGCTTTAAAAGATGAAACTACTGATGCAAAAGCTGAACAAAATATAATTTCAGATAAATTAAAAGCAACTAAAAAGGTTGCTATTACTAATACAGACGGTCAGTTTGATTTATTTGCCGCACCAGGAACGGGAAGTGTTTCAGAAGCTGAAATAGCAAGTGGATTTAAAACCATAAAAACAACTAATCATTTCTACCAAAAGATAGACACCCCTTTATCAAGAAAATTATTATTAAAAAAATTAATGCAGCAAACTTCTGTTTGCTTTGATACAGAGACAACAGGTTTAAAAGCTTTAGAAGTTGAGTTAATTGGAATCGCTTTTTCTTATGAAATTGGTAAAGGATATTATGTATCACTTCCCGAGAATCAAGAAGAAACAAAAGTTATTTTAGATGAGTTTCGACTATTTTTTGAAAATGAGAAAATTGAGAAAATTGGTCACAATTTAAAATATGATCTTAAGGTATTATCTAATTACAGCATCAATGTAAAAGGAAAATTATTTGACACAATGATAGCTCATTATCTTATTAACCCAGATATGCGACATAACATGGATATGTTAGCGGAAACATATTTAAACTATCAACCAGTTTCAATTACGGAGTTAATTGGAAAAAAGGGGAAAAACCAACTTTCTATGCGAGAAATTCCTCTTAAAGACCAAATAGAATATGCCGTTGAAGACGCTGATATTACTCTACAATTAAAAAATCATTTCACCAAAGAATTAGAAAGTGGTAATGTTACTAAATTATTTAATGATGTCGAATTACCTTTAGTTTCTGTATTAACAGCTATGGAAATAGAAGGTATAAATATTAATGTAGATTTCCTAAAAGAATTGTCTATTGTTTTAACGGCAGATATTACTAGACTTGAAAAAGGAATTTATGAACAAGCCGGTGAAGAGTTTAATATAGCATCTCCAAAACAATTAGGTATTGTTTTGTTTGAAAATATGAAATTAGTAGTCAAGCCAAAAAAGACAAAAACAGGTCAATATTCTACTGCAGAAGACGTGTTATCATACCTAGCAAAAGATCACCAAATTATAAGAGATATCCAAGAATACCGTCAATATAAAAAATTACAAAGCACCTATGTTGATGCCCTGCCTAATGAAGTGAATTTAAAAACAGGAAGAATACATACAGAATATATGCAAGCGGTTGCTGCAACTGGAAGACTAAGTTCTAACAGTCCTAATTTACAGAATATTCCTATTAGAACAAAACGTGGCCAAGAGGTTCGTAAATCTTTTATTCCTAGAGATAATAATCATGTTTTGTTAGCAGCAGATTATTCTCAAATTGAATTACGAATTATTGCAGCCTTAAGTCAAGAAGAAAATATGATGACTGCTTTTAAAAATGGAGAAGATATTCATGCTTCTACTGCCGCAAAAGTATTTAATGTTGATATTAAAGAAGTCACTCGAGCGCAACGAAGCAACGCAAAGACTGTCAATTTTGGAATTGTTTATGGAGTTTCCGCTTTTGGATTAAGCAATCAAACAGATTTAAACAGAAGCGAGGCAAAAGAATTAATTGATACATACTACGAAACATATCCTAAATTAAAAGCATACATGTCTGCGCAAGTAGATTTTGCTCGCGAACATGGATATGTAGAAACAGTTTTAGGTAGGCGTCGATATTTAAAAGATATTAATTCTAGGAATGCAATGGTAAGAAGTGGTGCAGAAAGAAATGCTGTAAATGCTCCTATACAAGGATCTGCTGCAGATATTATTAAATTAGCTATGATAAATATTCATAAACGATTCAAAAAAGAAAACTTCAAGTCTAAAATGCTTTTACAAGTGCATGATGAATTAGTTTTTGACGCCCACAAAGAGGAGGTTGAAATTATAAAACCAATAATAAAATACGAAATGGAAAATGCTTTTAAAATGGCTGTTCCGCTAGACGTAGAAGTTGGTTTGGGTTCAAATTGGCTGGAAGCACATTAAGGTGTTAAAAAATCTCTTAGGATTCATAAAAAATCTCTAATTAATGTATATTGCTTTTTTATAAAAAGATGAGGGTTATGGAGGTAAATAAAGTGCTAAATTTCATTAAAGATGTGTTAGATAATATGCCAAATAGTTGGCTAAGTTTAACTACTCATCGTTTAGATATTTATAATGAAAAAAATGCCAAAATTGAATTCTTAGAGAAATTTGAAGTCTTATTCAAAGGAAATAACTCTAAAGCTTCCGCACTCGATCAATTACCTACAGCATATGACTATATTCGATTAGGTCATCCGTTGTCATGTATCCTAGAATGGGGAATTGGAAGATTAAATAATTTAAAAAAAGAAAATGTGATCTGTTTCTCGTCACAAACTATACCCATTTTATCAATTCTAAGAAAAAATTTATTAGATAATAAGAAAACCCAGATCATCCATACAGGTGAATTACCTCTATTTTATAATACTGAAGTTTTACGTAGTATTTATGGCTATGAATTTGAATTAAAAAAGGTTGAAAAAGTATCTGATATTCCCGAATTTAATGGTAGCACCATTTTTGTTTCTCAACAAGATAAAATTGGAATTAATAATCTAACTCAAAATATTGATTTTTTTATCAGTTCCCATCCTCATTTAGGTAGTTTTTTATTAGTAAACGGCACACAAAATGAGAGTTATATATCTAGTATTCAGCACGTAAGGAGAAGAGAGACTATAGCAATGACACCTGCCAATTGTCATATTAGCTTGATGTTACTTATAAATCAATCTTCTTTTAATAATCAAAAAAAGAATACAGTAGCAAATAAAAAAATAGTATTAAATACCATTAAAAAAATTACTGGTACAATTACAAAACCTCTTGTTGGATCTAGCGGACTATCAATTCAGTATGCAATAATGATGGGTCTAGTTCATGAAGCTATAGAAAAACATAAAGGAAAAAATATTAAAATTATTGTCCCTCCTAATTGTTATGGAGGAACTAATGACCAAGCAAGACGAGTAGCTGCATGCATTGATAATGTTGAGGTAGTAGATTTACCTGTAGATGGGAATAATGACATGGTGGGAAGTATTGAGGTCGTTTTAGCTAAAATTGCTAACCAAGACGGTATTCCTTTAATAATTGCTGAAATTCCAACAAATCCCAGAGTTGAAGTACCTAACCTAATAAAATTAAAAGAAGTTTTAAGTAAGAAGCGTATAACTATTAATGGTGAAAAAGCTGTCGATCCAATTTTTATATTAGACCAAACATTTTGTCCTAACCTACCCTTTTTAGGAAAAGGTGAAATACTCTCAACCATTAAAGCCATTTCGTATGCTAGTGGATCTAAATTTCCAAGTGGTGGTAAATGCACAGCTGGCTATTGTGTTGGAAACGAAAAATCAGAAGCTTTGATGAAAAAAATTGAATTTCACTTAAAACTTTGCGATAATGAAGCAACAGAGCTTCAGATGGAAATACTAGCAAAACAATTACCCTCAATGAATCAAAGGATAATTGAAGCTTATAAAAATACTCGTGAATTTGTAAATTTTATTAATAGTAAGCTGCCTAATGGAAAAATTAATTTTGTTTCAGAGGAATTAGCAAAAAAAGGTTTTACACCATCTGTTTTTTCATTAGATCTTCCCACTAAAGGAAATACTTATGAGGAAAAAGAGTTACATAAGAGAGATCTAAATCTTAGACTAATAAATTTAATGATTACAGAAATCCCGAATGAAAGTAAATTTTGTGTTAGTTATGGTCAATTAAAAGGATGCTATTGGACTATCCCAGCAACATCTACACAGGGGACAACAAAGGAAGGTGATAAAGATTATATTGTTCGTATATCGCTATCTCCTGAACTAGATTTAGAGCTTCATAAAAAAGTATTTTTAAAGTTTATTGAAGCGATTTGATTAGATCATAATTAAAAATAATTTTAGAATTTTCCATATGGTTTTTTTTACTAATTTAGTACCCTACAATAGAAAACCAAACTTGCATAAACACTACATGCAACCTTTAAATATAAAAACGTGAAAAACTACTTTACATTATTCATCTTAATTAGTACAATCAGTCTGTTTAGCCAAAATTCTGAGCAGAATTCTATAGATCTTTCGAAAATAAATTTATGTGAATTAACTTTATCTGAATTAAAAAAACAGGATAATAACATAAGAGAAGTTGAGTTGTTAGGTACAAGTTTCTGTTCCAATAAACAAAAGGAATCAAGTATTGAAAATAGAAAAGGGTATGTTTCTAAGCTATATAAAGGTGTGGTTTTCCAGAAAAATAAAAAAACAGATTTAATTTCTAAAATAAAATTAACTATTGAATTTAAAGGCTTTTTACTAGATGGAAATTATATAGATCTTTCAAGTTTGACAACTGATAAAATTCTTAAAAAATACCCACGTGTCAATAGAAATAATGCAAAGAGTTGTTCAAACTATTGGGATTTAAATAACAAATCTTTATATTTTTATGTATCCACAGGCAAAGCCAAAGGAATGGACAATTCTAAGAGTAAAAATGTTAAAAATAGACTAATTAAAGCTATTGATATTTTCTTAAACTGCTCTAATAATTCTAATTAGTAAATAAAGAACCTGTTTTTATTACAAAAAAGAAAGAGCAAAATAATTGAAGCACTTACACTTTTTCAAAACTGATGTCTTAGGAATTAATCCTCCTAGAAAATTTACATTTCCATTTTATTATGAGCCTCATTCGTTAGCAAGAATTGCTGCAGCAGAGCTTCAATCATACTTAGAGATACAAACAGATTTTATTCATGATTTTGGTTTAAAAACTGATGGGCAAGAAAATGCCATTGGAAAAATGTTTGGTGTTTTAGTTGTAAGGAATCAAGATAATGAGCTTGGATATTTAGCAAGTTTTTCAGGGAAACTAGAAGATGAGAGTTGTCCAGACACCTTTGTTCCTCCTGTTTTTGACTTAAGAGCCAAGGGTAGTTTTTATAGAAAAGGAGAACAGGAGATTGAAGAAATTAATAAGGAAATTACTGTTTTAAATAATAATGATGAGTATCTTATATTAAAAAAACACAACAAAAATTTATCTAAAGAAATTGAAGTTAGCCTAGCCTTTGAGAGGAAAAAGATGAAAAATTCGAAGAAAGATAGAAAAATTCGAAAAATAGAAGGTGCCCTAAATTTAGATAAATTTAGCTTAGATATATTATCCAAGAAACTAAAACAAGAGAGTTTTAATGATCAGTTTTTTTACAAAGAATTATTAGCATATTATCAACTTAAAATAGATAAAGACAAAATAAAAGTCAGAAGTTTTAGTGAAAGAATTGTGTCTTTAAAAAAATTAAGAAAAGAGAGTTCTGCTTTATTGCAAATGACCTTGTTTGATAAATTTCAGTTTTTAAATAAACAAAAAGAAAAAAAAGCACTTATTGCTATTTTCAATAATCCCAAAGAAAAACCTCCTGCCGGTTCTGGTGAATGCGCTGCACCAAAATTATTACAATTTGCCTTTAAAAATGATCTAACACCTATTTGTTTAGGAGAGTTTTGGTGGGGAATATCTCCAAATTCAGCAATCAGGAAGCATAAGAATTTTTATCCTGCATGTCAGGGAAGGTGTAAGCCCATATTAAATTATATGCTCGAAGGAATTCCTATGGATGAAAACTTATTAATTAAAAGTCTTTCTAGAGAAAAAGTAATAGAAATAATTTATGAAGATGATGTCTTGTTAGTAATTAATAAACCTGCAGAGCTCTTATCTGTTCCTGGTAAAGAAATTAAAGATGCTGTTTATACTAGAATGAAAGAAAAATACCCAAACGCAACTGGGCCACTAATAGTTCATAGATTAGACATGTCCACATCGGGTCTTTTATTACTTACAAAAACAAAAGAAGCTAATAAAGTCTTGCAAAGTCAATTTATAAAGAGAACTGTTAAAAAAAGATATATTGCCTTATTAGATGGAGATTTAAGGGAAGATAAAGGTAAAATAAAACTTCCTTTGCGATTAGATATTGACGACAGACCTAAGCAACTTGTTTGTTATGAAGCGGGTAAAAATGCAGAAACAATTTGGGAAGTTATCGAACGTAAAAACAATAAAACTCGTGTATATTTTTATCCAATTACTGGCAGAACTCATCAATTACGTATTCATGCTGCTCATAAAAATGGATTAAATAGCCCTATAATTGGTGATGACCTATACGGTAAGAAACAAGACAGGTTGTATTTACATGCTGAATATATTCAATTCTCACACCCTGTATCTAACAAGAAAATAAGTTTTAGAGTAGCTCCAAGTTTTTAACTTATCTGATAAACCGATATGTAGCTTTTATTAAAAAGGTATCTTGAGCAGAAAGCTTTATCGCTGGGTCAAAAAGGCTGTCTACTATAGATCTATTTTGATAGCCAGAGGTAGATGCACCTTTAGACCAAACAAAAAACAATTCTGAACCGGGGACATATTCCCACCTCACTACTAAATTAGTTTGTAATTGAAGAAATGTGAAATCCGGATTTTCAAAAGAATAATCTGTAAAAGAATTTAAATTTTCGTCAATTAAATAGTTTGAGTTACCGTAATCATTCGAGTCAGATGATATTTGTAAAGCGTTATAAATATTAATTCGGTTGTCTAAACTACTTGCTAATGGATTATTTACATAGTTAAAATCAGAATATATTCCTGTTGAAATAAATGGTTGTCCATAAAACTGTATTGAGAAATTAGGATTTAAACTATAGTTTAATCGAAGCGTAGTACTTAAAGTTGAATTTTTAATATTTCCTAAAATATATCTTTTCTGTGAACCAAAATCTAAAGTAGTGACATATTGCGTTTTATTCTTTACATAATCTAACTCTGTATTTAAAGACATACTAAATGCATCAAAAGGTTGATAATTCATTCTAAAAACATATTTATTCTTTTCATAAATATCTTCTGCTGATTTCGCGTAAATATAACCTAATCTAAAACTGAATTTTTTAGCAATATTAGATCCAAAAAAGAGATATTGATAACCGTTATTTGGAGAATTCCATCTTGGACCTCCTCTTAAGAAAAAATTCTGAAAGTTATTAATATTGATCGCACCACCTATATTGGTGTCCCAATTATTAATCCATTTAAAACTTCCTCTATATTCTATTTCCGCTTTATTTAAATTGCCTCCAAAATCATAGGTATTACTTTGTCCCAAGGTGAAATTTATATTTCTATAAATCTCTGTAGGAATTTGTAATAAATATCTAATGTTTGAAAACTGAATTATTTCATCTGTATTTCGTAAAAACCCAATATCATTTAATTCTAACTCAGGTGATCGCCATAAAAAACCTGCATTATATCGAAATTTATCACCTCCTCTTTTTCCTATATTTATTTTACCTCCCGTTCCTGTTAATGATCTTCTATTTGGATTTAAATCTAAATAATTAGCTCCAGGCCTTTGAAAGTTGTGCGTAATAGATCGCTGGGTTATTTCAATTGCTTCCTCACTTCCAAGAACACGGCTAATAACCCCATTTCCTTCTATAAAATATTTTCTATTCTTCCAGTTATGTTGAAAATCTATACCTGCTGAATAAGCCGATTTGTGTAATTCTGTAAAACTTCCATTTAAATGTCTATTGGTCGCTGTAAATATTCCACCAATAAATGAATTTCGCTGGTTAAAATCTTTTTGAACCCTTCCAACAAAATAATTAGTTAGAGGTTCTACTATTTCTTTTCTTATTTCACCATCTGTCTGCTTTATCTGAGCATATTCATTAGAAGTTACACTCTGTAAAACACCAATTGACCAACCTTTTTTTGTTTTACCTGAAAATTTTGCTGCACCTAAAATTGTTGAGTTTAAAGGTTCATTTGCAAACTCTCCAGGAGATGTATTGGCATTTCTGTGAGGACTACCTCCTATACGTCTGCTATAAAAAAGATTATCACTTCCATTAGCAAATTCAAAATCAAAAATATTTTTATTCTCTACAAAAAAAGGTCTCTGCTCCTCAAAGAAAACTTGAAAACCATCAAGTGCAATAGCTCCAGGGTCAGCTTCAACTTGTCCAAAATCAGGATTAATTGTCAGATCTAAAGTTAGATCATTTGTAACTCCTATCTTGGCATCTAAACCTGCATTAACTTTAAAATCACTACCATCCTTATATGGATTATCAATTTCAGCCCGATAGGCGTCATGTTGTAAAATAGTAAATGGTTGTATTTCTAATTGTTTTTGAGAAGTTAAATTTATTAATCCGTGAAGCTCACCAGATTCACTAATAAGTCCTGCTTGGCTATTTGGAATTCTTTGCCAAAGTGAGCGTTCATTTTCTCTAAAATTATGCCTAATAATATTTAATCCCCAAATTTGCTCCTTATCGTTTCCAAACCTTAGTTGACTAAAAGGGATTTTCATTTCTAGAGACCATCCTTTATCGTCAACTTTTGCGCTTGTATACCAAATTGGATTCCAACTTGAATCCAAATCCTCTCCGTTTTGCGAAGCAATTTCTTCCCCTTTAACACCTGCGGCTGTTGTGGTAAAAACAAAGGCAGTTCTCTTGTCATGATAACTATCTATCATGACATTTACTCTATCTCCGGCAAATCCATCTCTTCTAGTTAGCCTTTGTTGTATTAATTCTGGATTATCATCAAAAGCACGAACTGCAATATACAAGAACTTCGAATCGTATAATACTTTAAACTGTGTTTGAAACATTGGGGGAGTTCCTTCATCAGGAGATTGTTCTACAAAATCTGATGACCAAGAAACTTCATTCCAACCTTTATCAGAAATATCACCATCTATTATTGGTGTGTGTTTTAGTCTAAGAGTATTATAAACTCTCTTAGGGATGATTTCTTGTGACGATATATTCGTGCAAAAAAATAAAATTAATGGTAAAATTAATAGCCTAATTTTCATTGATTAAGTGATTTTATTGAATGAAGAAGGTTTTAAAATTTAATATTCAAAAGCACCACAAAAGTAAATTTCTATTTTCATAAAAAAATGTTAAAAGGATAGATAATTCTTTCACTTAAAAATAACCTATATATTAAACGAAAACACTGTTTGACAATTAAATAAATAACATTACATTTGCACTCCTTTTTTAAGGAAAAGTCAATTAATATTAATATACAAAAACTAATAGTGTAATTATGAACACATTAAGTTACAAAACAGTATCAGCAAACAGCGCTACCGTAAACAAGGAGTGGGTTTTAGTTGATGCGGACGGGCAAACGTTGGGTCGTCTAGCTTCTAAGATAGCAAAGCTAATTAGAGGTAAATACAAACCAAACTTCACTCCTCACGTAGATTGTGGAGATAACGTGGTTATTATCAACGCAGAAAAAATTGTTTTAACTGGTAAAAAATGGACAGATAAATCTTATATCCGTCACACAGGTTATCCAGGTGGACAAAGATCGTTAACTGCAACAGAGATGTTCGAAAAAGATCCTACAAGATTAATCGAGAAAGCAGTAAAAGGGATGTTACCTAAAAATATATTAGGCGCAGCGCTATATAGAAACTTGTATGTCTATGCAGGTGGAGCTCACAAACAAGCAGGTCAAGAACCTAAAGCTATTAACCTTAACGATTATAAATAATGGATACAGTACACAAAATCGGTAGAAGAAAAACAGCTGTTGCACGTATTTATCTTTCAGAAGGAAAAGGAAATATAACGGTAAACAAAAAAGATTTTAAAGATTATTTTCCTACAGGAACACTACAATATAAAGTTCAACAACCATTAATGTTAACAGAAAATCTAACATCTTACGACATTAAAGTAAATGTTTATGGTGGTGGAGTAACTGGTCAAGCAGAAGCAATTCGTTTAGCTATTACTAGAGCCATGGTTTTCATTAATGAAGAACATAGATTAGTCTTAAAGCCAGAAGGTTTATTAACTCGTGATCCAAGAATGGTAGAGCGTAAGAAATTTGGTCAAAAGAAAGCTCGTAAGAAATTTCAATTCTCTAAACGTTAATCTTAGAACTAGTTCTAGATTATTTTTTAAGAGACTGTTATATAATTTAATATTAAACAGTTTAGCATCTAAATATATAAGACTCGAAAGACTACTTATATATTGATACAAAACAGAAAGTAAACACATTTAAAAATGGCAAAAGTAAATATTCAAGAATTATTAGACAATGGAGTGCATTTTGGACACTTAACAAGAAAGTGGAATCCGAATATGGCTCCTTATATTTATACAGAACGAAATGGTGTTCACATCATTGACTTGTATAAAACAGTAGCAAAAATAGAAGAGACTTCAGATGCATTACAAAAAATTGCAAACTCTGGGCGTAAAATTTTATTTGTTGCAACGAAGAAACAAGCAAAAGATATCGTTGCTGAAAAAGCAAAAGCAGTAAACATGCCTTTCATTACAGAAAGATGGCCGGGTGGAATGTTAACTAACTTTATAACCATTAGAAAAGCTGTTAAAAAAATGGCTACTATTGACAGAATGAAGCAGGATGGTTCTTTTGATGCGTTATCAAAAAGAGAGAAATTACAAATCAACCGTCAGAGAGAAAAATTAGAAAAGAATTTAGGTTCTATTTCAGATATGACTCGTTTACCTGGAGCTTTATTTGTTGTAGATATTAAGAAAGAGCATATTGCAGTGGCAGAAGCTCAAAAACTGAATATCCCGATTTTTGCAATGGTAGATACAAACTCTGATCCTAGATTAGTAGATTTTGTAATCCCTGCAAATGATGATGCTTCTAAATCTATTGAAAAGGTATTGTCTCATGTTACAGATGCAATTGCTGAAGGCTTATCTAATAGAAAAGCGGATAAAGAAAAAACCAAAGAAGCTCCAAAAGCTGAAGCTAAAGAAGTGAAAACTGAAGCAACTGAAGTTGAAGAAGTGAAAACTGAAGTAACTGAAGCAACAGAGAAGCTCCAAAAGCTGAAGCTAAAAAAGCTCCAAAAGCTAAGGTGAAAGAGGTAAAAGAGGTAAAAGCTAAGAAAAAGCCAAAAGTAAAGGAAGCTAAAACCGATACACCTAGTGAAGAAACAAAATAATTACAACTTTAAAAAATAAAATAACATGGAAACAGTAAAGATTAGTGCTGCTGATGTTAAAAAATTAAGAGAAGCAACAGGAGCTGGAATGATGGACTGTAAAAAGGCATTAATAGAAGCTAGTGGTGATTTCGACAAAGCAATTGACGTTTTACGTAAAAAAGGGCAGAAAATTGCAGCAAAAAGAGCGGATAGAGATTCTACCGAAGGAGTTGCTGTGACAAGAATAAACGAAGGAAATACCGCTGGTGTTGCTATCGTTTTAGCTTGTGAAACTGATTTTGTAGGTAAAAACGAATCATTTGTAACATTAGGTGGTCAATTTGCAGATATCGCTTTAAATCATACAGATAAGGAATCTTTCTTAAATGCAGATTTTGGAGGTATGACTGTTGCTGATAAATTAATTGAGCAAACTGGGGTAATTGGTGAGAAATTAGACATTACATCATTCGAAAGAATAGAAGCTGCCTATGTTGGTGCCTACACTCATATAGGTAAAATTGCTGCTTTGGTAGGATTATCTAACACTGTAGATAAAGCAGATGTTTTATCTAAAGACGTTGCAATGCAAGTTGCTTCTATGGGAGCTACTACATTGTCTTACAAAGATTTTGATACTACATATGTTACTGCAGAGACTGAAGCAAGGATCGCCGTTATTGAAAAAGATAATATCGAGTTAGGTAGATTAGGGAAAACACTAAAAAATATTCCACAATTTATTTCTATGTCTCAATTAACTGATGAAATAATTGCAAATGCCGAAAAAGCTGCAAAAGCAGAATTAAAAGCAGAAGGGAAACCAGAGCAAATTTGGGACCGAATTTTACCAGGAAAAATGGAAAGATTCATCTCAGACAATACTACATTAGACATGGAGCAATGTTTATTAGATCAAGCATTTATTAAAGACGAAAAGAAAAATGTCGCTACATATGTTAAAACATATGGTGATGTATCTGTAGTAAGCTTTAAAAAAGTTGCTTTGGGTTAATTTATACTTTTAAAATACTTAAAACCTCGCAATTAATTGCGAGGTTTTTTTATATCAAAAAAAAGAAACTCAAAAAAAATACGTAGTTTTGCTTAACATTCAATAAAGCTATGCAATACAAAAGAATTTTATTAAAATTAAGCGGAGAAGCCTTAATGGGTGACAGACAATATGGTATAGATCCTAAACGTCTCTCTGAATATGCTAAAGAAATAAAGCAAGTTGTAAATGAAGGTGTAGAAGTTGCTATAGTGATTGGTGGTGGAAATATTTTTAGAGGGGTTGCAGGAGCTGCTAACGGAATGGATCGCGTTCAGGGTGATCACATGGGTATGTTAGCTACTTGTATAAATGGATTAGCTTTACAAAGTGCCTTAGAAGACGAAGGAGTTTTTACTCGTTTACAAACAGCTCTTGAAATAAAAGAAATTGCAGAACCATACATTAAAAGAAAAGCAAATCGCCATTTAGAAAAAGGACGTGTTGTTATTTTTGGTGCTGGAACTGGAAACCCTTATTTTACTACAGACACCGCAGCAGTATTAAGAGCTATTGAAGTAAATGCAGATGCTATTTTAAAAGGAACACGAGTAGATGGAATTTATAACGTAGATCCAGAAGTAGATGAAAATGCTGTAAAATTTGAGACAATAACATTTAAAGAAGTCATAGCAAAAGGTTTGAAAGTAATGGATATGACTGCATTTACATTGAGTGAAGAAAATAAATTACCAATTATTGTTTTTGATATGAATACCAATGGGAATTTATTGAAATTAATTTCTGGTAAAAAAATAGGAACAATAGTTACCCATTAATAATCATAATCTTTAAAATTATTTACGAAGATGAACGAAGAAATTGAATTCATAATTGATAGTGCCAAAGAAGCAATGAATAGTGCTATAGTTCACTTAATTAAAGAATTAAGAGCTGTTAGGGCTGGAAAAGCAACACCATCAATGCTGGCAAATGTAATGGTAGACTATTACGGTGCACAGACCCCCTTAAGCCAGGTTGCAAATGTAAGCACCCCAGATCCACGAACAATTTCTATACAACCATGGGAAAAGAATATGCTTCAACAGATAGAAAAAGCTATTATGAATGCTAATCTTGGTTTTAATCCGATGAACAACGGAGATGTTATTTTAATTAATGTACCTCCTTTAACAGAAGAAAGAAGACGTGATTTATCAAAACAAGCCAAAGCAGAGGCAGAACATGCAAAGGTTGGAATTAGAAATGCCCGTAAAGACGCAAATAACGAAATTAAGAAAACCGATATAGCTGACGATATGAAAAAAGATGCTGAATCTATTGTTCAAAAACTAACAGATTCTTTTGTAAAAGAAATAGATGAAACCTACTCTATAAAGGAGAAAGAAATCATGACTGTTTAACAAAATATACAAATTAGTAAAAGAGAGTGTTTATATAAACACTCTCTTTTTGCTTAAACTATTTACACATTTTAGTTACCTTTAACAAAAAAATTTTTGATGAATTTTTGGACAAAAACAGCAGGTATTATCTTAAGAAACCGATACTTGGTTTTGATTATTATCGCTGGTATTACCGCACTTTTAGCTTCGCAAACTAAGTATATAAAGTTTTCATATTCAGAAGCTAATCTATTACCCGAAAATCATCAAGCCAATTTAGAATATAATAAATTTTTAGAAATATTTGGCGAAGAAGGAAATTTAGTAATCCTTGGAATAAAAGATTCTACAGTATTCTCTCCGGCGAAATTTAACGCTTGGAATAGATTAGTAAATAAGTTTGATGATCGAGATGAAATAGATTTTACAATTTCTATAGCTGATATAAAGAAATTAAAAAAAGATACCAAAAAAAGAAGATTTGTTTTAGAGCCTTTGTACGAGAAAGAACCAACAACCAAAGAAGAAGTTTTAGCAATTAAAAAGCAACTTTTTGAAAAGCTCCCTTTCTATGATAATTTATTATTTAATAAAAAAACAGGAACATTACAAACTGCTATTTATATTAAAAAAGAAATTATAAATACTCTAGAGCGTAGAGAATTTATTTTCCAATATCTAAAACCGACAATAGAAGAATTTGAAAAGGAAACAGGTTTAAATGTTCGTATTTCTGGGATGCCGTACATAAGAACTTTGAATGCTCAAAATATAAAGGACGAAATTCAACTTTTTGTTTTAGGGGCTTTAGGAATTACTGCACTAATTTTCTTTTTCTTTTTCCGTTCTTTTAGAGCAACTTTCATAACACTTTTAGTTGTAATAATCGGTGTAGTTTGGGCATTTGGATTTATTGGATTATTTGGATACGAAATCACAGTATTAACAGCATTAATTCCACCTCTAATTATTGTTATTGGTGTTCCTAATGCGGTGTTCCTGATTAACAAATATCAACAAGAAATAAAGAAACATGGTCAGCAAGCGAAAGCACTACAGCGAGTAATTTCTAAAGTTGGAAATGCAACATTAATGACCAATATTACAACTGCATCTGGCTTTGCAACGTTTATTTTTGTGAAGAGTGATTTATTACGTGAGTTTGGGATTTTGGCATCTGTAAATATTATAAGTATTTTTATTTTAGCTCTATTAATTGTTCCCATTTTATATAGTTTTATGCCACTTCCAAAAAAGAAGCATTTAAATCATCTTGAAAAAAAGTGGATTGAAAATGTTGTGAATTGGATGGAAAAAATGGTAAGAGAACAAAGAATTACCGTTTATTTTATAACAGTATTAGTTATCATTCTTAGTATTATTGGTATTTATAAAATTAGAGTTTCAGGAAGTTTAATAGAAGATATGCCTAAAGGTATGGAATTCTATAAAGACATAAAATTCTTTGAAAATGAGTTTGGTGGAATTATGCCTTTAGAAATATTGATTGATACGAAAAAAGATAAAGGAGTCATGAAGCTATCTGTTCTGAAAAAGATGGATAAAATTAATGAAGCGATAGAAACTTTTCCAGAATTATCAAAACCTATTTCAGTTGTTAATCTAGTAAAATACTCGAAACAGGCTTATTACAAAGGAAACCCTAAATACTATCAATTACCAACTAGACAAGAGCAAAGCTATATTTTTTCTTACACCAAAAACTCAAACAGTGACGCTAGTATGCTGAAGACTTTTGTAGATTCGACGGGGCGCTATGCAAGAATTACAACGTTTATGAAAGATATTGGTTCAGATAAAATGGATGTGATACAGAAACGTTTAAAAGCAGTAATAGATAAAGAATTTCCTTCAGAAAAATATTCAGTAACAATAACAGGAAAAGCATTAGTTTTTATAAAAGGAACAAATTATTTAATAGCTAATCTCGTTTTCTCGTTGTCATTAGCTATCTTCTTAATTGCATTATTTATGGCTTGGATGTTTAGATCTCCACAAATGATTTTAATTTCTTTAATTCCAAATATCTTACCCTTACTAGTAACTGCTGGTCTAATGGGCTTTTTCGATATTCCAATAAAACCCTCTACTATCTTAGTTTTTAGTATTGCTTTTGGGATTTCTGTAGATGATACAATACACTTTTTAGCGAAATATAGACAAGAATTAATTGCTAATAATTGGACGGTAAAACCTTCTGTATACAAAGCTTTAAGGGAGACAGGTGTTAGCATGTTCTACACCTCTATTGTCCTGTTTTTTGGATTCTTAGTATTTACACTATCTAGCTTTGGAGGTACGATAGCTTTGGGTGGGTTAGTATCTATAACGTTGTTATTAGCTATGGTATCAAACTTAATTTTACTGCCATCTCTTTTGTTGACATTCGAAAAGAAAATAGCAAATAAAAAAGTTCTTAAAGAACCTTCGATGAGGATTTTTCCCTCACCAGAAGAAAATAGTAATGAAAACTAGTATTAGTCGCCTTTAAAGAGCTACATTTTAATGATTTTTTTTACTTCAAAAAAAGTATATTTGTTTCTTTATTTATGAGGCTTTATTCACGTTTATAATATTTTTAAAAAGATGATGAAATGCAACGTTGCCAAGATTTTGGAATCGGGTACAATTTTACAAGAAGTGAACTTAAATGGTTGGGTAAGAACCTTTAGAAGTAATCGTTTTATTGCCCTTAATGACGGTTCAACTATTAAAAATATACAATGTGTCATCGATTTTGAAAACACATCTGAAGAAACTTTAAAAAGAATTACAACCGGAGCTGCTATTACAATTAAAGGTGTATTATCAGAAAGTCAAGGAAAAGGACAATCAGTAGAGGTTCAGGTATCTGAAATAAAAATTCTTGGAGATTCAAATCCAGATGAATACCCTATTCAACCTAAAAAACATAGTTTCGAGTTCTTAAGAGAAAATGCTCATTTACGTGTTAGAACAAATACGTTTAGTGCTGTGATGAGAGTTCGTTCTGCATTGTCTTTTGGAGTTCATAAATACTTTCAAGAGAACGGGTTTAACTATGTGAATACTCCTATTGTAACTGGTTCTGACGCAGAAGGTGCTGGAGAAATGTTTAGAGTTACTACGTTCGAAGATAATAAAGCACCAGTGAATGAGGAGGGTGAAATTGACTACACAAAAGATTTTTTCGGAAAAGAAACAAACCTAACTGTTTCTGGTCAATTAGAAGCTGAGACATTTGCTATGGCTCTAGGTAAGGTGTATACTTTTGGCCCAACTTTTAGAGCAGAAAACTCAAATACGACTAGACATCTAGCTGAATTTTGGATGATAGAACCAGAGGTTGCATTTATGGATTTGGACGGAAATATGGATTTATCTGAAGATTTTATTAAATCTGTATTAGCCTATGTTTTAGAAAACTGTAAAGATGATTTAGAGTTTTTAGACCAACGCTTAACACAAGAAGAAAAATCAAAACCTCAAGCTGAGAGAAGTGAAATGTCTTTATTAGAAAAACTTCACTTTGTAGTTGATAATAATTTTAAAAGAGTTTCTTATACAGAGGCAATAGATATTTTACGAAATTCTAAACCAAATAAAAAGAAAAAATTCAAATATTTAATTAACGAATGGGGTACCGATTTACAATCAGAACACGAACGTTATTTAGTAGAAAAACATTTTAAATGTCCAGTAATTTTATTTGATTATCCTGCAAATATTAAAGCATTTTATATGCGTTTAAACGAAGATGGTAAGACTGTTCGAGCTATGGATGTTTTATTTCCTGGAATTGGAGAAATTGTTGGAGGAAGTCAAAGAGAAGAAAGATATGATGTTTTAGTTGAAAAAATTAAAGCAATGGGTATTGACGAAAAAGAACTTTGGTGGTATTTAGATCTACGTAAATTTGGAACAGCAGTTCACTCTGGTTTTGGACTTGGCTTTGAAAGATTAGTATTATTTGCTACTGGAATGAGTAATATTAGAGATGTTATTCCATTTCCTAGGACACCACAAAACGCAGAATTTTAATTAAGTTTATTGTATATTTAAAGTATGCTAAAACAAAGCTTAAACTTTAAACTCTCACAGAAATTATCTCCACAACAGATTCAGTTAATGAAGCTAATTCAATTGCCAACTCAGGCATTTGAAGAGCGAATTAAACAAGAAATTGAAGAAAATCCTGCTTTAGATACTGGTAAAGAAGATGAATTAGATACTTTTGAAGACTCATTAGATTATGATGATACTTCAGAAAATAAAAACAATGATGAGATAAATATAGATGAGTACTTAAGTGATGATGAAATACCAAATTATAAGACTCAAGTAAATAATTATTCATCAGATGATGATGAAAAAAATGTGCCTTATGCTGCAGGAACTACTTTCCATCAATCTTTAAAAACACAGCTAGACACATTTCGATTAGATGATGATGAGCTAATAATTGCTGAATTTTTAGTTGGTAGTATTGATGATAGTGGATATATAAGAAGAGATATTTTAGATTTAGTAGATGATTTAGCATTTACTGCAAATATTTTTACTACAGAGGAAAAAGTAATATCTATATTAAAAAAAGTAGTTCATAACCTAGACCCTACTGGAGTTGGGGCACGAGATTTAAAAGAATGTTTAATTATACAATTACATTTAAAAGAAAAAACTACTATTAGAAATTTATCAATCAATATTTTAGAAACTGCCTTTGATCATTTTGTTAAAAAACACTATAGTAAACTTCAGGAAAAATTTAATATTACTGAACAAGAATTAAAAGAAGTAAATATTGAAATTTCTAAGTTGAACCCAAAACCCGGAAGCTCTTATGCGGGGAATAATAAAATTGCTGAACAGATTGTTCCAGATTTTTCTATTAAAATTTTAGATGGCGAATTAGATTTAACTCTAAACTCAAGGAATGCTCCAGAACTACATGTATCTAGAGAATATAACAACATGTTAAAGGGGTATCAAGAATCTAGTATAAAAAGTAAGTCTCAAAAGGATGCAGTATTTTTCATTAAACAGAAGCTAGATTCTGCAAAATGGTTTATTGACGCGATAAAACAACGTCAACAAACCTTATTCGTTACTATGAATACAATAATGCATTATCAATATGATTATTTCTTAACTGGGGATGAACGTAATTTAAAACCAATGATCTTAAAGGATATTGCAGATCAAATAAAAATGGATATTTCTACTGTTTCTAGAGTGGCTAATAGTAAATATGTATCTACTCCTTACGGTACAAAGTTAATTAAAGAATTCTTTTCAGAGTCTATGAAAAATGATCAAGGAGAAGATGTATCTACAAAAGAAATTAAGAAAATTTTAGAAATAGTAATTTCAGAGGAAGACAAGAAAAAACCTTTAACTGACGAGAAATTATCTAAAATCTTAAAAGAAAAAGGGTATCCGATAGCCAGAAGAACTGTTGCAAAATATAGAGAACAATTGGAAGTATCGGTAGCTAGATTACGAAAAGAAATCTAGTGAGGTTATATAAATTCATATCAATTATTTTACATCCAATTGTATTACCTACAATAGGGGTTATAATATATCTTATATTTCTTCCTCACACAATAATAGAAAAGCAAAGGCTATATTTAATTGGTTATATATTTATAATAACTTATTTAATACCGTTAGGAGTATTAATTTTATTAAAAGGACTAAACCTGATAAATTCTTTTAAAGTTCAGTCTATAAAAGAACGGAAAATACCCCTTTTTTTAATGATTCTATTATTTACTATAATAGGTAATATCTTTATGAAGTCATTAAATCTTAGAGACTTTGGAGTACTATTCTATGGAACAACATTAGGTCTAATACTTGTTTATTTATTTATAATATTTCAAATAAAAGTGAGTTTACATTTACTCTCTATTGGAAGTCTGATAGGGTTTTTCATGATGATGGGGTTTGAATATTCAACTTCAGTAGCTCCTATTATACTTGTACTTATATTACTTTCTGGTCTTTTAGCAAGCGCTAGACTACATTTAAAAGCTCATGAACCCAAAGAAGTATACTTAGGTGTTTTATTTGGGATTTCATCACAAATATGTGCCTATTGCATTTTATAGAAAATAAAAAACAAAACCGAATTTTAAAACTTTTGTTTCTATCGATTCTGCGTTAATAGTAGCATTCTTATAAACAGGAGATAATCCATAAAAAATATGAAAATTAATTACATCATAACCCCCAGACAGAGTCAAACCAAATTGTAATTTATTATAAGAATCAATATTGGTGTAAGAAGTTTTTAGATCATTTTCGCTTAAAAATTCAAAATTATTAGAAAAGTTATATAAAAATTTAATGCCAGAATAAATTCTCCAAAACTTATACTTGTTGGCAGTTGATGTCCTCCATCTTACTTCTAATGGAAGCTCTAAATTATGAGAGGAGTAGGTGTTTGAATTTAAAGTATTATCAGTTGAAAATAATGTACTTTGGTTGATTTGCTCAACTTTTAATTTATGATTATAAAAATCATAGCCATACCCCGCTCCTAGTGCGAATGATATTGTTCCTTGTTTATTAAGAATAATATCTTTCATAAAACCAGTAGACAGACCATAAGAGAACCCACTTCGAGTAACAGAGTTAGGTTGACTAAACTTTTGATTGTAGGAAACCATAAAATATATTTGATCATCAGCATACCGATCACCAATATCTAAGGAATCTTTTTGAGCTGAAGTGATTGAGCTAAAAAAAAGCAAAATATATACAAATAATTTATTCATGATATTAAAATTAAATATACAATATTTCATGAGTCCAAATAAACAAAATATTCTCAAATATTATTTAATTAAAAAAGCAATCCTTAATAGGATTGCTTTTTTAATTAAATATAATAGATGTATTACCTAATATCCGAACCAGTGTTAGTTGAATAACTAACTTTAAGAGCATTTACGTCTCTTAATTTTAATCTTATATCTGTAATTGTTCCTACACTAGATTTTTTATCTGCTTTAATAGAAGTAGTCATAAATGGAATTTCAGCTTCAGAAACTTTTGTTCTTGCATTAATAATGAATGCTGGAACTTGATCCGAAGAGGCTATCTTGTCATTAAGTTGAATTTTATTATAACCTACACCATATTTTGAGTCTTTCGCTTTCCCAACATATATAGTACTTACTAAACTTTTATGTTCTAATTTCTTAACTTCTGTAGCAGAAGGTAAAGATGGAGTATCGATTTGTAAGCTAGTCTCCCTCATGGTTGTTGTAACCATGAAAAAAAACAACAACATAAATACAATATCTGGTAAAGATGCTGTGTTTACAGCAGGCATTCCCTTTTTTTTCTTTTTAAATTTAGACATACTTGTTAAATTTTAAAATTAGTTTGCCGATGTTGGCTCTGAATCAGAAACAATTTGAGGATATGCTAATTTTATAGCCTCAACTTTTTTCTTTAAATCTTCGTTATTTTTATCATCTCTGTAGAGTTTTTCAAGCTCTGTGTAAGATATTTTATAACGTTCTTGACTCAATCTATTTCTTAATTCTGTGTAAGCTCTTAGTAACTCATTTTGTACAATAATATATGTACCATATTCAGTTCCTCTATCACTTTGTACAGAAATAATTGCTTTATTCGGATGATCAGAAGAAGTTACACTCTTGTCTCCTTTACAATAATCACAAAGTCCTGTAGACACATTATCTACCATTTTACCTTCACCACCACCATTATCAATGAATTTAATAGCAGCATCTTTCAATTGATTAACATCCATTCTTTCATCTTCTACTAGAAGCTGGTTATTTCTGTTAATATTAACTTCAAAGATATTTCTCTCCTTAATTATAGGAGGTACATAGTCTAAAGGGGGTTTTTCAGATAACTTTTTTGAAATACCTGAGTCCACATTCATAGTAGTAGTTACTAAGAAAAAAATTAATAATAAGAAAGCTATATCTGCCATTGACCCTGCATTAATTTCTGGAGTCTCTCTTCTAGCCATAATTTATGATTTTATTAATCCTTTAAGTAAATCGTATACGAAAAATAAACTTGCTACTAATCCTAAAGCGACGCTAAACCAAATACCGGTTCCAACCCACTGATTCATAGAAGTCCCTGCTTCACCACCTTCTAAAACGAGTCCTTGTGTGTCAAGAACTGCATTACTGTCTGCTGTAAAGTAGGAAATTACTAATACTACAGTTAAAAGTCCTAATCCTAAACCAATCTTCTTTAAATTGTTAGGGTTTTTTATCATGCTCCATAGAGATAAACCTACAGTTATTATAATAGCTGTATATAACAAAGCTGCTGAAAACCATACAATAGGATTTACGACACTTTTTTGAACATCTGGGTCATTTTCTAAAGCATCTATATCTGCCATAAATACTCGTATAAACAAGATCGCACCTATTAAGGCTATAACAGCTACAAATATGCTTAGATATTTTGCTAAATTATTATCTTTCATAATGATAATTATTTTTTATATTTAACTAACAAATCAATTAATGATATCGAAGCATCTTCCATATTATTGACGATACTATCTATTTTTGACACAATATAATTATAAAAAATCTGTAATATAATTGCGACTACTAAACCAAATACAGTTGTTAAAAGTGCTACTTTAATACCAACGGCTACAACACCAGGAGAGATATCATTTGCTACTGCAATCATATCAAAAGCTTTAATCATACCAATTACTGTTCCCATGAAACCAAGCATCGGAGCTAAAGCGATAAATAAAGATAACCAAGAAACATTCTTTTCTAGTTGCCCCATTTGAACACCTCCGTAAGAAACTACTGCTTTTTCTACTGCATCAATTCCTTCATCTGCTCTATCTAATCCTTGATAAAAAATAGATGCAACAGGTCCTTTTTCGTTTCTACAAACTTCTTTTGCTGCTTCTACACCACCAGAACTTAAAGCTTCATCTACACTAGTAACTAATTTTTTTGTATTTGTTGTTGCCATGTTTAAATAAATAATTCTCTCAATTGCAATAGCTAAACCCAATATTAAGGCTACTAATACAATTCCCATGAATTGAGGATCACCTTCAATAAAACGTTGTTTTAATTCTTGGTGAAAAGTTCTTTCTTCGATTACTGCCTCTTGAGCGAAAGTTGATTGAATAGCTCCAAAAAACATAAATCCTACTACAGTTAGGGTGTTTGATACTTTTTTCATCTTTGTTATAATTAATTTTTAATAGTTAACGGTTTAAAAATATATAATTTTTTCTCTCAAATTAACAAAGCGCTTTGGTGTTAAGATTATTTTTTATGTAAAAAAGGTATTTAACAGACCTGTTAATTTGAGGAAGCAATAAACAACTAAATGTTGAGGATTTAAAAAAAAACGACAGGTTTTTATTAAGAATTAATGGAATAATTTCTTTTTAATAACAATAATAATAAAAAGTCATTAGAAAAAAATGAAATAAGCATCTTATACTTTATGAAATCTCTCCTCTTAAAGACCTTTCAAAGAACAATTTAAAAGATTTTGAATCTAAATTTTCACCTAATAAATACATCAATTTTGCAATTGCACTTTCTGTTGTAATATCTTTTCCATTTACGACACCGATTTCTTTTAGTGCAACACTTGTTTCATAATGACCTAAAATTACACTCCCTCCTGGACATTGTGATACATTTATAATTTGTACTCCTTTTTTTATTGTAAAAGTTAATAAATCTATAAACCATTTTTTTGTTAGTGCATTTCCTGCTCCATAGGTCTCTAAAACAATCCCTTTTAAGTTTTTAATTGATAAAATACTCTCAATAACATTTTTTGTAATACCAGGGAATAACTTTAAAATTACAATATTAGTATCTAATTTTTTTCTGATAATTAATTTTTCTGACTCCTTTTCAGGTTTATGAATTAAATGTTCATTGAAATTTAAATAAACTCCGCTTTCTGCTAGTGGTGGATAATTCATAGAAGCGAATGCCTCAAATTGTTCTGAATTAATTTTTGTTGTTCTGTTAGCTCTGTATAATTTATACTCAAAATACAAACAAACTTCTGAAATAACTGGTTTATTCTTTTTTCTTGCTGCAGCTATTTCTATTGTTGTTATTAAATTCTCTTTTGCATCTGTTCTTAAATCTCCAATTGGTAATTGTGAGCCTGTAAAAATAATTGGCTTTTGTAAGTTTTCAAACATAAAACTAATAACCGAAGACGTGTAAGACATTGTGTCGGATCCTGATAGAACGACAAAACCGTCGTAAATTTGATAATTTTTTTCAATTATTTCAACTAACTGAATATAATAATCTGTGTTCATATTTGAAGAATCAATAAGCTCCTCAAAGGAAACACTATCTATGTTGCATTTTAGTTGTTTTAATTCTGGTATCTTTTCAATAATCTGATTAAAATCAAAAGCTCTTAACGCATTGGTTTTATAATCCTTAACCATACCAATAGTACCACCAGTATATACTATTAAAATATTAGGCTTATATGTCATATCATTATATTTATAATTCAAAATTAAGGCACTATTCATTTTTTTTATAAATTTATTAAACAAATATCAATTACAATTTTAAATTATAAATTATTACGTGAAAACTTTATAACTCAAATAAAAACTCCCTTCTAATAAATCAGAAAGGAGTTTTTTAATTTATTGATATATTCTTTTAAATTTAATCATTCAACTTTAAAACGGCCATAAATGCTTCTTGCGGAATTTCTACATTACCAACTTGACGCATTCTTTTCTTTCCTTTTTTCTGCTTCTCTAACAACTTACGTTTTCGAGAAATATCTCCACCATAACATTTTGCAGTAACGTCTTTACGTAGTGCCTTTGTCGTTTCTCTAGCAATAATTTTCGCGCCAATTGCTGCTTGAATTGGGATGTCAAACTGTTGTCTAGGTATTAATTGTTTTAATTTTTCAACTATTTTTTTACCAATTGAATAAGCGTTATCTGCATGTAATAGTGCTGATAATGCATCTACCGGGGAAGAATTTAATAAAATATCAACACGAACTAATTTGGACTCTCTCATTCCAATTGGAGAATAATCGAAAGAGGCATACCCTTTAGAAACTGTTTTTAGTCGGTCATAAAAGTCGAAAACAATTTCTGCTAAAGGCATATCAAATGTTAACTCTACTCTTTCTGTTGTTAAATAGGTTTGATTTGTGATTTCTCCACGTTTTTCGATACAAAGGCTCATTACTTGTCCAACAAAATCAGACTTTGTAATAATACTTGCCTTAATAAATGGCTCTTCTACCCTATCTAATCTTGATGGATCTGGCAAATCAGTTGGATTATTTAAAAGAATAAGCTCGTTAGGATTCTTTCTGGTAAAGGCATGATAAGAAACATTTGGAACTGTTGTTATAACAGTCATATTAAATTCACGCTCTAAGCGTTCTTGAATGATTTCCATATGTAACATTCCTAGAAACCCACAACGAAAACCAAAACCTAAAGCTGCTGAACTCTCTGGTTGAAAAACTAATGAAGCATCGTTTAATTGCAATTTTTCCATAGAGTAACGCAACTCTTCATAATCTTCAGTATCTACAGGATAAATACCTGCAAAAACCATCGGTTTTACATCTTCAAAACCATCAACAATTTCTGTAGTTGGGTTTTCTGCATCAGTAATAGTATCACCTACCTTTACTTCTTTTGCTGTTTTTATACCTGTAATTAAATAACCAACGTCACCAGCTTTTACCGATTTTCTAACAACTTGCTCTAACTTTAAAGTCCCTACTTCATCAGCAAAATACTCGTTATTAGTAGCCATAAACTTAATTCGCTGCCCTTTTTTTATTTCACCGTTTAAAACACGGAAATATGTTTCAATCCCTCTGTAGGAATTATATACCGAATCAAAAATTAATGCTTGTAATGGTGCTTCTGGGTCTCCTTTTGGAGCTGGAACTCTATCAATAATAGCTTCTAGAATATTCTCAACTCCAAAACCTGTTTTACCACTTGCGTGAATAACATCTTCAGGGTCGCAACCTAATAAATCTACAATATCATCTGTTACCTCCTCTGGATTAGCAGAGGGTAAATCAACTTTATTTAAAATAGGAATAATCTCTAAATCATTATCTAAAGCTAGATATAGGTTAGATATTGTTTGCGCTTGTATACTCTGAGCTGCATCAACAATTAACAATGCACCCTCACAAGCCGCAATAGAACGAGAAACTTCATATGAAAAATCAACATGACCTGGAGTGTCAATTAAATTTAAAACATATTGCTCTCCTTTATGTTCAAAATCCATCTGGATTGCGTGTGATTTTATTGTAATTCCACGCTCGCGTTCTAAATCCATACTATCTAATAACTGATCTTTCTTTTCACGATCAGTCACAGAACCCGTAAACTCTAATAATCTATCTGCTAGTGTACTTTTACCGTGATCAATATGAGCGATAATACAAAAGTTTCTAATATTCTTCATTCGTTAAATTTGGTTTCTAAAACGTTAGCAAAGATACTTCTTTTTTAATATTGAAACTTGGCTATAAATATATTTATAGCTAATTAATAACATAAAAAAACCAATTCTTTTTAATTTTACCACTCTGAAGTATAAATAGTGATATTTAATAATAAATATGATGAGTTATTTAAAAACTTAATCAGTCTAAAAAAACGAGAAGCAACAATAATTAAGAGCTGTAAAAGAAGTAGTTAAAAAAATATAGTATTAAAAAAATTACAATATCTTTGATAATATTATTATTATTATTATTTGATGAATTTATTTTACAAATTACTTCTTGTATTTCTTATTTCGATACTAAGTTTAAGTTGTACTTCAATAGAAATACCTTTAGAAGAAGAACCTGAACCGATTTCAGAACTGGTTAAATATAATAATGATGTAAAAACTATTATAGATTCAAATTGTTTGAATTGTCATGGAGTGTCAACTCCGAGAACGGGTAGAATAGCTTTATACAATTTCATTCAAGTAAAAAGAGAGGCAGACGTTGGATCACTTATAAGCAGAATGAATAATTCAATATACCCTATGCCACCAAGTGGGAAATTATCAGCTCAAAAATTAGCAATAATTGATAAATGGAAATTAGATGGCTTCTTAGAAAATTAGATCTAATGAATAAGATTTTTTTATTACTCCTTTTCACTACTTTTAACTTAGTTTCACAAACTTATTTAACAAGGACGGGGAGCACAGAATTCAAAGCCTCTGTAGATGCTTTCGAGCCAATTAAAGCTAGTAACAATAGTACTACTGTAATTCTAAAAACTAATTCAGGTAATCTTGCTGCACAACTTTTTATAACAGCTTTCAAATTTAAAGTAGCACTTATGCAAGAACATTTTAATGAAAATTATATGGATACTAATGAATATCCAAAAGCAATATTTATAGGAAATTTAAATAATTTCAACCTTTCTAAAATTAGTGAAGTTAAACAATACAGCCTATCTGGAAAATTAATGATCAGAGGTATTGAAAAAGAAATTTCAACAATTGCAAATGTTAATCTTGATGATGAAAAAATAATCATTTCTACAACTTTTTCGGTATCACCTCAGGACTTTAATATTAAAATACCTTATGCAGTTCGTAAAAAAATAGCAAATAAAATTAATATTAGTTTAAAATATGAGCTTACCGAAAAAAAGTAAAATAATTCTTCTATTTCTCTTGATTTCATTGACTGTAATTTCTGGAGTTTATAATTACATCATGAAACCACCAAAGAATATCGCTTCTATGAAAATTAATTTCACGGGGACATCCAATGAGTTTATAAAATTAGTTGAAGAATCTTCTATAGAATGGCTTGGTAAGATTGTCATTTTAGAAGGCTTAGTAACATCAAAGGATGCTAAGGGTATTATGCTAAATAATAGAATTTATTGCCAATTTATAGACCCAACTGAAATAAAGGTTTTTCAACAAAAAATAAAAATTAAAGGACGATTTATTGGTTATGACGATTTGATGTCTGAATTAAAATTAGATCAGTGTGATTTTCAAAATTAAAAAATACGATGAAAAAATATTTATTTTTAATACTTACCTTATTATTTATTTCAAACTTAAGAGCACAAAACAACATATTAGATGAGTTAAATGAAGTTTCAAAAGATGAAAAAATCTTTGAATACCCGGCCTTCAAAGCAATGAAGATAGGGAATTTACAATCCACAAAAGTTGCAGGGAAAGGTGAATTATATTTATACGTTTCTCATAGATTTAGTTCTGTAAAAGATGGTTTCGAAACGTTTTTTGGATTAGACAATGCCAGTACAAAAATTCAACTACTTTATAGTTTGTGGGACGGAGTTCAGTTAAGCGCTAGTAGAGAATCTTTAAAACAGACTTATGCCTCTTCAGTTAAATTGCGATTGGTAAAACAATCTAATGTAATTCCTATAAATTTGGTACTTTATGGAACTGCAAACATAAATGCAGAATTAGATAAAGACAGAGTGCCAGGACTGCAATTTAGTGATAGAATGAGTTATGCACTTCAACTATTGGCTTCAAGAAGATTTTCAGATAAATTTTCTTTTTTAGTCGCACCAAGTTATGTGAGACAAAATTTACAAGATTTAAATAATGTTATTTCTCCAAGGTATAATCAATTTGTATTAGGTTTAGGAGGAAGAATGAAAGTTAGCAAACGCGTAAGTATAAATATGGATTATGCCTATAATTTCAATAGAGTAGCGAATTCAGTATATCAAAATCCATTAACTATAGGGATGAATCTAGAGACTGGTGGACATGTTTTTCAGCTCCTTTTTTCTAATGCACAATCTTCTAATGAACCTGGATTCTTAAGCAATGCAGAAGGAAATTGGACGAATGGTAATGTGTTTTTTGGTTTTAATATTGTAAGAGTATTTTAAAAAATTTAATGATGTGGATCACACAAAAAGTTGTCATAAACAAAATACATTTAGTGATTTCAGTTTTAATTGTAATTCCTATTTCATTAGTTTATGGTTTTGATCCATCATATCAATTTGATATCCAATTGCAATCAATAGATGAGCAAAGTTTTTTTAAAGCTACCATGGGAATATATTTAGGATTTTCTGTGCTTTGGGTTTTTGGAATTTTTAAAAATGACTATCTTAAAATAGCTATACTTTCTAATATTGTTTTTATGCTAGGCATAAGCCTAGGAAGATTATTAAGTGTTTTAATAGATGGTGTTCCTAGTTCAAGCTATCTATTTGGTGGTTTTGGTGAATTTTTTATTGGGTGTCACCCCGATTTGGGTTTTAAATAATAAAAACACTAATTTTGCAAAAAAATAATCAGTTTTGGTAAAAATAGGTAACATAGAACTCTCCGATTTTCCACTTTTATTAGCTCCAATGGAAGATGTTTCAGACCCTCCTTTTAGGGCTTTATGTAAAGAAAATGGTGCAGATGTTGTTTATACAGAGTTTATATCTTCAGAAGGATTAATTCGTGATGCAGCAAAAAGTGTTATGAAATTAGATATATACGAAAAAGAGCGCCCAGTTGGGATTCAAATATTTGGAGCCAACTTAGATTCAATGTTAAAATCAGTTGAAATTGTTGAAAAAACTAATCCTGATATTATAGATATTAACTTTGGTTGTCCTGTCAAAAAAGTAGTATCAAAAGGAGCAGGAGCAGGTATTTTAAAAGATATAGACTTAATGGTTTCACTTACAGAAGCTATGGTCAAACACACTAATTTACCAATTACGGTAAAAACACGCTTAGGCTGGGATGATGATTCTATTAGAATAGTAGAGGTTGCTGAACGATTACAAGATGTAGGATGCAAAGCGATTTCTATTCATGGTAGAACAAGAGCTCAAATGTATAAAGGTGAAGCTGACTGGGAGCCAATAGCTGCTGTAAAAAACAATCAGAGAATGCATATTCCTGTCTTTGGAAATGGTGATGTAAATTCACCTGAAAAAGCTATGGAAATGCGAGATAAGTTTGGTTTAGACGGAGCTATGATTGGTAGATCTTCAATTGGTTATCCTTGGTTTTTCAGGGAAGTAAAACACTATTTCAAAACAGGTAAGCATTTAAAAAAACCAAGTATTGCAGAGCGCACAGAAATGGCTCGTAGACATTTACAAATGGCAATCGACTGGAAAGGTGAAACTTTAGGAGTTTTTGAAACTAGAAGACATTATACTAATTATTTTAAAGGAATTCCACATTTCAAAGAACACAGAATGAAGATGGTAACTTCTGACCATTCTAAAGATGTTTTTGCCGCTTTTAATGAAGTTCAGGATAAATTTGGTCACATGCAAATTTCTGAGATTGGTTAAGATTATTTTTCTAGAAATTCTTTATTAATACTGCTTCCAGCAATTTTAGATGCTAAAAATCCTAGGATAGTAATGGTAGAAATAACAATAATGAGATTAGATATTCTTAATTCTACTGGATAAGCTAAATTTTGAGTGATCATAAACCATCCGAACTTTTGTTGAAGTAATACTAAAATAACACCTATTAAAAGCCCTGCTAGCATTCCAAAAAGTGTTAGCAAAAAACCCTGTAAAAGAAATATTTTTTTTATTCTGTTAATTGAAACTCCTAAATTAAAAAGAGTTTTTAAATTATTTTTCTTTTCTATGATCATCATAATTATAGCTCCAATTACATTAAACAAGGCAATAATTACTATTAAAGTAAAAATAAGATAGGAAATAAAATTTTCAGTATTGATTACTTTATAGTAAAGTTCATTTAATTGTTCTTTAGTTTGAACCTTGAATCCAATACCTAGTTGTTTTTGCAATTGTGACGCTACAAGATCAGCGTTTGCATCCTTAATCAGCCTCAATTCAATTGCTGTAATTCTTTTTTTGTCAAAATTTAGTAGTTTTCTTGCTAGTGAAATATTTACAAATACATATTTATTTGTAAAGTCTTCAGTACCCGAATATGTGCCAATAATTTGGGTATTTACTTTTGAGAAAGCATTATTTGCTGTCATAAACTTCACACCAGGTTTTGGTACATAAATCTCCAAAGGATTTCCATAATTAAGAATACCTAAAGAAAGTTTATAAGAAATTCCATTACCAATAACAGCTGTATTAATAAAATTAGGGTTTAGCCAAGTGCCAACATCTAATATGGAATCTATTTGTATTATTTGATTATAATTTTTATCGACCCCCTTAATATAAGCAATAACCTCTTTATTGTTATATTTTAAAAAAACACGTTCTTCAATAACTTTAGAATTGTTAGCTACTAGAGAATTATCTCTTATCGTATTTATAAATTTATCGGTAAGTAAAAATGATTTTCCTTTTGATGCTGTTATTTTAATATGTGGATCTGACGAATCCAACATAGAGTAACTAAAAGTTCGTAATCCAGAAAAACCAGAAAGTATAATAAACAATGCTAATGAACCAACTATCACTCCAAAGGATGCAATGATTGTAATAATATTTATCGCATTATTACCAGTTTTGGAAAATAAATAACGTTTGGCTATGTAATAGGAAAAGTTCAATTTTTAAATTTGATAATGTTGAAATATAACAATTAAAATTGACTTTTTAACCTCTTTTACGTTTTGGAAGAATCGATGGATTTTTAATTGGGTCTTCATCTCTACCACTAAGAGACTTATCAATTTCTTCAATATAATCTAAAGTATCGTCACCAAAAAACAATAATTCGGGCATTCTTCGTAATTGATTTCTTGTTCTTCTTGCCATTTCGTGACGAATTAATGGCGTATTCGATTGAATACCTTTTACAATTTCTGCTCTATTTTCTGAAGGAAAAATACTAAGATAAACTTTTGCAACACCCAAATCTGAAGTCACATGAACTTTAGAAACTGAAATAAGTATTCCTTTCATTCCATCTTGCGCCGCTTTTTGCAAAACATCTACCAAATCTTTTTGTAGTACTCCTGCAATCTTCCTCTGTCTATTTGTTTCTTCCATGCAGCAAATTTACGATAAATATATGAAGTATAAATTTTATTTTTTGCTATGAACACTGGTAATTAAAGAAGGTTTTTGATATTTTAGACATAATAATTATCTTTATATTAACTTAAGTATTTTGATTGAACCGTTTTTTTTTACTTTTACAATATGAATAATATAGAACATGTCGGTATTGCAGTAAAGAGTTTGGATAAATCTAATAAAATATTTGCAGCACTATTAGGTACATCTCATTATAAAACCGAAGAGGTTAAAAGTGAAAATGTAAGGACTTCGTTCTTTAAATCTGGACAAAATAAAATTGAACTATTAGAGTCCACAGAACCTGAAGGACCTATAGCAAAGTTTATAGAAAAAAAGGGGGAAGGCATTCATCATATTGCATTCGCTGTTGATGATATTGTTTCTGAAATCAGCCGATTAAAAGAAGAAGGGTTTATTATTTTAAATGAGATTCCAAAAAAAGGTGCCGATAATAAACTAGTTGCTTTTTTACATCCAAAATCTACAAATGGAGTTTTAATAGAGCTGTGTCAAGAAATAGCAAATTAAGTTAATTCGCTTATATCCTTTTATATTTCTAAATGCTTCTTTGTATATTGCCCGTTATTAAAAGCTAATAAAAAATATGCCTTCTAAGTTTGATTCATACCAACAAAGACGACTAAAATCTTCTTACTTTTCTGTGATAGTTAGTATTTCTCTAGTACTATTTATGATAGGTATTCTTGGGTTAATATTGTTAAAATCTAACAAAGTTGCAGATCACTTTAAAGAAAAGGTAGCGATTAATCTTTTCTTAAAAAATGAAGTAACTAATAAACAGATCGTAAAATTTAAAGAATCATTACAAAAAGAAGAATTTACTAAAAAGGTTATTTACATTTCTAAAAAACAAGCTGCGAAAGATTACAGCAGAGAGATTGGAGAAGATTTTCTAAAATTTTTGGGTAAAAACCCACTAAAAAATGGGATAGATCTTTATTTGAAAGCCGATTATGTTACTTCAACTAGAATGCTTTCATTAGAACAGAAATTTAATAAAAATGCCTTTATAGCTGATGTTTCTTATGATAAACCGCTAATAGAATTACTTACGAAAAACATTAAAATAATTAGTTTTTGGTTGTTAATTATCTGTGGTTTTTTTACGCTTATAGCAATTCTTCTTATTAATAGTTCTATTAGATTAACTATCTATTCAAAACGATTTAATATTAAAACTATGCAAATGGTAGGGGCAACCAAATCATTTATTAGAAAACCTTTTTTATGGAGAAGTGTTAAATTAGCCATGTTTGGTTCATTTCTATCTTTAATAGGACTAGCTGTAATTATTTATTATCTAGATAAATTCATTCCAGCTTTAGAGCTTCTAGAAGATTATATTTCTTTAATATATTTAGCTAGTGGCGTTCTTTTTTCTGCATTTATAATCACATGGTTAAGTACGTTTTTTGCTACAAAACGTTTTTTAAATTTACGAACAGACGAATTATACTATTAATGATGAGCAATAAGAAAGAAAGAAAACAAGAATTTTTATTTGGTAAGAGAAACTATATTATTATGCTAGTTGGTTTATTTGTTATAGCCATTGGATTTATTTTCATGTCTGGGGGAGGTAGCGAGAATCCTGCCGTTTTTAATAAAGAAATTTATAATTGGCAAAGAATACGTTTAGCACCAACATTAATCATTATTGGTCTAGGAATTGAAATCTATGCAATTTTAGCAAACCCTAGAAAATAGCCATGACGATTATAGAATCAATAGTCCTCGGAGTTATACAGGGTTTAACAGAGTTTTTACCAGTTTCCTCTAGTGGTCATTTAGAATTGACAAAAGTAATTTTAGGGGATACCTCGATACCTGAAGAAAGCTTAGCTTTTACAGTAGTACTTCACTTTGCTACGGCGTTAAGCACACTCGTGATTTTCAGAAGAGAAGTTTTTGAAATTTTTAAAGGATTATTTCAATTTAAATGGAATGAGGAATCAAAATTTTCATTAAAAATTATTATTTCGATGATACCTGCAGTTTTTGTTGGATTATTATTTGAAAAACAATTAGAATCATTTTTTGGTGGAAAAATATTATTAGTTGGAGTGATGTTATTATTAACTGCAATTTTACTTTTATTAGCAGATAAAGCTAAACAAACAAATAAAAAAGTATCCCTTTCAAATGCTTTAATTATAGGGGTTTCACAAGCAATTGCTATGTTACCAGGTATTTCTAGATCTGGAGCTACTATATCTACATCGGTATTATTAGGTGTTGATAGAACAAAAGCTGCTCGTTTTTCTTTTTTAATGGTAGTACCATTAATATTTGGTAAAATCAGTAAAGATTTATTAAGTGGTAATCTAAACTTTCAATCTTCAGAAATAATTCCTATTACGGCTGGATTTATTGCTGCTTTTATTTCAGGATTAATCGCATGCAACTGGATGATTTCTTTGGTTAAAAAAAGTAAGCTTTCTTATTTTTCTTTATACTGTGCAATTATTGGTGTTATTGCAATTTCATACGAATTATTAAAATAAAATGACAGAAGACGATTATAAAAATGGTCAAGTATTATTAATTGACAAACCTTTAGAATGGACTTCTTTTCAGGCTGTTAACAAACTTCGTTGGCACATAAAACAACGTTTTAATATTAAAAAAATAAAAGTAGGACATGCTGGTACTTTAGATCCTTTAGCTACTGGCTTATTAATCATTTGTACTGGTAAACAGACTAAAGAGATAAATATTTATCAAGGTCAAAACAAGGAATATACAGGAATCTTTACAATTGGTGCTACTACTCCAAGTTATGATTTAGAAACAGAAATCAATGAGACTTTTCCAATATCACATATAACTGAGGAATTTATAAAAAAAACTACTCATCAATTTTTAGGCGAAATTGACCAAAAGCCACCTATTTTTTCAGCAATTAAAAAAGAAGGAAGAAGGCTATATGAGTTAGCTAGAAAAGGAGAGACTACAGAAATAAAGTCTAGAAAAGTTACTATTTCAGAGTTTGAAATTACAACCATAAACTTACCTGAAATAGAATTTAGAGTAGTTTGTAGCAAAGGGACATACATTCGCTCTTTAGCTTTTGACTTCGGAAAAGCTATGAATACCGGAGCACATTTATCAGCACTAAGAAGAACTAAAATTGGAGAGTTTTCAGTTAAGAATGCGGACTCTATTGAAGGTTTTATAAATCAGTTATAATTGAAGTAATTAATATCACAGCTGCTTAACCCCTGAAGTTAAAAAAGGTTTTACAGGGAAACTCTTAAATATTAATAAATCTTCTAAATAGGAACTCTCATTTCCTAAAAAAGCAAGTATTCTTTCTACTGGTACTTTTTGAAACATTTGTGTAAAAACATACTTACCTGTTAACTTATTGGATAATAAAACATCTATTAACGTTCTGTCAACCCATTGATAATATTTGTTTTTAAAAGACGTTGGTTGAATTATATTATTCCCCTCAACTAGATTATTTATAATCTCTATAATATTTTTTTGAATGAATTGAAAAGTATAACCAGAACTTGCTTTAGTATATCCTCCTGAAGTTCCAATATTGATAACATTCAGTTTCGGATTTTGCTCAAACTTTGCTAAGGACATCGGAATCACTCCAGACTCTTGGTGAATAAGGGTATAATTATCAATTTCTAATTCTTCTTTTATATATTTCTTTAATTCTAAAGTATATACTTCTTTATCGAGGACTCTTGGGCTAAACAAAGTATACTCAACTAAAGCCTCTGTAGTGGATGTTGGTAAAACATACATAAAGGTTGCTCCATTTTCTTGTGACACTCTAAAATCCATTAGTCTTCCAATTTCTGGATTAAAAACTGGTTTTTCAGTTTTAATAACCCATCCTTTAAAATGTTGAAGTAAAGAATTTTGTTCGTTAATTTTTGGATTAAAAAGATTTGTCGAATTGAAAATATAATTTGCTGTATATCTATTCTTAGTTGTTTTTAAAACAGCTTTTTTATCGATATTATCAATAGAGTTTATCGTCTCTTGAACAAATGATACATTTTTAAATTTCTTAGCATAATTAATTACAAAATTGTAAAAATCTATACCTTGAATCATTTTGTAAGTATATGATTCTAAATTTAATTCTTTTTTGAAACCTGTAGATAGAAATTCTAATTTATTCCATTTGGCATGAACAATAGACTCAAATAAACTAGGAGATTTTTCCCAAAAACACCAAGTTCTATCATTACTTTTTTTCTGATCTTGATCTATAACTAAAATAGATTTGTCTTGTAACAAAGGAGTTTTCAATAATCTATAAAGCAAGCTTAAGCCTGCACAGCCTGAACCCGCAATGATGTAATCATATTTCATTTTATCTAACTTATTAACACTCATAAGACTTTCATAACTTGAAATTGTTACAGTTTTTATTAAATTATAATTGCTGTTATCTTAAAAATCGATTATACCAACTCTCTTCTATTGGGATTTCCCAATGATTATCTAAGTCTTCTTTGAGAGATATTAGATTATCAAATATAATTGTTTTTCCAGTAATTGCTTTGTTTTTAAGGAGTTTCTTAAAATCTTTCAACTCTTTATATTGCACAAATTCTCCTTGTTTGAAACAAACATTCATTTTATCTAAGAGATCTACTTTATATGTTTCTTGCAAGCTTAAAATAAATAATACAGATGTATCTATATCTGTATTTGTGAGTTCAATATTACTGACATCTACAATAAAAATAATAAATCTATTATATAGAAATCGATAAGACACTTTAAAGTTCTCGTCATCAGACTTCCAGTGCTCTATAAATGTTTTTACTTTTGCTTCAATTTCATCAATTTCATTTGTATAAAACTTCCTGTTTGAGGGATAGACCCAAACTTTAGAATCTTCTGGTAATGAATTATATTCAACGTACATTTTTATTATTTATATGACAAAGGTATTAAAAAGAAAAACCGTTTTGTACAAATTTATAAAACGGTTTAATTTAAAATCGTAAAATATTTATAAGATCTTTTTGGATGCAAATACCTTTATTTTTATTATACCAAATTTGTAAATCTTGTTTAAATTCAGATGTTAAATTTCCGTTTTTATCTTTGTAATCTTTCACCATTTTACTTGCTATAGAGGGTCTTGGACCCCATTCGCTTAATAAGTTGTTTTCTTGATCTAAAATAATTAATTTTGGAATCGATCTCGATCCATTTGTGAGAAACAAGTCCATTAATTCTAAATGATCATCCCGAAGGACAATTTTTAAATCAATTTTTTCATTTTCATCAACTAGTTTATTAATCACAGGTAGAATCTGGGCGGCATCTCCGCACCAACCTTCTGTTATTAATAACCATGTTTGATTTTTATTTATACTTTTAAAAATTAATTTAACTTGCTCCGATATTATAATTTTTTTGTCCAAGCGCGACATACGCTTATGATTTAGCAAACTAAAATTTGTTAACGATTCTGTTTGATTAAATCCTGTAGATTTTCCCTCAATTAATAAATCGTGAACTAAAACTCTATACTCTGAATAGGAAAACGATTGCTCTATGCTCTTTTCTATTATCTTTTTCATAAAAAATACTATGAGAGTCTTGGGATTAGAATTAAAAAATAATTATTTTTTTATACTATTTAAAATATCTTTTGTCATAGTTTCTAAATTGAATTCATGCGCCCAGCCCCAATCTGATCTTGCTTGAGAATCATCTATAGATTGTGGCCAACTATCTGCAATTTTTTGTCTAAAATCTGTCTTATATGTAATTGTAAAAGTTGGAATATGCTTTTTTATTTCTTTAAAAATTTCTTCTGGCGTGAAGTTTATCGCAGATAAATTATAGGATGTTTTAATCTTAATATTTTCTATATCTGTTTGCATTAGTTTTATTGTAGCACTTACTGCATCATCCATATACATCATTGGTAAACGAGTCTCTTTTGATAAAAAACATTCATATTCTCTGTCTTTAACAGCCTTAAAATAAATGTCTACAGCATAATCTGTTGTACCACCACCTGGTTTTGTCTTCCAAGAAATAATCCCTGGATAACGAATACTTCTAACATCTACTCCATATTTTTGGTTGTAATAGTTACACCAGAATTCTCCTGAAAGTTTACTTATCCCATAGACCGTAGTAGGCTCCATTATTGTTTTTTGAGGTGTCATTGTCTTAGGGGTAGTGGGACCAAAAACAGCAATTGAACTTGGCCAAAAAATTTGTTTAATGTGTTTTTCTTTTGCCAAATCTAAAACCGCCAATATTGATGTCATATTTAAATCCCAAGCTTTACTTGGATATTTTTCTGCAGTTGCAGATAGCATGGCAGCTAAAAGATATACTTGAGTGATTTTATAATTTTGTACGACCTTTAAAATAGCTTCTTTATTAGAAGCATCTAAAATTTCAAAAGGCCCTGAATTCATTATTTCTGAGTCCGTTTTTCTTATATCTGAAGCGACAATAGCTTCATTACCGTAAATACTTCTTAATTTCAGGGTCAACTCAGAACCAATTTGACCACATGCACCAAGGATTAGAATACATTCTTTCATTATATATAATTCAATTTTATAACTAAACAAAGATAATTAATTTAAGTATTCTTAAAAAGAATATTATTAATTAAAGTATTGATAAAATAAACCTCTGATGAACCTTTTTATTTTAAACTTAGTAAAGGTTTAACATAAAAAAAATTTATAATAAGTATTTTAGCGTAATAAATTTAATTTTTGTGAAAAAAATCCCTTTCCTTTTAATTATAATAATAATCGTTTTATTCTCTTGTAATTCAAAAAAACAAGAAAAAGAAACATTACCCTTAAGAATAAGAGAATCGAGTATTGTTGTAAAACACACTTTACCAATAACTATTAATAGGGAGTTTTTAAAAGAGTTAGATAACTGGAAAGAATATAAGGATATTGAGGAGTTTATTACTAAATTCTACAATACATCTGCAAACGAAGCTTTGAGTAATGCTTTAGAGCTCAAAATGCTCGTCGTTAATTTAAGGGATAGTAAAAATCCAGCAGTTTTTAATAGTAAATCATTTGATTCAAGAATAAATGTTCTCAATAATGAAGTAGAAAGATTCGCAGACATCACTTTTATCCCTGCAATAAAAATTAAGGAAATAAATTATCAAGTTGAAAAAATCATACACGCTTTTTCTGCACTAAAATCAAAAATAAATACTGTTCTAGCTCAGAAGAAATTTGAAGAGGGCATTAAAATTTCTACAGATTTTATCGGTCTAGATATTACAAAGATGGACAATGTTTCAAAAAATACAATTGATGTTCTTGAAAAAAAGGAAAAAGAAAAAAAGATCAGAGCAGATAAAAGAAAGTTAGCTGAATTTAAAAACACAAAACTAAAAAATAGTTTTACTAAAGACAAAAAAATCAAAACTGATAAAGTGAAATTACTAGATTTTAAAAACACAAAACTAAAAAATAACTTTAAAAGAGTAAAAAATAAAAATTAATTCATGAAAAAAATATTTTTTGTTTTGGCTATATGCACCTGTTTTATTTTGATATATAATGGTGTTTTTCTCGATAAATTAGTGACTGATCATAAAGAAAAAGAGGCTTCAATCACAAAAAAAATAAATACAGTATTGGATCAGTGGCATAAAGCTGCAACTAATGCTGAATTTGAAAACTATTTTTCTAAAATGGATAGTCTTTCTATTTTTATTGGCACGGATGCTTCGGAAAATTGGACAAGAAATCAATTTAAAAAATTTAGTAAACCTTATTTTGACAATGGAAAAGCATGGGACTTTAAAACGTTAGAGAGAAACATTCATATTAGTAAAAATAAAGATGTTGTTTGGTTTGATGAGCTTTTAAATACCTGGATGGGAACTTGTAGAGGTTCAGGAGTTCTAGAAAATGATAATAAAAATGATAGCTGGAAAATAAAACATTATGTCTTATCTGTATCTATTCCAAATGAGAACATTCAACAAATAATTAAATTAAAAAAAGAAAAAGATTCCTTATTTTTACAAAAAGATAAAAAACTTCCAAAATGAAAAAATTAGTACTTATTATATTTACCTTATTTACGGCGAGTATTTTCGCGCAAGTAATTCAAAGAAATGCTCCTTGGGTTTCTCAAACAAACTTAAAGGTTAAACAAAATATTACTTTAGAAGAGACTAAAGTAGCTGCCTTAAATTATTTTTCCTCTATAGACAAAGATAAGAAAGGTAGTGGTTTAAAGCCATTTGAAAGATGGAACTATCATTGGAGTCATTATACAAAGTCTGACGGAACGATTGCTCCAGCAAGTGATTTATGGGGAGCTTGGAAGAAGAAAAATGAAATGAGTGCTAGTGCTTCAACAGCAAGAACTGACGATAGTAATTGGAACTCTTTAGGTCCTTATTCTCATACAAATACAGGTTCTTACTCCCCAGGGCAAGGTAGAGTTAATGCAATAGCTGTAGATCCAAGTAATTCAGAAACGTATTATGTTGGTGCTCCTGCAGGAGGGATCTGGAAATCTACTGATGCTGGTTCTACATGGAGTCCTTTAACTGATTATTTACCACAAATTGGAGTTTCAGGAATTGCTGTTCACCCAACAAACCCACAAATAATATATATTGCAACGGGAGATGATGACGCTGGTGACTCTTATTCAGTTGGTGTTTGGAAAACAATTGATGGTGGTGAGAGTTGGAATAATACAGGTAGTTTAGCAGGTAACCCTAATTCAATGAATGATATTTTTATTCATCCTAGTCAAACTGAGACTATAATGGTCGCTACTAGTTCGGGAGTTCATAAATCTTCAAATGGAGGGGATTTATGGAATAGAAATTTAAGTGGTAATATTAGAGATTTAAAAATGAGGCCAAATGATCCTTCAATTTGGTATGCCGCAAGTAATAACAGTTTTTATAAGTCTACCGATTCAGGAGAAACTTTTCAACAAACATCAATTACAGCCTTATTTGGGTCTCAAAGAATTGTAATGGATGTAACTCCAAATGATCCAGACTACGTTTATTTTGTAAGCTCTGGGAGTGGTGGTAGTTTTAATGGCGTTTGGAAATCTACAGATTCTGGCGATTCATTTACTGAAACAGCAGAATCTGATGATATTTTTGAAAGTACTCAATCATGGTACGATTTAGCGTTAACTGTTTCGGACAAAGATGCAGACAAAGTATATGTTGGTGTTTTAAATATTTGGTCTTCTACTGATGGTGGTGATAATTTTACCAAACTAAACAATTGGAGCTCTCCAAATACAGATTCCTACACTCATGCCGATATTCATATCTTAAAATTTATTAACGGTAAATTTTTTGCAGGAACAGATGGAGGGATTTATGTATCAACTAATCACGGTACAAATTTTACAGATTTAACAGAAAATTTAGCTATTAGTCAATTTTATAAAATATCAGTTGCCCAACAAAATTCGGGAAATATAGTTGGAGGCCTTCAAGATAATGGTGGATTTGCATTTTCTGATAATAATTGGAATGTTTTTCATGGAGCAGATGGTATGGATGGAGCGGTAAGTGGATCAGATCCAAATACTTATTATAATTTTATTCAAAATGGAGGGAGAATATATATTACGAACAACGCAGGTTTATCCTCAAGCAGTTCTGTTGAAAAACCAGATGGAGAATCTGGACGATGGGTAACTCCTTTAGTATCTGATAGCCAAGGAAATATTTATGCAGGATACAATGAGCTTCATAAATTAGTAGACGGGGCTTGGACTCAAGTTTCTACACATAATTTTGGAGGAAGTTTATACCATATAGAAATAGATCCTAATGATGATAATAATATTTATGTTTCTTTAAGCGGAGGTTTATACAGAAGTACAGATGCTGGAGTAACTTTTGAAAAAATTGCTGACTTCTTTGGTGAAACTATTAATAGTATAGAAATTAACAATAATGACTCTACTATAGCCTATGTTACAACTAATGGAAATGTTAAGAAATCAATTAATATCTTAAGCAGTGCTAATTTTACTGATATCACTTCAAATTTACCTGGAGAGAGTAAGTTAGTTGCTAGACATCATGCCAGAAGTGGAAACAATACTATATATGTTGGAACTGCATTAGGTGTATATTCTTTGAATGATGATTCAACAAGTTGGGAAGTTTTTTCTAATAACTTACCAAATGTAGCGGTAAGAGATTTAGAAATTAATGAAGAAGATTCAAAATTATTTGCCGCAACATACGGTAGAGGAGTATTTAAAACAGACATCCCAAGAACTTTACCACCAAAAGATTTAAGATTATTAGAAATAAATAATCCAACTGGTATTACATGTAGTACAACTTTTGTTCCAGAAATCTTAGTTTTAAACCAAGGTACAGATCAAATAACTGAAATTGATATTGCTTATACTATTGACGGAGTATTATCAAATTATCAATGGACAGGTACTATCGAATCTGAACAAACACAAGTAATTCAAATACCAGCTGTTACTATTGAAACTGGTAATCACGAGATAGCAATAGAAGCCGTAACAACAGATGATGCTTATGATACAAATAATGAAAAAGAAGCATCGTTTATTGTTAATAATACAAATAATGACCCAACTAATTTAAATTCATTTGAAAATGCAGATGCCGATTCTTTTCTTATTGACACGCAGGGAACGGAAGAGGATTTATGGGAATTAGCAAGACCAGGAGGTGCTTTACTAAATGCAACTTCTACTGGAGAAAATGTATATGTGACAAATAAGAGTGGTGAATATACAAATTTGACTACAAGTTACTTGTTTTCTAAATGTATTAATTTATCGCTTATATCAGCTCCAGTTTTAAGTTTTAAAATGGCATTTGATATTGAAGAAAACTGGGATTACATGAACGTAGAATATTCAACAACTGGTGAATCTTGGACAATTTTGGGAAGTGCTTCAGACCCTAATTGGTATAATAGTGCTTCTACTGAAAATAGTATTCCAGGAGCTCAATGGACTGGTTTAGGGGAAGACACTCATTCAGATGGGAATACAAATGCAACAATTAGAGAATATAGTTATGATTTAAGCTCTTTAACTGAAGAATCTAATATTGTTTTTAGATTCAAGTTTTTTACTGATCAAGCTGTTGTAGAAGAAGGGGCCTTAATAGATGATTGGGTTGTAAATGGAACGGCATTGAGTTTGAATGATGAAGAATTACAAAGTTCTTTTAACGTATATCCAAATCCATCTAGTGAAATATTTAATTTAACTTGGTCTGAAAATGGAGACGCAACTGTAATTGTTTACGACTATACGGGTAGATTAGTTATGAAAAAAGAGAACCTAAAAGAAAACAAATACGAATTAAATTTAAATGGATTTAGCAGAGGTTTATACATAACTAAAATAAATGTGAATGGTAAACAAGCAACCAAAAAATTAATTTTAGAATAGTCTTTTAATAAAATATTTGAAAATTCATTAAGGGAATTACAGAAATGTAGTTCCCTTTTTTATATTAATACATCTTTAACAGTTTTGAAAATCAAGTCATTTTCAAATCCCTTTCGCATTAAAAAATCGATAAGTTTTTTCTTCCTCTTGTATGGATTAGATTCTAAAATTACAGCATTTCTATTTTCTGTAATCCTGAGGATAGTCTCTAAGTAGGCTATTTCTTCAATTTCTTTAAGTGCTGTTTTAATATTATATGCAGAAATATCTCTAAACCTCAACTCTCTTATTATTCTTTGTTTTCCCCAGCTTTTGATTCGAAACTTACCTCGAGCATAGCTTTTAGAGAATCGTTCTTCATTTAAAAAATTGTCTTTCATTAGACTTAATAAAATAAGTTCTCTCGCTTCAGGAATCAAGTTATAATCGCGCATTTTTTGCTCAACTTCTTTATGACATCTGTCTTGATAAACACAATATTGTTCAAGCTTACGTTTTATTTCTTCAACCGTAAAAGATTTCTTATTATTTATCATTATTTCGAAAATACAAAAAGAGGATGAAGTCATAAAGAATTCATCCTCTTTTTAATTACAGTTTTTTAAACTAGGCCGTAATTTCTTGCTTAGGGTTTGGATTTCCTTTAATTCTCATTTTAAACTTAGTAACTAAATAGAATAAAATTGGCACAACTATTAATGTTAAAAATGTTGCTATTAAAAGTCCATAAATAACAGTTTTTGCTAATGGCCCCCAAAAAATAACATTATCTCCACCCATATAAATATTCGCATCAAACTCACTAAATAATGTAAAGAAATTAATATTTAAACCAATTGCTAGAGGAATTAATCCTAAAATAGTAGTAATTGCTGTCAGTAGAACAGGACGTAAACGTGCTTTTCCTGCTTTAACAACTGTTTCATACAGGCTTTCTAATGGCAAATAATCTTTATTTGAGATTCCATCTAGTCTTTTTCTTCTACTAATTAACAACTCTGTATAATCCAATAAAACGACTCCATTATTTACAACTATTCCTGCTAGAGATATAATCCCTACCATAGTCATCATTATTACAAAAGGTGCTCCAGATATTACCAATCCACCAAAAACTCCAATGAAGCTTAAAAAAATAGCTAGCATAATAATTCCTGGTTTTGAAACCGAATTAAATTGAAGAATTAATATAAAGAAAATTAATAATAAGCCAGTGAAAAATGCACCTACTAAAAAAGTCATTTGTTTATTTTGCTCTTCAATTTGACCTGTATAATCAATTTTGATTCCTTTAGGTAAATCTTTAAAATTCTTCATAGAACTTTGAATTCTAGAAACTACAGAACCTGCATCAGTTTCCCCAGGTGATAATGAAGAATAAACAGTGACTACCCTCTTGATATTTTTATGCTTTATAGCACTAAAGCCAGAACTATTGATTTGTGAGGCAACTGCTGAAACAGGAATCTCTTTAATTTTTCCAGATATTGGATCTCTAAATGTAATTTTCTGGTTAAAAACTGCACTTTTATCGTATCTATCATCTTTGTTGAAGCGAACATAAATATCATAATCTTCACCATTCTCTTTATAAATCCCTGCCTTGTTTCCAAAAACAGCTGCTCTTAGCTGTTGCCCTACTTGTCCAGTAGTAACTCCTAATTCTCCTGCTTTTCTTCTGTCTACTAGAACCTGCATACCAGGTTTAGACTTATTGACGTCTATTTTTAATTCATCAATTCCAGATATACTTTGCGTATTTAAATAATCTCGCATTCTTTCAGCAGTGAGAATTAATTCTTCATAATTCTCTCCATTTAATTCAATATTAATTGGTGATCCTGCTGGTGGTCCATTTGCATCTTTTTCAACAGAAATTAAAACTCCTGGATAAATTCCAACTAAAGCCGCTTGTACTTTTTGACGAAGAATTTCACTGTCCTCTCCCCTTCTATATTTATATTCACGCATAGAAGCTGTAATTTTACCTTTATGTGGCATTTCTGCTGATGAACCTCCGTCTGTTTCAGGGTTTCCTGCCCCTTCCCCAACTTGAGAAACAATGCTTTCTACCAAGAAATTATAATCATTATCTAAATAACTTTTTTGATTTAAAACTCTAAATACTTTTTGTTCGATTTCTGAAGTAATTTGATTTGTTTTTTCGATATCTGTTCCTTCTGGATATTCTACATACACAATAATTTGATTTGGCTTATTGTCTGGAAAAAACTCAACCTTTGTTCTTTGCGAGCCTAAAGAAGCACCAAACCCTACAAATGCAATTAATAATAAGGCAAAGGTTCCAATAACTAAAATATAAGGCCTCCAGCCAGTTAATGCACTTTTTAATTGTCTTTCATACCAATTTTCTAATAAGACAAGAGTGTTTTTTTGAAAATAATTTGCTGCTTTTCTCAATACTAACCTATAGACCCAAAACATAATAGCTATGAATATTATTAATGTTCCTACTGCATTATAATCTCCTCCAAAAAAGAATATAAGCAAACCAATTATACTCATAATACTGGTTAGTTTAACAATGTTTTTTAAGGGCATATCATTATCTTCAATACTCATAAATTGAGAAACCAATACCGAATTAAAGAAAATTGCTACAAATAAAGATGATCCTAGTACTATAGATAATGTAATTGGTAATATTACCATGAATTGACCCATAACTCCTGGCCAAAGTCCTAAAGGTATAAATGCTGCTACTGTAGTAGCAGTAGAGATGATAATTGGAAAAGCAATTTCTCCAATTCCTTTTTTAGCAGCCTCAACTCTAGTCATCCCTTCTTCATCCATTAAACGATAAACGTTTTCAACAACAACAATTCCATTATCTACCAACATTCCTAAGCCCATAATTAGGCCAAAAAGAACCATTGTATTTAGTGTGTAGCCTAAAAATCCTAAAATCATTAACGACATAAACATAGACATTGGAATTGCAAAACCAACGAAAATAGCATTCTTAAATCCTAGGAAAAACATTAAGACAATCACAACTAAAATAACACCAAAAATGATATTATTAACCAAATCATCTACTTGACCAATTGTCTTTGGAGATAGATCATTTGTAATTGTTACTTCTAGGTCTTTAGGAAAAACATCCTTCTTAGCTAAGGATACAATATTTCCAACTTTTGCTGCAGCCGTTACCATGTTTTGTCCTGTTCTTTTTTTGACATCTAACATAACAACAGCTGCTCCTTTTTCCCTTGCATATGTTGTTTTGTCTTTATCTTTAAAAGAAACCTCTGCTACATCTTTTAAATAAGTAGAATTTCCATTCTCTGATTTAATTACAAAGTCCATTAACTCATTAGGTGAGTTAATTTCACCTAAAATTCTAATAGTTCTTCTTTGCTGACTTGTGATAAAATTACCTGCTGACATGGTAATATTTTCTCGATTAATAGCGTTAGTAATATCATTAAAACTAACTTTTGCTGCCATCATTTTATAAATATCTACGGCAACTTCTACTTCCTTGTCTTGTGCACCTCGAATATCTACTTTCTTTATTTCTGATAAATCCTCTATTTCGTCTTGAAGATACTCTCCATATTCTTTTAATTTAGATACAGGGTAGTTTCCAGAAATATTGATATTAAGAATTGGCACTTCTTCAGACATACTAAGCTCAAAAACATTAGGGGTAACTTTAGCTCCATTAAATATGGGCCAATCTTCACCTGCAGTTTCTTGATCTATCTCATCTTTTACCTTTTGCTTAGCTTTTTCTACCTCTATACTCTCATCAAATTCTACAGTAATAATTGAATAATCTTCCTGAGATGTTGATGAGATCTCAACAACATTACTAACCGATTTTAATCTATCTTCTAGAGGGTTTGTAATTAGCTTTTCAATATCCTCTGCAGTATTTCCTGGATATACTGAACTTATATATATCTTTGTTTCATTTATTTCTGGAAAATCTTCTCTTGGCATTGTAAAATAAGCCGAAATCCCTAAATAAAGAATCAAAAACATCAAGACATAAATAGTAGTTTTATTACTTATTGCCCAAGAAGAAAGTTTAAACTCTTTGTCTACTTGTTTATTTTTATTATGCATTTTTCTACTTTTTATTAATCACTTTTACAATTTGACCATTATTAACACTCCTAGCACCTTCCATAATTATTTCAGTTCCTGAGGTAAGGTTTTTTGTAACCTCTATTAAATCACCATTCGTTTTCCCAGTTTCAATAACTAGTCTTTCCGCTCTAGTTTCATTATCCTTTTTTACAACGTAAATAAACTGTTGTCCTTTTGAATTCTCTGAAATAATAGATTGTGGAATTAAAATTGCATTCAGATTTGTATAATCGTTTAGTTTTAATCTAGCGGTCAAGTTTGGCTTTACTTTCTCATTTAAATTAGGTACTCCAATTTCTACTTTAAAAGATCTATTTATTGGGTTAATAAAATTGCCAACTTGTCTTATTTTAGAATTTAATGTTTCCCCTAGCACAGGAAAATTTACTTCTACCATCTTATTTTTTGTAATACTACCTATATAATTTTCTGGTACATCAGTCTCTATATACATATTAGATAGATTAATAATTCTAAAAATTTCTGCCCCTGGTCCTGGTGCAACAACTGTACCTTTTTCTTTAAAAACATCATCAATAACTCCAGAAAATGGAGCCTTGATTAGAGACTTACCAAGTTGTTGCTTTAATTGACTTACAGCACTTTTTTGGGATTCATAAGATGTTTTAGTTTGCAAATACTGTATTTCTGAACCAATTTTTTGATCCCATAATTTTTTTTGACGTTCAAAGATTGTCTTTGCTAATTGTGAATTTGCTTCTAATTGATTTAATTTTTGTGAGAGTCCTCCATCATCAATTATTGCTAAAAGTTGCCCCTTAATAACTGATTGCCCTTCTTTTACAAAAACTTTTTTTAATATCCCTAGTATTTCAGGATAAACCAGAACATTTTGTTTTGTTTGAACATTACCTTGTAACTCTATAAAATGGGTAAAAACTTGTTCTTCAACTTTAAATGTTGTGATTAGTGGAGTATTTTTATCTTTATTTAAATCATCTAACTTATCATTTAATTTATCAAGCTCTAGAGATAATAACTCTTGCTTTAAATCTAATTCTTGTTTTTTTGATTTTATTTTCTCTACGTTATTAGTTAATAAAACATCATCTATTGAAAGTTCTTTTTTATTGTTACAAGAATTTAAAATAAGTATTGCTAAAGGTATTATATATATATATTTCATGCTGTTTTCTTTATTTAATTGGTAAGTTTAATGCGTTTTCTAATGTAGCTTTTTTAGCAATTACCTCTAGCATCGATTGAATGTGATTTTGTTGCTGGGTGTACAATTGATTTTGTGCTTGAAGTAGGTCAAAGCTTGAAGAAATTCCTTCAAAAAACTTTATGCGTTGCTTTTTTTCTATTCGTTCAGATAGGCTAACATTCCTTTTTGTAGTAATGTAGCTCTCAATACTTAATTGATATTCACTCTTTGCTTTTTGAGCTAATAAATTTAAACGCTCCTTGGTTTCTTCCAGTCTAAAATCTGAAGTTTCTAATGCTAATTTTGCCTGTGCTATTTTGACTTTTCTTCCAAAGCTAGTAAAGATTGGCACATTTAAGCTCACTCCCATTACAGTAGAACTATACCAAGTTTGTCTTGATTTTAAAAAAGTAAATGAATCAGAATATGCTTGTTTTCCTTGATTTAAAAAAACAGATAAACTAGGCAAAGCTTTACTTTTTTCAAGTTGCATCATTAATCTTTTCGATTCTCTATCATTTTCTGAAATTTTAAAATCGATATGATTTGAACTATCAAAAGTTTTAGAAATAAGTTCTAGATTTATATTTTTTTCTGCTAAATTATCTAAGCTATCTGATAAAACTAGTTTAGTATTAATAGAAAGGCCCAGTGATAGATTTAACATTTGATAAGCAATACTTTTCATTCTTATCACACTGTTTAATTGATTTTTTAAAGTTCCAAAAGTGATTTCTAACTGCTCTACATCCTCCTCTTCATTAAATCCATTTTCATAAATCTTCCTGGCATCATTTAAATTCTTTTCTAAAATTTTAATATTCCCTTCTAAAATAAAAATAGTTTTTTCGGTTACTAAAACATTTCCGTATGCATTTATAACAGCTTCTCTAGTTAATAATTCTGTTTTTTCATTTGCCTGCTTAGATATCTTTAAATATGTTTTTGATGCCTGAAGCCCTACTATATAAGAACCATCAAACAACAATTGTGATAAAGTTACTGAAGCATTTATATTTTGTTTAGTCCCAAAAATAAACGGCTCGTTAATTCCATCTCTATCGAAATCTGTTAAACTTACATTTTGTTTTAAAAAATTCTGATATTCTAAATTTGCATTAATTTGAGGTAGGCCAGCTGCGGTAGTTTCCCAAACTTTTTCCTTAGCAGCAGAAATATCATTTTTGGATGCTTTTGTATTATAACTATTATCAATTGCGAAACTTATAGCTTCTTTTAAAGACAATCTCATACTTTTTTCTTGAGCTTTAAATCCCAAACAAAAAGTAAGAGTAAAAAATATAAGTACTATTTTTCTCATTTTATTCTTTTATTAATTGATTCTCTAATTGTTGTATTCCTTTTTCCGTTGAAATTGCTCTTAGGTGATAATCTAAATAGTAATTAGTTAATGTATTCATAGAATATTTTTTTAATGGAAATACATCTTGATCTTTAATTCCAACCATTCCAATAAAGTAGATTCTAGTCATAAAATCTTTGTCTATTGATTTTCTATATAAACCTGATATAATTCCTCTTTCTAAATTATCATGAATAATTTCTTGTATCAGATTAAACTGTTTTTGATTTAAAGAGTTATGTATCCTAGGGTAGTATTTTTGTAATTGATAAAAAGGGGAGGATTTCTCGTCTTTTAAATGTTCAGAAACAATTTTCTTTATATAAAAAAGTTCGTTTATAGGATTCAGTTTGCGATCACGAATCTCCTCAATACTCTCGCGAATTATACAAAACATAAAGTTAGTTACCGCATCTACTAAATCTGTTTTGTTTGTGAAATACTTATAGATAGTTTTTTTAGAAACTCCCAAAGCATTCGCAATCTCGTCCATAGTGACACTTTTGAAACCTAAGTTTAAAAAGAGCTCGTTCGATTTTTCTAAGATTTTTTGTTTCATAATTTGAGGGGCAAATATACACCAGGAAACTTGAGAAACAAAAAAAGTTTCTCAAGTTTAATTTTTTTTTAACATTTCAGTTCAAAATGAAAATTCTTTATATTATTTTTACAAAAATTATAATGAAATATTTATATATTTCAATTAAGCACAGATATAAACTAAATATTTTAATAGAGCCTTGGAAATACAATATTATCAAAAAGAGTTTCTTAATTATCTAGAGTCTAAAAACTGGATTCAAGAGCCTAAAAACTTATATCAGCCAATAGATTATATTTTACAATTAGGAGGCAAAAGAATCCGACCTGTACTTACATTAATGGCTTCAGATATTTTTTCAGGAGACTTTAAAAAGGCAATGCCCGCTGCGTTAGCAATAGAGGTCTTTCATAATTTTACATTAGTGCATGACGATATTATGGATGATGCTCCTTTAAGAAGAGGAAAAGCGACAGTTCATGAAAAATGGAATATAAATACTGGAATTCTTTCAGGAGATGCAATGCTAATTTTAGCATATCAATATTTTGAAAATTATGAGCCTATTGTCTTTCAAAAATTAGCAAAATTATTTAGCAAAACTGCATTAGAAGTCTGTGATGGGCAACAGTTAGATGTTGACTTTGAAACTAGGAATAATGTTACTATCCCTGAATATATAAATATGATTCGTCTAAAAACATCTGTTTTAGTAGCATCAGCACTTCAAATGGGAGCGATTGTATCAGAAACTTCTGAAGAAAACTCTAATTTAATATATGATTTTGGATTAAATTTAGGTTTAGCATTTCAACTACAAGACGATTATTTAGACACATTTGGTGACCCTGAAACATTTGGAAAACAAATCGCCGGTGATATTATTGAAAATAAAAAAACATTCTTATACCTTAAATGTTTGGAAATAGCTAGTACTGAAAACAAACAAAAACTATCTTTTTTTTACAAACAAAAGCTTGAAGATAACTCTATAAAAATAACAGAAGTGACTCGCATTTTTGAATTATATGATATTCCTTTATTAATAAAAGAGCAAATAAATAAATATACTGAAAAAGCATTTGATACTTTATCTAAAATGAATATAAGTAATGATAGTAAAGAAAATTTAAAGAGCTTTGGCCTTTGGTTAATGAATAGATCTGTGTAATTATTTTTTTTAATTAAATTATCAAAATATTTAAAAATAATAGTACATTTGCACCCAATATTTCGGTCCCATAGCTCAGTTGGTTAGAGCATCTGACTCATAATCAGAGGGTCCTTGGTTCGAGCCCAAGTGGGACCACCGAAGC